>Ga0315903_10008131_pt1 | contig 12956 bp, 14 predicted proteins | sample LakEriMetagenome_7_FD_203524 | JGI IMG/M metagenome (GOLD analysis project Ga0315903, IMG submission 203524) | Freshwater fungal communities from buoy surface, Lake Erie, Ohio, United States - Buoy 2 MA119 | ecosystem: Environmental > Aquatic > Freshwater > Lake | place: USA: Lake Erie, Ohio...
ATAGGCAAATATATTGTTATTTTAATGGAGATTATGTTGGTTCTATACGATATGAAAAAGATGAAAAATTAAGTTATGAACACGCATTTTTTTGGTTTGGATGTGGTTCAATGATTGGACCAGAAGAACATAGAGCTTATGGTGAATTTGATTATAAATTGTGTTTTTTACTTAATAAAAGATTGGAATTACCGGATGTTGAAGATATAATAGATTGTTACAAAGATAGGTATAGTCATATAGTGTTTAATGATTTAAGAAAATTAAATTATGATTATCCATTAAGGAGTAACTTTGCGTTTCTTTGTGATTTTGACCATTATAACAGATATAAAGTTTGGGATGTATCTTTTAGTGGAAACTATCCACAATTTTATATAGAACATAATATTTATTTTTAATATGAAAATTTTAGTTACAGGTGGAGCCGGTTATTTGGGTTCTGTTATTGTTGATAAATTGCTAAAGAATGGTTATCAAATAATTGTATTAGATAAGTTATTATTTAATCAAACATCTTTATTACAATACACATCAAATCCCAATTTTAAATTTATTTACGGAGATGTTCGTAATGAATCTCTTTTGGAAAAACTTTGTAATGAAGTTGATGTAATTATACCTCTAGCTGCAATAGTAGGATTCCCTGCATGCGCAGCAGACCCAAAATTAGCAAAAGAAATTAACTTTCAACAAATAGTAAACATAGTAAAGTTTACAAAGGGTAAAAAGAAAATACTTTATCCAAATACAAATAGTGGATATGGAGTAGCTAAAGATGAATTGGTTTGTACAGAATTATCACCACTTAATCCAATATCAGTTTATGGTCAAACTAAATGCGAAGCTGAAAATTTTTTATTAGCATCAACTAATGCAATCATATTTAGATTAGCAACTGTGTTTGGTGTATCACCCCGTATGAGAACCGATTTATTAGTAAATGATTTTACTTATAAAGCAATAACTGATAAATACATTGTAGTTTTTGAAAAATCATTTAAAAGAAATTTTATTCATATAGAGGATGTTGCAAATGCATTTCTTTTTATGTTAAATCATTATGAAAAATATAGAGGAGAAATTTTTAATGTTGGATTAAGTAATGCAAACCTTTCAAAGCAGGAACTACTAGAGAAGATTCAGGAGCATGTAAAAGATTTTGCAGTAGTATATGATGATTACTACGAAGACCCGGACAAACGTAACTATATCGTTTCTAATGATAAAATAGAAGCAACTGGCTGGAAACCCGAATGGGATTTAGATAGAGGTATTAAACAGTTAATTCAAGGATATCAAATGATTGTTCCTAAAATGGGAGCAGAGTTCAGAAATGGTTTTCCATTGGGTTACGCAAATCAAACATAATATGAGTAATAAATGGGATGAGTTCCAAATTACTCCATCAAAGAAATTTGGTTATGATGTTCCGATGTTTCAACCATCGGTATTCAGAGAATATAGAGGTGAGATATTTACGACATATCATTCAGAAGAACATCCTGTAATGAATCACATTCACTATGATAAGAATGAGCTTTCTATTCACGGAAGATTTTCTCGTTCTTATAAAGGAGTATTGAGAGGATTGCATTGGGATAAAAAGACATGGAAGTTAGTTCAAGCAGCAGTGGGTGATATCTATTTAGTAGTATTAGATATGAGGCCAGAATCAAATACATACGGAGAATGGGAATCGTTCATCATCACAGAAAGATTAAGAAATCAGGTATTAGTTCCACCTGGATTTGCAAATGGCCATTACGCATTAACTGATTGTATGTTTCATTATAACTTATTTTACAAAGATGGTTATGTGGATGCAGATGAGCAGGGTGTAGTTAAGTGGAACGATCCGGAATACCAAATGGAATGGCCAACAGATAAACCAATATTACAAAAAAGAGATAGATGAGATTGAATTTTTTTGGATGTTCATTTACGGAAGGTGGTGGTTTAGATAATATAGATTATTATAATCTAAAAAACAATACCAAGTTAGCTCGTGCAAATGAAGAAGATTGGGAAACAATCACAAAATGGAAAGAAGATAATAGATATTCTAATATTATTTCAAATATATTAGAATGTGAAATAAGAAATTTTGCAGAAGGGTGTAATTCAAATGAAAATATATTTAATAAAGTTTTTGAAATAATAAATGATTCAGAAACTACAAAAAACGATATCTTCATTGTACAGACATCAATTTATGGTAGAAGACATTTTTGGTACGAACCGACATCAGAATTTTATAGTATAAATGAATTAGATTTTTCCGGCTGGCCTTATACAAATAAGGATAATATGAAAGCCCTTAATGATTTATATAATTTATATTCTATGTATTCTCATAACGAAGAATACGAAATAAAAAAAGTAATATCAAATATTGATTTATTCAATGCATATGCAAAAATAAAAGGAGTAAAATTATTTTGGATTCCTTGGCCAGAACTATCAACACATTGGAATTGGAATGAAATAAGAAAAGTAAATAATGAATTAAAAGAAAAAAACTTAATACTATTTGATGGATTATCAATGGGTACATTTGTTGGTGGAGAAAAATTATTAATGTGCGATGAATTTAAAGAAATAACAGATAGACACAAATCAATAAAAGGACACGAAATTGTTGCACAAATGATTTCAGATTATTTAAAAGATAAAATATGATAAAAAATTTAGAAAAATATCCAATAGTAAGGGATATACCACAAACGCAAGAAACGTTAATTGATTTTGAAAACTTGATAGTAGAACATTGGTCAAACGCAAAAATAAGAGGACCTATACATCTATCAAATGGAAATGAAGAACAATTGATACAGGTATTTAAAAGAATATCAGAAAAAGATTGGGTATTTTCAACATGGCGTTCTCATTATCATGCTTTATTAAAAGGAATTTCTTCCGATTGGATAGAAGAAGAAATTCTAAAAGGAAAATCAATTACATTATGCAAAGTAGATGAAAACTTCTATTCATCAGCAATTGTAGGTGGTACTCTTTCAATTGCATTAGGAGTAGCTATGGGAATAAAACAAAAAGGCGGTGATGAAAAAGTTTGGTGTTTTGTGGGTGATATGAGTTTTGAAAGTGGTATATTTTATGAAGTTCATAAATACGCAAGAAACTTTGACCTTCCACTATACTTTGTTGTAGAAGATAATGGTGTATCAACATATACACCAACCGAAGCAACTTGGAAAACAAAAAGAGAAATACCAGAAGATGTAATTCATTATTCATACAAATCAAAATTTCCACACTACGGAACAGGTAAGTGGATTGCATTCTAATGATAACTTTAGCATACGATAGGTACGATTACAAAAGAAACCAACCATATCCAAATGGATGGCATGAATTTTATTGTAAATATGCAGAACTATTAGATGGAGATAATTGGTTTGATAAAGTAAGAGAAAAATTTAGAGTTGCATCAAATCATTCGGAGTTAAGAGGAAATATAATTAACAAATATGATGGAAAGTATAAAATAATAAAGGGTATTGATTTTGAAAATTATAATGGTGAAGAACTATTTTATCCAATTGAAATATACGGAAATCATAATGCATTTGTTGATAAGAATGAAGTAATTTCTGATACCGGATTAAAATATTTTACGGATTTTAAAAACGTAGTATCTAAAGAAGCAATTGAACTAGCAAAAAGAAAAAAGTTATTTTTTATAATTAACGAATCACATGAACCACTATCAGATTACAATTTTTTAACCATATTAGCATCAGATATTAAAAGTATAGGGCTCTATACAGAAAGTTTTTTAATCTTTGGTGGTTCATCAAATTTATTTGATTTATATCCAGAATTAAAACGATTAGGATTTAATTTTTATTTTGAAGATAATCTATTAATATCAAGTTCAAAAAAAATTATTGATTTAAAGGAGCATTCATTTTATGGATTAGGATACAAATCCGAATGGTTTGATGTTTCAGAAATAAATAATAAAAGAGAAAAGTATTTTGTATGTCCTAATAGAAATTCAAATAAACATCATAGGTTTTCATTAGGTTGTTTTATAGAGTCTGAAAATTTGTGGGATAAAATGTATTGTTCATTTTTAAAAAAACAAGATAATACTCCGCTAGTCGATGGACTAGATTTGGATTTTTTTAACAAATTAAAAACAGCATCCGTATACTTTAAAAAAAGATTACCAATTGAAATGGATACGGAAAATTTAACAGAATCCGAAAAAGAATGTTTTGAATCAATGAGGTCATTTAAAAAAGAAATATATTTGAATTCGTATATACAAATTGTAACAGAAACGAATTTTTCAAAAGATATTTTTCCAACGGAAAAAATAATAAATCCGATGACTGTTTTACAACCATTTATTTTATTTGGTGCACCCGGATATTTAAAATATATAAAGGATTTAGGGTTTAAAACATTTGATGGATTTATTGATGAATCTTATGATTTAGAATATAATGATGGAAAAAGATTTAAAATGTTATGTGATGAAATTTTAAGATTATCAAAAATTTCTTTAGAAGAATTACATAATTGGTATATTTCAATTATACCTATATTAGAATATAATAGAAATCATGCAATTGATTTCGCAAGCAAACCAATGTTTATAGAAAAATTAAAAAATTACAAATGGAGTTTACAGGAAAAAAAGTTATTGTAACCGGCGCTAACGGATTAGTCGGATTACCAGCAGTTAAAAAATGTTTAGATGAAGGAGCAGCAAGAGTTTACGCTGTAGACCTTCGTATTAGTGATAACCTAAAATGGTTACAATCTCAATATGGAAGCGATAAGTTGGTTTTAGTACAAACCGATTTAACATATCTTTCGCATTGCGAACAATTGTTTACAAATGATAAAATTGATATCGTATTACATATTGCGGGAGTTAAAGGCTCACCAGCACGTTCATCAACACAACCGGCAGATTACCTATTCCCAATGTTGATGTTCAATACCAATATGATTAAAGCATCATTTGATGCAAAGGTTGATTGGTTTGTATATCTTTCATCGGTTGGTGTATATAAGCCAGCAGATATAATGAATGAAGAAGATACTTGGAATCAGGAAGAGACATGGGCATCAACCCCATCTCGTTTAGATTGGCACCCAGGTTGGACAAAAAGAATGGGTGAATTAACATTAGATTCATTAAGAGTTCAGTATGGTTGGACAAACTATACGGTCATTAGACCTTCAAATATTTATGGTATCAATGATAACTTTGCACAAGATGCAACCGTTATCTCATCTAACATTTGGAAGTGTTTTAATGTGGAAGGTGATGATATGGTTTGTTGGGGCAATGGTTCATCAAAGAGAGATTTCGTATTTGGTGATGATGTTGCACAGGCATCCATAGATGTAGTTAAAAAAGAAGTTAGAGATATTATAAACTTTGGTTGTGGTGAAGCCGTAACAATTAAAGAAACAATTGAAACAATTAATGAATGTTACACAGAACTAACGGGTAAAACAAAAAATATTGTTTGGGATGAAACCAAAACAAATGGTGACCCAATACGTTGTTTGGGCGCGAAGAGACAAGAAAAGTATGGTATCTTACCACAGACAACTTTAAAAGAAGGTATTTTAAAATCAATGAGGGAATATAAAAATAGGTTATAATGAAAATTGTTTCAGTTGGTTGTTCCTTTACGGAAGGAACGGGAGTAGGTAGACAAAATGCATATACTAGACACGTTGCAGATTTATGTGGATGTGAATACGAAAATTATGGGGAAGGCGGCCACTCAAACAAATATGTTTTTAGAAAGGTGGTTGGTTTACTTAAAAATTGGAATAAAGATGATATTTTATTAGTTCAATGGACTAGTCCTAATAGGGAAGAAGTAGTAACGAAAGAAGGTTATATATTTTATTCACCATTTAATAACTTTTTAAGTTTAGAATTTCTTTTTGGACAAAATGTTGCAAATAATCCAATTGGAAAAAATTTTACTAAAGAAAAGCATGTAGAAATAATACAAAATTATAAAAAAGTATTAAATGATTATACTGAAAATTTAACTAATATTGATTATTCAGATACTATGTCAATATGTTATCAAATCTCATTATTTAACATGTTGGAAAATTTAGGAATAAAACATATCAATTTTTTTGGATGGGAAGCCATAAAAACAGATAATGTGTATCAGTTTTCAAATGAAAAATTTTTAAAAGAAGCTTTTGGAGAATATACAAAAACACCAGGAAATGAGCATCCTAATTTAAATGGACATATAGAGTGGGCAAAATTTTTATTTGATAAATTAAAAAATTTTAACTATATTTAAGGGTATGAATAAAAAGTTACACATAGTAGCAAGTGGTTGCTCTTTCACAAACAATTACCGACCAAATGTAGACCCTGCAAATAAAAGTGAACATCGTTGGAAAAATGATGAAGTAGAAATATACACTTGGTTTCATTGGTTGTGGAATCTTTATGGAAAAAATAATGAAGCCGAATTTTACAACTATGGTGCTATAACAAATGATAATAAAACAATATGTAGGTCTATTTTTTATAAAGTAAATGATTTAGTTTTTAATCAAAAAGTAAATCCAGAAGATATAGTTGTAATAGCACAATGGACATCTTTAAGTAGAAATTCTTGGTTTTTATCTCCTGAAATTTATTTACATAGAGATGATAATTTACTAAAGAGATTTATAAGAAAAAATGATAGTCCACCACATACAAACGACTTTTTAGGTTGGAAATTTAAAGAAAATGCATACCAATATGGGTATTACTATTTAACAGGTGGTTATTATAGTGATACACAGAATCCAGATGGCATGGAAGAATTTTCAATAAACTATTTAAATACCGTACTTTCAAAAGAAGAAAGATATATTGATTGGTTTGATTCTGTTATCGGATTAATATCTTATTTAGAAAAATTAGGAATTAAAAAAATACATTCATTTCAGATGAATAATAACTTTTCAGCAGGTTATTTAAAAGAAACAATGACACCACCATACTATGATGAAGAAAAGAAAAGAAAAAATTCAGATGTATACGATTGTATAATACGAGATAAAGTGGTATGTAATACTTGGAATGATATAAATCTGAATGAACAAAATCCATATGTAAAAATGTATTCTGATAGAATAGATTTTGATAAATATTTTTGGTTTTTTGAAGAAAAAGATATGCATAAAATGGGTGGAATTATCGAATGGTCAATTAGAAACTTTGATGAAAATGAAGAAACAGAGTTACCAAATGTATTGTGGAGAGAAATGAATGATATGGATAAAGATGACCAACGAAAATATTTAAATCGTAGTTGGTACGGACATACATCATCGAATTTAGCAAGAAAATTTGTAAAAGAAGTTATATTAAATTGGGATATTTTTAAAAAATAAATAAAATGAAAAAAACAGACAAAATTTTAGTTACAGGAGCAAGTGGATTTATTGGTTCACATTTGTTAAGATTACTACACGAAAAGGGTTATAGGAATTTAAGAGCTACATCAAATAGTAGAGGATTGAGAAATGATTTTGAGGGATGCGATAAGATAGAGCATTATATAGGCGATTTACAGGATGCAAAATTCTGTAATATGATGACACACGACCAAGACGTTGTGTTTCATTGCGCAGCAAATACATCAAACGCACTAGATACAAAATACAATCCACTTTTACACGTTACACCTAATGTGGAGATGAATGTAAACTTAATGGAACAAAGTTGGAAAAACGGAGTTAAAAAGTTTTTATTTATTTCATCTAACACAGTTTATCCTGATATGGGTAACGATTGGTGTACGGAAGATATTAATGTACATGCAACACCAATGGTGCCAGTATATAAAGCAGTTGGTGGTATGAAAAGATATACAGAAACACTTTGTGATTTCTTCTCAAACCAGATTCACAATCCAATGCAATGTTTGATTGTAAGACCTTCAAACGCATTCGGACCTAATGATAAATTTGATTACGAAAAGTGCCACGTTACACCAGCAAACATCCGTAAAGTAGCAGATGGTTTAAATCCAATTCCTATTTGGGGTGATGGTTCTGATGTAAGAGACCTATTGCATGTTGAAGATATGGCAGATGGTTTTATTTTCGTAGCAGAAAATTTTGATACATATAATATTTTTAACGTATGTTATGGTGAAGGATTTAGTGTAAATGAAGTATTGGGTTGGATTAAAGAATTGGATAACAATACAAATCCAGTTGAATATGTAAATAATAAAGCACCAATGATTCCTGTTAGATTACTTTCATCTAAAAAAATTAATGAAGCAGGTTGGAAACCAAAGAGAGATTTAAAGCAGGCATTAAAAGAAACAATTGAGTGGTATAAAGCAAACAAACACCAGTATAATCCAAATTCAAAACCATAATGGAAGCAACCGAATATAAAATAGCATTGACAGAAGTAATGTCTGATTTAGCAAAATTGGATAATACTATTTTTATAGGTCAACAAATTGTATTTGCAGGAAATCCTATGAGTACAACTTTGGGTGATGTTCCAAAAGAAAAAATGGTAGAATTGCCAGTAATGGAAGAAACTCAAATGGGTATGGGATTAGGATTAGCAATAACAGGTAAAACAGTTATATCATTTTACCCACGTTGGGATTTTTTAATTTCAGCAGCTAATCAATTAATTAATCACGTCGATAAATACGAACTAATGACGGGTAAAACTGTAAATATGTTAATTCGTGTTGGTAAAGGTTCTGATGTTCCTCTTGATCCAGGCCATCAACATAAAGCAAATTATATTGAGCAGTTTAAAACAATGTGCCCTAATATATCGGTTCACGATTTAAAAACAGCCGAAGATGTTAGAAGTGCATATAAAACGGCAATAGAAGATGGTGGAGTACATATTTTAGCAGAATATCCGCAGCATTATAATAAATAATGATTTACATATACTATCACATATATGCGGTTAATAATTGTTTTGATTTAGTAAAAAAACAATTATCTATGCTTGAAGAATCCGTAAAAGATGAATACAAGTTAGATATAGTTTTATTATCAGGTAATGAAGAAGATAAAAAATCAAAAAATGATTTTTCAAAACAATTATATAATCATTTAGTATCAAAAAAATATAATGTAAGAAAATTTGTAGAAGAAACGGAAACAAGAAATGAATGGGAAACTTTAAATTGTATTTTAGAAGATAAAAATAAATTTAATGATGATGATTTTATATTTTATTTTCATACAAAAGGTGTAACGCATTCTTTAGATATTCCAAAAAACGATGATAGAGATAAGTGGCATAGATACAATTACGAAAAATTTTCACTACATTGGGTTAAAATAATGGAATATTATTTGATAAAAAAATATAAAGATTGTATAGATATATTAAAAAATACCAAACACAATACGGTAGGCGTATTTCTAAATGAACCAATGTGGTATTGTGAAACATACGCAGGAATGTATTGGTGGATGACAGGTAAATACGCAAAAAATTTAATGACAAAAATAGATGAAAATTCAATACAAAAAAATGTAAGGAGTACATCTGAATTTGAATTTATAAATAGCGGTACGGAATGGAATCCATATACATCCTTTAATATTCCATATGAATATTTTACAAACGAAAAATTTTATAATCTTATAAAAGAGTTAAAAAATGAAAATTAAAAATTGGCCAATAATTTCTTATTTTGTAAAAAAATATGAAAATTATAAAATGAAAAAAAGATTAAAAAAGAAATTAGAAGAACTTAAAAAAAGAGACCCATTTGTTTACAAGTCCTACTAATTTATGAAAAAATGTTCATTTGTTAAATTCATTCGTAAATACGAAAATAATGAATTTTTATACGAAGTTGTAAAAAATCAAAAACCACATGATTCATTTACAGAATTAATGAATTCCCTAACAGAATTTACAAAAATAGAAGTTGTAGATTTTGAATATTTAGGAACCGATACATCTTTGATAGTATCATTTGATGTCGTAGATATCACATCTTTGTTTAAAGAACAACTGCATAATTTTTTAAAAACAATTGAATTTAAAAAAGTATTTTTTGATTTTTCTACTTATGATAATCAAGAAATATCTGAAACTGATTTTGATGAAATAGAAAAATTAACAGATAAAGAATGCTTTTTTATTTCAAAAAATTTAATAACGAATAGAGATAATCATCTTTATTTTGAAGTTTTATTTTATCATCATATTAGAGAAGATAGAGAAATACCAAGAAATATTTTAGCTTACAAAAGAATAAAAGAATCACAAAGATTTTTTTGGCCAAAATATAAAAGTTTTTATTTTCCAGGACACATAAGATTTCATAAGGTAAAATTTTTAGAATTTTTACATCAAAATAAATTTTTAGATGAAATAATATGGTCTTGTACAGGGATAGATTTTGATAAACCCATTTTTAGAGATTTTGTATCAATAGAGCAGAATGATGAATTTTTTTCATTTGATGTTTTAAAACTTTTACCAAAAAGAATAGATTTTGACCTATTTAGTAAAGATGTGTATAATTCTAGAGGTGGCCAGATAAATTTGGTTACATATTTAGATACAACCTTTGAAATAGTGCCTGAAACTAGATTTTATGATACGGATGGAAAATATGGTTCAAAAATAACACATTCAAGTTGGAATAACATTTCAGAAAAAACAATAAAGCCAACGATGCTATCTCATCCATTTATATTGATAGCAAAACCAAACACAATATCTTTATTAGAAAAATGGGGATTAACATATAGATTTGATTTTTGGAATTTTGAATACGACTCTATTATAGACCACAATCAAAGGATGGATGCTATTCAATCTTTTACTAAAAAGGTTATGAATATGAGTATTAAGGAATTGAAAGAGTTTCATAATGATTACTATCAATTTACGCAACCAAATTACAATATTATGTTAAATGATATGTATATTAAATCGGTAAAAAATATAAACGATAAACTATGAAATATATTGTTACAAGTGGGTGCTCGTTTACACGTCAATATCGAAGAATAGGAATAACTGGAAATGAATACGATTTTATGAATGATGCAATTTCTCAATGGAAATGGCCACATTTTATACAAAAAGAATACCCTGATTATAAAGTTTTAAATTATGGAAATCCAACAAACGATAATGCGGTAATAGCAAAATCAATATTATACGGAGTAAACAAACTTTTAAAAGAAGGGGTATCTACGGAAAATATTAAAGTTATAGTTCAATGGAGTGGTTGGTCAAGAAATTCTGCATTTATTTCAAAACAAAAGCAAATTGAAAATAATTATTTTTTAAATAAAGAATTTGTTGCAGAAAGAGATAAAGACAGATGGCCTATAAATGAAGATTTTGCACACATAAATGATTTTATAAATGAACCAAAAAAGTACATAGGGGAGCATGGTTATTTTATATTATCGGGTGGATATCACAATGGACACGTTAAAGCAAAAGCTAAAGAATATTTTGAAGATTATGTAAACCATATATTTTCAGCTGAAGAACGGATGATAGAGTATTTACAAAATATATTATTAATTCAATATTTTTGTAAAGCAAATGGAATAGAATGTAAGTTCTTTACAATGCACAATAATTTTTCTGCAGATTATGTAACAGAAGACCGTTTTCCACTATGGAAACCTGTTGGTAGTTCTAATAGTGAAGCGTGGTTTGTTGTAAATAAAAAATTTATACCATCAACTTGGGAAAATGATAACAAAGTACAATTCGAAAACTCACCATACATAAAATATTTATTTGATATGGTTGATTTTGAAAAATTTTGGTTTTATAAAGAAGATGGATTAACAAAATATGGTGGGCAAGTTGAATGGTCTATAAAAAGATATAATCACGATGAGGTTTCGGAATATGATGATATACCAAATATTATATGGCTTGAATGTAGAGGTAATTGGGATGATAATAAAAGAGATAAAGATGAATTAATAAAGTGGTTAGAAAAAACAGTTTATTGGCAACACACATCTCCATATTTAAATTATATGTTTGTAAAAGAAGAATTAAAATCATTTTTAGATGGAAAATAAAATAGTATTTGGATATGATGTGATGACTTATAATGGTGAATTACCAAATTGTTTAAATCCAAAATTTATAAGTACAATACACACTGCATCAGATTTTGATTATTCTATGTCAGGTGCATTCTTTTCTAAAAGGTGGAATTGCGACTGGCCAGTTTACAATAGTAATTTTTTTGAAAGATTAATTACAAAAAAATCCGTTTATCAAATTTCTCAAGATAGAAAAGATGGAAAAGTATATGATTGGTTTTATTTAATAGAACCATTTGGTAGTTTAGAGCAATTTTTTGGAAATCATCCGATTCACGAATTCGCACTACATTATATGTCAAAAAAATCAATTGATGAAATTAAAAATGGTAACGGAAAATTATTAATTCATTATACAATCGATGGAGGACTTGGAGTTAATTTAGAAAATTTTGAAAAAATTATAAAATTTACAAAAGATAATGGTATACCGGATGATAAAGTGTATTTTATATTTTCAGACTTTAAATTAAAAAATAATTTAGAAAAACTTGGGTTAGGCTATAAGGTGTACGATTATAATCTAAATATGATTAGTAAAGCACAAGAATTTTATAATACAATTCATAATCCAAATTATAGGTATTGGGGAGATAACTCAAATGAACCACAAGTTGGTAGAATACAATCTAATAAATCTAATATAGCAAGTTCCGATGAATTTATAAATTCAATTGGTTCGGATAAAAAAGATTTTTTAATGTTAAACAGGCATTGGAAATTGCATAGATTATTACTGATGAGTCAATTATATAGAATTGGATTTGATAAAAATTTAGTATCTTGGGATAATAGATTTTATCATCAAAATGTAGTAGATGAAATGTTAATACATGACCAAA
>Ga0315903_10008136_pt1 | contig 12954 bp, 21 predicted proteins | sample LakEriMetagenome_7_FD_203524 | JGI IMG/M metagenome (GOLD analysis project Ga0315903, IMG submission 203524) | Freshwater fungal communities from buoy surface, Lake Erie, Ohio, United States - Buoy 2 MA119 | ecosystem: Environmental > Aquatic > Freshwater > Lake | place: USA: Lake Erie, Ohio...
CTGGGCCACGCCGGCCGACGCCGATCGGTCGAGCCGCCTGGAACGAGCCGTCGCCCCCGCCGCCGCTGAAACGAGGTAGACCATGAAGCCGGACACCTGCGTCGTGACGGAGGAGCCGGAGGTCGAACCCGTTTCCCTCTCCGAGGCAAAGCAGCAGCTCGGCATCATGGAGGACTTCGAGGAGTGGGACGCGTTCCTCCTGGAGAAGATCTCCGTCGGCCGCGAGCTGGTCGAGTCGCGGCTGGGCCGGTCGATCGCCGTCAAGAAGTTCCGGGCCAAGTGGAAGACACCCGGCCGGACGCTGACGCTCCCGAATCCGCCGCTCGTCCTCGACGAGGAACACCCGCTCACCGTGACCGCTGACGGCGACGCGGTCTCGTCTTCGGAGTACGAGGTCGAGGCCGACGCCCGCCCGGCCTACCTCGAGTTCGATGTCGCCCCGGCGGCCCCAGCCGTCGTCGAGTGGTACGCCGGCGGCAGCGTGTCGAAGCGGATCAAGGCGGCCATCCTGCTCTACGTGGTCCACCTGTTCGAGAACCGCGGCGTCCTGGCCGCGAACAGCTCGGTCGAGCTGCCGCAGGCCTTCGAGACGCTGCTCGCCAGCGAATCGCACAACGGGGGCTGGTGATGATCCCGGCCGCCCTGCTCACCGAGAAGTTCGTCGCGGAGGCCCGCCCGACGGCCACGCGTGACGACCACGGCGGCCTATCGTCCGGCCAGGAGTGGACGACCGTCCGGTCCTTCTACGGCTCCTACGAGGCCCAGGCCTACGTGGAGACGGAGACAAGGGCGAAGGTCGGCGGCACGGTCCAGGCCTTGATCCGCTGCCGCTACTTCCCAGACATCGTGGGCGGCATGCGGCTGCGGTGGGCCTCGAGGTCCGACCGCCTGCTCTACGTGTCGAGCGTCGTCGAGCGGGCCAACCGGACGGAGCTAGAGATCACGGTGGAGGAACAGGTCGCATGATCTCCCTCTCGTGGAACAGCTCGTTCGAGCCGAATAGCCTCGACGCCGACAAGCACATCGCGGCCCTGATGGCGGCCTATCGCGAGCTGCCGCGGCACATCGCCAGGAAGCACCTGGGGGCCGCCATGCGGCGCGTGCTCCGGCCGGGCGTGTCGATCCTCCGCCGCAACACGCCGCCGATGGGCATCACCCGCGGCCGCCGCAAGAAGGGCGAGAAGGCCCGGTCGACCGGCGCGCTGCGGCGGGCCGCCACGGTTCGCGTCGGCCAGACCGGCACGAACAGGGCGTTCGACGCGTTCGTCTATGGCGTGCTGGGCTACAAGGCCGGCATGGAGAGCCGCAAGGCGATTTGGCTGGAGTTCGGCACCGGCACCGGCGGGCGGGCCTTCCGCATGATGGAGAAGACGGTCGCCGAGTTCGGGTCGGTCGCTGCAAGCAAGCTCGCCGCCGAGATGGCCGCCGCCCTGGAGAAGGCCGCGAAGGAAGTCGGCGGCGGACAAAACCCCGGATACGCAGGCTGACCCATGCCCATCCCCGAAAAGTGGATCAAAGGCGCGATCGAGGACGCCGTCGAGGACTGCCTCGCCTGGCCGGTCGCCATGACGGGCACGGGCGAGCCGCCGTACGTCGTCTACTTCCGCGAGGGCACGGCCCGCGAGCTGGTCCTGGCCGACACGCTCGACGCGACGCCGGAGCCGAATCAGCTCCCGCCGGTCGCGACCTTCCGGCTCGACATCTACGCCGACTCCCACGTCCAGGCCTGGGAGATCGCCGAGGCGATCGCCGCGGCCCTCAATCGGTTCAAGGGGACGGTCGACGGCCTGACAATCGACCACTGTCTTCTGGCCGACGAGCGGGACGGCGACGCCGTCCGCCTCGAGGGCCGGGAAGACCCGACCTACATCGTCGAACAGACCTACACGATCTCCTGGCAGGAGTGACCCATGGCCCTTTCCGGCGTTCCTACGAACGGCCCGTCGATCCCGGCCGGGGCGACTAGTGTCTCCATCAAGAACATCGACTCGTCAGCGTCGGAGTCCAACTTCGAGGACGTGACGGACCTGTCGAGCGATGAGCGAGAGTACGAACCCGCCCCGCTCAAAGAACCCGCCAACAGTGGCGGCGCGACGGCCACCTGTTCGGCGAGCGGCTTTCAGAAGGGGGCGCTCCCAACCGTGACGCCGCTGCCGACGCCGCCGGCCAAGGACTCCGGCTGGGTCTGTGAAGACACCGAGGAGGTCTACGAGGTCGGCAAGTATGCGACCTGGTCGGCCAACTGGTCCTACTACCCGCCGCAGTCGTAGTAACTGAGGAGCCTCGCATGTCTTTGGTCAGCTCGCAGGGAAACGCCTACGGGATCGCCGGCGCGACGAAGGTCACGATCAAGAAGGCTCGCGCCAGCAGCCCTGGCGACAACAAGCTCGACGCGTCCACGCTCTCGATCGCCCACGGCGGCGATCGGGTCTATGAGGACGGCCTCGTCGACAACGGCCCGCAGGGATCGGCGAACGGCGGCATCGTCGTCACTGTCGCGGTTGAGTTTCTCGGAGCGCCGTCGATGTCGGCCGGCGAAACCGCGACCTTCTCTGGCGTCGTTTGCAAGTGCATCGACGTTGAAACGACCAACGAGGCCGGCGCTCTGGTGCGGGGCGTGGCGAACTACACGTCGGACTTCCCGGCCGAATAGTCGGAGGCCGGCATGTCAACTCCAAGTTCTCAGGGCTCGACCGTGTCCTTCGGCGGGACGCCGATCGGCCGCCTGACGGGCTTCCGGGTCTCTCCTGGTAATGCCGTCTTTGAGGACGTGACAAACGTCGGGAGCGACGTGGTCGGAACGGGCGCGTCGGCCCGAGTCCTGCGAGAGATCGCCTGTACCGGGATTGAACCAGGCAGCGTGGACATCAACCTATTCGGGTGTCCGCCCTACTTGACGGCGGACATCGGAATGTCTGGTCCGCTGGCTGTCACGTTCGCGGAAGGCAGCTTCGCGTTTCAGGCGCACTTGGAGACCTTCGAGGTGACGGGCAGCGTCGGGCAGTTCCTGACGGGGTCGGCTCGTTTCAGGATCGCCGGCCAGGCCGACAACGACTGAGGAACCAATGAGCATCGCATCGGAAGTATTCGGCGAGTGGAAGCCCGAGCTTGTCCAGGTCACGCCCCCGGGATCCGACCGGCCCGTAAAGCTCCGCTATCCCACCTACGGCGAGTGGCACAAGCTCGCCGTGGCCCATCAGCAGCTCGCGGGCAAGGCCCCCGACGCGGGCCTGATCATCGACACAATCGCGGCCTGTATCGCCGACGACGCTGGGAAGCGGAAGCTCTCGTCAGATAAGGCCCGCGGCCTGCTCGACGCCAGCCCGCGGTCGGTGATGTGGCTCTACAAGCAATGCTGGGAGACCGTGCTCAAAAGCGACGACGAGACCGTAGCGGAGCTGGAAAAAAACTCCGCAGCCGGTCAGGAATGATCGAACGCTTCCTGTACCGGCTGGCAGCGCATCACCGAATCTGGAACGTCGAGGAGTGGAAGTACGAAATAAACCTCCGGCAACTCTTGCGATGGATCGCGGCCTACAAGGTCGAGCCATTCGGCGAGGACTGGCTGCGAACGGCACGGTCGACCGTGACGATCCTCCGGGGGCTGGGCTGCAAGGTGGACGAAGACTTCGAGCAAAAGTTCCTGCCGGGCTATGACCCCAACCGCGAAATGACGCCAGACGAGATCGAGGCCGAGTTGAAGAAGCTCACCGTGTTCAAGGGACGCAAGTAATGGCCGCCATCGGCAAGGTATCGGCTGTCTTCACGGCCTCCACGAGCGGGCTCACGACAGGCGTCAATCGGGCGTCGTCGTCGCTGAAGCAGCTCGAGGCCTCGACGCGGTCGCTCCAGTCTGGCATGACGACGCTCGTCGCGATCAACGCGACCCAGTTCTTCGCCGGCATCGCCAGCGCCGCCGGAAGCTACGTGTCGAGCCTGGTTCGCATGGGTGCCGCCCAGGCGGAGGTCGTCGACTCGACGAGCAAGCTCGCCGCGCGGCTCGGCATGACCTACGCCGAGATGGCCGGCCTGTCGCTGGCCGGGAACCTCGCCGGCGTGTCGCTCGAGCAGATCGGGTCCGCCGCCACGCGAGCCGACCTCGCCTTCGTGAAGGCCGCCAACGGGTCGAAGTCCGCGATCCAGGCCTTCGCGGGCCTGGGCCTGACGGTGGAGCAGCTCAACGGATTGAGTGCCGCGGACCGGTTCGACGCCATCGCGTCCGCGATCGCGGCCCTCCCGACCGAGGCCGAGCGGGCCGCCGCGGCCGTGCAAATCTTCGGCCGGGCCGGGGCCGGGCTATTGCCGCTGTTCAGCGGAGGGGCCGGGGCGATCGCAGAAGCCCGCGCGGAAGCGGAGCGATTCGGGCTGGCGCTGTCGAACGCCCAGGGCCAGGACATCGAGGCCATGAACGACGCTTTTACGCGAGCCCAGCAGGCCGTGGCGGGCGTCGTCCAGCAAGTCGTGGCGTTCCTCGCCCCCGCGGTCGAGGCGGTAACGACGGCCTTTTCCGACCTGGTCGGCTCGATCGGCGGCGCGAACATCGGCCAGGCGATCGGCGAGGGAATCCTCCAGGGGGCGCGGTTCCTGGCCCAGATCGGCGACTTCATCATTCAGAACTTCGGAAGCACGTTCGCCTACCTCTCCCAGGTCGGGCAGCAGTGGGGCGGCGTGGTGGACTTCTTCAACCGGACAGCCCTGTTCCTCTCCGGCATCGCCGACGGCCTCCAGGCCGCCTTCGGCCTCATCATCCAGGGAATAACGGGGCCTGTGCAGTCGCTGCTCGAGGCCGCTCAGTTCATCGGCGACAGGCTGGGCTTCGACACCGAAAGCCTCGACGCTGCGGTCGCCGGTATGCAGGCCTTCAACGCGGAAATTTCGAGCGGAATCACCGAGAACCTCAACTCTGCCACGGCCAACTTCAGCGCCGCATTTGCGACCGACGCCCAGCAGGTCGGCCAGGCTATCGCTGGCCCGCTCACGACGGCCCTCGACTCCGCAGTCGCACAGGCCAACGCGTCCGCGGCGCAGATCGACGAGGCCGCCCGGACGCCGGTCCAGGTACAGCAGACCGTCGAGATCGCGTCGATCAACGAGGCCCTCCGCGGCATCGACTCCCGCTCGACCGAGGGCGTGGCTGAAATGTTCCGGCTGATGCGGGGCCAGGGGGCCGACGTTCAGCAGCAGCAGCTCAACGTGCTCGAGCAGATCGCGGAGAACACGGCCGGCGGCGAGGAACTGCTCGTCGCGGAGTTCTAGGAGGCACCGATGGCGGTTTTAGGCTGGCGACGCGTGGTGGACGGGACCGGCCTCTCCGGCAAGGTCGGCGAGCCGCTGCGCTATGACGAGGCCTGGCTGATCCGGTGCGACTCGCCTGCCGAATCCAAGAAAGAGATCGTCAAGGCCGTGCCGGTTGGGTGGTATTCGGCCCACTGGGAGAACGCCGAATGTAAGGCGATGGAGTTCAAGCTATCGCCGCGCAACCAGGACGGCCTACTCTGGCGGCTCGACGTGGCGTTCTACCCGCCTCCGCCGCGGCAGCAGATCAACGACTCGACAGGCGTCCCGCAGGACTTCTGGGAGCGATCGGGCGGAACGTCGACGGTGCCCGTGTTTGAGGACTATTTCAGCGACATGATCGTGAACGCCGCCGGCGATCCGATCGAAGGGCTCCAGAAGGAGCGAGAGGAGAAGGGCTGGACGCTCACCAAGTATTACACGGACGAGTCCTGGAAGGCGGACGCCGAGCTATACGCTGGCAGCGTGAACTCCGACATATGGGACGGCGGCGACCCCGAAACGTGGAAGTGCGGGCTCCGGTCGGCCAAGCTGCGAGAGATCGAAAACGTGTCGCGCGGCAAAACCGCGAGCAGCGCAACGGAGGGGACGCCGGCCTCTGGCGGCACCGACGACAGTATCAAGGTCGTGGAGACCGTCTGGGAGTTCCGCTACGAGCCTGGCACCTGGCGCTGCATGCCGTGGGACGTGGGCTTCCATGAGCTGGTCGGCGGCCAGCGGAAGGCGATCCTGGGAGCCGACGGGAAGGCCGTGAAGCAACCGGTCGCGCTCAACTCAAACGGAACGAAGAAGTCCGACGGGTCCGCACCTTCGGTGATCAAGGGCGGGGCCGGTGCCGAGCTGTACCAGAAAACCACGTTCTCCGCGCAGTTCGGCGTTCCGTTCATCATTCCCACAGCGTGACTCATGGCAGGCGAGCGAAAAGTCGCGTTCACCGAGGACGCCGCCCGCCGGGTGGCGGCCGCCACGCTCGCATACGAGCGAGGAAGCCGGGACATGCCGCCGGTCATGTTCCGGCAGGCCGGCGGCGACGACGGCGAGGAGCCGCGGCTTGGGACGATCTCGGTCAACTGGCCCAAAAATGGGACAACGACTGTTACGCAAATCAAGGCGGACGGGTCCGCAATCTCGCCGCCCGTCACGTTTGAGGCCACGAACTACTTCGCCACGGTGACGGTCCCGAGCGGCACGCGGAGGGTGCTGTGCGTGTTCGTCGGCGATCGGTGGCTCCTCGTCGCCGCGGAGTGCTGAGATGCTTGAACTCATAGCCGCGATCCAGTCAGCCGACCCGCCCTCGTGTGTGCTGTGGGCTCTCGCGATCTTTGCGGCTTTGATGTACCCGGTAGGGCTTATGCTTGGGAGCGATTGCTCGCCGTGCTGCACAATTCCTCCGTGCGGCATTTGCACAGACGGCAACCTTCCGGACACTGTCACCGTCACGTTTGACGGCTTCGACGACCTTATTCCTGGCCCTGATCTCGTTCTGCTCGGTTTCTCGTCGTGCTTTGGCTCTGGAGCAGCGGCCCGCGTAACCGCTCCAGGCGGGGACCTAACCAATAAGGGGCCGGTCGCTTCCGTGCTGATCACGAACGGAGGCAGCGGCTACGCCAAACTTGGGCGAATTCCTCCGGCGCTCTCAATTTCTGCCGCAAGCGGGACTGGCGCAGTGTTTACGCCTTCCTTCGCCAAGACAGACGATGCATGCGGAATCCCTACATGGAGTATTGAAAGCATCGAAGCATCTGGCGGCAGCGGCTATCTCGACGGCCAGTACCTTTCGATTGTCGAGTCTGCCGGAGACGTGCGGCTCGTCATGGCTTGGGCGTATCTCCAGACGCTAAGAACTGCGCCAACGCTGGCAGCGTCTGTGTATGGCTCTGGCTCCGGCGCTATCGTCACGCCCCAAATAGCGCAGCAAACGGACTGGAGCGGTCGCACGTACTGGTCTGTATCGTCTTTCACAATCGCAAGCGCAGGGAGCGGATATTCGCTTTGGGATACCGTTGACTTAAACATCACGGACGGACAGGCTGGGCCTTATTCCTTCTTTTCGGCTTATGTCTCCGGCGTCGATGGAAACGGCGCTATAACCTCCATCGAGGTCGCGTGGGGCGGCGAGTTCTACAAGGACACTGGGACGCCAGGAGGCGTTGTGGTAGTGAACGGAGGGAGATACTACCGAGAAGACGCAAGCCTCGCACCGTATGTCGCAGATGTTGAAGTGATTGTTACCGAGCGCGCCCCAAGCGATGGAAGCGGATTTGAAATTACGGCAACGGTCGAGACGGACACCTCAAAGAGCACCTTTGGGAAAATCGCGGCCCTGACAATAACAAACGCCGGGAACGGCTATCTTGCCTGGCAATGGCGCGACGCCAAATGCTGCGGAGATTACTACAACGGATTGAGTGTCGTGCTGCGCAGAGACCCTCAGTTCCCATGCCGCTACTCTCACAGAATGTGCGGCGTCGGCAACGTGAGTCGTCTGCCAGGGTCGATAGATCTGTTGTACGGACAAGGCACCCTAGGAAACCAGGCGACATTGTTCCTTGCCCCAGATGCCGGAGGCCAGTCCGTAACTTGTGGCGCGACGTTTACGGCTTCCGAGCCTTCGCCAAACTGCTCGGATTTTGCATCTGAGGGACTTCTGTTTACGGCCACAGGGGGCGTGACGGCGACCGTAGTAGCCGGCGGCGTCTACGATGGCGCTTTCCGCAATCCTGGCGGCCAGCGTTCTTGTCACGTCTGCTGCCGTGGTGCTGCTGTTTCTCCCACAGAGGTGACGGTTGAATTGACTGAATCAGGGGCCGACGGCACGTACGTCCTGACGCAAAGCCCTGGCCTTTTTATCTCTGCCCCGGGCGTGTCGAACGGCTGGTCGCTGGTTGTGCAGGGCGCGCGCCCCATAGAGGTTGTTATCTATTCGTGCGGCGTCCAGACCCTCGACATCCTAAATCCAGGCTGGGAAGGCGCTGACGCGATTGGTTTATCAGACTGCGACCACTGCTGGAAAAAGTGCGTTGTGCGCGTAAATAGCATGATTGCCGGGTCGAGCTGGGACAGCGGGCAGACTTGCGCGGCATGCCAAGACAGCCCGGTGTGCGGCCCATACGGAACATACGACTTGTATCTATCTGGGCAGTTTTCTGGACGGGCCACAATTTCCTGATGCTCTGCGACTTCAACAACCCGGCGCAGACGTGCCCGACGTGCGGCTACGTCGCCAAGAAACTCCCGACCTACCGTGAGTGTCGCCCCGTGCCGGAGAAGGTCTGGCAGCCCATCCCCATCGGTGACCTCGTCGAGAAGGGGCTGACCGCGATCGGCATCACGAAGGAGCGTGTCGAGAAGCTGACCCGCACCGAAGGAAAGCCCGGCGGGTGTGGCTGCGAGGGGCGGAGGCGTTGGCTTAACGAAGTCGGCAACAAGGTACAGATCGACGCCCGGAACGCCCTGCTCGCCGCCAAGCGCTTCTACGTGGGCGATTGACTCACGCCGGCCGCCGGCCACACTGCCCAGACCCCACCCAGGAGGCACGGATGCCAACCGGAGGAGATCCCCTCACCGCCGCAGCCCGGCGGATCGTCCGCGAGAACCCGGACCACCCGGCCCGCGGCCTCGCTCGGATGCTTGTCCAGGAGTCGCGCGGCGCGCTGACGATCGACCAGGCCAGGAAGCGGATCCAGCGGCAGCTCGGCACCAGCGGCGAGAAAAGCCGGAAGGCCATGAAGAACATCGGCCGCCCGCCCCGCATGGCGGGCGTCGAGTATCGCCTGATGCCAACCAACGCGGAGCCCTGGCGGCCGCACGTCCTCGAGGTCGTCGGCCGGGTCGGCATCCTCTCGGACGTTCACGTTCCCTACCACGACGAGGTCGCGGTCCTGGCGGCGGTCGGCCACCTGGCCGAGCTGGGCCTCGACGCCCTGCTCCTGAACGGAGACATCGGCGACTTCTACGCGCTCTCGCGGTGGATGAAAGACCCGCGGCAGCGCGACTTCTCCGGCGAGCTGGAAGCCCAGCGGCAATTCGTCGGCTGGATCCGCGAGACGTTCCCCGGCATCCCGATCGTCTACAAGGCCGGGAACCACGAGGAGCGGTGGCAACACTACATCTGGCAGCACGCCCCCGAGCTGTCAAAGGACAAGCTTTCGAGCCTTCAGTCGTGGCTCTACCTGGACAAACACGACATCACGCTCGTCGAGGAGGGCCGGCCTGTGATGCTGGGCCAGCTCCCGGTCTTGCACGGCCACGAGCTACAGAAGGGCGTGGCGGCCCCGGTCAACCCGGCCCGCGGGGCCTTCATGCGCACGCATCACACGACGCTCGTCGGCCACTCGCACCGCTCGAGCACGCACGCCGAGAGCGACATGTGGCACGCGGAGACGACGACCTGGTCGACGGGCTGCCTGTGCGACCTCACGCCGGCCTACGCACGAATCAACTCGTGGAACCACGGGTTCGCGGTCGTGACCGTTCACGAGGGTGGGGAGTTCGACGTTCAGAATATGCGGATCGCCAACGGCAAGGTGAGGGCGTCGTGAAGTCGCGGAGGTTCAAGATCGGCGGCCGACCGTGGCGGTGGCTCTATCGCCGCATGCGGTCGAACTACGGCCTCTGCGACTACAGCTCGCGGACCGTGACGATCGACGCCACGCCGACGACCTCTGGGCTGGTGCGGCTCGACACCGAGATCCACGAAGCGCTCCACGCGCTCCAGGCCTTCGCCACTGAGGAGCACACGGCCGAGACGGCCTCGACGCTGGCGTCGATCCTCTGGGAGCTGGGCTACCGGCTCACCGACCGACACGACGGCCGCGGCTACTTGGGGGACTGAAATGCACTGGCTGACCGAGGACGAGCTGCGTGACGCGGAGCAGCGGGCGCGGAGATTCTCCGGGGCGTACCACGGGACGAGCGGCACGCTCGCTGGGCTGCTGCTGCATGCGATCAAGATGATCCGACACTACCAGGAGGCAGACGTGAAAGAGCAGGAAGGGGCGAACGTGCGGTTCGCCACGGGGGCCGTCCGGTCGAGCGACGCGGAGGCCACGCGATACGATTTGATCTCGCCGATCGGCCTCGAGGCCGTGGCCCGCACGTGCGCGGAGGGGGCGGCGAAATACTCCGACTTCAACTGGGAGCGAGGGATGCCGGTCCACGACCTACTGAACCACGCCCTGCGCCACGTCTACAAGTATCTGGCCGGCGATCGGTCCGAGGACCATCTGCCCCATGCGGCCTGGGGGCTGCTGGCGGCGATCCACTCCGAGGCCCTCTGGCCGGAGCTGAACGAGGGCACGCTCCGCGGGCCCGGTTGCCGGGCTCCGGGGGGCGATTGCGACGGTCGCACGGATCGCGACGCATAGGATTCGACCGTCGTCAAAATCCGGGGACGCTACGCCGTTTTCGCCGGTGGATCCTCGTCTGGCTTGAAGATCCGCGGCATTGCCTGCCAGGCCTTCGGCCGGCGGGCGTCGACGACGCGAGGATCGAGGTAGCTCCGGCGAGTGATCCGATCGCTGGAATGTCCCAGGAAGGCCGTGGCATCAAGTCCAGCGGCGGCCAGATGTGAGGCGGTTGAGCGTCTCAGGGCATGAAACTGGACCTCGCGGCCGTCCCCGAGGCCGGCCCGCCTCGTGATCGTCTTCCATCGCTTCCGCAGGGCCGTCCCGGAGGCCATCCACCAGAAGACCGTCGGCCCCGTGTGTGCCGTCACGCGGTCCACCAGGTCCGATGCCTCCGGTGACAGCTCGTACACCCGCTCCTGGCGGCGGCCCTTCCTGACGCCCGCAGGGACCGTCAGCGTGGGCCGGTTCCAACAATGCCGCGGCGTCGAGAGGATCGCGTTGATCCGCTCGCCGGTCTCCAGGCCGACGGCGACGAGGGCCGGGAAGAACACGCTCGCCGGCACCGGGCCGACCCAGCCGCTCGCCTGGCGGGCTGACGCCGCAAGGCGCGCCAGCTCGTCGGCGGTGAACGCCCGCGGCACACGCTCCGGGATCAGCTCCGGTGCGACGGCCGGCCGCAGCTTCACGAGCCCGCGGGCCTGGGCGAAGTTCCACAGGGCGAGGATCCCGCTCCGCTCCCGGGCGACGGAGTTCGGGGACAGCTTCTGGCCGCGGGCCGTGAGCCACTGCGAGACGACCAGGTCGTCTAGGTCCTCGAGCAGGGCCGGCCGGCCGAGCCACCGGCTGAACTGGGTGACGGCATGCTTCAGGAGTCGGACACTTTCCTGGGAGCGGCCGCGTAGACGCAGGGGAACGTAGACGGTTTCGAGGAACGCGCTGAGTGTCATGGTGTGAACCTCCAAATACGGGATAGGTCACACTTCCGTGCGGTGTCGCCCCTCCCTGGCCGGGTTCCGGTTTTTCCGCCGGTGCCGGTTGGCCGCCGCACCGTTGGTCGCGAGAGTTTCCTCCCGTCCCCGCCACTGCCAAAGGTTTCAATCCCGACGGGATCGAAACCGGCGGCCAAAGAACGCTACGCAGCCCGCATGCCGAAAGGCAAGCGGGCTGCGGGCTTGAATGGAGCAGCGTCGCCCCTAGCATCGGAGGCTATGGCAATGGTGATCGAGCCGAAGACGGGCCGGAAGCTGGTCTCGCCCCGCGAGGCCGCGAAGGTGTTTGGGTGCGACGACAGCTACTTCCGGAAGCTGGCCCTGTCGGGCGAGCTGCACCGCGTGGTGGAATCCCCTCGTCGGGTCTTCTACTATCTGGACGAGGTGGAGCGCCTGAGCAAGGAAAAGGCCCGGGCCAGAACCAAGCGCGGCGGGCGGCCCAGGAAGGGAATCACGGCAGCCTGACCAGAATCCCCTGGAGGTTGTCGTGCTCGAGCTGCTGATCGAAGGCGGACGCTATGCCGTCCGTGCCGGCGGGCTGGCCCTCGTCGCCGGCGTGTCCGTGTTCCTGCTGTTCGCCAGCCTGTTCGGCCAGAAGCCGAGCCTCCTCGTCGCGGCATCCTCTGCCCTGGCGATCGCCGCGTCGGTCCTGTCGTGGCCGCGGATGCCGAAGGCGTGGCGAGCCGATCCGCCGACCGATCGCCAGCTCGCCTACGCGCAGCAGCTCGGCCTGGTCGTCCCGGAGGGCGTGTCGAAGGGCCAGCTCTCCGACATGATCTCCCAGGCCACCGGACGCTAGCACCGACTGCGGCCCGCAAACCTCGCGTTTCTCGCGGGAAAAGCCCCTGCCGAAAAAATTCTGATCCTGGGCTTGATCAATTCACGATCTATTGACTACCTTCCGCGTCACGTCATGGATGACTTCGACGCTCGAAGTGATTCAGTGCATGGAGGCACGCATGAACGTCACGGTCTGGATCGAGTTGGCAATCGTTCTTCTACGTGTTCTTTCCGCCGGCCTCGCCGGCTAATTTCACGCGACCGTTTTCACGATCAGGAGACTTGGCATGGATGCCACGAATCGGATGCCGGGTGACGCGGAGGCCGCCGCGGCCGCCGCCGCGATGCAAGAGACCTACGGCCGACGCGGCCTGCTGCCCAGCGTGGGCGACTCGGTCTGGTTCCAGCACATGGTTGGGGCGTTCCCCCGCCCCGGCCGGATTCAGCAGTTCACGGAGTTCGGCTCGATCGTCGTCCGCGACGACGCCGGCGTCAGCTACACGATCGACGCCTCGCAGCTCGCGGAGTTCTGAGCCATGGCG
>Ga0315903_10008138_pt1 | contig 12951 bp, 11 predicted proteins | sample LakEriMetagenome_7_FD_203524 | JGI IMG/M metagenome (GOLD analysis project Ga0315903, IMG submission 203524) | Freshwater fungal communities from buoy surface, Lake Erie, Ohio, United States - Buoy 2 MA119 | ecosystem: Environmental > Aquatic > Freshwater > Lake | place: USA: Lake Erie, Ohio...
CGCGCTGCGGACGTACGAACCGCGCAACCAATCCACCTGGAGCACCGCGTATGAGCGCTTCCAGGGACTGTTGCGGAAGTGACCCCCCCCGGGAACTCCTCGGCGCGGGGGCGTAACAGCCACGCTTCGCTTCACCGGATCTCCCGGAGAGAGGTGGTAGTCTCTTGGGAAGCACACCCGCTTGGGTCTTGCACAGGGGGGAGTCCGACATGTCTCAGGTGGTGCTGGCGCTCGATCAGGGAACAACTTCCAGCCGGGCGATTGTCTTCGGCCGGGACGGTTTGCCGCGGGGCATGGCGCAGCGTGAGCTCACGCAGATTTACCCGCACCCGGGGCATGTGGAGCATGATCCCGACGAAATCTGGCGGAGTCAGCTGCAGTGTGCCCGTGAGGCACTGGCGGCGGCGGGAGTATCGGCAGCGCAGGTCGGCGCGATTGGCATCGCCAACCAGCGCGAGACCACCGTGGTCTGGGACCGGCAGACCGGGCAGCCTCTGGGGAATGCCGTGGTATGGCAGAGCCGTGTGACCGCCCCGCACTGCGGCCGGCTCCGGCAGGAGGGGTTGTCGCCCCTGTTTCAGGCGCGGACCGGGCTGGTGCTGGATCCGTATTTTTCGGGAACCAAACTCGCGTGGCTGCTCGACCAGCATCCCGGAGCGCGCGAGCGGGCCCGGCGAGGGGAACTGCTGTTTGGCACCGTCGATACGTGGCTGCTCTGGAACCTGACGGCGGGACGGGTGCATGCCACCGACCCCAGCAATGCGTCGCGCACCCTGCTGTTCAACATTCACACCCTCGATTGGGATGACGAACTGCTGCGGCTGCTGGATGTGCCCCGCGCGATGCTCCCCGAGGTCCGTTCCTCCAGCGGCGATTTTGGCGTGTGCGCACCGGAATGGCTGGGGGCCGAAATTCCCCTGCGGGGCGTGGCGGGAGACCAGCAGGCGGCGACGTTCGGACAGGCCTGTTTCACGCCGGGGGCTGTGAAGAACACTTATGGCACCGGATGTTTCCTGCTGATGAACACCGGCCCGACTCCGGTCACATCGACCAATGGCCTTTTGACCACGGTGGGTTGGACGATCGGAGGACAGACCACCTATTGCCTCGAGGGGGCGGTGTTCGTCGCGGGGGCGGTGGTGCAGTGGCTGAGGGACGGGTTGCAGGTGATCGGGTCGGCGGCGGAGACAAATGATCTTGCCCAATCGGTTCCGGACACGGGTGGGGTCTGCTTCGTACCGGCGTTCGTGGGACTGGGGGCTCCCTATTGGAATCCCCGAGCCCGGGGGACCATCGTGGGACTGACCCGCGGGACGACGCGGGCGCATCTCGCGCGGGCCGCGCTCGAGTCGATCGCCTGGCAGACACACGACGTGGTGGCCGCGATGCAGCGAGATGCCGGCGTTCCGTTGGCCCACCTCAAGGTGGATGGCGGGGCGTCGCGGAATGACTTTCTCATGCAGTTTCAGGCCGATCTGCTGCGTGTTCCTGTCCGGCGACCGGTGGTGGCCGAGACCACGGCTCTCGGAGCGGCCTATCTCGCGGGACTGGCGGTCGGGTATTGGGATGGACCGGGCGATATCGAGCGCAATTGGGTGCTGGATCGTGAATTCGTCGGTCAGATGTCCGCGGATGAGTTGCGTCGCCGCGAACGCCAATGGGGGCGGGCGGTCGAGCGGTCATTGGACTGGGAAGCCGATCTGGCGGAAGGGGCCCCGTGATGATTCGCCGACTGGCGTGGAGCGTGGCGGGGGTGGCGGCGGGGTTGGTCCTGGCGCTGGTGCTGTTGGTTGCCGTGGAGGCCTTCAGCGCGGTGGTTCATCCGTTTCCCCCCGGATTTGGGCAGACTCCCGGCCTGACACCCGAGCAACAGCAGGCCGAACTCTGTGCGCACGTGGAGCGGTATCCCGCCTGGGTTCTGGCGGTGGTGGTGCCGATGTGGAGTCTGTCGGCCGGGTTGTCCACGTCTCTGGCGACCCGGCTGGGAGGATCAGGGTCCGGCTGGGTGCTGCGGATGGCACTTTTCGCCGCGGTCCTGTCGAATGTGGCGATGCTCCCCTACCCGGGCTGGTTCCGGGGCATGGCGGTCGTGGGGGTCAGCCTGGCCACCTTCTGGAACGGCTGGAGCATTTCCAGGTTCGTGCGGCGAGAGTCCTCCGGGACGTGACGGGTCACTTCCCTGGGGGGCTCCACGGGTGGGCCGGAGGGCGAGTGGCGTGATATGATCTCGCCCGATTTGGCGGGAAGTTGTCGGATGATGGTCTGTTCGGAAAAAGGCTGAGGATTGCCGTGACGGCTTTGAAGAACCTGCTCGATCGCAGTATTGCGTGGCGACTGCAGTTGTGGATTGGTGCCGCAGCCAGTCTGGTGTTGGCGCTCGCCCTGTGGTTGAACTACCAGGCGTCGCGCCGGCAACTGATCCAGCAGACGGATCGACTGGCCATGCAGGCCGTGAAGAACGCCGCCGGCCGGCTGGATGATTATGTCCGGCGGGTGGCCCAGTTGCCCCTGACCACCGCGGCCCGCCAGCGGGTCGCCGGGCGCGAACCCGATCCGCGGATGGTCGAGTACCTGCGGGCGCTGTTGCCCGAGACTCCCGAGCATGAAGTTTATGGAATCTACATCGCGTACGAGGCGATGACGGCATCGACGCTGGGCTCGATGCCCTGGATGGATCGTCGTCACTGGCCCGAGATGACCGTCGTCCAATACGACTACCACGATGAGCAGCAGGACTGGTATTCCGGTGCCCGGAAGAATGACCGATTGCATGTGACCGAGCCCTATTTCGACGCCGGGGGCTCCGACATCACCATGGTCAGCGTGACGGTTCCCGTGAAGACAGCGGAGGGGGAGTTTGTGGGGGTGGCGGGAGCCGACCTGTCTCTCGATCTGATCCGCGAGATTGTGGCGGGAATCGAAAATGAGTTCGAGTTTGTGGAACATGCCGAGGGAACCGCAGCCGAATTCGCCTTCCTGAGCAGCCGGCAGGGACGGGTGGTGGCACATCCCGATTCGAGCCTCATGCTGTCCGAGACCAATCCCGGGGCGTTGCTTTCCGAGTTGCCCGAGGGGGCCGTGGCGGGGAACTCGGCCGAGGGAACGGCCGTTGCCGACCTGCGGGAAGGAACCCGCAGAATCTACTGGGCCACCTCCACGGTCACGGGGTGGAAACTGGTTTTCAACATTTCGCAGAACGAGGTGCTGCGCCCAGTGGGTTTGCTGTTTCGGCAGTCGACCATCATCGCCGGTCTGGGACTGGCGTTGATGGCCGGGCTGTTGGGATGGCTGTCGCGGCGTCTGACCGGGCCGATCACGCATCTGACCGATGTGGCCACCCGCATGGCCGCGGGAGACTACGCCGCTGCGGGGTTGGATGGTCTGGTGAACCGGTCCGATGAATTGGGGGCCCTGTCGCGCACACTGCGACAAATGGGGGCCGAGATCGAGGATCGCGAAAGAAACCTCAAGGACTGGAACGCCAATCTGTCGGAGATTGTGAACCAGCGGACGGCCGACCTGGAAGCGGCAGCCGTCGACGCCCAGCGGGCCCGGGAAGAGGCCGAGAACGCCAACCGGACCAAGAGCGCATTTCTGGCCAACATGAGCCACGAATTGCGCACGCCGATGAATGCGATCATCGGCTACAGCGAGATGCTGATCGAGGATCTGGAAGACAGCGGGCAATCGGAAATGACCGAGGACCTGAGGAAAATCCACTCGTCGGGAAAGCATCTCCTCGGATTGATCAACGACATCCTCGACCTGTCCAAGATCGAGGCGGGTCGAATGACCCTGTTCAACGAGACCTTCGATGTGGCCCGTGTCATCACGGAGGTCAAAGACACGGTCCAGCCGCTGATCACCAGGAACTCGAATCAGCTGAAGCTCGAATTCGGGCCGGGGCTGGGGGTCATGCACAGCGATCTGACGAAGTTCCGGCAGATCCTGTTCAACCTGCTCAGCAATGCCAGCAAGTTCACCGAGCAGGGAGAGATTCGGTTGCGTGTCCATCGGGAACGGGACGGATTGACCTTTTCCGTACGGGATTCCGGCATTGGCATGACGGCCGAGCAGCTCGGCAAGATCTTCGAGGCGTTCACCCAGGCCGATGCGTCGACCACCCGCAAATATGGCGGTACAGGATTGGGACTGGCGATCACCAAGCGGTTCTGCGAGATGCTGGGAGGGAGCATCTCGGTGCGCAGTGAGCCGGGGGCGGGGTCGGAGTTCACGGTGCAACTCCCGGCGATCGCTCCAACGGAGGCGGCACCGGGGGGGGCCAAAACAGCGGAGCCGGCCGCCGCCCCGGCAGCCACTGCGGGATCCCAACCCAAACCCCACGATGAACGGCCGCTGGTCATCGTGATCGATGACGATCAGGTCGTGCTCGATCTGATGGAGCGTTTTCTGACTCGCGAAGGCTACAACGTGCGCACGGCCCGCAATGGGCGGGATGGACTGGAATTGGTCCGGGCGCTGCACCCCATGGCGGTCACCGTCGATGTGATCATGCCGGGGATGGATGGTTACTCACTGCTGAGCGCCCTCAAGGAAGATCCGCGGACGAGCGAGATTCCGGTGGTCCTGATTTCGAGCACCGAAAATCGTGATCTGGGGCTGTCTCTCGGGGCGATCGAGTTTCTCTCGAAGCCAATCGACCGCTCGCGGCTCGGACAGGTGTTGCAGCGGATGAAGGTGGGAGACCGGGCCCCAATTCTGGTGGTCGAGGATGATCCCCCCACCCGGGTTCTGGTCTCGCGGATGCTGCGTGACGACGGTTGGCAGGTGACCGAGGCCGAGAACGGACTGCGGGCCCTCGAGGCCCTGCCCGCCTGCCGGCCGGAGGTGATCCTGCTGGATCTGATGATGCCCGAGATGGATGGCTTCCAGTTCCTCGCCGAGTTGCGGCGCATGCCCGACTTTGCGTCGGTGCCGGTGGTGGTGTTGACCGCGATGGATCTGACCGACGAGGACCGCCGGCTGCTGCGCCGCAACGTCGTTTTGGTCTGCCAGAAGGGGAGCCTGCGGAAAGACGAATTGCTGGGGGAACTTCGAGCCTTGCGGGAGCACCACCACCCGTCCAATCCGTCTCCTTCGGGACAGATGTCGATTGCCCCGGCCGAGGCCGACCCCCGGCAGGGTTGATCACACGCATCGACACTGATGATACTTGCCAAAAACGGGTGAAACGGGGCCAGTCAAGTCCCGCGCCCCCAGGCCCTTTGACAACGCGGATTGGCGATGCCCCGGATTCTGCTGGTGGAAGACAACGAGATGAATCGCGACATGCTGTCGCGACGGCTGGAGCGAAAAGGCTTCACGGTGCTGGTTGCCGTCGATGGTGCCGAGGGAGTTGCCAAGGCGCGGGCCGAACTTCCCGATCTCATCCTGATGGACATGAATCTGCCCATTCTGGATGGCTGGGAAGCCACCCGGCAGATCAAGGCGGATGGACAGACAGGACAGATTCCGGTGATCGGCCTGACCGCACACGCGATGGCGGGAGACCGGGAGAAATGCCTGGCCGCCGGTTGCGACCAGTACGACACCAAGCCGGTCGACTTCAACAGCCTGCTGGGGAAGATTCGCGAATTTCTGCCTGAGGCGGTTTGATGTCGGACCAATCACTTGCGACACAACCGGCAGACCCGCAGTCGACTCCGCGCTCGGACGACGCCCAGTGGGCCCAGATCCGGCATGATCTGCGAACCCCACTCAACCAGATCCTCGGCTATGGCGAAATGCTGGAGGAGGATGCCCAGGCGGCTGGCCAGGACGGCGCGGTGAGCGATCTGCGCAAGATCCAGCAGGCGGCCCGCCGCATGCTCGATCTGATCAACCAGCATCTGGGAGCACAGAGCGTCAAGCCGGCGGCACTTCCTCCGAATGGAGGACACTCCGCCACGGTGAGGTCTGCCGACTCGCCGGGGGGCACTTCCGGAGGCCGCGCCGTGGCGGCAATGCCGGTCGAGCCGGAAGAATCCGCCGATCGCGAACCGCTGCAGGGACGGGTGCTGGTGGTGGATGACAGCGCGCCCAATCGTGAAGTGCTCGCCCGCCGGCTGGAACGCCGCGGACTGACCACCCGGCTGGCCGAAGATGGTCTGGCCGCCCTCGACTGCCTCGCCGCCGAGCCGTTCGACCTGGTTCTGCTCGACGTGCAGATGCCCCGCAAGGATGGCTACGAGACCCTGCTGGCGATGAAGCAGGACGAACACCTTCGGAACATCCCCGTCATCATGATCTCGGCCCTCGACGAGCTCGACACGGTGATCCGCTGCATCGAGGCGGGGGCCGAAGATTATCTTCCCAAGCCGTTCAACCCCACGCTGCTGCGGGCCCGCATCAACGCCTGTCTCGAGAAGAAACGGCTCCGCGACACCGAGCGCCAGCATGTCGCCGAGATCGAACGGACCCAGAAGCGGCTGTCACGCGAGTTGCGCGATGCCGAGGCGTATCTGCGGTCGTTGTTCCCCGCGTTCCTGCGGGCTCCCGTGGCGGTTGAATGGTTCCATCAATCCTGTTCGGAACTGGGCGGTGATGCCCTGGGGTATCACTGGCTCGATGACGACCACCTCGCCCTGTACCTGCTGGATGTCTGCGGACACGGTGTGGGTTCGTCGTTGTTGTCGGCCGCCGCTATCAACGTCATTCGGACGGGGTCGTTGCCCGGGGCCGATCTCCACAATCCCGCCGGGGTCCTGGCGGTTCTCAATCGCATGTTCCCCATGGAACGCCAGAATGGGTTGTACTTCACCATCTGGTACGGAGTCTGGCGGGCCTCCACCCGCACGCTGACCTACTCGGCCGCCGGGCATCCTCCCCCGGTTCTGACCATTCCCTCCGCAGCGGGGGTGACCGCGCAGCCTCTCGACGCCAGCGGCCTGATGATCGGAGCCTTCGACGACGCGGAGTACGAAACGCATGTCGTCGGTATTCCGGGACCGGCCCAGTTGTTCATCGTGACCGATGGCTGCTTTGAAATCCGCAAGACCGACGGGTCAATGATGACCGGCGAAGATCTGCAGGAGTTCCTCGGCCGTTCATCGGGTGAGGCCAGCGTGCTGACCGACTGGTTTCAGCACTGCCAGGCGGCGCTGGGACACAGCAGTCTGGATGATGACTTCACCATGGTCCGGGTTCACTTCTGATCGCCCGGCTCCCCGGACTTGGCCGCGGGCATCGGGCTGCTGGCACAGAAACCCGGGGAAGAGCCCTTGTCCCCTCCCCGGGAGCCGCGGTTCATCGACGGCATGACGCGACGTCTCTCAAGTGTGCGTATGGGCTTCGTCCGGATAGGACCCGTCGCGCACCTCCGAGAGGTATTGTCCAATTGCCTGGGAAGCGATCGTGCGAAGCTGGGCAAACTGCTTGACGAACTTGGGGGGAGTGCCCGGGGTCAATCCCAGCAGATCCGGAGTGACCAGAACCTGGCCGTCGCAATCGGGACCAGCCCCGATGCCAATCGTGGGAATCTTCACTTCGCGGGTGATCTGGGCGGCGATGGGACCGGGAATGCATTCGAGCACCAGCCCAAACGCCCCCGCCTCCTCGGCCGCGCGGGCATCCCGCAGCAGGCGCTCCGCATCCCGCTGGATGCGGTACCCCCCCAGTTGCAGCACGCTTTGCGGACGCAGTCCCACGTGGGCCATCACGGGAATGTCGGCATCGGTCAGCGCCCGGATCGTGTCGGCCTGCTTCGCCCCGCACTCCAGCTTCACAGCGCTGGCCCCGGTTTCCTTCAGCACCCGGCCGGCGTTCCGCAGGGTGTCTTCGAGGCTGACGTGGAACGACAGGAAGGGGAGATCCACGATCACCAAGGCCCGCTTCACCGCCCGGACGACCAATTCGCCGTGGTAGATCATCTGGTCGAGAGTCACCGGCAAGGTGGTCGACTTCCCCTGCACCACCATCGCCAGACTGTCCCCCACCAGGATGGCGTCCACACCCGCCTCATCGAGCAGACTCGCCCAGAGATGGTCGTATGCCGTCAGAACGGTCAGCCGACGTCCCTGCTGCTTCGCCTGGACGAACCGCGGAACGGTCATCGGGCGATTGGCGGCCGTAGCCGGGGAGGAAGTGGCCGATTCGGCGGGACGTGTGGACATGGCGGGCGAAGGGGGAGGAACTCGCGAGGTGCGGGAGGCGGTCAACCGGCGATGGGGGGGGCGGCCAGAAACCGCGGCATCAGTTCGCACCCCTGGGGAAACACGAGCCGACCCCGGGACGCCTGAACTTCATCATACGTGGTGGCGTCGTCCGGGGCGATTCCCCGTCCGCACATCGCGAACGGCACAAATCCATGACTGTGCGTCTTGGTGCGCAGAAACGTGGGGTGATCGGGACTGACCAGCAGCCGGTACTCTCCCTGCTCCCGCAAGTGAGCCAGCAGGGGCCCCACGATGTCGCGGTCGATCCGCTCGAGCGCCTCGATTTTTTGATCGACATGCCCTTCGTGCGACGCCTCGTCGGTCGCCTCCACATGCACCACCACGAAATCATGCCGCCGCAGTGCGTCGATGGCGTAATGCCCCTTCGCGGCGTAGTCGGTGTCGAGATAGCCGGTGGCCCCGGGGACCACGATATTGGTCCAGCCCAGCAGGGCGGCCAACCCGCGCAGCAGGTCGACCGCGGTAATCATCGCCCCGGTCACCCCGAACCGTTCCCGAAAGTTCTGCAGCGCCGGACGCCGCCCCTGCCCCCACAGCCAGATCTGCGTGGCGGGCTGCGTTCGCGCGCGGTTGAGGCCATGCTCCGACAGCAAGGGTACACTGCGCCGCATGAAGTCGAGCAGCAATTCGGCTCCTGTCCCCCGGGGAAGCCCGGTGGCGACCGGATGGTCGGTCAGGTCGTGAGGCGGGGTGGTCTGGGTGCCGGTGTCGAATGGTGACGGCTCACCGCCGCCCCGGTAAATGAGCAGATTGCGGTAACTGACCCCCGAGTGAAACTCCCACCGGCTGGTCCCCAGTTCCCGCTGCAGCAGCCCCACCAGCTCGCGAGCCAGCTCATTGGGAATCTGCCCGGCGGTGAAGCTTTGCATCAACCCCTGGGCAATCGTCACGAAATTGCAGCGGATCGCCCAGTCTTCGGCCCCCAGGGCAATTCCCTGGGCTGCCGCCTCCAGCGGGGCCCGCCCCGTATGGAACACCAGCGGGTCGTACCCGAAGAGACTCATCGTGGCGACGTCGCTTCCCGAGGGCATCGAGACCGGGACATTGTCGGCTCGTCCCACCAGCCCCAGGCGGGCGACTTCATCCATGTGGGGCGTGTGGGCCGCCTGCAGCGGCGTCCGTCCTCCCAGTGAGGGCTGGGGTTCGTCGGCACAACCGTCGGGAATGATCAGGGCGTACTTCATGGCGACACAAAGCGGGCGACAACCGGGGCGGGTCGCCTTCCGGAGAAATTCGGGAATGGGTTCAGCCCGCGACGGGCATGCGGACGTGCGGCGGAGTGATCGCGCTGAGCCGGGCCAATTCGCGCTCGGCCTCGCGCAGCTGTCCCTCGGTGGTGCGGTGGGTCATGATGATCAGCGTCACCGTGTTGCTGCTCGCAGAACCGGTCGGATTCTCCGGCGGCTCGTGCTGGATCACTGATGCGATACTGATCTGGTTCCGCCCCAGAATGTCGGCGATGTCCGCCAGCACATGCGGCCGGTCCAGCACTTGGAACCGCAGGTAAAACCGGCTTTCGATCTTCTCCCGCGGCTGCAGCGAGAAGGGGGCGGGGGAACGCCACAGTTCCAAACGCTCGAAATTGATGCGCGTCCGGCCCGCCACCGTATCGATCAGGTCCGCCACCACCGCCGAGGCGGTTGGCATCTGGCCGGCACCCGGACCCGAGTACCAGGTTTCGCCCACCACATCTCCCACCAGTCCGATCGCGTTGAACGGACCATGGATCTGCGCCAGCGGGGTCTGGCGCCGAACCAGAGTGGGCTGCACGTGCAGTTCGATCTGCTGATTGACCAGCCGGGCCACCGCCAGCAGCTTGATGGTGTAGCCGAGTTCGCCGGCAAACCGCAGGTCAGAAAGGTCGAGACGGTCGATTCCCTGGCGATGCACATCGGCCAGCTCTGCCCGCACTCCAAAGGCCAGCCAGGTCAGCAGGATCAGCTTCTGGGCGGCATCGCTGCCATCGACGTCCAGAGTCGGATCGGCTTCGGCGAACCCCAGTTGCTGAGCCTGATGCAGGGCCTGGGCATAGTCCCAGTTCTCCCGCGCCATCTGCGTCAGAATATAGTTGCTCGTGCCGTTGAGAATGGCCGAGATCGAGGTGATCTGATTGGCCGCCAGCGACTGGGCCACCGTGGCGATGATGGGAATACCCCCGGCGACAGCCGCTTCAAACGCAATGGTACGCCCCAAGTCGCGGGCGGTGGTGAACAATTCTTCACCGCATTCGCAGAGCAGCGCCTTGTTGGCGGTGACCACATCTTTGCCCGCCTTCAGAAGATCGAGCAGAATCTCCCGCGCGGGATGGATCCCCCCGACGAGGTGGACTGCGACGTCGATCTCGGGATCACCAACGATGGACGAAACCTGGTCGGTGACGGTCCCGGGGGGCAACTCAATTCCGCGTGGTTTCGCGAGATCGCGGACAACCGCCCGCCGCAGTTCCAGACGTCGCCCAGCCCGGCGGGCGAGGCGTTCGGGATGTTCCGTCAGCACGCGGGCGACACCGGTCCCCACGGTTCCCATGCCAATGATGCCAATGCGGATGGGTTCGGAGGCGCGGGAAGAGGAAGAGGTCACGAGCTGGGTGAAACGAGGAGGCGAAATCACGGTTATTTCAGGAGAGTCCTGACCAAGCGACCATCCTACGGCCACTCCCCAAGGTTTGACAACGTCCACTGTTTGGGATTGATCGCCGGGTTGGCTAAAATGTTCCCAGTCTGGATTCTCCGGACTTTCCCCTTCCGCGAGCCGGCGTTCCTGTCAAATCATGCACGATCCTCATTTTCAGTCGGGCGGGCGGCGGCTGCGGATCGGAGCGGTCAGCTACCTCAACTCGAAACCTCTGGTCGAAGGCCTGGCCGATTTGGCGCCGCAGGCTGAGCTCTGGCTGGATTTTCCCAGTCGACTCGCCGACCAACTGCAGCGGGGACTGATCGACGTCGGTCTGGTCCCCTCCGTTGCGACGTTGCTCAATCCTGGCTACGAAGTTGTCTCCGACGCCTGCGTGGCGACCCGGGGACCAGTGCTCTCTGTGAAATTGTACAGTCGGGTACCGGCGACGAAGATTCGCCGTTTGTCGCTCGATGAGGGCTCCCGGACCAGTGCGACACTGGTGAGGATTCTGCTGGCCGAGCGGCACAATGTCTTTCCGCAGATCGAGAAACTGCCTCTCGATTGCACTCTTGAATCGAGCTCGGCCGATGCCATTCTGCTGATCGGAGATCGCGCCATTTTGCCGCCGGCGGAGCGGTTCGAGTTCACCTGGGACCTCGGCGAAGAATGGACCCGGATGACCGGATTGCCGTTTGTCTTCGCCCTGTGGGCCAGTCGGCGGGGATCGGATCTCGAAGGGTTGGAAGAGGCACTGAGTGCCGCCCGGGATCAGGGAGTGGAGCGGCTGGAACAGATTGCCCGGCGTGAGGCCCCCCTGCTGGGCCTCTCTGAGCAACTGACACTCGATTATCTCCGCGACAACCTGTACTACCATTTGGGAGATGCCGAGCGGCGCGGCCTCGCCCGGTTCCAACAACTGGCCGTGAAGCACAACCTGGTGCCCGGAGGAATTCCCCTTGTCTTTCGACATTTCACCGCTGCTTGACAAGGCGGTCGCCGGTGAGCGACTGACCCCGGAGGAAGGGGTGCGGCTGCTGGAGTCGCACGACCTGCTGGCGATTGGCCAGGCGGCCGACGCGGTGACCCGGCGGCTGCATCCCGAGCCGTACCGCACGTTCAACATCGACCGCAACATCAACTACACCAACGCCTGCACGGCGGTTTGCGATTTTTGCGCGTTCTACCGGCCCCCCAAGCACCCGGAAGTTTATGTTCTGAAGCGGGAGGAGCTGCACCAGAAGATCGCCGAGACGATCGAACTGGGGGGAGATCAGATCCTGATGCAGGGGGGCCTGCATCCCACCTTGCCCCTCGAGTGGTACGAAGAACTGCTCCGCGACATCCGGGCGACGTTCCCGCAGATCAACATCCACGCCTTCAGCCCCCCCGAAATCCACCACTTCACCAAGATCAGCAAGCGGCCGCTGCAGGAGGTGCTCGAGCGGCTGAAGGCCGCCGGCCTGGGAAGTCTTCCCGGGGGCGGGGGTGAGATTCTGGTCGACCGCGTGCGGGCTGCCATCACCCGCGGCAAGGTGATGACCGATGACTGGCTCAACGTCAGCCGGGTCTGGCACCAGTTGGGGGGCAAGTCGAGCGCCACCATGATGTTCGGCCATGTCGAAACCCTGGCCGAGCGAATTGAACACCTCGACCGCATCCGCAAGCTGCAGGATGAAACGGGGGGCTTCACCGCCTTCATCTGCTGGACCTTCCAGCCCGAACACACCGACATGGCCCATATTCCGCCGGCTGGCGCGTTCGAGTATCTCAAGACCCAGGCAGTCGCACGGCTCTATCTCGACAACGTCCCCAACATCCAGTCGTCGTGGGTGACTCAGGGAGAGAAGACCGGCCAGGTGGCACTCTTCTTCGGCGCCAATGACATGGGCAGCCTGATGATTGAGGAAAACGTCGTCTCGTCGGCCGGCACGGTGCATTACCTGACGCTCGACTCGATCAAGCGGTGCATCCGCGAGGCGGGATACATTCCCCGGCAGCGGAATGTCTTCTACCAGTACATCGATGACGATCCGTCGGCCGATGCCACCGTCCCGGGAGAACCGGTCCTCGCGTCGTGAAGAACGCTGTCGTGCCAGGCCTGCCGGGCCTGGCCTGATCACAAACACCCAGGCCCGAAGTCGAAGTCGACTTCGACTTCGGG
>Ga0315903_10008139_pt1 | contig 12951 bp, 20 predicted proteins | sample LakEriMetagenome_7_FD_203524 | JGI IMG/M metagenome (GOLD analysis project Ga0315903, IMG submission 203524) | Freshwater fungal communities from buoy surface, Lake Erie, Ohio, United States - Buoy 2 MA119 | ecosystem: Environmental > Aquatic > Freshwater > Lake | place: USA: Lake Erie, Ohio...
CAAATTTTACCAATCAAACTAATATTTATAATAAAATAAAAATTTAATTTTTTAACACATGATTGACAAAGAACAAGTATTAGGTTTAGTTAGACACGCTCTAACATTCGTTGGTGGTATCCTCATCGCTAAAGGTCTTGCATCTGATGGACAAGTTGGTGAAATGATTGGAGCCGCAATCACTTTAGTTGGTACTGTATGGTCAGTATTATCTAAAAAAGCCTAATTTTAATTTACTTATTAACCTAATGAAGTGGTGGTCTTAAACGGTCACCACTTTCTTTTTGTACTCATCATAAACTTCTTCAGAAGTAAAACACTTTTTCATTTCCTCTGAAGTTTTTGGATACCTATATTTCCACTCATGTTGACCACACGGTTCATACATTATTGGAATCCATTTGGCAAATTCTATTAACTCTTTACTCATATATTAACTTTTAAAATTGGTTCATTATCGTATTTCTGAATTATTCTATTTACCTCATCAATAGTCATCCAACCTAAAACTTGGTCATATTCTGACAACATAATCATTTCGCCAGTTCGGTCGAAAATTGCCACCTCAAAGGTCGTTTCACCATCTCCGTATAAACCTTCTCTACCACCTACAACAGAAATTGTATATCCGTTACCCAATACCATTTGGGCCAATTTTCCACCCATACCTACAGGGTGGGGTTTAAACACCAAATCATTGAAAGTTTTCATTTGTTTATTTTCTTTTTACAGTTATTACAAAAATCTTTTACTACACATCCATCATTGTATATTGCCATCAGGCAATTTTTATTTTCGCAGTGCTCGAGACCTAAAGTATGTCCTATTTCATGAAGAACTGTCTTTTTGTTAAAATTATTTAATTCAATTATTATAATATCAGCGTTTTGATATGTCGCCCCTCGTAAATCAAGTTGTCTGTCAAATAAATTTTCGCTTGTTACAAATATCGTTTTAACATCCACATCATTTAAAATGTTCAACGTTTTTGATGCGTCCAAACTACCCGACTCCAAATACATATCTTGAGTTGTACTTACGGGAGAATAAATTCGGCAATCATAACCATAAAAATCCTTAACATACTTCGCAATAACGTTTAAGGAGTCAGGGTTAAATTTACCAAGACCTCTGATAACAAAAGTATTAGAATTTGATTCAGGTTCACCAATATCACCCCAACCACTAGGATTTGAGGCGACTTGTTGTGATTCTACAGGTAGAACATCAGATGGTTGATTTTCTGTCTCAGAATTACAAGAGATTAATAAAGTTGAGATTAAAATTGTGGAGATTAATGTGGTTGTTTTCATGGTACAAATATAGGTAATTTTTTTAGTTATACAAAAATTTCTTATAAATCTTTCGTATCCTCAATCATCCATTTTTCCAAAACAGATGGGTCGGACTTCCATTCTTTCCAATTATCAAAATCGGTTAACCTTTCAAGAGTTTCATTTGGGATTAGTATAAATCCGTCAGGTGCTATTCCTCCAAATTTATAATAATGTGAGTTTTTTATCTTAAATTTTATATCACTCATAACTCACACCATATATAATACACACATCATCGTATTCTACCATAACAAAGTTTGTTCCATTTGATTGGACCATGTAAAACTTACACTTTTTCATATTAACATCATATGCGAACCAATATGACCCACCGTCAATAGTATACTCAGGCATTAATGTCTGATAATACTGAACATCTTCGGTGTATATCGTAATATCTTTATTCTCAAATTCAATCGGTATATTCTTTTCAAGTAACTTAGTTTCACCCCAAGTAAATGATTGATAGGAGTTATCTCTAACACCAATTGTTAAAGAAAATGCGTAAGCGTCAGTTTGTGATAACACAATTAGTGACCATACCGTTAGAAGTAATGTTGTGAGTAGTTTTTTCATGTAGTAAAAATGGTACTCCCGAAGGGATTCGAACCCCTGACCCACAGATTAGAAATCTGTTGCTCTATCCAACTGAGCTACGGGAGCATTTGTTTTGTTTCTGAATACAAATATACGAACATTTCTTGAATAACCAAATAAATTATTTTTTTACAGGTTATTTTTTGTGTGGTAAAAATTTCTTATATTTGTTTCATTATTAAATATGATGGAAAAAGTATTGGTACTAAATGCTGATTATACCCCCATCAATGTAACAACCGTATTCAAAGGGTTTAAACTAGTTGATAAGGGTAAAGCGGAAATATTAAAAGCAGGTGACAATCCTATTGTCGCTGGCGACCGCTCATTTACAAGACCACTCATCATACGACTTTTTAATTATGTTAAGTTCAGATTTCATAAGTTAAAAATTAATAGAAATAGATTATTCAGAAGAGATAACTATCAATGTGTTTATTGTGGTAGTAAAAAAAATCTAACCGTTGACCATATTTTACCTAAATCAAGAGGAGGAAAAAACACTTGGTTAAATCTTGCGACATGTTGTTCATATTGTAATAGAACAAAAGATAATCGTACGCCTGAAGAAGCGGGTATGAAATTGTTAAAAACACCATATGAACCTAATATATTCTCAGAAGTTATTAATCCTTCAATAGAATTAGTTTGGTTAGAATTTAAAAAGTCATTCTCCTAAAAAACAAAAAGGTGTCTCTCGACACCCTTTTGTTAGATTTGGAATACCCCCTTTCTTTAGTAGGTTTATCCCGTTTCGGAATCTATTCCGAAAGGTTTCTTTAACACTATAATAGTTATAGTCCAACCAATCCTCTCAACTCGTCAGCGCTTTTTCCACCAGAGTCACCACGACTTACTAAAGTATTTATCGCTTTGTTTTGAGCGTCGGGTGAAAAACTCTTAAATTTATCCATGTATTTATTTTTTAGTTGGTCTAACATACCAGGTTCTTTTGAGTCGGTTCCCAAAGCGTTTGTTTTAAGTTGGTCTGTTGCCATTCCTAATTTTCCTGCGATTTTACTAATCATAGGACAAATGAATTGACCCAAAGCCCCTTCTATTTTCTGTCCTAAATCAGTATCTGAAAGAACTTCAACAATGGTGTTTCTGATTATATCTTGTAAGGGACCTAATCCAACAGTGTCTCCTTGTAACTTTCTAACCGCACCTTCGGCTAATGATTTAGATAATAATTTAGTTACAAAGTTACAGTCAGTTAATTTTGGAATATCTGCTAAGTCAAGGTTACCGACAGCGGTAACTACAATACTTCCAATCCATCCTGAAGAATCAACACCAAATTGGTCTAATAACCATTTAACTGCATATTCCTTAAAGTATTGTAACGCTCCGTCCATACTACTTCCAAACAAACTTCCTAAAATATCAAAGAATCCTTCGTTGATTATTTTCTTGTCAAATCCTTGGGTATGTAAGTAAGCGGTTTCAACAAATAATTGTCTAGCTAATAATTTTTGACCTTTTCTTGTACGTAAATCAGTATTCTCAACTAAAAACTTAAATCTATTTTTAACTATTTTTTGTTCTTGGATTAGATTTTTTCTCTTTTTGTTCTGTACCTCAATTAAACTTTCTCTGATAACTCCTTTTAGTTTTCTATCTAAACTTTCCATTTGTTTGTTGTCGTTTAGTCCGTATCTATATTCTCTACCTTGGAGAGTGAATTTTGGTGCGTATTTTAATGTCTCGATTTCTTTTTTCAGTAAAGGAAAATTATAGTTTTGGTCTACACAATCTCTAATTTGGTTTTTATAATATACAATTTGTTCAGGTCCAATTTTTGTTTTCTTCTCATATGCTTGATAATACAATGATATACCATTTCTACACCAAGATTTTTCGTCTGGGGTTCCGGGTGCTTTTGAATACCATTCTGATAACTTTTGTACTAACTGTTCAGCTCCAATACCTTTCATTTCTCTCCACATGTTATAAGGTCCTTGGAACCCTCCTCCTTGGCAAACCTGATTTAAGTCAACGGTTTCTATATATCCTCCTGCAGGTGGGGGGTTTTTACCCGCATCTTTAAAACCTTGCTTTTCGTAATCAGTAATACAAGCCCGTCCTTGCTGATTTTTATCGACCACATCCTGACCCAACCCAACTGGTACCCACATGAAAAAATCTTGCTTATTAAATTGGTCCACATATGGATAAACTTGGAGATTTTTAGGTAAATTTTTAGTATCTTTCAAATTAACTAATTGATAGTTATTAGTTTCTGCACCACTAACTTGACTCCATAATTTATATTTGTATGTATTGATAAGTTGACCAAGTACGTCTTCACCTATATTGGTTACACTTGGGTCGGTTTTTCTTGCAGTTTCTTGGCAAAACCAAGTTGTTTCTCTTTTTACTTGACCCGTTGAATCTCTAAATTCTTTTCTACCATCTTCATAGAAATATACGTGCGGATTTGCCGCATTTTCAGGTTTTGTTGCCTTTCTATAGACAGATTTTGGACCATTTTTATCGGTAATAGTATCCGAATCTTTGAAACATCCGAATCTAAAGGCCGCTTGTAAATTTGGATAATTTGCAAGTTCTACAGTTGCCAATTCATTATATTCTCTTAAAAGTCTTTTGTTTTTCATTTTTTTATACTTTTTTTGTTTAATCTTGATTTTTTGCCGGTTCAGTTGTTGGATTTACTTCATAGGGTGTTGGTGTTGGTGATGGAGTTGGAGTTGTTCCTCCGCATTTAGCGACAATTTTGTCATAATCTTCTTTTGAAACATCTTCTCCATATCCAGCATTTGAAAGTGCCTTTTTGGTCCCTCTACCAAATTTACCGTCAGCCGATATTCCTAAACACTCTTGAACTTTTCTAACATTATCACCTTTACAACCTACAACAAGTGGGAATTCACATTCTCTCCACTCAGTTTTTTTCTTTTCTTCCTTTTTATCTTCTTCTTTTGGAACTGGTGTTGGAGATACAGGAACACATACTTGTTTCTTGTCATCCCAAACTTCACCTTCTTTACAAGGATTTTTCTTTTGTAATTCAAGTAAAGAATCCTCAACACAGTTTCTTAAAGGTCTGTAAATTTGGTCCCATTCGTCTTCTGCATCGATATCATCATCAAGGAACTCAAACAAATTGCCGTAATCTCTTTGGAATCTGGCAATCATTGCACATGCGTCAGCCGCGGTTCCATTATTTAACTGTTGGAAAGTTCCAAAAAGTTTTTCTTCATCTGTACCGACACCATTCACTGCGTCGTATATTGAATCTGACATTTCTCTATATTGTGAATCAGACATTTTCTTTTCTAATTTTGCAATATTTTGAGATTGTGATGAGCACACTTGAATCATAGCTTTTACTCTGTCTGCACCATCGTCTTTAGTTATTAACCAGTACGCCAAGGGTATAACGGCAACTGCCGCCGCTCCACCTAACACTGCGGCTCCGAGAGAAAGTGCCGATGCCGCGGTTCCCGCACCTAACGCGGTACCTAATGACATTGCCGTAGCTCCGACACCTGTTCCAGCAACCGCACCCATAGTTCCTAAACCTCCAACCGCTGAGGCCGCTGCCATACCTCCACCGGCAAGTGCCGCACCACCAAGTGCCGACCCCGCAGCTACTGTTCCTGTACCGACATCTTCTTTAAGGATTCTTTCTTTATTTTCTGTTAAGGTTTTACGATTATCGTATTTCATTAAAAGAAGAGCTCTTTTTAATTCTTCTTCCGCGATTTTTCTTTTATTCATTTGAAAATGTTTTTAAATAAATATATCGAGTGATAAAAAAGTTATAGTAGAGTATTGGCCTTACCTCTGTTTATTTTAACTATTTCACTCCACTTTGTTAATCCTATTTGGTTCGCTGGACCTCGTGTAACACCACTTTCCCATTTAGTAACGGTAGGATATGCTGGTTTTGTGCCACCGCCACCTCCACCACCACTTGCGGGTGCGGCGTCTTGTTCTCCCATCTCACCTTTAGAATTACTTGTAGTGTATTTTTGTAAAATATCTATTATCGTGTCGACATCGTTTCTCATATTGATAAATATTTTTGGTGTAATAAAAAAAATGTTTTATTTTTGTGTCCTATGAAAAAAATATTTTATCTATTAATATCAATTTCACTAGTTTCCTGTTACAAATACGCGGAACAAACAACCCCAACTTTAAGTGGTGAGTATATTATTGATAAAGTAACGTTAACTCAAACGGAATCAACAGGTAATCCTGGCGATAGTGTTTATTATCCTGGAGATACCTTTATCGATACAACTTCATTGTTCCCATTGGATTCGATTTCAATTGGAGTTACAAGATGGCATTTTGATTATATGCAAGTTGCTTTTTGTCCTACCCCGACTCCTTGGGGTACTTTTGAATGGTCTGAAAAATATTTTTATGACTTAATTCCTGGTTGGACAATTTATGATTACGGTCACGTCCAACTTAAATTAAATGGTAGAGTTTTAACCTTAAAGATTTTGGAAGATGGTATTGAAAGTTTGACTTTTAGAACTACGGGTCAGTGGTATAATGATGATAATGACTTATCAAATAAGACAATTACGCTACAATTAACAAGAATTGGTCCTTAAAATAACTCACTATTCGGTAATTTTTTTGAATTTACCATATAGTATTCGGTTAGAAATGAAATAACCTCATGTTCATCGATTGATTCCTCAAGAAACTCGTCGTCGTATTCTTCAAACTCATCAAACTCTTCTAATTCTTCTTCATTAAATAATTCTTTGAATTTTTGAGTATTACTGTCTAAGAAATCGTACCCAAATTTTTTAATCTCGTCTATCTCAATTTGAGATTCTCTGATTTCATCCTCACTGTCTTGTATTAATCTAAACGCAACATCTATTGTTTGCGAAGATTCATTTATACTAAATGATATTAATTCTTTGATTTCCATAATCTCCATTTTTCAAAGAAATATTACAATATTTTATAAAATACAGAGTTAATAATTTTTAAATCTTTTAAACATGTCAAGAGTTTTATTGACTTGTTCTTTAATTGGTATGAATTTATCCATTTCCATTTCATCACCTGGTTCTAAAATTTCAGGTTCGTCAAACTGAGGGTCATAATCTTCATCATCTAAAAACATATCTACTTCACCTTCAGACCCAACTAATATTTCACTTTCATCATCTTCAAATGTACCGTAATCAAAATCTTGCGGTCCGTCCCCAATCATATCTTTCTGTTCTCCCATACTAACCATATATGACTCATCAGGACCACCAAAATCAAAAGATTGTTCAGGAGTAAATTCTGCATCACCACTGTAGTACATCTCATTTATATTAATATTTCTATATGACATAACATCACCTTTATTGCTAACAGTTATTCCGCCTTTATCGTTTGCAAAATCTTGGACATATAATGGTTGTTGGTTTGATTGACCGTATTGAGTTGCGAAACCATCATAAACTTTTTTATGTTGGTCAAGAATATCATTTTTCTCTGCTTGGTTCATTTTAAAAAAATACGAATTCATAATTTTTTGATTTACTAATAAATATATTGATTGATGTGAAATTGTTTTTTATATTTTAAACATGAAAACTCCTAAAAAATCAGTTCAACCAATTTATAAAGATAATAGAGGGTCGTTTACTCCAATTCAAATAGAAGATACGTGGATTCAATCTAATTTAAGTATTAATGATAATCCATTTACATGGAGAGGTTTACATTTTCAAGTAGGTCCAAGAAGACAATCTAAACAAATCACGGTAATTAAAGGTAAAATTGTTGACATCATTGTAAATTTGACTGGTGATAATGTAGGTGAAGTAGAAGTTTATGAATTGTCAGAAGGTGACAGTTTGTTTGTTCCAAAAAATTACGCCCACGGGTTCTTAACTTTAGAATCGGGAACAATCGTTAGTTATTTTGTTGATGAGATTTATTCAAAGGAACATGAAGTTTCGATTCATTGGACTAGCATACCTGGTGTTAAAAAAAGAATTGAGTCGCTACTTGGTAGTAATCAATTAATAATAAGTGACAAGGATGATAATGCTATTGATTTTAATGAATACATAAAAAAATGACATTAGATTTAAATGAATACGCCGAAGGGGCTATAAAACTTGACGGGTTAGAATCCGCAATAATTGGAGTAGTTGGGGAATTTGGAAACGGGCCAAGAATACTTTATTCTAAAGATAAAATACTACAAATTCTTCAAGAAAGAGATGGGATGTCTTATACCGAAGCTGAAGAATTTTTTGATTATAATATAATAGGTGGTCATTTTGGAGAACAAAATCCGGTGTTCTTAGATAGAGAACTCGAACCTACTAATGAAATTGGGGAATGGGAATATCGTTTAAAGTGATAATAAAGCAATATAATTCTCTAAAATTTTACTAGAATACCGTCTAAGGTATGAATTAATATTATCCAAAGAAACTTCTTTGTTTTTTGATTCCAACACTTTTATCACACCGGCAATCATTTCGGCTTGTGCCAAATTTGCCATTTCTAAAACCTCATCACATATATCGTCCTCTACATTGTGATATTTAAAATCTATCTCCATTCTGTCTCTACCCATATAAAGATATGGAGCCGCACCTAACATATTAGTAACACCACAATCTCTTAATTTAACAAGATAATCTTTAAGGAATTTCATTTTGAAATTTTTGAACACATCTATGTTTTTCATAAATGTGTCATTTATACCTTCTATATCTTCATTAATTTTTCTTCTTCTTTTTTTCATGTTTTCCTCAAAGTCCCAAGCGTCGACATCACTAAGTAACGCCAAAGTACTTCCATTATCCCATGTAACATTATATTGGGTAATACCAAAAATTTCAGAAACCCTTTCTACTGTACCGGCAGTTCCAGGTGGGACTGATGAGAATTCATCCTCCATTTGTAAACAAACAACTCTATCTCCCTCTTTTAATTCAGGATTAATCATACTAAAAATTTATAATAATAAATATAATTAAAGTATTTATTATTGTATGCAAATGTCTGTTATAATAAATGAAAACCAAAAAAAGATTTTAATTAAAGAATCTTTGATTAAGGATATAAGTGATACCGTGAAAAATAATTTTGAATTTGCTAAGGAAATTTTGCAAGCGTCAAAAGAACAGATGGGTATTAACCTACAATTCTTACTTACTTGGGGAGCAAGTATCGGAGGATTTGTTGGTCCATTGACCCAATTTGTAGAAGGTGAAAATCCTGAGTTAACCCCAACACAGATAACATCAATAATGATTGGTATTACAGCAACATATTATTTAGACAATAAAAAAACCATATACGAAATTTTAAAAAAAATTAAGGAAGATGGTTTAGGTGAGGTATTTGTTAAAACTCTAAAAAAGGCGGAAAAATTAAAATCAAGTTTTTTATCTTTTATAGAAAGTTTAAATCTAACCTTTCATAAGGTTTCAAACATGATGACTTACACATTCATCATACCTTTAGTCGAAAAGATACTACAGATGAGCCAAGGTGGTGAAATTACTGACCAAGACATTCGTCAGTTAGCGTTAAGGATAGGTTCATTTGGTTTATTGACCGTATCTTCTATTGCAGTTGTTAGTTTAGTAAAAAGAATGGTTAAAAGATTTAGAGATTTTAATTAAAATCTACCGTTATATTTGAGTAATTGGTCTATTATTTTTGATGTTTCTTTGTCACTTAAATTATGAATATCCTTATGGGTATTAAACCAATCCTTTACAACAACATCAAATGGTTGTTTTCTCATATTTGAATATCTTCTAAATCCTTTTACTTGGGCCTCAATTTCGTGAGGTTGTGAATAATAGTCAAATGGTTTCAATGACTCGGAATCAATATCCATATCTAATTCACCTTTATAATTTTGTAAAGAGTGTTCTAATTCATGAGTAATTACTTCATTAAGTGCTCCAACTATATCATATAATTTCTGTTCTAAATTGTCAGGATTAAAAATTAACAAAACTTCAATAACATCCTCATCAGGTACATAATCTGCGTTTAGTTGATATCCTTCAATTTTTTTACTTTTTTTAAGTGTTAATTCCACTGAAAATTCAACTGGAAAATTTTCAAACATGTAGAAATCCTCATCGGGTAATTGGAAGGAACCTGATTTTTTTTCTTTAACCAAGTTTATTATATCCCTAACAACCTGTCTGGTTGCAAACCTTGATTTTTTTTGTTCCATTACAATATCAGGAATTTCAAAATCAAATGTGGCCTCATCAATAACTACTCTATTTTCATCACTATCAAAAAAATTAACAACACTTTCAATATATCGGGTCATAAACAAATTAAAACTGTAGAACTGTTTTTTAATGTCGTTCGCAAGTTCTTCAGGAGTTCTTTTTGTCTTGGCCATTGTCCCAAATATAATCTTTGAGTAGGCATCTTTTAAATCGGTAATTGCAATTGCAACTCTTAAATATGGTGTTGGTTCACCTATTGTTATTAAAGTTCTATACCCTAAAAATTTAAGTTTAAGGTCTATATTACATTCGAGTCCTGTGATTATATCACCTTTAAAGTTAAAAGTTCTGTCAGCAATAATATTGTTTACCCTATCTATGAATTTTTCGCTAAGCATATTAATAAATACTCTTTGATGTTATAATGTTTTTTGTTATTATTAGGTGTTAAACAAACAATATGGACAAAAAATTCGATTTTAAAGACATCACTTTGGTACCTGAAACCCTGTCAAGTATCTCATCTCGTAGTGAGATAGATATTTTTACAGATGAAGGTAAATTACCACTTATGGTTTCACCTATGGATACCGTAATTGATTTGAACAATCATATGCGTTTTAAACTACTTGGTTTTGAAATATGTTATCCAAGAAACGTAAAATCTTATCGCTCTGGATTTAGCTCGGTTTCTTTGGAAGAATTTGAAAAAATAATAGAGACTAAATGTTCAGTGATACCAAAAATACTTGTGGATATTGCCAATGGTCATATGGAAAAACTTTATAGTTTGTCCAAAAAGTTTATGGAGCAATACCCATATGGTGAACTAATGATTGGGAATATTGCAAACCCAAAAACATATGAAAAATTTGCCGAGATTGGTGTTAAGTATATTCGTGTTGGTATTGGTGGTGGAAGTGGGTGTCTAACTTCGGCAAATACCGGAGTTCATTACCCAATGGCATCTTTGATTAAAGAATGTTATGAAATTAAAAAACAATGGGGTTACGAAACCAAAATTGTCGCTGATGGTGGGTTTAGAAATTATGACGATATTATTAAAGCTCTTGCTCTTGGTGCTGATTATGTAATGCTTGGTGGAGTTTTAAATAAAACTTTGGAGTCCTGTTCAGATACTTTGTTATTTGGTAAATTTAAATTATCAAAAGAAACCGCTAATAAAATTTGGAATAAATTTCCTTTTATGAGAAGATATTTTTATAAAGAATTCAGAGGTATGAGTACAAAGGCCGTTCAGAAAAAGTGGGGTAAATTAAAACTCACAACTTCTGAAGGTGTCCATAGAATGAATAAAGTCGAATACACTCTTTCGGGTTGGACTGAGAACTTTAAAGATTATTTGAAATCAGCAATGTCATATACAAATTCAAAAAATTTAAATTCATTTAAAGAATCTGATTTTGTTTTTATAACTGAAAACGCTCTTAACAGGTATAACAAATAATTACCAAGTTCTACAAGCCCAATATCTTGGTTTCCATCTTGGTCCAGGATTGTCACAATTGTGTCTTGCTCTAAAAGATTTTCTTCTTTCAGGATTATTTTTCTTGATTACCATTCTTTTTCCTTTTGCTGACTTTCCACCAAAACCAAAGTTTACTTTAACAACCTTTCCTTTGTCGTTTTTAACATAAACTTTAAATTTCTTAATATCACCTTGCATGATTTTACCAAGTTGTACTTTTCTACCTTGGTATTCCGCCTCATTTAAGACATCGGTTGACTCTAAATTTGTTTCCACAACACTTCCATATTCATCTTCATATATAATGTCATCCATCATTTGAGATGAGACCATCTCAATAAGTTTTCTTAAATCTGATTCGGTTAATCTTATTATTTTACCCATATGTTGTGTTTTTTAAATAAATATCTATATATTTGTATTAAAATAGTCATAAAATGAAACATTTACGAACTCTCATACTCATATTATTGACCTTTTCATTAGGTTTTGGTTTTTGGTATCTTGTTTGGTTCTTCTTTACTGAAGAAATTAATCCACTTGTATGGGGTGATTTTAGCAAGATATTTTATCTACTGTTTGGTTGGGGAACTTCAAGAACCCTATACGATAATTTTAACAATTAATCGTTTTCAGGTTTCAAAACTGTTATTGCTTCAGGAAAACTCTTATTTAAAACTTCTTCGTTTTTGTTTTCATAAGGTATATTCTGAAGCACATATCTTATTGCGTTTAATCCTGATATTTTTTTATCGTTAGAATCTAAAACAACCCACGGAGAGTTGACTGTTGAGGTTGCATCAAACAATTTATCTTTATATTCGGTAAATCTGTCCCAAAGGTCTTGCATATGAGCATCATTTGGTGAGTATTTCCAATACTTTAGAGCCGATTTTTGTCTCATTTCAAATCTATGAGCCTGAGTGTCTTTGTCTATTGAGAACCACAATTTAAAAAGATAATCCCCGTCTTTAACTAAGTCACTTTCAAAACCTGCGACATTGTTCATGAAATCTTCGTATTCCTCAGCACTACCGTAACCCATAACAGGTTCAATCAAACCTCTATTATACCAACTTCTATCGAACATATTAATCTTACCTTTCTGAATCTTACTTCTGTATCTATCCCACCAATTTTTTCTTTCGTCCGGTGTTGGTACTCCAAGAGCGATTACATTATAAAGTCTAGGGTTCATATATTCGGTAAATTTCTTGATTGTTGACCCCTTACCCGCAGAGTCACGACCTTCAAAAACAATAATAACAGTTTTACCAGTTTTACTTAACCATTCTTGTAGTTTTAATAACTCAAC
>Ga0315903_10008141_pt1 | contig 12950 bp, 14 predicted proteins | sample LakEriMetagenome_7_FD_203524 | JGI IMG/M metagenome (GOLD analysis project Ga0315903, IMG submission 203524) | Freshwater fungal communities from buoy surface, Lake Erie, Ohio, United States - Buoy 2 MA119 | ecosystem: Environmental > Aquatic > Freshwater > Lake | place: USA: Lake Erie, Ohio...
GCTAGCAAATGTGCCTTATTACTCCATACCCAACCATTAGATGAGAATGGTACCGATCTTCCTGTAGTAAGAGATCTGCTTTGCGATCCAGAATATCAAAAGGTATTCTTCTCAGATGCAAAGTTAACAACAGATCATATGAATATGCTATACAATATAGCAGATGTAACTTGCTTAATATCTTCTAATGAAGGTTGGGGATTATCATTAACTGAGTCTATGATGGCAGGTACGATGGTCATAGCTAATGTTACAGGAGGCATGCAAGATCAATTAAGATTCGAGGATAAAGATGGTAAGTGGATTGACTTTAATGATAAGTTTTGTTCTAATCATTTTGGAACATATAGAAAGCATGGTGAATGGGGTATTGGTGTATTCCCTAATAATATGAGTATTGTAGGATCTATTCCAACTCCTTATATCTTTGATGATCGCTGTGATTTTAGAGACGTAGCTGATGCAATACAGAAGATATATGAATTACCACAAGAAGAAAGATTTAGAAGAGGATTAAAAGGTCGTGAATGGGTAACATCTGATGAATCAATGATGAGCGCTGTTAATATGTGTAAGAATGTTGTTTCTACAATAGATGATACCATTAATAATTTCAAACCTAGATCTAATTTTGAATTACTTAAAACAGAGAAATTAAAAAGAAATAAAATTGTACACCCATTAGTATATTAATATGAAACAGTTTTGCGTTATATCATGTCCAATTGACACATATTCAGGTTATGGTGCGAGAGCTAGAGACTTTGTAAAAGCACTTTATGAATTAAAGAAAGATGAATGGGATATTAAAGTTATTCCTCAAAGATGGGGAGTTACTCCTTGGGGATATATCAATGATAATAAAAAAGAATGGGGATGGCTACTTCCGCTTCTTCATAATTCAAATCAGTTACCAAGACAACCTGAAATTTGGATTCAAATAACAGTACCCAATGAATTTCAACCAATAGGTAAATATAGTATAGGACTTACAGCAGGTATTGAAACAACTCTTTGTGATCCTAGTTGGATTGAGGGTATAAATAGAATGAATTTAACTTTAGTATCTTCAAATCATGCTAAACAAGTATTTAAAACCTCAGCTTTTGAAAAGAGAGATCAACAAAATAATTCTCAAGGAGTTATTAAGCTTGAAAAACCGCTAGAAGTTTTATTTGAGGGTGTAGATCTGAATAAATATTTTCATATTGAGAATGAGGATTTAGAAGAGACTGAATTAGTTCTTGAGCTAGATGAAATAAAAGAAGAATTTTGCTTCTTATTTGTAGGACATTGGTTACAAGGAGAATTAGGTGAAGATAGAAAGAATGTAGGATTAATGTTAAAGACTTTCTTTGAGACATTTAAAGATAAAAAGAATAAACCAGCATTAATTATGAAAACATCCGGTGCTGGATCTTCAATTATGGATCGTGAAGATATTCTTAAACGAATTGATGCAGTTAGATCAACAGTAACTGGAGACCTTCCTAATGTTTATCTTTTACATGGGGAGTTAGATGATAGTGATATAAATAATTTATACAACCACCCTAAAGTAAAAGCTATGTATAACCTTACTAAAGGTGAAGGATACGGAAGACCTTTATTAGAGTTTACATTAAGCAAAAAGCCAATAATTGTATCCGCATGGTCAGGATTAGTAGACTTCTTAGATAAAGAATATACGTGCTTTGTTGGTGGGGAATTAAAAAATGTTCATCCATCAGCAGCAGTGCAAAATATTATACTTGCAGAGTCTCAATGGTTTAGTCCTGACATATCACAAGTTAAGCAGACATTAGAAAATGTTTATGAGAAGTATAACAAGTATCAAGAGTTAGCTAAAAGACAATCTCATTTAAGTAAAACTAATTTCTGTTTTGATGAAATGAAAAAACTTCTTGGTCTATATTTAGATAAAGTTCCTAAACAAGTACAAGTACAACTTCCGCAACTCAAGAAGATAGAATTGCCTTCTTTAAAAAAGGTTAAATAATAATTCTATTTTTTTTATGTTTGGAATATTTTATGACTAGATATCACTTTAAAAATTGTAAAAATAAATAAAATGACTAGCGCAGAATTTGTTGTGTGGATGAAAGGGTTTATGGCGGCGTGTAATGACTTTACTGCTACACCTAAACAATGGGACAAAATAAAAGAAGTCTTAGAAAATGTACAAGACTATAATGATAATCCTGGTATAGATGAAGAAATCGATGATTGGTATTTACCTTCTCATGAATATAAAACTCCCTTAACAGGATCAATAAATATATCATTTGCGCCCAATGGTACGGGTGCGAATTCAGTGTGGAATGATAAAATGGGATGTTGGTATTGTACCAATTATCCTGAAGGATTTGGATATTATACGAACAGTACGGCAGAATGTAAAAATAAAAAACAACAACTCAATGACTGATAATTTAATAACATGCCCAAAATGTGGAGTAGCAGAGTCTTGCTATGTATTACCTCTTAATGAGTTTCATAAATCTTATGTTTGTTTTAACTGCGGTTTTCAAACAAATGATTTGATGCGTGAAAGTGAGTTTAACTTTGAGGAATATGAAAGTGAAATGCCTGAACTATATAAAGAAATTAAGTATACAGATTCTGATGGTAGAGTGTGGTATCCACATATTATTAATTTAGAAGGTAAAGGAACAGTGTTTGCTAATGGATCATCAAAAGATAATTGGCAATGGAGTGCAATTAAGTCTGTACTTCTAACAGAAGAAGAAAAAGAAAGTCCTAAGTTTAAAGGAAAATTATTTAAATCAGATTCAAAGACCTTACAAAATTTTGGTACAGACTATTTTGCTGCCTGTGATTATATATCTTTTTTTGATATACAATTAAATTAATGTTATGCCAACAATTAGTTATGCAATTACAGCATGTAATGAACATGTTGAATTAGATAGACTATTAGAAATTCTTACAGAGTCTATAAGACCAGAAGATGAAATAGTTATTCAATTAGATAAAACAGCAACTGCTGAAGTTAGATCTGTTTGTTTTGATTTTGGTAGACCTAATCTTAGAGTCATTGAGTTTCCTTTGAATAATGACTTTGGTACATTTAAGAATAATCTAAGTAAAGAGTGCCTTAAAGACTACATCTTTCAAATAGATGCAGATGAATATCCACATCCATATTTAATTGAGTCACTACCTAAAATCTTTTCATATAATCAAAATGTTGAAGTACTTTTAGTACCTAGGATTAATACTGTTACAGGATTAACTAATGAACATATTAAGCAATGGGGATGGAATGTGAATGATAAAGGTTGGGTTAATTTTCCTGATTATCAATGGAGGGTGTGGAAAAATAAAGTGGGTGTTCATTGGATAAATAAAGTGCATGAAAGATTAGAGGGGTTTAAAGAGTTTTCTGCTTTACCACAAATGGAAGAGTATTGTTTATTTCATCCAAAAGATATAGCTAGACAAGAAAGACAAAACCAGTTTTATAATACAATATAGTTATGAAAGAAATACTAGAGTTAGTAGAGAAGTACATTAATGAAAAGCATGCAGAAAAAACCTGGAAAGCAGGTGAAGATTGGGTTCAATATGCAGGACCTTATTTTGATTCTAAAGAATATGTAGCAGCTATTAAAAGCTTATTAAGTGAGTGGTTAGTATTAGGTGCTGATGCTAATAAGTTTGAAACTAAGTTCCCAAAGAAGTTTGGTAAAGAGTATGGTCTATTAGCCAACTCAGGATCCAGTGCTAACTTACTTATGATGTTAGCATTAACTTCTAAACGTGGATTAAACTTGCCTAAAGGTACAAAAGTAATTACACCTATTGCAGGTTTTCCTACTACAATCAATCCTATTCTACAAGTAGGGTTTACTCCTGTGTTTGTTGATATTGAACTACAAACATTGAACCTTGATCTTGATCAAGTAGAACAGGCTTGTATAGATAATCCTGATGCAAAGATCATTACATTTGCGCACGTACTTGGTAATCCTCCTGATATGAATAAGTTGATGAAGATTATTGAAAAGTACAAACTAATCTTATTAGAAGACTGCTGTGACGCACTAGGATCATTCTATGAAGGTAAACCTTTAGGATCCTTTGGTGAATTAGCAAGTTGTTCATTTTATCCAGCTCACCACATTACTATGGCTGAAGGTGGATTTGTTGCATGTAAAGATGAGAACACTGAAAGGATTATTCGTAGCTTTAGAGAATGGGGTCGCGGTTGTTATTGTATTGGTAAACAAAACCTATTAGAGAAAGGATCTTGCGGTTGTAGATTCAATACATGGCTACCATCGTTACCAAATGATTTGTTCGACCATAAATATGTCTATGAAGAGATAGGCTATAATTTTAAACCTATTGAGCTTCAGGCATCAATGGGATTGGTACAGATGGAGAAGTTAGAAGAGATTGGACAAAAGCGTAGAGAGAACTATAAGAACCTATTTAGTGCATTTAAAAAGTATGAACAGCACTTCCATTTACATGAAGCACAACCTGGTGCAGATGTTGATTGGTTTGCGTTTCCTATAACAGTTAAAGATGATGCGCCATTTAAAAGGTCTGACATCTGTCAATTCTTTGAAGCAAATAAAGTACAAACAAGACCATACTTTGCAGGCAATATTATGCTACAACCAGCATATGAAGGACTAATGGATCCTAAAGAAGTGATTGAGAAGTTTCCTATTGCTAGGAAAGTTACTACTGATACTTTCTTTTTAGGCACATCTCCAGTAATTAATAAAGAGAAGACAGACTATATTGAAATGATTCTTGATCAATTTATAAATCAACTATGAGAATAGCTTTTCTTACTGAAATGGGATTTGAAGGTAAGGTACTATCTAACCATCCAAATGCTAGAACTGAGTTTGCATGGATGAATGCTTTAGATGCGGATCACTACAATATAAGAGCTATAGACAGAGTATTTAATTATGACCACGTATTTATTATATTCCCTAAAGGAGAAGTATATTTAAATGCTGTTGGTTCAAAATTAATAGATAAACAAAACCCAGTATCAGATATATTAAGATATCCTTTAGTAGATAAATTAAAAGAATCTAATAAAAAGATTCACTATATTCAAGAAGGTCCACATTGGTTATATAACGATTATGAGATCCATGATCAAATACATTTTTATAATTTTATATCTCAATGTGATTCTATATTTGCTCACAATGAACATGATGTAGTTTATTACAAAGGATTGTTTCCAGGAAAACCTGTTAATGCAATCCATACTTTAATGATAGAAGATCTTATAAAAGATATACAACCTATTAAAGAAAATAAAACTATAATAGGTGGTAACTTTGCAAGATGGTATGGTGGTTTTGAAAGCTATATAGTAGCTGACAATTTTGGTACAGAGATATGGGCACAAGAATCTCATGCTAAAAGACCTGGTGAAGAGTTAGTAGATGGGATAAAACATCTACCAAGATTGATATGGATAGATTGGATGAAAGCATTATCTAGTTTTAAATATGCAGTTCATCTCATGCCTACTATAGCAGCAGGTACCTTTAGTTTAAACTGTGCGTACTTTGGTATACCTTGTATAGGAAACAGAGAAGTAGATACTCAGAAGCTTTGTCATTCTAATCTATCAGTAGACGTAAATGATATTCAATATGCAGTTCAATTAGCAAAGAGATTGAAAGAAGATAAAGATTTTTATGAGGACTGTTCATATCAAGCAAGAAAAAATTATGAGCTGTACTACTCAATAGAAGATTGGAAAGATAGGATGAATAAAATTTTATATGACTTTAGGTAAAAATATAAATTCTACTTTTGATCATGTGTATCTAAAGAATATATTAGAAGCTAATAAAAGAAGAGAATCATTTATAAATTCAGCAGCTAATATAGAATTAGAATATGAAATATATACAGCAGTAAGAGGAGATATATACTTTCCAGAAGACTATGTTATAAAATTCAGGCCAGAGCTTTATCCAACTCCAGCAAATCAATATTTAGCAGGTAATCATTTTACGTGGTTGTCTATACATTTAGATGCCATGAGAAAAAGATATGATTCTTATGTTACATGTGATGATGATACGATATTTGAAAATGTAAAGATCTCTTTAATAAAAGAACATCTACCTAAAGATTGGGATATACTAATATTAGGAGATATGGAAAGAGTTGCGAAACATAAAAATATCTCAATCAATTTTATTAAACTCAAAACAGAAAAGTCAGAAATATCAGGATGTCATTGTGTAGCAATTAATAAAAGTAGTTATTATAAAGTATTAGATAGCCTATTAAAATTTAATGAGATTGGATGTACAGGAGATTGCATGATTAGTTACTTAGCAGAAAATAATATTATAAATTTATATAAAATGTACCCAAATATAACTTATCAAGAACGTACACTATATCCTCCATATTCCATAGAATAATATTAAATCAATATAACATGAGTGAAATACATAATGAAATAAAAGTTATACAAAAAACTATAGGAGATAAAAAAGACTTGGTAATATTTGATGTTGGAGGTTGTAATTTTATGGATAGTATACAACTAAAAAGACATTTCCCATATGCATCAGTATATAGCTTTGAACCTAGTAGAGATAATTTAACAGCATATCAATATACCGCTGATGTAGAAGGAGTGTGGGTAGTACCTGTAGCAGTATCTAATAAAGATGATGTTATGACTTTTTATAATAGTCCCACTCACAATGGATCAGGATCTACATTAAAACCTATTGTAAGATCTGGCACAACTGAAGGTATAAATCATGATGGCCTACTTTATAATATGGAAGGATATGAAGTTCAAGTTGTTAGATTAGATACTTTTTGTGAACTAAATAAAATAAACAATATAGACTACCTACATATGGATGTTCAAGGAGGAGAACATAATGTAATTAAAGGATTAGGAAACTATAGACCATATTTTATATTTGCAGAAACTTGTGAGTTTGGTACATATGAAACTGGTACAACTTTAGAAAGCTTTGAATCTGATCTTTTTAGTATGGGTTATGAAGTAGTAAATAGATTTAGAGATGATACTCTTTATAAATTAAAGAATCAATTTGAAGGTTTCTATATGGATCATTGGTTACCAAAAATATAAAAATGATTGTTCAAATATCAATGGTAAGGAATGAGTTGCCTTTAATAAAACAACTACTTCCTATATGGAAAAAATATGTTGATGGGTTTATATTCATGCTAGACACGAATACAGACCAGACAAAGTCTTATTTAAAATCTGTTAGCTCTGAGTATAATATTTTAGAAGTACTAGAGAATACACAATTTGAAAATGAACTAACAATAGAAACAGATATAAGACAAAGACTCTTTGACTCTGCATTAAAATATACAAATAAAATAATCTGTTTAGATGCAGATGAATATATAGATGGAATAGGAAGTAAAAAAGATCTAGAAGAGTTATTAGATAAAAATCCTAATACTCGCTTTCATCTTAAGTGGAACCAATATACTTCTTGTAATACTATTAGAATTGATGGACCTTGGGATAATAACTATAAAGAAAGAATAGGAGTATATCAAAATAGGAAAGAGTATATTAAAAGCCAAAACCACTCTCAGCATCTACCACAAACAGAAATAGATGTAGCAGTAAATCCTGAAACATTTTTTATTGCACATTTACAATGGTTAAATAAAAACTATGTTGCTATAAAGCAATACTATTGGAAAGTTTATGACTATGTTAATAAGATTAAATATGGAATAGATACTGTAGGTAGTGAAGCGTATGATGCATCAGTAAATAATTTTAATTGGGAAGAAGAATATATTTTTTTTCCTCTAAGAATATCTCCATATGTTTTTGAAAAGGATCTTATGGAAAATAACTATAGATTAAACTACATAAAAGAAAATGTACAAGCATATGATATTCCTAATTTAGGAGATTGGGGATTAGATATAGTTAATTTAAATAGTAAAGATTCAAACCCATATAAAGTATCTGTAATTACTGCTATTGGGAAGAATGGAGTATATTCAAAATACTTTCAAAGATATTTAGAGAACGTCTTGGATCAACATATGTTCTTACAAACAGAACACGTCATAGTATATTCAGAATGGCATGAGTTCTTTGATAACTTTAAAAAGTATTCTAATTTTATATTAGTAAAAGAAGATCGGCGTTTAGGAGTTTATAATGCATGGAATATAGGTATAAAGAATGCCTCAACAGATTATGTAACTAATTGGAATATTGATGATATTAGGCATCCTATAAATACTAAAATAAAATATGACTTATTAAGTAAAAATAATATAGATTTAGCTTACAATTATTATACAGGAGTTAGTGATGATACTATAAATTTTTACAGTGAAAATTGGTTAAAAAATGGTTATATTCCATATCCTGATGACTACCATAATATAGTTCTACATGCTTGTATGGCAGGACCTGATCCTATGTGGAAGAAACAATTACATGATAAAGTAGGATACTTTGATTATGAGAACTTCAATACAATAGGAGACTGGGAAATGTGGATACGATTTGTAGTTGTTGCTAATGCTAAGTTTAAATTAATACCTGAGGTATTATGTATCTATTTAGATCATGAGAATACTGTTAGTAGAACTAATTTAAAAAAAGTAGAAGATGAAAAAATTAAATTATCACAAAAATATATGAAATGAGTAAAGTAACCTTAGTCATAGCAGCTTATAAAGAAGATCTTTCTTGGTTAGATAATATAAGTAATGATGAAGTCAATATAGTAATTGTAAATAAGGGAGACATTACCAGTCATTCAAGAGCTACAGTTTATACCACAAAAAATATAGGGGTTTGTGATCATTCTTTTTTATATTATATATCAAATAACTACGATTCTTTATCAGACTATACTATTTTTATACAAGCTAATCCTTTTGACCATTATAGTAAAATGATAGAGTTTATAAATAATAAAGGATACTTAAATGGATTTTTTCCTTTAGCTGATCAAACTATTTATATAGCACCAGGTGAAGGCACTGGATTCTTTATAGAAAATATATTAGACTTTAAATTTCCAGGAGTTAACTTTCCTTGCGGAGCACAGTATTCTGTACCTAAAGAAAATATATTATCTAAACCTAAACATTTTTGGGATGACTTATTAAATGTAATGATTTGGGAAGATGACTGGTTTATTCCTTATTTTATGGAAAGGTGTTGGATATTTATATATGATACGAATATAAAAATAAATGAGGATTATCTAAACACCCCGTATTTTGCTAACAGTAAAAAATAGTTTTCGTGATAACAATTTTTGGAGGATCAGGTTTTATAGGAAGTAGGTTTTGTGAAATATATAATGACAAAGTACTAATTCAAAATAGAGAGGACTACAGTCCTAAGACAAACCAGATACTTTACTTTATAAGCACTGTTGATAATTACAATATTCATAAAGATCTTCATCTAGATATTAATACTAATCTTAATGTGTTAATGTCTGTACTTGAAAATATAAATAGAGAAGATAAAGATTTAATATTTAATTTTGTTAGTTCTTGGTTCGTATATGGTAAGAATGATATACTACCATTTAATGAAAAATATTCTGTATGTAATCCCACAGGATTTTATTCTATAACTAAGAGAGCAGCAGAACAACTACTAATAAGCTTTTGTGAAACATTTGGAGTTAAGTATAGGATATTTAGATTAGCTAATGTTTTAGGTGAAGGCGACAAAAAGATATCAAGAAAGAAGAATGCCTTACAACATATGATCAAGTGCCTATCTCAAAATGAAGAAATTTTCTTGTATGATGGAGGTAACGCTGTCAGAGATTATATCTATGTCGATGATGTTTGCAATGCTATAATGCATTGTATGAATAATGCACCTGTCAATGAAGTTATTAATATAGGAAGTGGAAAAAGAACAGTACTTAGAGATATTATCTTATCAACTAAAGATATATCTCAATCAACATCCAAGATTAATATCATACAACCACCACATTTCCATGATGTGGTTCAAGTTAAAGATTCTTATTTAGATATAACTAAACTAAGGTCATATGGTTTTGAATGTAATCATAATATAGAAGACATAATAGTTAAACTTGTTAATCATTATAAAAATAGTCTATGAATAAAATACTAATATCTAATTTAATGAGAGCGAAGAACAAACAATCATTCTTTGCTTTACATCAGATACAATCTAAAATATTAAATTTGTATCCTGATGCTAATATAGAATTTCATATCCTTTGGGATGATACTAATGAACTATCTTTAAAAGATGAAGAGAAGTGGTCATTACTTATAGACTCCGAGATTAAGAACCTATATTCATACGACAAAGAGTTCTTTAATAACTATGTAAAAGAATTCTATGGTTTAGATTATGAAGATAAATTTAAATTGTGGAAAGCTATATATTTTATTTTAATGGCCCATTATTTAAGGAGAGTTAAATTAGAACACTACTACTTAATATATGATGATGATATATTAATTAACGATGATTTTAAATATATAACAGATCTAGTATTAAATAGAACACCATTCGGAATAACAGAGCCAGCTAATACAAATTGTGATAAAGTTTTATTTAGAAAGTTAGTAGATCTTTATGGAATGGATTTTCAAAATATATACTTATCTAGAAACCCTGGAGCTTTAGGATTTAATGCAGGGTTCCAAGGAATGGATCTTAGTATATATGATAATTTTTTATCTGTGGATAGATTTAAATTACTTTTAGATATATTTGATTATAAGTCTGTATACGATGAAAATGGAAAAGAGATCTGGGGAGATGCTAGATTTGCAATTGATACCCAACAGCAATCTTTTATGGGTCTAATGAATACGGCAATTTCAAAAAAAGATATTCATATATTAGATCCAGAAAAATATTTTGTAGCTCCTAATTTTATATATCATCCAAAGCATGGGCAATTAGATCCTAGAGATGAACCAGATGGTGGGTGGAGATGGGGATTAGAATCTAAAATAACACACTTCATAGGTCATACAATGGGTTTAGGAAAACCAAAACAATTCCTAGATAGGGTAGATGAATATTTAAAACAAAATAATTTTTTATAATATGGTAAAAGTAGTTTATGTAACAGGTTGCTTTGGACTTATAGGAAGTCATATAACAAGAGCTTGTTTAGAAAGGGGTTGGTATGTTAAAGGAGTTGACGCACTTACATATGCAGCAAATGAAGATTTAATTCAAGAGTTCTATTCGTATGATAAGTTTTCTCTTGTTAAAGATGATATAAATAATCTTAAGTTTTTATATGAGTGTGACTATATCATTAATACTGCAGCAGAGACTCATGTAGGTAATTCAATTGCCAACTCTGATAAGTTTGTATCTTCTAATATTAATGGAGTTCATAACTTACTTGAGTTATTAAGGAATTATAGACAAGAAACAACTAAGGTTCCTGTATTACTTCACTTCTCAACAGATGAAGTCTATGGAGATATCGAAGAAGGTGCACATACAGAGTCAGATCTCCTTAAACCATCTAATCCATATTCAGCAACTAAAGCTGCAGCAGATCAATTAGTATTGGCATGGGGTAGAACATATAAACTTCCGTATGTTATTGTAAGACCAACTAATAACTATGGAGTAGGACAGTATGTAGAGAAGCTTATTCCTAAAGCATGTAAGTATCTATCATTAGATAGAAAGATACCTCTTCATAATGGAGGAACACCAATACGTAACTGGTTACATGCAGCAGATACAGCAGAAGCTGTGGTTACCATTATTGAATCAGGAATACAAAATGAAATATTTAATATTGCTGGTGGATATGAACAAAGTAATTTAGATACTGTAAAGAAAGTTATATCTAATTACACTGGATTAAGTATATTTAATGTAGAGGATTATATAGATACTAATTGTTCTAGACCTGGTCAAGATGTAAGATATGCATTAGATGATTCTAAATTAAAAAGTTTGGGTTGGAAACCTACTATGAATTTTGATGAAGAAATTTCAAAAATAATTAAATACTATAGAAACAAGTTTATCTGGTAAATAATATTTAAATATAAATAAAATACACATATGATTTTTTTCCAAAAAAATAAAAAAACAGACATGTTTAATTCAGATAAAAATCTTTCTGAATTAGCTAATGAATTTGAAACTGATAAAGGTACGGCAGATAAAATGCAATTGTCATGGGGCAATTGGTCTGCTCAATCAGAAAATGAATTTAAGTATTTAGATACCTGGGGATATACGACTGTCTATGAACGCTATATGCAAAAATATAGGAGTGAAGAAGTGAGTTTATTAGAAGTTGGTGTTTGTGATCATAGATGTCCTTTTGCGTCTCCAAAGATGTGGGCATCGTATTTTAAAAATGCAGATTTATATGCGGTTGATAATTTTTGGGGAGATAAGTTAGAGAATAGATCTAAAGAAATAGAGTATATAAATAGTGTAGGAGTTAATTTTATATATGCAGACCAGAATAGTAGTAGTGACTGGGATGAAATAGAAAAAATTATTCCTAGTAACTCTCTTGATTTTATAATTGAAGATGGAAGTCACTATCCACATCACATGATGTATACATTATATAGATCTATAAAGTTATTAAAATCAGGCGGAATTTATTTTATGGAAGATATACAAAATCCAAAAACAAGTAAAGGATACTGGGGATATGATAATTCTAATATATTAATAAACATGTTATTTTTTAGTTTGAATAATAAAATTCCCACGGAATATATAGATAGAACTTTACTAGACGAAATAGAATCTAATTTTATAATAAAAGAATTATATTTGGATAAGAATAGTTTGAATTATTTAAGTGTTTTACAAAAAAAATAAAAACATGATAACTTTAGATGAAATAGCAATAAAACATAATACAGACAAGTCTACTGGATATTTA
>Ga0315903_10008143_pt1 | contig 12948 bp, 4 predicted proteins | sample LakEriMetagenome_7_FD_203524 | JGI IMG/M metagenome (GOLD analysis project Ga0315903, IMG submission 203524) | Freshwater fungal communities from buoy surface, Lake Erie, Ohio, United States - Buoy 2 MA119 | ecosystem: Environmental > Aquatic > Freshwater > Lake | place: USA: Lake Erie, Ohio...
ATTTTTAGAAAGAGATATTCCATACTCTATACCATTTTCAGTTCTAAACGATGTCCAATATTTAAATGAATCCTTAACGTCTGGCATATAATATCTAGGGCGGTTTGCCATATTAATGTTAGGGTGATGCAAATAATTTCCTGGCAAGTATACTGCTTTATTGATTCCTGATCTTGGTCTAAATTGTTTAAAACAATCTTCTAAGGAATAGATCATCTTTAATTTTTCTTTTGAAGTTTTTAAGGTTATTGGGGTCTGATTATCTTCTGGATCTATTCCTCCATCAATAACTACATCTGCATCTGTGGCGCCATAATAAAATGGTATGGACGTGTCTTTATTTTCTGATGGGTCAAAGTTGCTTGGAATAATTTTATATACTGAGTCTGACCTGGTTGGTCTATATCTATAGTTACCAATCTTAAGAATATTTGTTGGGGAGTTCAAATTCCATTCAGCAATTACAGCGCTTTTAGTTTTAACTACAGAAGATGTCTCTAGATGTTTTTTTAAATCTTCATTGTAAAACATTATGCCTCTTCCAAGCCTATGGATATATTCCAAAAATCAAACTTAGGGCCTCTTCTATTTACTGTATAAGAAAAGTCAGTAAAGAAAACTTCTACTAATTCATTGTATTGTGGAAGGTGTGCATAAGCAGAATCATCTTTTCCAAACACAGAATACTTATCGTATGATAGGTAGCACCAAAAAGATCCTTGATGATTTTCATACCAATCAAGTAATTCTACTCCTCCAGCGCCACCGTCGGTTGTATACTGTGCATCTGGAGAGTTAGGCAATCCAAATTGTCCAGTCATTTCTGATTGACCGTTCGAATCAAAGTCTGGACTAAAAGCAAAAGATCTTGAAGGTAAATTAGTATAACTAAGATTTATTACTCTTTTGTCTGCTATATGATAAGATCTCATTCTTCCGTTTATCATGCGCTCTCGCTTTTCAATTCTTATTTTTCCAAAATCTATTGGTGATCTATTATCGTCTGATAAAATTAAAAATTGATCAATGTTATTTGGATCTACCTCAGATCCTGGATTAGCATTAATTTCAAGACCGTTAGGGATATACAAACCATTTTCAAGTTTGCCAGAATTTTCAGACCACAACATGGCCTGTGGTCTACCATATTTTTTACGACCATTCATATATGTGCTAGTTGCCATTATATTCTAACGCTCCTCAACTTTTGAGAATTTATTCTCTGTATGTTTGTCATTACAGCCTGTGCAATTTCGTCTGGATTTGCATCAGACTTGACGTTTACATTAATACTATAATTATACACTGAGTCGCCTACTGACTCTCCATTATTAATAGCCTTCATATTATCAAGGCCAAACGATTCAACAGCGTACCTACTCATAACAAATTCACCTGGAGTAAGCATTGATGGAATAACGTCTGTTCCTATTATTGGACCACCCTTAGCAAATCTCTTTATTAATCCACCTACGGCATTTCTACCCCAGTTAGCAAATTGACTTGCAGCAATTGAATTACCGCCAAACTTCTTAAGGTCTGCTGCAGCCTTTGCTTTTGCTGCTTTGTCTGCATTTGCTTTTTGTGTTGCTTCTGCCTTTTTCTTTGCTGCTTCAGGTCCATCGTACTTTTTAGCAAGTGCAGCAGCATTTCCCATTCTATTAAGATCTGCAAGATGCTGTCCTGCAACTGCACCAGCATTTTCTGTTGCTTTCTTTTCTGCAATCTTCTGTCCAAACAATGCTGAGTTTTGTGCAATATTAGAAGAAATACTTGCTTCCATACTTTTAACATGTGCCCTGGCTGTTGGATCAGTAATGCTCTTGTATGTAGACTTGTATGGTGTTGGTGTTGTTGCTGGGTTTACTCCAGATACCCCGCCAGTACCGCTAGAACCACTCTTAGAGCCTCCTGTGGAGCCATTACCTGTTGAACCATTACCCTTTGATCCATTACCAGTTGAGCCATCACTTCCATCATTTCCATCACCAGTTGAGCCATCACTTCCATCATTTCCATCACCAGTTGAGCCATCACCAGTAGAACCATCACCAGTGGATCCTTCAGTTACATATTTAACTGTAACAGTTACAGTCTTATCTTTAATAGCATCATATAAATCTTTAATACGCTTCCAGATTTCTTCTGCTGTACCGCTTTGAGCGTTGAAGCCATCTAGTGCGTCCTTTAATTCTTTTCTTAACTTTTCATCCATGAGAGTTTGCTGAAGTAGCATCTCTTCCCATTGCTCTCTTGTCTTTTCTGCAACTTGTCTATTTCTATCATTTGCAGCAATTATGTTTCCAAGAACTGTTAACTGATATTCTAACGCAAGATTTTTAGTTGTTTCAAGATTAATTGCATTTTGTAATGGAAGAATCTTATCTTTTTCAATTTGATAAATTCTTTCTTCATGTGCTCTAATAGCAAGTAGTTTAGTCTCTCTAGCCTCTTCTATTGCATATATTGCATCCTTAGTTTCTTGTATACTCTTTTGAAGAGCAAGTCTGGCTGGATCATTTTCAAGTGCATAGATCTGTTGTGATATCTGCCAACGTCTTTCTTCAATCTGTTCTCTTGTTAATCCATTGGCATTTGTTAATCCATTGATTTCATTTTCTCTTGCTTGTTGCAATGCATCGCTTTGCCCAGTAGCAAAATCTGCTGCGTTGCCAGCCCTCATTGCTTGGGCAGCACGAGCAGCAGCAGAAATGTCTCCTTGAGTTAAGGCATCAGCCAAATCAAGTTGTTGTTCTTGTTGACGAATAATAGAATCATTAACCTTTTGAACTTCGGCTAATGCTTCTGCCTGCTTATCATATTTGTCATTAATCTTTCCTGCTTGATAATCCATTACTTCTAAGTCATGAGATAGAACATTTGATTCGTCCTGAAGCGTCTTTATTGGACGCTCATACTTCATCTCTATTTCTCTTTCCCAATCGTCGATCTTTTCCTTAAGATCTTCTAGGACATACTTTAATTTACCAGTGACCTTCTGTCCGTCTATTGTAAGGTTTAAGTCCTTAACATCCATGTTTTCAATATCAGATTCAATCTTTGAAATCTCATCACGAATCATAGAAATTTGATGCTCATAAATTGCAAGTTCAGCATTCATTGCTGCTAATGCTTCATCACTCTCTGTCTTTGTTTTGCTCAATTGCTTAAATGTTTTTCCACCAAGTTCTGGAGTTACTGCGTTTGTTGGAGCCTTTAGAGTGTACTCATCCATTTGCTTATACGCATCAAAAATCTTCATTGCTGCATCATAGGCTTTTTGGAATTTTTCAAGAGGTGTTAATAGATTTTTCTCAAGATCCTTTGCGGATTCTGAACTAGCAATAAGATCAAATAGTTGCTTCATTCCATCTTTAGCATCTAATGTTCCAGCCTTAATAGCATCCATCACTGCAACCATGGCAATTAAATCTTCTGGATCTTGTATTGCATCATATATAGACGTAATGGAAAGTGCAACTTCCTTGCCTTCTGCATCTAATGTTTTAAAGGCAGACAAGAAATTAATTAGTTCTGGGGCTTTATTTAAAGCGTCAATTCTTGTTTGATTGGTTTTTGTCTTATCTACTAAACCTTTTATTTGTTCTCTTAACAAGGCCTGCTTAGTTAAAGCATTGTTTGTCTTTAATTCTTGTGCTGTTATTTGTCCAGTTGCTATGGCTGTAACGTATGCTTGATTCTCCATAGCCTTTTCTATCTCTAAATTAGATAGACCAGCAGCCTTTAATTTTGCATATGCTTTATTTTGTTCGTCTATGTTCTTAAGTACATTCTGTTGCTCTATCTGGAACTCTCCTACAACGGCCTTATCCATTCCTTGGCGCATTGCGTTTCCTTCATCAGTTAATACAAAATCTCCCTTTTTGTATTTCTGAGTTCTGGTTTTCATCTTTCCAGTTTCGTAATCAAACTCTTTATACTTTTTGCTTCCAGCCTTTGTTGCAGTGCTTCCAAACTTCTTCTGCTCTTCTGGGTCCAGTTGTGTTATAAAGTCAATAAAGTCTTGGCTATAGCCCTTGTTCATTAATTGCTGTTCTATACCAACAAACTTATTTGCGACAGACTTGCTGCCTGCTGCCTCCATTGCCTTTTGTAATTCTTTAAATCCACCAGCAGCATTTAGAGCAGCATTTCTAACATTCTTAAGGCGCTTCATTATGTCTGCAAATGGATCTGCTTTACTTCCACCCTTTTCTTCATCAGTAAACTTTCCAGCCTTAGCGTTTGCAATATCTTGATTAACTGCCTGCATTGTTCTTTGTCCAGCAAGTTCATTCCTTACGGCCTCTCTTCCTGCTGGTGTGTTGTAATAAGCATTCAGCCATCCCTGCTTCTTTTTGTCAGCCTTTGCAACCTTTTGTGCAATTGCTGCACTGACGTCACCCTCTGTAATTGTTTTTTGTACTGTAATATATTCTTGAATAATAGTTTTCTTAGTTTCATCTGGAAGGTTTTCCCATTGATGCCATAGAGGAATAAGTCCTTCTAAACTAACCCCGCCAATATTTTTCATTTCCATTAATGCTGTTTTTGTTATTGGAGTATCTATCTTTTCTACTTCTTCTAATGCCTTTTGTAAATCCTCAAGATTTGCTAGTGCATTTTCTGAAGAGAAGAATGCTTCAATGTTTACTTCTTTGCCAGCCATCTTTTGAACCAGGGCTATTGCAGAGGCAGTCTTTTCAAACTCCTGTGGATTCTTTTTTAGAACATCTACAAGAATCTTTTTCGCTACTTCATCTTCTACTCCACCGAGGCTATTAATTAATTGTGTAACTGCTCCTGGATCATGTTTTGTTAATGCTAAGTTTAAATTTTTCTCTAATCCCTCTTCATCATCACCAAATATTTCTATAATTCTTTGTCCAGTTTCTACGTTTAAATCTCCTGAAGCAACAATAGTTTTAATTTTAACTTCAAGTTCTTCTGACTTTAATCCTTTTGCCTTTTCTAAAAATGTTTTTGCAAATGGATTTCCTTCATACTTAGTGCTTACTTGAGAATTTAATGAATCAAGGAATGCATTCTTAGTTGACTGACTTTTTGATGCAGCCTTAAATGCTTTAGCCTGATCGTTTAAAATTGCCTTATTCTTTTTTCTTAATTCATCAAGTCCTGATTGCTTACGACCTTCAAGAATTAGTATTTCATCATCTATCTTTTTTTGTTTTGCCTTATCTGCAGTTGCTGCTTTTTGTGCTTGTAATTTTTTAATTTCAGTGTCATATTGCTTTGATAAAGAATCTTGTTGTGCTAGGTTTAGTTCTAGATTATTTGCATTAAGTGCTGCAATTTGTGCTGCTGACTTGTCTGCATCTGTTTCAGTAAATGCAGCCCTTCCTTTTTCCCATAGCCATTGAGTAGCGCCTGAAACTGGATCTTCTGAAAACCCTGCATTTGCTTTTTTATTTGCTTCTTCAATCTGTTGTGTTAAATTCTTTGTTGCTCCAGTAGCCAAAGTTCTTTGTTGTGCAACTAAATTCATTCTAACATTTAGTGGATCTTTAGTTAGGTCTTGTCCTTCTGGGCCGATTAGGTCTAGTAGTTGTCCACTAATCTGTGATATCAATGTTGTATTGTTTAATTCAATACCAATTTGTGAAGCAACACTATGTGCTTGCTCTGCTGTCATAACTCCATCAGAGACATATGCTGCTAATTGAACTGATATTGCCTTAACAGCATCTATTCCGCCAGCAGTCATATTTTGCTTAAATGATTCAAATATTGACTTTCCAACTTCGCTATCTATAAATGTTTCACCAAACTGTTGCTTTCCTCTTTCAAAACCAGTAGTGTATCTATCTGCAGCGCCAGTCTGTCTCTTTCTTGCATAAATCTCACTAGCACCTACAGTATTTGTTAACTGTCCTATTTGAGACATCTTTTCTGTTGTTGCTGTAATTGAGTCAACATACTTAGACTGTGACTCTGCTGCCTTCTTTGCTGCCCTGTCAGTTAATAAAAATGCTCCAGCAGCAGCAGTTAATCCAGTTATAGCCCATCCAACAGGACCCATTCCAGCAAGCATAGGAGCCATTCCAGCGACTGCGGATGCACCCATTGCCACCATACCAGCAGTTTGTTGTCCAGCCATCATTAGGCCCATACCTGCAGTTCCGAGGGCCATAGAGGCTCCTCCAGAGAATCTACCAACCTTTTCTTGACGAACTTGTTTGCGCTGTTCTCTATCTGCTCTTTGTGTTTGTTTTAATTGTTTTAATGTTCTCTTTTGATCTTCTTTTACTGCAGCATCGTAGTATTTTGCTTGTGCAGCATTTAATTGTGCTCTACGCTCATTCTCAAGGAATCTTTTTCTTGCAGCCTCAGTTTGTTTTTTGTTATTTGCTGCTTGCTCTTTTTCTCTTGCTGCTTCAGTTCTTGCTGCTTTTTCTGTTGCAGCAACTGCTACTTCCTTAGCCCTTATTTCTTTCTTTGCAAGTTTTCTTAGTGTCTTATCAATCTCTTCCTGGCTAAAACCTCTTCTACGTAGATCTACCGCTATCTCTCCTTGGCGTTTAGTAGGATTAGTTATTCCTGATCTTGGATCTCCCTTATCTCTACCAGGAAGAATCATGACTCCTCTACCACCACTAGCAATTCTTCCTGCCTGACTCTTTGTAACTACAGATCTTCCTGCACCTTCATTTACAAGTCTATTATCTGATTGCTTTCCAGTATCTGCTTTTACTCTACTACCAGCCTTCTTGCTATTTTTTTCTGTTATCTTTTCTAAAGTTTTCTTGGGCTTGTCATATATATATTCTCCAAGTTTTGCTAAAACAAGTCCTTTAAGATTTCCTGCCCCGAAGTTGTATCTAGTTGCAGACTCATAGAAGCCACGTCCTGCCTTGTCAGCAAGTAATGCTCTCATTGCATTTAGTTTTTCTGTAGTGTATGATGTTCTCAGTTTATCTGGAACATTTGTATTATTTAAAACTTTTAAATCTGCATCTGCTGCTAGAGCAACAAGTGATGCTTCACGAGCATTTGTTGGATGACCACCCTTTGACATAAAGGCAGCAGCCTGATAATATTTGTCAATTCCTTCTTTTGGAATTAATGAGTAACCATTATTTTTATTCCAGTTTAAAATTTCTTTAAGGCGATTACTTGAATTCATATATCTATTAATTATTAATGAGTCAAAAGATCCAGTACCCTTTAGCCATTTTTCTGGACCTCTTCCTGGTGCTCCAGTTTTGCTTGTGTGAGATAGTTCTGCTTTTAGTTCTCTTTTTGCTTGTTCTGGTGTTAGTCCAGCATCAGTCATTATCTTTATATATCTTTGATTAGCATGTTCAGCGTTATATGCTTTTTCTGCAGCACCTAAAGTTTTTCTAAATTCTTTTTTGGCGTTGGACTTCCAACTACCAGACTGCTTTCCACCTGACCTTAAGTCTGTTTTAAATGCTGATGGTGAAGCAAACCTTGATTTTGTAAACGACCCATCAGCAACAAGTCTTCCATCAGCATCTGGCCTTACTCCCATTCTATAAAGAAGATTATTAATTACTTCTTGTCTTGTTCTTGCATGTTTCGCTCTACCATCTGGATCTTTTAAGAATAATTCCATATCGTCTTTATGAATATACTTTGTGACGCCATCAACATTGATTGGGGTCATGCTCTGAATTTCATTTAAAAATTTTGTTTGTGTTCCTTTAAACTTTTTAACTTTCCCAGTAGATGGAAGAGTAATAGACCCTCCGTTCCAGGCTTTATCTATAACTGCTCTTCTATCTGGATCAATGGTGCGTAAAGAATTATTGAATTCATTTTTAGCATCTCTCTTTAACTCGTCTACTAATGCTTTCTCTTGAGTTCCTGGAGGAAGTAAATACTTTTTAATTTGTTCTTCGGCTACAGAAGTTGATGCATTTGGATCTATTCCTTCAATTGCTTTTACAACTCCGTTACCTGCACGAGCATGAACAGAATGAAGTTGTGACCAATCTGTTTTTGCTCCAGCCTTAAGTCTTTCAAGCATGTTGTTATATACAACTTGCTCGTCTGGAGTTAAATCCCAAGACTTAATAACTCTTTCTAGCCTTGGAATAGATTTATTTATTTCTGCCTTTATAGCAGCATCATACTGTGATGGTGTCATCTTTGCAGCAAGGCCTGATGTTTCTTGTGCAAAGAACTTTTTAGCACCACCCTTTACGCCAAGCAAGTTAACAAGCGCTTGCTCTTCCATGCTTGGCAAACCCTTAGAGAAATCTCTAAAGCCAGATGCTCTATCAAATACTCCAGCAGTTCCAACATCAGCCAATACGTTGCCAGATAAGTTTGCCTTCTGTAAATCTTTATCTGCTCTTAATGTAGATGCAACAAGTTGCTTAATCATGTCGCCCTGTGAGAACTTGCCATCCATTGCTGCGATTCTTGGATCATACGGAGACTCAATAACAATAAACTTTCTTTGACCTGAAGGATCTGTTGGATCAATCATAGTCTTAATACTTTGTTTTGGAGATACCAAACCATGAACTTCTCTAGCAATCTGGGTAGCACGAACTTCTGCTAATGCTGTCTTCTCATCTATTGTTGGCTTTACTACTACGATCTTTCCGTTAGGCTTTCTGTATACCCCGCCAACTCCTCTAACAGGGAAACTTCTTCCAGAGAATGGCTGAAGCAGTGTGCCAAAATCAGTAGGAGCAACACTTCCATACTTTCCAGTACTTACATCCCTTGCTATCTTTTCTACTATCTCTCTAGACTGTGATGCTTCTTTAGCAGACTTAGGCATTCCAACAAAAACAGCACCTGACTGTCTCTCTGGATGTGGTTCGTTGTATCCTTGACGAGCATCATCTCTTCTTCTATTTCTTGCTTGCTGTGCTCTTCTAACTGCTGCTGGACCTTCAGATAGAGGAATTCCTCTTCCTGGTCCCCCTGGAAGTCTTCCAGCCATAAAGCCTGGAACCTTATCCTGGAACATTGCAGTAATCAAACCTCTATACTTATCTGTAGTCTCTGTAGGTATAACTGCTTCTCCTGGAGAAAGCATTGCTGGAACAACGTCTCCTGCACCCTTTGGACCTGGCACAGAAATAATTCCATCTTTATACTTCTTCATTGGTGGCAACTTTGTTACTGCACGTTTTGCTCCACCAACACCTCCAGCAAACAATGCAGGATTTTGTGATGCCATAGTTCTCATTTGAGAAGTCAAAGATGAATATGCAGATGCTAATTGCATTGCTGCTGTTTTTTCAATATTAAATATTTCAGTTAATCTTGTATGAGTATTATGTAGCGCTTGTCCTGCTGCCTGTTGCTCTAACTGCTCTTGTGTTACATAATTAAATCCTGCACCTAAAACATTTGTTTGACCGTTTAATTTTGCAATACCGCCTCTTATTGTTGCAAATAGTTTAATCAAGTTTGCCAAACCATTAGCCAAAAGACCGAATGTCATAAGAACTACTGGTCCTATACCAGCAACAACTCCAACTATAGTGGTTATTACTTTTTTAGTTTGATCACTAAGACCATTAAATTTTTCAAATAAACTTCCAAAAAACTTTACTATTGGGGTAACTGCTTCCAAAAACGCCTTGCCCAGTGGCATAATGTCTTGCTTAAATTGTTCTAAAGCAGCCTGGAATTTAACGCCGACAGACTCTTCTATCTTCTTCATTTCTCGTTCAGATAGAATTGCTAACTCTTCAACAGATGCCCCAGTTAACTGGAATGCTCTTGCAGCCTGTGTTCCATCTTTAGATACATTCTGGAACAATGTAGACAAACGAGCAAACTGGAATTTACCGAACAGTTGCTCAATAGCACGAGCACGATTAAGTGGATCTAGTTCATCTAGTGCTCTAGCAAACCCTACAACAGTTCCCTTAATATCTCCCTTGTTTGCTTCAACAAGTCCTTTAATATTGATTCCCATTTCACCAAGGAACTTGGCTGCTTTGTCACTAGGGTTAATTAATGAAGCAAGACCAGACTTAAGTGCGTTAGCACCTTCTGATGCATTGATACCGCCTTCCTTCATGGCAGTTAGGAAAAATGCAAGATCTTCTACGTTACCACCAAGTTGTTTGATAACTGGTGCAGCCTTTGGAATTGCAATTGTTAAATCTTCAATAGAAAGAACAGTTTGGTTTTCTACTGCGTTTAGGAAGTTAATTTTTTCTGCTAGTTGATCGCTTGACAATCCAAAAGCATTCTGTAAAGATATTGTTGTTTCAAGTGCTTGCTGCTGCTCTACTTGTCCAAGTACCGCTAACTTAGTTGCAGTTTCTACCTGTCTAGTTAGATCTGCTCCCTTAAAACCTGCTGCTGCTGCAGTTGCAGCCATATCCATAGTTTCGGTTACAGCAACTCCAAACTTAGTATATTCAGTTGCAAGTTTTCTAATATTTTCTACTGCTGCATCGACTTCTGCATCATTAGTAAATGCATCACCATAAACACGTCTAAACTTAACTATAGATTCTTCTAATTCTCTAAATGCTTTAGACGCATATCCACCAAGCATGGTTAGTGGTATCGTCAAACCAACCATCAACTGACGACCAGCCCACTGAGTGTTCTTACCAAAGTTTAATAGTTGTGTTGATCCCTGCTTTAATAACTGGTTTAAGAACTGCTGTCTTTGTGCAGCATATTGAATTCTAGTTCCAAGTTCTGTAAACTGACCGTTTGCCATTGCCAATGTTCTTGGCATAACACGCATAGCATCAATAAAGCCACCCTGGGCTTTAGCCATCTGAATGTATTGTGCTTGTAGCGCCTTTACTCTATCTCTGCGAGCACGGTTAATAATCTCTCGCTCTTGTGCAAAGGCCTTACCTAATGTTTTTGTATTGGCTGTAGCAGCAGCCATACTGTATCTATAATATTCTTTAAGAGATAATTTATTTTTTTCTAAGGCAGTAGTAAATGCCATAGTGCTAGATGCAACTTTACCTTGGCTTACTGCAAACTTACCAGTAGCACCTATTGCTTGAACTAGTTGAGCATTTAAACCTTTTTGTGCATTTGCAGCAGCCAGGTTGCCCTCAGCAAGTTGTTGATGAAACCTACTGAGGCCTGCCTGTAACTTACGTAATTCTGCTAAGGCGTCGGCAGTATTAAAATTAATATTAATATTAGAATTTACATCTGCCAATTCCTTAACACCTCTTTATTTAATTATTTTACTAAGCCAGATACCACTGACGCATCAGCGTTCTGGAAACCAGATGCTGCATCAATGATTTGATAAACTGTAGGAAGATCTAAAAGTTCCTCTAGTTGATCTCTGTCTTCTGCCAATTCTGGCTTGTATTGCTTCATTGCTATTTGAACACAGTCCATGAGAATGTCCATAGACTTTTCATTATCGTCTGCTACTGCAGTTAACTCTGCGAACTTTAACATAAACGGTCTTAGAAGAGACAACTTTAATGCTCTTACCGCAATCTCTGTGTTATCGATTAATGTGATTGTTTTCTTATTTTCTTTAGGCTTTTCGGCCATCATTCCTCCTTAAGGTATTGAATAAATTATACCATAGTGAGACTTTTATTTTTGCGTAAGATCCTCGTAATCTAAACCCATCCCGATACCAAAACCAGCCTTTTGTGCATTGTATCCTTGTAGTGCAGTTATATCGTTAGGGTCATTTGCCTTACCTTTACTGAATACCCTGGCCTTCATCTCTTCCCAGGCATTGCTGTTATTGTTATTTGCTTTGTCTAAGTCTACCCCCTGCATGGCAGCCAAAAACTTCTTCTGTGAATAATCTAAGTCTCTTTTTATTTTTAGTGTGGCTATTATTTCTGGCATAGACATGGATGACTCTAACTCTTCATAATCTTTCCAAATACCAAGAAGGAATACCTCTGACTCTAATTCTGCTAAGTCCAAGTCATCCCATGTAGATCCACTTTCGGTTGCCTGCTTCTTTACAGTTTCTTCAGCCTTCTCATTAATCTTAATACCCGCAGCAAAGTCTAATATTCTATAAATAGTTGGCATGTCTATATTATCTTCTAACTCTTCTTGTGTTCTTATTAGTGGATAATATTGTCTCATTGCTATAACGGTACATTTTGCCAAGGCATCTATCGCTTCATCGTCATTAGTTGCAAGTTTAACATTTTCAAACTCATCTAAGAATAGTTTTAAGAACTTTATTTTTAATGGGGTTATGTATAATTCTGTTCCATCTATCAATTCTACGACGGCACTTTTATATATTTCTGTAGGCATTTATCTATTATAGCAAACAGAAAAGCCCAGCCTTTTGGACTGGGCTAATCTTATATTAAGTTGTATTATGCTGGGATTGTACGATCTACGATCTTACCGTAAGAACCGTTGTCATTTGGAAGCAAGCGGAATGAGACTTCAAACATTGTTGCCTCGTCACGCTTTGCGCCTACTGTTACGCTCTCAATTGAGAGTGCACGGTATGCAACGTAAACTCTTTCGATCTGATCAGATGCTGCACAGTCACCTGTTCCTGGACCAACTGCTACCAAACCACGCTCAACTGGACATTCTCCAATGTCACCTGCTGAAAGGTTAAGTGTTGGGTTTCCTGAAACTGTTGTTAGATTCTCATCCTTGCTTGCGAGAGCAAAAAGAAGATTCTCTAGTGTTGATTCTGCGAATGTAGTATTTAGGTTAACCTGCATGCCTTGCTTGAACAACTTAGCAACGTCAAGAACCTGGTCTACTGAAACTTCACCGAAATCTGGCTGGAACTGTAGTTCCAAACCATTCATTGTGTAACCTACGTTACGGAACCCTTCCTCATCGGAAAGAGTTGTCTTGTAGGACACACCTGCAGAGTATCCTGGAAGGACTCCTGCTTCTGGTAGAACACCGTCTTCGTATGTGAAGAGCGCTGCTGCACCAACGATGATATTATTGCTAGTACCACGTGTATATGCCATGTATTTCACCTCTTTATTTGTC
>Ga0315903_10008144_pt1 | contig 12947 bp, 13 predicted proteins | sample LakEriMetagenome_7_FD_203524 | JGI IMG/M metagenome (GOLD analysis project Ga0315903, IMG submission 203524) | Freshwater fungal communities from buoy surface, Lake Erie, Ohio, United States - Buoy 2 MA119 | ecosystem: Environmental > Aquatic > Freshwater > Lake | place: USA: Lake Erie, Ohio...
ACCACTCTTGGTGAAAACGATCCTGTTGGCGAGCTAAACACTCAACTCTGGAACTCTGGTTCTGAAGCCAACAAAGAAATCGCTCGTAAACAAAAGCGTAAACTAAGTTTTATTGCCAACATTCTTGTTGTGTCTGATCCAAAGCATCCAGAGAATGAAGGTAAGGTATTCTTGTTTAAATTCGGCAAGAAAATCTTTGATAAGATTATGGACAAAGCACGTCCAACTTTCGAAGATGAAAAGCCAGTCAATGTTTTTGATTTGTGGGAAGGTGCAAACTTTAAACTTCGTATGCGTAAGAAAGATGGTTATGCAAACTATGACGAATCAGTTTTCACTGAACCATGTGCTGTTAGTGACGAAGAAAGCCAACTTCTAAAGATTGTAAACTCACAGGTAAAATTGGCTGAGTTTGTAGAACGTAAGAATTTCAAATCTTATGATGAGTTGAAGAAAAAACTAAATGAAGTTTTATCTGGAGATACTTTTGCTGGTAAGTCTGCAGCAGAAATTGCTCAGGATGAAGATCGACCAGTTGCTTCTGCACCAAAAATTGCATCAAAACCTGCACCTACACCTAAAAGTGTAGATGAAGACGACGACGATGTTATGTCTTATTTCGAGAAGATTGCGAAAGAAGATTAAACACTAACTCTGCAATTCGCCTGAGTTATTAGTTTGAGGGGATCCAAAAGATCCCCTTTTTTATTTTAGAAATTATTGCCACCACCACCCATTCGTTCCCATTGAACTTTTGCCTGAGTGGATTCTCTATTTCTAATAGCAGGTTTTATTATATTGGTTTGTCTAGTGACATTATTTACTGGTGCGTTAACGACATTTGTATTACCACCTTTTGCTACTTCTGTCTTAGCATTTTCATCGGCATTACCCTTTGATGCGTTGTATACTTTAACTCCATCAACTTGCATAGCACCACCTGCTGCAGCAAATGCTGTAGCCTTTAGCCATGGGAAGTCATTAACAACATCCATTGATTTTTTATCTACTTTATTAAAAGCAACCATGGCAGAACCTAATTTTTCCATGCCATTTGCTGCTTTTTCTATTCCTTCTCCTCTGTCACCAATTTTTATTAGTTGATCAACTGGAGAATCTGTTCCAATCGTTAGTAATCTACCAACAAGATTACCAACACCAGCAACTGCTTGAGAAGCACCAAATGCTACCATAGCACCACTTAGAGCAAGTACCCCACCAGCAACTTTTAATAGATTACCACCATCTAATTGAGATAATCTTTCAAGACCATCTGTTAAGTCTTGAAATCCTTGTCCGACAGCTTGCATTGCTTCGCCAATAACCCACAAAGCACCACCTAAAGCACCCATTGCTAGAGCACCTTTTAATAATAATGGTGCAGCAGCTCCAGCTAATGCGCCAATTACACCCAACCCAGCGATCGCTGTCATTCCCTTACCGATAGTTTCCCAATCTAGTTCGGAGAATGTTTTAAATACTTGACTAATACCATATGTTGCTAAAGATAAAGCACCTAAAACGAAAGCACCTTTTAATATTGATCCTTTCATTTTATCCAGTCCTACTGCAGCAGCAACGAGTGCACCTAAAACAACTACACCTTTGCCAACATCATCCCACTCAACATCTCCAAAACTTTTAAATGCCTTAGATGCTACCCAAAGTCCACCAGCGACCAAAACAATACCAATACCAAAATCTTTCAGCGAGCTAAGAGCCTTACCCATTCCACCACCACCCATTAACTTACCTAATAGCCCCCCGCCACCAGTATCTTTCTGTTCTTCTTTTGGTTTTGTTCTTGTAGTATCTTTCTTTTCACCACCAGTATTCTCAGCAATTGCTTTAAGTAAATCTGTTTGTTCACCAACCATCTTGTTTTGTTCAAGCATAGTTTCTTCTTGTTCACTTTTATCAGCATGTAATTGAGTTGGCGTTTCTTTCTTAATGAGATCAGTATTTTTATCAAGAGGTTTAAAAGATGGATTCTCTTGTCTTACGAGTTCAGCACGTTTATCATATTTTGCATACTCATCGGTAGATTCTTGTCTTTTTGCAAGTAATCGTTTACCTTCTTTTGTTTTTGCTAGTTCAGAATCAGATAATCCAGTTACTTTCTTGTATTCGGCTAATTCTTTTTCATTTTTCTTTATATCTTTGGATGCTTTTTGAGCACCTTCAAAATCTTGTTTGAGTTCAGATCTAGATTTTTCTGATCCCAATGCTTTTTGTTGTTTAATGAATTTTTCACGAGATAATGCTTTATTAAAAATGCCACCAATATTAAGTTTGTTAAGTAAACCTTCTCTTATTCCTTGGGCACTAAATTTTTCTTTAAATCCTTTTTTAATTTCTTCTAACTTATCACCCATGGTTTTAAAAGTTTCCATGCTCTCTGCTATATTTTTAATAGCCTCAGATTCTTTTGATCTAATTCTATCTTGATCTTTTAAAGATTTTATAAGATCTCTTTGAGATGTTAAACTTTGTTTTTCAAGTTTTAGCTGTTCATTTTGTATTTTTAGACTTTTATCTGCATTTTCTAAATTTGCTTTGTTATTATTTTCAAGTTTTTTAGTCTCTATTAGTGCAGCCATATCAACAGACTTCATAGTTTCAAGAACTTTTGCCATGGTCATTAAATGAACATTAGCCTGCTCTTGTAATTCTAGCATTCTATTGAAACCTTTTGGTGATGCAGTTATAACTGTCATTATACCCTCGTTTTAGATTCTATTCTTTTCTTTTCTTCTTCGAGATATTGTATCAACATGTATACATATACCTCTCTTTCAAATGGTATCATTTCTTCTAACTCAGCCAACGAATATTTGTGATATTGCATCAGAGAGAAATTCATTTTATAATAATTCTCTAATGCCTCATGACTGAGTAATACTAAAAAAAATTCTGGAGACCCTCCAACACCTTAACATGGTGTTTTCCGCAAACTGGACAATTGTATTCTATCTGTTTCTTAATTTTTGGCATAGTTTCAAAAAACTTCTGAATTTTTAAAAACTGATCAGATGTTAAATTGCCAATAAATTGTACCAAATCATTATGTGTTTGTTCTTTGCTATAAAAAATTTCATCTGACTTATAAATGTAATCAATAGATAACGCCATAATATCAAACACTTTGTCTAAATCTTCAGTGTTAATACCCTCAAGTTTTTTAATAATATCTACTGTAGGGTACTTCATAATAACACCTACATCGTCAAATAATTGAATTTTATTTGTATGGTCTGGTGATTTATCTACCACTAATGTAGTTAAGTCAATAGTTACTGTTGATCTTGCCTTTGCATTTTGTTCGCCATGATCTTCATCACAAGCGAATATTAAATCAACAGTTTCTCCTACAGATTTTCCACGAATTTGAGTAAACATATACTCTAAATCAAACGTAGCTAATTTTTCAACATCAATGTTGTCTTGCACACAAGATTTAACAACCCCCTTTAGGGTTTCTACCATTGTAGATAAATCTTCTGATTGCTGTGCTATTAATAGAGCCTTTTCTTCTTTAACTAAAAATGGTCTATACTTAACTGGTTGTCCACTTGATGGAACAATCATTGTATAGGTTGGGGTGCTCATAATAGGTAATGCCATATCAATCTCCTTTAGACATATTCTTGATTAACTTATTCAACTCAGCAGTGCTACCTACAAAGATAGCATTGTTATTAGTCACTTCTTTTTTAGACGATTCTTTAGGTGCATCTAATTTTTGTTTTTGCATATGTAAATCTAGTAACTGTTGATTTACGTCAGCAAGTTGTTTCATAAGATTCCCAACAACCTCAAATGCTCTTGGGTGTTCTGATTGCATCGCAACATCTAGGGATTTTTGTAGAGCTTCTTGTCCCTGCTGTAATATAACTCTTAAATTATTTCTTGTTATTTCGTAATCGTCTTCAACTTTATTATTAACTTCTGGAATAATGTTTCCAGTCTTATCAACAATTTCAGTTTTGGTCATTGGCTGCACGTCAAAAACTTCAGATAATGTTTCATCAATTTTCATAGTAATTCCTATTTATTGAACATTTAGAACTTTAATGCTCCTGGTAATTTTGTTATACCATATGTCAAAGCAGATCCAGTTATAGCGTTTCCTGCTTTAGTTCCTAAGGTTTGATTTAATGTTTCTTGGAACCCAGTAAAATTTTTTATAGCCTTATCAATTAAAGAATTTGAAATCTTTTGTTGATCGGGAAGTGGTTGAACTGTAGTAGCTGTCCAATATTTGTATTGTATAGTTACACTTAACTTCATTATATCTTTAGCTGAGTTATCTAATTGTATAGAACCTATATTTTTAGGATATGCTTCCCATAATGTTAATTGATATCGTGTTTTGTCATTAATATCCTGGACCTCTATTTCAAATTTTGGTGCAATAAATTTATCATAGTAATTAAAATTTCTAGTTAAAGGATCTTGTATCATGTTAATCCATTTATCAAACATAGATTTAACCTTCATATCTTGATCTACGTAAAATGATAAATTTAAATTATCAAATAATTTCTCATAAGGAACTTCTCTAAATTCACCAAATGTTCTATTTTGCACTGTTGAAAAATTAACACCAGGTAATTGAACTTGATCGCAGAACAACAATATTTTTCTTAAAGATGCTGAGTTTACACCTTCTGGCGTATCGAATAATACTGCATAGCGATTAGTTCTTGCTAATGCACCTCTTTTGATTTCTGCTATAAAGTCTTTTAACATTATTTGTTTCTTCTTATTATTTTAGTTGAATCTGCCCATACTTCTTGTTTATTAGCGCCAGCAAATCTTTCAACTGGGAGTAGCATAGCTGTCGCCCAATCATTAGATTCTACCTGCCTAAATTGAGATCTAATGTGTCCGCTCAAATATCTTTTAACACAAGGCTGTGCTGGAGCAAACTTAGAAACACCATCAATAACTTGCCAAGAATATTTTAATTTTGTAGTTTCGTCCATTCTATTATTAGTTTTAAATGTTAATAGAGAATCTAACAATCTAATTCTAACAGGATATGGAAGATAATGCATGTTTAAACCAATAAATCCATCTTCAGTTCTACTAAATGGAAAAACTAGCGGAAATCTATCATAATATGGTAGCTCTTTTTTAAGTTTTGGATCATATACAAACATGTATAATCTTCCAGGCATAATTTTAGTCACCAATTGTTCTGGATTGCCATTTAATACTTTTCCTGGAGTGAGCTGCTGCTTGGTTAACAAATTAACCTGCTGTTCGAACCAACCTCTAGACTTTCTAACAACAGTAGTTAAGTCATATTTGTTTCGTTCGAATACATCTAACATTGATTCTTTAGGTTTAGGTATAGCCATATTAGTTATTTAGGTGCTATACCTAACTCGTGTTCGGTTATAATTTTAAACTCCCAACCCCTATCTTTTGCATATTTTTTAGCAGCTTCCCATTTCGCCTGATTTTTTAAAAATGTTAATGATTCTAACAGATATCTTTGAGTCTGTTTTCCTGGAAATACAGGTGGAATAGTTTGTTTTTGAGGTTTAACTTCTACCAAGTACGTTTTTTGTGTATTTGTTGTTATTTTAAAATCTACAAAATATCTGTGGATGTAATTATCAGTAGGACATCTATATGGAATTACGGTTTCCTCAGAACTCCACTTAACAATAGACGTGTTTTTATCACACCAGGAGGCAAATCTAGTTTCCCAACTAGATCTCATAATGATGTTTGTGGGGTCTCCAGCATATTTCTCTGGAAATAAAGGAATAAACTTTCTTTTATGGAACATAAATAAGAGTTAGAAATAAATAACCACATTTATTTAGTTAAGGAACAGAAATGCAAAACATATGGGACAGAGCCGTTGAAGCTGCTAAACCTACTATTAGTAGAGTTTCAGAGAGTGGTAAACAGCTAGTCAATAGAATTAGTCAAAAAGGAACTCCATTAGAACAACAGTTTATTCGTGGTAAAAAGGATCAATTCGATGGTGGAAAATATTCTGTTAATAATTATATGTACCCTTCTGATCTTATGTCTGACGACAATAGGTATGGTGGTCATTATGTTATTTTCTATATTAATATAGCTACAGATTCTAAACTAGCAAAATCTTTAACCGAACAAGATTTCGTGGCAGATTTTCCAGCCAGAGATCGTGGCGATTTAATCGCTCAAAAATTTACAGGTGGTGCTACTGGTTCTTTAGTAGGTGCTAACGCAACTCTTAATACCATTGCTGGAGCAGCTGGTGGAGGTCTTCTTTCTGGTAATATCGGTGGTGCAGCTAAAGGTGCTGCTATTGCTAATATTTCTACTGTAGGATTAATGGCTGCAGCGACGATGGCTCCAGATGCTGTTAGATCTCAAAAAAGATTAAAAACTGCTATTGCCATGCACGTACCAAATCAATTACAAATTAGATATGGCGTCACTTATTCTGAAGAAGATACTGCTGGTTTAGCGATGGCTCAAGCAGGTGTTGGTGAAATAATGAAGGCATTAGATAAAGATAAAAAAGCTGATGTGACTGGTGTCGGACAGGCAATTATTGCTAACTTGGCATTATCAAAAGGACCAAACGCAGGAGCAAACTCAGCTGCATTGGGATTAGCAGCAAACCCTAAAAAAGAACAGGTGTTTAAAGGTGTAGATTTTAGAACATTTTCTTTTGATTATCAGTTCTACCCAAGAAATTCTGATGAGTCTAATAATGTATTAAGAATTATACAAGAATTTAAGTATCATATGCACCCAGAATTTAAAGATACAAATAATTTTATTTACATATATCCTTCTGAGTTTGACATATTCTATTATACTGGTGGTAGTGAGAATTTAAATCTTCATCGTCACACTTCGTGCGTATTAACAGAAATGAGTGTTAATTATACTCCAAATGGTAACTTTACAACTTTCCCTGATGGAATGCCTACTCAAATCAATATAACATTGCAATTTAGAGAGCTTGCTCTTCTCACCAAAGATAAGATTAAGGATGGTCTATAATGTATTTTGATAAATTTCCAAAGTTTCTTTATGATTTTAAATACGGAAACCAAGTCAAAACTAGCATAGTTAAAGATATAACATCGAATGTACGTTTTAGAAAAGAATTGTTATCAAATATAACTTTATATGATTACTATGATATTATAGATGGCGAAACACCAGAAATAATTGCTGAAAAAATTTATGGAAACCCACAGTATCATTGGATATTAATGTTAGCCAATGATAGGTATGATTATATTACTGATTTTCCTTTAGAAGAAGTTGCATTAGTTAAACACATTCAATCTGTTTATGGTACAAATGTGTCAGGAGTACATCATTATGAAAACGCACAAGGTTATGTAGTAAACTCAGATGCTCCAGGTGCCACTTCTGTATCAAATGAACAATATGAGAGAAGAATAAATGAATCTAAAAGAAGAATAAAAATTATTTCTGCAAAGTTAATCAACACTATTTTAAATGAGTATAAAGATATTTTATAATGAAATCTAGTAAGATCTTACGTTTCGCTGGTGATGTTAGTGTAGATAAAGCCAGAATTATAACATCTAATGGCTTCTTTCAGGATATATCTGCTCAAATTATTAACATTCAATATTATGAAGATTTATTTTCACCATTTATAACTGGTTCTATAATACTTAAAGAATCATTAGATTATATTAATCTTTTCCCATTTATAGGTGAAGAGTATATCGATCTTGAAATAACTACACCAACATTAGAAAAAGCTGGTATAAAAGGTAGATATTACATTTATAAAATTACTGACAGAGAACTAATAGGAAATAAAAACGTAGTTTATCAGATGCATTTTATATCTGCAGAAGCCATAGTAGATTTAAATAAAAAAATTAGTAGAGTTTTTGGGGATAAAATATCTAATCTAGTAGAGCCATTTATTAAAGATAAAACTATTGGTCTTGAAAGTGAAAAGAAAGTTTTTATAGAACCTACTAATAATAGCACCAAATATATTTCAAATTTCTGGTCACCTTTTAAAAATTTAAATTATTTAACTTCCTTATCAACCAACGCTAATAGATCTCCAAGTTATGTTTTTTTTGAAAATAGAGATGGGTTTTATTATTGTTCTTTAGAATCTTTATATGTAGGCAATACTTATCAGAAATTTGTTTATGATTCTTATACAAGAGATTCACTACCACTTTCTGGTAGCGTTAAAAATATACAAGAAGATTATAGAAGAATTAGTGAAATAAGCATACCTGATGTTTTTGATTACATGAAAAGGATTAGTTCTGGTATGCTTTCTTCTAAACAGATTACCTACGATGTTACTAAAAAAACATATTCTAGCAAAAATTATAACATGTTTCAAAGATTCACAGAACAAAAACATTTAAATAAATTTGCAATAAATTCTGACAAAGCAATATTTCGTGCTAATGCTACTATTTTTAACTATCCAAAATATTATGGTAATTTTAATGGTTTCGGTGATGTCACCGCTGCTAAAATAAATCAAGAAAGAATATCATTGTTAACATTAGCGGAGTCTAATAAGATAAACATTGTTGTACCTGGAAGAACAGATTATACAGTTGGCCAAAAAGTAGATATTTCTTTGCCAAGAATTGAACCTATCTCTAGAAAAGATAATGATACTGTTGATAAAATGTTTTCTGGTCTTTATCTTATAGCTGCAATAAATCATTACATTGATAAAGAAAAACATGAGTGTCATATGGAACTTATTAAAGAATCGTCACTACTTGATATGAATAGAGGAAAATAATGAATTTTTATTTTAGTATTGTAGAAAATAGATCTGATCCTTTAAAATTAGGTCGATGTCAAGTTAGAATAGTTGGGTTGCACACTCATGATAAAACTCAACTACCAACTTCTGAGTTACCTTGGGCTACACCAGTACAACCAGTAACTTCTGCAGCTATGAATGGTATCGGGCATTCTCCAATTGGTCCAGTTGAAGGCACTACTGTTATTATTATGTTTGCAGACGAAGCGATGCAGCAGCCAATCATGTTCGGTACTGTTGGTGGAATTCCATCTGCTCCTGGACCAGTTGATGGTGATGACGATGCTCCTATTGGTTCTGGTGGTAAAATTGAGAATTTACAACTAAGAACAGTTCCTGGTCCAACTAATGGCACTCAATTAGAATTTTATGATCCAGAATATAATTCTACTAATTTAACTAAAGATTTAAGAGCAAATATGATCGTTTTGGGATTTGAAATCCCAAAAGAAACTTATATTGTTTCTATTAACAGCGGAACAAAAATAACAATAAGCAATCCAGTCACTAACTATGGCGAAAATATTATAAAGTTTCAGGCAGTTCCATCTAATTTAGATGCGATTAAAGAAAGTCAAATTTCTAAAGTTATTGATGGTAGTGGAAATCCTATCACAACTGGATCTGGAGGTGCAGTTGTTAGTGGTAGTTCAAGTTCTTCTATTAAAGAAACACCAACTAATAATTCAATACCAACGATACCACCACCAAAATCAACTAGCAATTCTTCTAAATCTTCTGAGGGCATTAAAGCATTAATTGCAGCTTGTGATAAAGTTGGTTTGACAACTAAAGAGCAAAAGTGCGCCTTGTTGGGTATTGCTGGTGGAGAATCAGCATGGATCCCTCAGTTAGAATCATATAATTATTCTGAGTCAAGATTAAAAACTATTTACTCTTTTGCAACAGAAGAAGATATTGCAAAATATTCTAATGCTGCTAAAAAAGGAATATCAAGAGAAGAATTCTTTTCTTGGGCATATGGACCCACTAAACGTGGTAAAGGTTTTCTTGGCAACCAAACCGACGCAGATGGCGGAAAATATTATGGTCGTGGATTTATTCAGCTAACTGGTCGTGCTAATTATCAACGATATCAAAATTTAGCTAATAAAACAGGATTAAATCTTGATATAGTTAATAACCCAGATTCTTTAGACGCAGATATAAATGTTTCTGCATTAGTAGCTGCATTGTATATTAAAGATAGAGTTCCTGCAAAAATTAATCCTAGTGATCATCCAGGCTATTTTCTAGCAGCAAAAACAGCAGTTGGTGTTAATTCTCCAGATATTGCTGCTAGAAAAAAATCTTATTACGAATATTTTTATGGGCAATCTCCAGATGTCGGTGCTCCAGAAAAAGATGCTGCAGCACCAATACCAGATGCTCCACCAGTAGGTGATGCATCTACACCAGCACCATCACCACAATCTTTAGCTAATGGCAGTGCCACTATTGGATTTAGAGATCCAAATAGTAAGTATCCATTAAAAGAATATATTGGCGAAGCTGACACAAATAGATTAGCACGTGGCGTTATTGACGGAACTATTTTAAAAAAGAAAGATGCTATTAGAAAACTTTCTATACCCAAACCATTAGATTTAGGTACATGGGATCAGCCAGAAGCAGCATATGGTGGACAATATCCATTTAATAAAGTATTTGAAACTGAGTCGGGACATGTACAAGAATTTGACGATACTCCTGGCTACGAAAGAATTCATACTTATCATAGAACTGGCACATTTAGCGAAATAGATCCTAATGGATCTAAAGTTAATTACATTGTTGGTGATAACTTTATTTTAATGGAAAATAATGGCTGTATACACGTAAAGGGCGAATGCAATTTAACAGTAGAAGGCAATACTAATATTTTCGCTAGATCTGATGCTAACATTCAAGTAGAACAAAATGCAACTGTTAAAGTTGGTAATAATTTATCAATAGGTACTGCACAAGATACTACTTTTGCGATTGGTGGAGACCTTTTAATTAAAGCAGTAGGCGATATTAAAATGCAAGGTAACTCAATTAGTCAAAAGGCAGAGAAGGTTAATATAGAATCTTCTGGTGCTATGGATCTGCTGGCTGGTGGAACTTTATCTGCAGATTACTCTCAGGGACAATTTGGTAATGGTGCTGAGGGTGCAGAAACAGTTGAATTAACCCCACCACTAGCAGGCGACCCTGTTAATCCTATAGTTCCATATTTAATACCACCTGAAAGAAGATTTGAAGAAAGAACCGTAGCAGAAACTCCAGATGACTATGAAACACCAGAAGGTCGAGCTGCATCAGAGGAACAGGCGAGAAAAGAAGGTGTTATTGGTGCGCCTAAACCAACAGCATCGGAAGAAGCACCAGCACCACTTGGTGGATCAGAACAAAGAATTCCTGTAAATTGCGAAATTATATACTCTTCTAAAGAATTTACTAATGATTTTAGAATGTCTAAAAACTTTGTTTTAGGTATGTTAATAGATGGTGGTGTTGGTGGCAAACATAAACTAGCAGATCAGATGCTAAAAGAAAGTAAAAGTTCTCCAGAAAGAAAATATACTATTCAAGAAATTGTTTGTAATTTAGCAACATCAGCTCAAAATATATTAGAGCCAGCATTAGAAGTTTTACCTGGAGGTATTGGTGGGTATAAAAAGCAGTGGAGGATTAATTCTGGTTACAGATTAAGAGGAGTGGTTGGTAATGAATCACCTACTTCTGATCACCCTAAAGGATTAGCATTTGATATTGGTATTATGTTACCAGATCAATACACAAAAACATATGAGATAATTCAAGCACTAGAAAAAATATTACCATATGATCAACTAATTTTAGAATATCGTCATCCATCAAGTTGTTGGATACACGTATCATATAAATTTGAAACTAGAAGAAAAATGGCATTTACTATGGTTAATGATAAAACATATAAACCATCTGGCTTTGTATTATTAGATACCATACCTCCTAAGGCAGCGTAATGGCTTGGACACCTTCAGAATTTGATTTAGGAGGACTAAATGAAATAGTTTCTTTTAGTCATACTATTACATATACTGACGATACTGTTGAACCCCCAGTAGAATATCCTGTAGTTATAGTTCCTACAGAGAACAATCCAGATACCATAAATATTGCAGGAAATACTATTTCTGGATATTATGTAGATTCTTTTAATAGTTTAATTAAATATAGAACTAAACTATCCGAATTTATAACAGTTTCTAAGTTTAACCAGATATCTCAAGAAAAATTAGATCAAATGATTTCTTATAAGGCTAGTTTAGAAAGAACCAAAGTTTACAGCTATACGGCTAAGGCGATGGATGGTAATAATGTAGTTGCCAGTACAACTTATACAAAAACTGTTAATAATGATTGGACATCTGGTAAGAATTCTCTTCAATATTACGTAGGACTAACAGCATAATGCCTGCAGTGATAAGACTTGGAGATATGAGCACAGGACATGGATGCTTTCCACCTACTGCTTTAGTTGTAACCCCTGTTTCAAAAACTTATTTTAACGGAATAAAAGCAGGAGTTGTTAGTGGGGCTTGCCAGCATGCTACACATGTTTGTGGGATTGTGGTTCATCCACAATCAACTCGCAATCCTTCTTCTGGGGCATCAAAAACTTTTATAGAAGGTAATCCTGCAGCTAGAATTGGTGATAATATTGCTTGCGGGGATGCTTGTGGTGAAGGCTCTCCAAATTCTTTTATAGAGTAACCTAAATAACAATTATGGCAAGAAATACAAGAGTTTTTTCAGATTTGGACCTAAACTTTACTGCGCACCCAGTAACAGGAGATATCGCACGTAAATATGATGAGTCTGCCATTAAACAATCTCTAAAAAATTTATTATTAACACGTAACTTTGAAAGACCTTTTCATAGTGAAATTGGATCTCCAATAAGACAGCTTTTATTTGAAAATCCTGGTCCAATGTTTACTGTCATGCTTCAGAGGGCTATTATTGATGTTATTAATAACTTTGAACCAAGAGTAGAAATTATTGATGTTCGTGTAAACGATTATACGGATACAAATGGCGTATCTATTACACTAGAATTTAAAATAGTAAATACAGAAAGCCCAATTTCTGTAGATTTCGT
>Ga0315903_10008147_pt1 | contig 12946 bp, 13 predicted proteins | sample LakEriMetagenome_7_FD_203524 | JGI IMG/M metagenome (GOLD analysis project Ga0315903, IMG submission 203524) | Freshwater fungal communities from buoy surface, Lake Erie, Ohio, United States - Buoy 2 MA119 | ecosystem: Environmental > Aquatic > Freshwater > Lake | place: USA: Lake Erie, Ohio...
CTCTCGTTAACAGCGAGATGCTCTACCACTGAGCTAAGGAGACTAAATGTCGGGATGGCCGGATTCGAACCAGCGACCTCATGGTCCCAAACCATGCATACTAACCGGACTGTACTACATCCCGAACTTAGAATCTAAAATTAACAGATTCTAATTTTGTTTCAAAATTTTTTGGATTTTTTTTCTTGTTTTCGGTGAAGAAATCCACTGAAGTCTATTTTGTACTGAAGGTTTTTGACTTGCATGGAATTTATTAAACGCTTTATCATGTAATCCATTTTGACCTTTAATGACATAATGTACAACATCATCAAAATTCAATTCGCTCGCCATTCCCATAAGGATATCAGCCTTCATTTCATCTTCTAGATACTCGACACCAGGATATGGGAAATGTTCTTCACTGAGATTTTGAATTAGTGCGAATAACGAAACACATTCTCTTTTTTCCCAACAATCTTGTATAACATCCCAAGCATCATCACTCGATAAACCTCCAGGGAATTCATAAGTTTGTGCAATATTACTATTGTAGTACGAGTCGAAGTCTCGAGCGGGTTTGTAATTGAAGTATTTTGCCTCAATAAGTTTTTTCAACTGAGATTCTGTTATGATAACCTTCATGTTAATAAATAGAGCAGATTCAAAGAACTTTGATTGTGGACCCGGTCGGAATCGAACCAACGACCTTGAAATTATGAGTTTCCTGCTCTAACCGTCTGAGCTACGGGTCCTAATAGATTACAAAGATAATAAAAAACTATTCAAAAAAAAATTAATGATTTTATTTTTAGTGTGTGTACAAACTTATAATTTTTGATTTAGACGGGGTTCTTATTGACACCAAAGAAATTCATTTCAATGCACTTAATAAAGCAATTGAACTTGTCGCGGGTGAAGAATATAGGATAACTAACTCAGAACACATCTCACTTTACGATGGGTTTAAGACTCAACAGAAATTGAATTTATTAACTGAGAAAAAGTTCCTTCCTGAGTTTTACCATAAAGATATTTGGTCGAGGAAGCAATCGTTCACTTTGGAGTTGTTGTCCCATATCAAGACAGATGATAGATTGGTTTCGATTTTCACAGCTCTGAGAAATAAGGGGTATAAATTAGCGTGTTGCTCCAACTCAATCAGACGTTCTGTCTTGGTTATGTTATCGAAAATTGGTTTGATAGAATACATGGACTTAATAATATCGAATGAAGATGTAAAGAATAGTAAACCACATCCTGAAATGTATTGGAAGGCTATGAGTATGATGGAAGTTTTACCTGAAGAAACTTTGATAGTTGAAGATTCTCCACCAGGTTTATTGGCTGCTTCAAGAAGTAGGGCAACAATATTAAGAGTTGATAATCCCAATGATTTAACTTTAGAAAAAATTTTGAACAAATTGGAAGATGTTAAAGACACTGGTAATCCGAAATGGCAAGGTGGTAATATGAATATTTTGATACCTATGGCAGGTGCTGGTTCTAGATTCGAACAAGCAGGATATAGTTTTCCTAAACCTTTGATAGAAGTTAATGGCAAACCAATGATTCAAGTGGTTGCAAATAATTTGAATGTAGATGCCAACTTCATTTATATAGTAAGGAAAGAACATAAAGAAAAATACAATTTGGATACATTATTGAATCTAATAACACCTAATTGTAAGATTGTTGAAGTTGACAAAATTACCGACGGGGCTGCATGTACTACTCTACTTGCCAAACATTTGATAGATAACGATTCCCCTTTACTCATGGCAAACTCAGACCAATTTGTGGAATGGGATAGTAGTGAATTTATGTATAAAATGATTGAACAAAAAGTAGATGGAGGTATATTGACCTTCGAGTCGGCACACCCTAAATGGTCTTTTGCAAAACTTGACGAATACGGATATGTCACAGAAGTTGCTGAAAAGAAACCTATATCAAACAACGCTACCGTGGGTATATATTATTGGAAAAAAGGTTCTGATTATGTAAAATATGTGGAACAAATGATTTCTAAGAATATAAGAACTAACAATGAGTTTTATGTTTGTCCCGTGTTCAACGAAGCAATCAATGACGGAAAGAAAATAAAATCATTTACAATTGAAAAAATGTGGGGTCTCGGCACTCCTGAAGATTTGAAACATTTTATCGAAAACTATAAATCAACAAATTCTATCGTTCTGTAACAAATACCTTTGCTCCTTCAATGTTTCAACATATCTCTCGAAATAAGGGTAATAAACAAATGAATCTATTTGTGGTTCCATTTCGAATCTCTTATCCGGTCTAAAAAACAATACTTCCCAAAAAGGAGACCATTTTTTACTCAAAAGATTAGAACATACGTGAAAATATATTTGTGAACTCGAGTGATGTTCTTCCTTTCTTTCGAAACCACTTAAAGTGTTTTCTATTATGTCGATGTTTGGTATTGGATTAATCATTTTTTCATGAAACACATCATTCAACGATATTTTATCGTAATGATATTTCATTGCTCTTATATAGTAATCCATTTCTTGAAATCCAATTGTACAGAACCTTTCGTCCCATAATCCTATCCTTTTTATTGCGTCGATAGTGTAACTAATGAAGGAATCTCCCTTACCTGTTTGTATCAAATCATATTGTTTATGGTACTCGATAAGTTTATTTATGTAATTTTTGGAAAATTCTACGTCATCTTGACAATTGATTAATATATCACACTTTGGTTCCAATATACTCTCGAAACCATTCAGAATTGATTGATTCCAATTTCTAGATAAATGTCCTGTCGAAAAATCAGGTCTGAGAGAATTGTGAAAAATTTTAACTTTATCCAAATATCCTTCTTCCAAATGAAAGTTGGAGTGGTTATTAATTATGTTAATTTCTAACATATTCAATTGTTCGTCATCCAAAGCATCAAATATGGAATCTAAACATTTTTTTATTTGAGAAGGATTATTATACGTGACGATATATTGTTTGATTTTCATTTTATCTTTTTTCTTTTTGAAAAAGATATTTGCTTCATTGTGTTCTGGGTCATTTGGTCTTATCTCGATTATTTCAAATCCATTTTTCTCTAAAAATTCTACAGATTCTGACAACCTATTTTGTCCATAATATAAAATTTCAGGTTTTGCAGCTGCTTCCATGACTCCTGATTCGACTTTACATAATTCACTCCCCAACCCCTCTAAAACTTTCAAATCAGAACCCTGTGTATCTATGTGTAGATAATCAATCTTAGGTATTTTGTTTTCCTTCATGAATGTATCCAATCTTATAACATTTACTTCCATCCTTTCCGTTACGACAAAATCAGTTCTACCTATCCATTCTGTTTTTGATTTATCTGAGAATTCCAATAATGAACTACACCCCCAATCAGCATTTCCTGCGATATTGAAATTTTGTCTTCCGTTGAAATTGGACACCGCATGTCCGACTACAAAATAGTTTTCTAAGTGTTTAGTTTTGTCTACCAATTCATAAAAAAGTTTTGGTGTTGGTTCGAATGCATAAACAATCGTATCTCTTTGAGTTACCGCAATATCTATTGAAGATGACCCGTCGTTGGCACCGATATCAAAAAAATATTTTACATCAGACATAAATAAAAAATACCCTTTTTTATTTGCCAAATCAATATCTTGGGTTATCTTTGTTATATGATTTATATATCACATAGAGGTAATTTGAATGGTCCTGATAAAGAAAGAGAAAATTCACCCAGTTATATTATGGAGGCACTTGATAGGGGATTTCATGTCGAGGTTGATGTTTGGTTTGTTAACGGTGAGTTTTGGCTCGGGCATGATGAACCTCAGTATAAAACAGATTATAAATTATTGGTGAATGAAAAACTGTGGTGTCATGCTAAAAATCTAAGCGCAATACTTGAAATGAAAAAATATGTAATTCATTATTTTTGGCATGAAAATGATAGAATATCTCTCACGTCAAAAAATTATGTATGGGCATACCCTGGTAATCAACCTATTATCGGAAGTATTGCCGTATTACCTGAACTGTACAATGATGACATTAGTCAATGTAAAGGTATTTGTTCAGATTTTATAGAAAGACATTCAAAAAGTTGAAACTATTTATAATAAATTTTAGTCTTTTGGAATTGATTAAAAAATATGAGAACAAGGTCAGAAGGAATATTTCCATCATTCGAACCATAAACAACATCTAAAAAAATATAAGTCAAAAGGGTCACAAAAAATGACCCTTTTTTATTTCAATAAAAAAAATTATTATTTTTGCAAAAATATGTTTTTATGAATCAAGTTTTAGTTTTGAACTTCGATTATAGTCCCTTGAATATTACCACTTTTCAAAGAGGGTTCAACCTGGTTTATAAAGGAAAGGCTGAGATTGTAAAATCCGATGAAAAATCTATTTTTTCTGGATTCAAGAAATATGTTAGACCGATTATCATCAGGTTACTGAAGTATATCACATTTCATAGTAAAGTTTACAGAATTAGTAGAAGCAAAATATACAGGAGAGATGGTCATGAATGTGTCTATTGTGGTTCAAAAAAAACTTTAACTCTAGACCATGTTATTCCGAAATCTAGAGGCGGTGAAAACACATGGGAAAATTTAGTAACTTCTTGTTTCAAGTGTAACCTGAAAAAAGCTAACAGGACTCCTGAAGAAGCAAAAATGAAAATGAGTCATCAACCATATATTCCCTCACTCATGATGGACAACCGTACTTTAGAAGTAGTTTGGAATGATTATCAAAATTCTTTCTTTTTGTAATTTATTTGGTTATTTTTCATGTAAATCAAACAAACATGAAAGTAGAATTAAATTCCGAAAATATTCAGAAAATTTTCGATATATCAATTGTTTTATCAAAAGTTTTGGAACACGTTTTCGATGAAAACAGAGGCATTGTGTTGGATGTTCCGACTGAAATAAAATCATTTTCCGATACAAAAAAAATAGTCGTTTATAAAAAAGACGGAGCAATACAAATCAGTTCTATCGATAAAGACATAAAAGAAGGAACTTTAATCGAACTTTAATTATGAAAGTTATAGGTTTTACTGTCGGTCATGATAAGGGAGCCGTCCTCATCGACAATGGAAAAATTATCGCCGGAATTTCACAAGAAAGACTGACAAGAATCAAACATGATGGAGGTTATTCAGGCGGAAGTATACCTCTGAGTTCAATACTCTATTGCTTGAACTATGCTGGCCTAAAATTTTCTGATATCGATTTGTGGGGTTATAGTACCACTGAACTTGTCGATGACGTTAGTGAAAAAATGAATGAGATATTAGGATATGATTTAGGAAACAGATTGCTATTTGTACCTCATCATTTAGCACATGCATACTCTAGTTTTTTTAGTTCGGATTTTGATGAAGCTGCGGTTATTGTTGCAGACGCATCAGGTAGTATATACAGTCCTAAAAATAAACTATTTGGATTGTATAATTTGGACACTTCTAAATTACTTTCCGGACAAGAAATATCGGAAGGAATATCCATTTATAAATTTAACAGAACTTCATATAGTGAGGTTTACAAAAAATGGATAAATTTACCCCACGAATGGGACGGAGAAGAAGAGTCTACATCATTAGGTGCGAGATATTCAGAAGGTTGTTTACAATTAGTATATGAACCGTCAAATCATAGTTGGAGTGCCGGTAAATTGATGGGTATGGCATCTTATGCTAAAAAAACAGAATTGGAAAAATACCCATTATTAGTCAAAGAATTAGAGAATGATATTCATATACCGAATAAAAGAATTCTACCTGGTGTTCGTTGGAACTCAGACTTTTACAGTAAATGTACCGTAGCTGGTTTGTATCAAAGGGAACAGGAACAAGCATCGTTGATTTTAGCAAGAATAGCAAAAAATCTAACACAATCGAATAATGTTTGTGTTGCTGGAGGCTCATTTTTGAATTGTAATTCAAATAGATTGATTATAGATTCAAACTTATTTGAAGGTTGTTATTTTATACCTCCGTCGGATGATAGTGGTGTTCCTTTGGGATGTGCATGGTTTGCATATCAAAAAGTATCGATTATAGGTCAGGAAACATTCCTAAACCCTTATTTGGGTAAAGAATACACAAGAAATGAAATTGTTTCGGCTCTCAATTTATTTCCAAATTTGAAAGTTAGGGAATACGACGGACTTGAAATGTTAATAGAAGAAATTTCTGAAAAATTATTAGAAAATAAAATTGTTGGTTGGTTCCATGGTGGGTCCGAAATTGGACCAAGAGCGTTGGGTAATCGTTCTATTTTAGCAAACCCAACTGAAAAATGGATTACTAATTATATCAACTCAGAAGTTAAAATGAGAGAGTGGTATCGACCGTTTGCACCTGCGGTTTTATACGAAAAACAATCAGAAATATTTGACACAACCTTTTATTCACCCTACATGTTGGTGACTGCAGATGTAAATGACGAATGGAAAGATAGAATTCCTGCCGTAGTACATATAGACGGAAGTTCTAGATATCAAAGTGTTACCGAATTCAGTAATAAAAAATTCTATGATTTAATTTCTCAATTTTATAAAATTTCAGGAATTCCTGTATTGCTAAATACAAGTTTCAACGGACCTGAAGAACCAATAGTTGAGACTCCCGAAAATGCAATAAACACTTTCTTGAAAAGAAATATAGATTTTTTGGTTATTGAAAATTTCATAATATCAAAAAATTGAATTGAGTGAGTTCTATATATTCTTTTTTTGCTGGTTCTCATAGTGCCGCTACGGCATTGATAGTAGATGGTAAAATTCATACTATAATCGAAGAGGAAAGATTGACCAGGTTGAAATCCGGAGAAATAACAAGAACTTATCCTGATTTGTCTTCACAAAAAATTCAAGAATTATCAGGTATTGGAATAAAAGAATCTGACTACAGGTTGGTGGTTGCACCTTCTGTTGACGCCTATTTCAGAAAACTTATAAACACTAATTATGAAAAAATAAGTCATCATGATTCTCATAACTATGGATGTTATTTCACATCAGGATTTCAAGAAAAAACAATATCCATTTCATATGATGGTGGTGGTGAATTATGTGTAATTAAAGTTTTTTTATGTGAACAAGGTAAAATGACCGAAGTACTAAGGGGTGAATTGAATGATTATGCGAGTTTGGCTCATCTTTGGGGTTTTAGTGTTGCATACATGATGAAAAATGAACGTGGAGAAAATATGTGGAAACTTTGTAAAGATGAGGGAAAGATTGTTGGAATGGCACCCAATGGGAAATATGATGAGGAAATATATAGAATTTTGGAATCAATTATATCATATGAAAATCTGAGATTCAAGGGGGGTGTCAACTCGTGGAAAACAAGGTACGTTATAAATAGAATGTGGGAACTTGGTTATTTTTCAGACCAAGAGAAAAGGGAAATATTTTCATACAACTTACAACTTTTCACTGAAACTCTTTTCATCAAATTCCTCCAAGATTTACATAAATTATATCCTGAATATAGAAAATTAGCATTGAGTGGGGGTTTATTCGCTAATGTTAAATTGAATCAGAAAATAAATGAGTTGGATTGGGTTGATGAAATATTTGTCCATCCTGCTATGGGTGATGAGGGAGTTCCCTTAGGAGCGGCAATAAAAAAAGCATACAGTCTCGGAGAAATAGAAGTACCATTCAGATTGGATAATGTCTATTTCGGGATTCAATATTCTAATGATGAAATATTTCAAATAAGTTTAAGTTATGAAGTTGAAAGGGAACCATATTCCGTCGAAAATATTTCAAACAAACTCAATGAGGGACAAATAATAGGATGGTTCAACGGAAGATTCGAATACGGTCCGAGAGCCTTGGGTAATAGAAGTATCCTCGTCAGGGCAACTGAATATGAAACACACTCTGAATTGAATAAACGTTTAGGTAGGAATGAAATTATGCCTTTCGCTCCTTCGGTTCTCAAAGAATATTTCAAAGAAGTTTTTTATCCTGAAAAATCTTTGTATTCTGCAGAATTTATGACCTTGTGTTATTCTACAAAAAACGAATGGGTAGATAAGATACCATCAGTTTTACAAAAAACAGACAAAACCGCCAGACCCCATGTTGTAACAAGAGAGTCCAATAAAAAATATTATGACTTGATAGAATCTTATTACAAGATTTCAGGAATCCCATTAATTCTGAACACATCTTTCAATAAACACAATGAACCTATAATAGACAATCCAAAACAGGCTTTTGATTGTTTACAGAATGGAATAATCGACGAATTAGTAATTGAGGATTATGTATATAGAATTAAAAAATGAAACTATTTCGATAGAATTCAACCCACATCTTTTTGTACAAATTTTCAATGAAAAATTAGAATACTACTATGTTGAGCTCCGAGAGTATCTGAAAAATGACACAAATTCTAAATTTTTAGAAGGTTATGAAATCTATAGTGTTTCTGGAAATACTTCATATTGTTTCAAATCTCTAATTCAATTTTATGGTGATTTTGAAATATCGATTTTCAAATTTAATAAAGGGTACGGTTTAACTAGAATTTTTACTCACAGATATTCTGATTATGGTGAAAATGTAAAATTCAATTTACATTCTAAAGATGAGGAAGATTGTAATATTTGGACCGAAAGAATTTTAGAATACAAAAAAAGAAATAATTGTTCAATCATAATGAATACAAATTTTGATTATTTGAATAATCTTTCTGATATATCCACAGACGAATATATATACAAGACATATAACATTGGTAGATTTCCTAAAACTACAACGGATTTCAGAACTGTGGATGAAAGAATGGAAGGATTTGTATGGCTCGGTAATTGGAAAAAATTTTGGTCATATAATCATCCTAGATTTTGGGGGGATTTGACATCTCGAGAAATAATTGATGATATTTTGGCTTTGTGAGAATTATTTTTTATTTTTGTTACAAATAAAATTAATATGGATATCGGAAAAGAATTTTCGAGTTTTTACACCAAACACTTAGGAAAAGGGTCTTTAGACCTTCATTATCTTGGACAACAAATCGAATCCTCAATGACTCCCTATATTTTGGAAGAAAGGGAGATGAGGGCAACTCAAATCGATATTTTCTCGAGATTGATGAGAGATAGGTTATTGTGGGTTGCGGGGCCAGTCGACGACAGAATGTCTACTGTCGTTCAAGCTCAGTTGATGTTTTTAGATTCTACCGATAAAACAGATATAACGATGCATATTGATTCACCTGGCGGTAGTGTTAAGTCAGGACTTTCGATGGTTGATGTTATGCAATATATTGGTTGTGATATTAGAACAGTAAATACAGGTATGGCCGCATCGATGGGTTCAGTTCTATTAGGTGCAGGTACTAAAGGTAAACGAAGTAGTTTGAGATTTTCGAAAACAATGCTACATCAAAGTTCAGGTGGGGCTGTAGGAAATATTCAAGACGCTAAAATCTCGATGATTGAATGGGAGAAAACCAATAATATTCTATTCGAATTGTTGGGTGAGTTTTGTAATAAAAGTCGTGAACAAGTTATGGAAGATGCTCAGAGAGATTTGTGGTTAAGTGCTCAAGAAGCTTTAGATTATGGTATTATTGACGAAATAGTTAAAACGAAAAAGAAGGGTAGTTAACCCTTCTTTTTAGATTTTAGAACACCCCCTTTTTGATTTTACCATTTATATCATTAAGAAATAATGACCTATTTTGATACTTGGAGAGCCGGTTTCAATTTATTTACAACTCCTTGAGCGTTAGATGTAAATTTACCCAGTATCTCACAAACTGTTGAAGAAATTCCTTCTTCTATTTTTCCTACAAAACCAACATCTTGGAGTTGATTTTGTAAAATATTTCTCACTGTGTCCCATCCAAATCCTCCCATACCTTTGGTTTGTTGTAAGTTCATTATCATCGCTTCACCGATTGCTCTAGCTACGTGTTTGGCAAGAACTTTACAATCTGAAAATGCTTTAATCAGTTCAGATGGATTTGTTGCGAAGAATGAAACCAAAAACTTTCTAACGAAGGAGTCAGGTATTCCTATCGCATTCAATAAAGAATTTATTGCTGATTCTGCAAATGATTCAGGTAATGCCCAAAAACCAGCACCGAATATTTTTTTTATCGTGTCTACAAGATTTTCATTTAATAAACCTTCTTCTTGTAGAGATGCAATTTCCATGATGTAGTGAATTGCAATCTTACCTTTTTCGTCTTCGGACAACATGTTGAACTTTTTCAAATCTAAATTTTCCCCGACAATCATTTTCAATCTCGATTCAACAATCTTTTCCTCAATCAGAATGTTCTGTTTTAGTTTTTTGGTTTCTAAAAGTTTTTTCTTTATAGATTTTTCTATTTTCATTTTATTATCTTTTTTCTAATAACCAAAGGTGTTTATTCGAACCTTCGGATGCTATTGATGGTGGTAAACTAACTCCTTGGTATTCACTAATATCTCTTGACATCAAGTCCAAAATTTTGTTCAATTTGTTTGCGTTAACTCTTAATCCCCATCTATTGTGGAACTTATTTTTACAAAATTGTACTTTTGGTTTGAAATTCAAGAAGTAATCATTATCTACAGGTCTTCCTGTTTTATAATCATCGAAATACTGTTGAATGAAATCAACACAATCTTTTTCAGTAACATCATAATCTTTTCTGAAATCTTGGTAAGGTTGGTCACTTACTTTCATTCTTTGTGAGGTCTGTGTATATAATTTCACAGGTCTACCGAACAATCTTTCCGAGTTCGGTATGTCCATTTCTTTCCAACCCAAAGCCTTTTCCGCTGGTGTTAACTCATCCCATTCTTTTGCTTCATATCTTTGTTTGTAGGCAGCCAAAGCACCTTTTTGTTCGTCACTAACAGATGTAACAACACCTTGTCTCGATTTTGGTTTGTATAACTCAACACCGTTAATTGTAACTTTTTCTAAATTTGTCAAATCCCAACCTGAACTGATTGCTTCTTCCTTAGTTTTTGCGCCAAATTTAGTTTTGTATGACTCTATTTCTGCAGATTTGAATTTATCATCAACTGTTGGTGGTTTTTGTTTTGGTGGGAGTGGTTCCCATGTTCCCTTTTCAAATACAAATTTTCCGTCTGTACCAAATCTCCCCCATTTGAAATCGTGAAAAAGATATACGAATGTACCAGGATATTTTTTACTTTTCTTCTTAATTGCAAATCTCCTGTCTGGGTTAGTAGTTTCTAATTCAGCGATTGACACAACGTCAGGAACTTGTCCATCATCAACCATTTTCCTTAATTTGGACTTAATATCTCCCGCCTGTTCTTTCAGAATCATCTTCTGAGTTTTATTCTTGCTGTGCATCTCAAGAATTTCTTCTTTATTTGCAGTATATCTTTTTTCCATTTTACGAATCATTTATGTATCAGAGGCGGAAGTATTTTCAACTTCACCACCTATTTCTGGTTTATTTCCACCACATATTTTTTCAATATCAGCATCGGTGAAAGTTGTAAATCCTTTTTCCTTCAACTTTCCGGCTGTTTTTGGTCCGAATTTGTTATCTACTGTCAACCCACCTAAACAAGATTGTACTTTTCCAATTGCATCAGCTTTACATCCTTCGGAATATGTTCCTGAACAATCTTTCCATTTATATGGAGTATAACCTTTTTTTGGTGTAACCACCTTACATCTTGGGTCTTTTGGATTTGCTTTACAATCAACATCAGTTTTTTCTAAAGCCAATAAAGAATCTTCAACACAATTTCTAATTGGTCTGTATATTTGTTTCCACTCTTCTTCTGAATCAATATCACTATCTAAATCGTCAAACAAATCTCCGCTATCTGAATGAGAGTTGTAGTATTTTACCAATGCACAAAAATCAGCGGCGGTTCCACTTTCTATTTTTTTGAATGCACCGAATAATTTTTCTTCATCAGTTCCTCCTGGTACTATACCCAAAGTTTGATAGTTAACCGCATCTTCGATATCATCAGTTATTGAACGAAGTTCTGAATCTTGAATTTTTCTTTGTAATTTTTCTATTTTTGTACCTTCCGATGAACACATTTCAAACATTTTTCTTACTTTGTTTGAACCTTTATCTTTAGTGACCATCCAATAAACTAAAGGTAAAATAGCTAAAGCAGCTGCTCCACCTACAATTGCACCTGCAGTACCTAAACCAACACCCAATGCACCAGATGTTGAATAAACTAAACCTGATGCCGCTCCTGTACCGACAGCCCCTGTTCCCGCAGCACCAATAGATAAAGAAGTCGGTAAGGCCGCTCCAATAGCCGCTCCTGTGGCGGCACCTGCAGCAGTTCCAGCCGCTGCTGGACCTACGTATTGTTCTGTGACAATTTTTTTATTTTCTGTAAGTGTTTTTGAAGTGTCGTACTTCATCATTAATTTAACCCTTTCTAAAGCTTCCTGAGGGTTGTATTTAGGTTGTACCATGTTTTTTTGTTTATAAATATCTTTATTTAATAAATTTGGTTTGCAACACCTCTATTCATACCTGTTTCCCATTTTTCCCCTCCCTTACCTAACATATTAGCCTTTCCTCTTTTAGGTCCACCGACAGTATCTGCCCATTTAGGTACTGATTTACCTCCACCACCTGAAGATGCTGTTGTTGGTGCCGCAGCTTCTTGCTCATCAAATTCTGTTTTTTTATCTCCTTCACTCGAGTTGAGTTTTTTGAAAATATCAATTAGGTTTTTTATATCGAAAATCATATACATAAATACTTTTGTTATATCGAAAAATAATCTGTATATTCGCAGAATGAAATATCTAATTTTTTCCATTTTTGTTTTCTTATTGTATGGGTGTGAAAAGTATGTCACAGAAATTCCAACAATAACTCTGAGCGGTAAGTATGTTGTATCCATGCTCGAGGTTACAAATGTTGACCAAAATATGACCAAAGATTCTTTATATACATTAGGTAGTA
>Ga0315903_10008149_pt1 | contig 12944 bp, 17 predicted proteins | sample LakEriMetagenome_7_FD_203524 | JGI IMG/M metagenome (GOLD analysis project Ga0315903, IMG submission 203524) | Freshwater fungal communities from buoy surface, Lake Erie, Ohio, United States - Buoy 2 MA119 | ecosystem: Environmental > Aquatic > Freshwater > Lake | place: USA: Lake Erie, Ohio...
GGTTACCTCGGAGTGGGCCAGGAGGATCACCATCAGGCCACGATTGACAGCCTGCTGCAGTCCTTCGAGAACCGTTCCCCATTCGGCCACAACCAAGCCATTTCCCTTGCCGAACTCGAAGTCAGCGAGAGCCTTCTTTCCGGCCTTCTTACAGACCGCTGCGGAGATCAGGTTTTCCAGCCAGTCGGCGGAATCGATCACGAGCGTTTGATAGTCGTGGCCTTCTGAGATCACGCTGCCGAGCTGGTCGTAGAACATCTCCAGCGAGTCGCAGAGCGGGAGCCGGTCACAGTCGATATCCCCGATGCCGTCCTCGGTCTGAATGAAGATCGGATTCGGAGCAGAGGCCCCGAATGTACTCTTCCCGATGCCGTGAACCCCGTATACCATGCACCGCCGTGGGCGTGCTGCCGGTCGTTTTTGAACATCAAGAGCCATCACCGTTCTCACTTTCGCCTGAGTGTTGCTGCGTTCGTCGTGAGCGAGTTGTAAGGCTGGTTTTCTGGCAATTTTGAAACATGCTGAAAAAGTGCATCAAAAGTGCAGTGGAAGTGCAGCTAAAGTGTATTGACGACATGACGGAAAACAGGAAAATTCAGAATCAAGTGATCTGGATCGGCTGGCTTTTCGTTGCTGCTGACGGACCATTCAGGAAGGGGCCAATCATGACGACCGAATTCACGAGCATTCAAACGAGCGAGCGACCAGGCCGCGATTGGGCTGCGATTCGCGGGGAACTGTCGATCTACCTGCTGGCAATCACGGCTGGAATATTGGCATTCACATCGTGGGAGAACGCCGCATTGCAGCGCGAACAGATCGCTGTTGTGAAGCAGGTCCATGTGCAGCTTGACGCATACGCTCACATCACTCGGGATGCTCTGGCTCGACTGGAGAGTCAGCCCCCAATGGGAACATCTCATTCAGCCGCTGTTGACGACCAGAGCAACCACAGCCCGGCGAGATAGCCTTTACGACCGCCGCCACGCCTGTTGCTCTCATGACTCTCTGAACCACGTCCCCAAGCCCGCGAATCTTCGGGCCATTCCTACGGCACCGCATCGCCTGGCCGGAGTTGACGGCCAGTCCGCAGCCTTGGCATTCAGTTGTCGACACTCCCGGAAGGTGCGGGAGTGGATGCGTTTTGAACCAGCACTCCACTAGGCACCACCGCCGTTGTTTGTCCAGAGGGTGATATCCAACGCACACGAGATGCCAGAGACAGCCGTGGGAGTAGTCCAGGAGACATCGTCATCCACGCATTCCCACGTAACTGTGAATGTGGCGTAGGTGTGGACCGCTCCGTCGAATAGGTCGAAGTCAACTTTGATGTCTTCGCCGTCGCAGTAGATTCGACCTGACAGCGTGCCGCACAGCGCACCGACATCGAAACTGAATGAATACTCCGATGTGATGTCACTCCATGTTGCTTCCCCCTCGTGGTCCGTTGCCCCGTCGTTTGCGGTGATGAATACCGCTGATGCGTTGACTGTCTCTGGGTCGTCTGGGCAGGTGTTCGCTACGCAGAGTGGGAAACACAAATACGGCTCGCACGGAACCTGTGAGCAGTCGTAGACGTTCACGACCTCATCGTCTTCGTTAAACAGGTCGAGAACACTGAGCCACCATTCGCGCTCGAATGGGATTGTGGCCGTGTATGTCGTTGTCCCGTCGTTGTATGTGATCGTGATGTTGGCTTGATTACTGTCAATTGACCATGAAATCGTTTTCGTTTCAGTGGCATCTGTCAACGCCCCGAACAAGTCGGTGTGAGGCTCGTCAGTATCACCACACGGCCCCCCGTTCTGCACCAGAATCTGATCTAACTGAACGCCACCCGTGGCCCACAGACAGGTTGGCGCGTCTTCTGCCTCGATGTACGGAGTTTGGCAGGGAATAAGGATCGTATCGCCCAAGCCTGTCGTCAGCACGAGCCGCGAATCGGTTCTGTCGGTGAACGTGTAGTAGTCGGCGTCATCGTCCCCGCCGCACCCTTGCCCGATGCCGTTGCCAAACATCCAGCTCACGCGGATCGGCCCGCAGTCGCCGATTTTCAGGAACCGAATGGCCCGTAGGCCAACGATGTTCTCGACTGGGTCCGTGCCCTCGCTGCATGGGAAACAATCCGCATGGGTCGGCTGGTACAGATGCTGGCGTCCGATGGCGTCATACATACGCCCGTCGATGGTGTCGTAGACGTTCGCGTCGATGTACCACCGATAGGGCAGATCGTCCTCGGGATTCGTCCCCGGTAGGTACACTTCCCAGCAGGTCGGAGCTTCTGGATTGCCCGCCTCGCAATTGGAGTTGCAGCAACGATTCCGGGAGATGATGGGGATTTCGTAGGCCACGGTTCAGCCCCCCACGACACAGCAAGCCGCAACCTTGGCATAGGCGAAGCCGTCTGTCTGAGGCGTCAGGCTCTGGGAGGTGATGCGGAACTCGTATCGCGTGTCCGACCGTCCCCGGTTGAGATTGAGCGTGATCTCGTTGGCAGGCAGTGGCCCGCCGCTAATCGGCACTGTGAAACCGAGAGCCGTGTTGATTGCAGTCACAAGCGTTGATGTCGCATCACCCATCGTGTACGTTCCGCTCACGACTGTAGAATCGTCGGTCAGGTCGATGACTGACCAACCGACAGTTCCGGCTGTCGGCCCGCCCTCGACAGCGAAGATGTAGTAGTTGGCGCATGGAGGAGATCCAGCAGCCATCAAGAGAATTGCAATCCGCTCAGTCGTAACAGCGTCATCGCTGTCGTAGAGCACTTCAGCAAGACCGCTGCCCATCTCCATCACACCGTCACCGGACGAAACCTGGCTGCCAGTCGTGCCTGTCACCCATGCCTTCGTCATTCCCGATATCGCGGCCCGTCCAATCCCGCCAGCCGGAATTGGCTCTTGAGTGATTACGCACCGGCCCCCGGCCCCGGCAATCCCCTTGAGAACAATGTCCTGCTCGTGAAGAACTGTCCCGTCAAGATCGAGTGGGCGATACTGGCCGATCGTGTCCTCTGTCGTGTTCTTCACGAGCACGATGAGAGCTTGAGTCTCTTTCGAAACAGGACGAGCGGCGCGTGGGCCAAAGGTCTTTGACCGCTGCTCGTGATCGTTGACCGCCTGGCCCACCTTGTTGAGCCAGTCGATTCCGGGCCGTGGTGGTCGGCTGGTTCTGCTGACTCGCTGGACACTCATCGGGTCTGATCCTCCAAGACCTCGAAGCGGACCTTCGGCCCGACAACGGTTTGCTTCTTCGAGTCGACCACGGCTTCAATGTCAGCGTCGTACCAGCCGGGATCAATCCGCGTCTGAGCGGAAGTCAGCGTCACTTCCAGCCGCGTTGGGTCTTCCGCGTAGGCCACGGTTGTTGTCGTCAGGGCGACGGTATTCGCCCGGTTTGTCGTTCGCATCGTAAACGTGATTGAGCTGGCCCCGGCGAGATCCGGGAGAGCGTCACTCTCGAACCGGAGCACCCGCGTTCCGCTGTAGTCGTCACCGGCCACAATCTGGCGAGGCGAGCTGCTGACGCTGGCCGGTCCGATAAACCGGACGCCCCGCAGCTGATCGAGCGCGGCATCGCTGAAGCTGGTGGTCTCGCCACCGCCCCCGCCGCCCCCGCCACCAGCTGCTGCAGTTTCAGCGTCTTCGGCAATCTCCAGGTCAATCCGCTGATCGACGCACTCAAAAGTCGCTGCTGTGTCCGTGGTCTTCACGAAGACAGTTCCGAGCAGATACCGCGTTCCGGTGTCGTCCCAAATCTTCACTTCGTACTTGCCCGAGCTGGCCGACTGCGTGAAGCTGTAAAGCCCCTTGCGGTTGGTCGCTTCCGTGCACGTTGCTTCCGCTGCGAAAGCCGTGTCACTGGCAACGGGGTAGAGCCTGGCCTTCAGGGTGAGGCCCGCATCGGCTCGGAATTGGATCGTTTGAGTCGCCATTTACGAAAGAATCCTTTCCGCTTGTGCACTCGTAAGCAGACCGCCAGATTGAAGCTCCGCCACTGATGCCGCAAACGTGGCCCAGCTGATCGGCTCGATGGCGGAAAACAGTCGCCACGCCAGCGGCTTGGCGTTCGCCTCAATAGCAGCCCTCTCCGAAACGGTGAAACGCTCCAGTGCTTCCAGCGGTGTCAGGTGTTGCGGCTTCGGGGGATTGGCCTGCAGTCCTGACAGGATCGCTGCCAGCTCAGCCTCGCTTGCCGGTCTTTTGTCCCACGCCTCTCCGTTTTGCACGGCCAGCACAGGGGGCGACTGTTCGAGAACAAGCACGCAGGCAAACCCCAGGTACGCATCGGCCCGAAAGGCGTACTGAGACGGCAGGAACGCGGGGGTGGCCAGTATCTTGATTTGATCAATCATCGCTTGGTCGCCTTTAGGCAGGAGCCTTGTTCGAACACCACAGTTTCGCCTGATCCTGGTCCGGTCAGGTACTGCAACGTGATAGTGCATCCGCCAGACGGGACCACAACGAAACCGTCCATCAGAAATACCACTGAGTTCGTTCCAGACGACTGGCTGCCTCCGGAGATCACTCCGGTTGCTGCGGTGTACGTCATCTGCGTTGACGTACCGCCGACGATGCGACACTCTCCAACCACCCGCCCATCGGTCTTGGTGATCGAACCGGCTGTCACCTTCAGGCGGTTCTGAGTGTTCTTGCCCGTGGCTCCCCAGAACCAATTGAATTTGCTGCCGTCAAAATCCCATGTACCTTCCGTCAGAGCGACTGAGAGCGTCGAATCGACCCAGGCCGCAGAGGTTCCGGTGATGTTCGTGTTTGATGACACAGCCGAAGAAACGACAGTTGCCCCGCCGCCGCCAAGTCGCGTATCACTGCCGAGAACAACCTCCGTCGAGCTGGCGTTTCCGCTGGCCGGGGCATTGAGAGTCGCGGCAGTTCCGAGACCGAGTGTCGTTCTCATTGCCGTGTTGTCGGCATCATCCAGCAGTCCGCGAGCTGCTGCCGTCAGCGCGCTCATTGCGAAGGCGTTCGCCCCGGTCGCATAGATGAGCTGGTCCGCCGATGTCGACAGTGACGCCAGTGCCGTGAGTGTCGCGTCCAGTGGCTGATAGACGCCGCTGTGATCGTGACCCGACGCAGCAGCTCCAACATCTGAGTATCCAAGCGTCACGGCCCCCGTCTGACCATTAACGCTGGTCACTGGGGAAGCCGGGTAGCCTAACGCCGTCCAGTTTCCCAGAACGGTCGGATCAGACCCGGTAATAACCCACGTCGCACCCGTATCGCTACGGATGCACCAGTCTCCGTACTGGCCGGACAGGGCCAGCATCGCGGATTGATTGGCAACGGTCCCGAGAAATGCAGTGATCGCGATGGCCGGAATTTGAGCTGTCGGAATCACACCGCCAACCAGATCGGCCTTTGTCGCCAGGGCGGATGCGACTTCCGACTCGGTAAAATACCGATCGTCGTGAGTGTGACTCGTGGGATTTCGCGAGTCGCTCAACCGAGAATCATCGCCCCTGACAACCTGATCAGAAGCCGCGTCGTCTCCACTGAGCGGGACGTCGTAAGTAACGACAGTTCCGAGCGTCGAATTGGCCGGAGCCTGCTCGGGATCTGTGCCGACAGCCGCCGCAATGATTCGCGTGCTTGATGGTCCGAGCCCCATTTACACTGCTCCCGTTCCGATGGCGAGGCTGGAAAAGCTGGAGGTCTGATAGACCTTCTCGACGTACACCGCTCGCGGGATGCTGGCGACGAACTCACCGCCCACTTCCTGCCTGTCCCACGTGATCCACATGTATTCATGCCCCTTCTTGGCGATGCCTGTGATTGTCCCGACAGTCAACGAAGAAGCGTTCGGGATCGCCGTGAAGCTGAATTCAATTTGCCACTGAAAAGCGTTCTTTCGAGAGCCGCGAGCACCCAGGAACAGCACTTCACCAGCTGAGTGATTCCGGAACGTGGCATCGTTCACGGTTCCCGTGAGCGATTTCAAGCTCTCGCGATAAGTGGTCGTGCAACTTGCGTTCGGGAATATCCATGTCTCCGTCCAGGTGAAGGCTGGAACGACAATGTCAACGCCTTCGACTCCGTCCTTCGTCACGCCGATCTGACCGCCGTGATCGTCTCCCGTTCCGGGATAGATCGTCGTGTCAAGACTCTGGGTGATGTGCTCGGTTTTGCCTTGCGTGTCGAAGCTCAGTTCGACAAACGAAGGCTCGTCATTTTCGACGCCCAGGCCCGCCCAATTGCACTCAGCCTCATAGTTCCCGTTGCCGATATGAGTGACACTCAGCCGCTTCCGGAACAGCACGCCGAACGGTGTCGAGATCGAGTCCGGGCAATCGGCGTGGGCCAGGAGTTCGCTGTATGCGTCGGCGTCTGACGTGCTCCCGACCAGATACTTCCGGTCAAGGCTTCCGTCAGCCGTGGACGCTCCAGCTGTGAGCGAACTGTCGTATTTGAGGACTACTGCCACGATCAGATACCCGGCCTTTCTCGTTCTTCCTTGCGATACCCAGCGAACTCGGCTTTCATCTCATCAATCGCCGTGATCAGGACATCCGTTTTTTCGATAAGCTTCTGTTGATGGAATTCGCGAGGACTCGCTGCACCGCGAAAGCTCATCGGGTTGAACGATCCTGTGACGATGGAAGATGAGATTCCTGCACCGGCAGCAGAGATCGAGCTTGATCGGCTGGCCTTTGCTTCCTCAGTGGCCTTAGCAACTTCCTCGACGGATGCTGTAAACGCTGCTTTCGCTTCGTCGAGTTTCTTCTGTGCTGCATCTTCGGCAGCCAGTCGCCGCTTCGCCCTGGCGTCTCGCTCGGCTGTGTTCTGCTCTCCCAGGCTGGACAGTGCCCCGGATCGCTCTGCCTGAATCCTGGCAATCTCAGCATTACGCCTGTTGACAATGTCTGCCTTGGCACCGTCCCGGCCTTGCTGGTTGCTTCCCAGTTTGTCGGCGAGCTGTTTATCGATTCGGCTGACCTCCGCTTCGACGTTGACGCCCGAGTCGAACAGCCCCTTCAGCCTGACCCATCCGCTTTCGATGTAGGCCAGGCTGGTTGCCCACTTGTCGGTAAAGAAGCCGACGAAGTCGATCAGAGCCGTTCTCATCGTCGCCATCATGACCGACCAGACATCAGATACACCGTAGAACGCTTTCAGGCCGACTTCCGCGATCTTGAACACCGCCGTGTGCCAGGCGTCGACGATGGGATCGACAACAGCGTGCCAGCCTTCGCGGAGAACTCCCGTCAGCTTCAGCCATTGAAGTTCAAGGTAAGCGAGAACGATATTCCAGGCAGCCTCGATCCGGCCCGCTGAGATCGCTGCCACGATTCCATTGACAGCGTCAACCGACTCACCCGCAAGCGTGTTGAAGGCATCCGTCACCCACTCAATCGAGGTCTTGAGGGTGTTACTCCAATCGACAGTCCCGGCCAGGAAGGCAATCAGGGCAGTGAACGCAATCCCCACCGGCCCCCCGAGCACGCCGCCCAAGAATCCGAGAGTTGATCCGACGCCAGCGAGCACAGCAAGAGCCGCGCCGCCAACCGTGACAACCGCTTGGATCATCATCCCGAGGAACATCATCCCCACGCCAGCCGCAGCCACTGCAGCCGACACAGCCAAGATGATCTGAAACAGCCCCCGATTGTTCTCAATCCATTGTCCCGTGGCAGCTGCCAGCGGAATCAACATGTCCAGGAACGGACCGAGAGCACCGATAACAGCCGCCCCCACCCGTCCCACTGTTCGGCCCGCAATGGCCCACGCTCGATCGAGCTTGTCGCCAAACTCTGCTGCTGCCGTCGCTTCGGCACTGGTCATCACCAGGCCCAGACGCTCCGCTTCTTCCACTAGGGCCGCAACACCCTTGGCACCGCCGTTCATCAACGGGATCAGCTCGGCACCGCTCTTGCCGAGAATGTCGATCGTCGCCGCAGCCTTCTGGCCGGGATCTGTGATCTGTGACAGTCGCTCAGCGATGGCAATAAACTGATCTTCCGGCGACATCTTCGCGAGGTCGCTGAAGCTCAACCCGAGCTTCGTAAACTTGTCGCGAGCCGATTCACTTCCGCCAGCCGCTTCGGCCAGATTCACCGACAGCTTCTTGACGCCCGCTTCGACCGCTTCCAAGCTTGTTCCGCTCTGCTCGGCTGCATACTTGAGAGCCGAGAGAGCCTCGACGCTGACGCCCGTTCGTTGACTCATATCATCCAAGGCCCCGCCCGCATCGGCGAACACCTTGGCAGCTCCCAAGAAGGCACCCACGCCAACCGATCCGGCGAGCGCCCATTGCTTACCAACCGACTTCAGCCCGTCAGCCCAGCCAGTGAGCATCTTTCCAGCCTTCTTCAGACCGCGAGCCAGTGGGCTCGTGTCCGCGAAGACCTCGACGAATGCTCGTCCTGCTCTAACGGCTGTTGCTGACACCGAACACCTTCAAAAGAATGTCGATTGATTCCTTCGGCGGGAGCTTCACGTCTGGCTTCTTCGACTTCTTGCGAGTCGGGTCGAAGTCGGACGGGCTCCACCGCTTGCGGGAGCTGTTCACGTTGGCAATCAGTGCCATAAGGCTCGACGTTCTCGACCATTCGGCAGAACGCCTGCCCTTTGCCATCAGGATCAGCTCTCGGAGCGTCCGTGGGCCGGGGTCGATTCCGAGTTCTCCGGCGAGTTCCCAGACAAGGCTTTCGATAGCGCCCGGTCGAAGTCGCCGTTCGTCATCGCTTCCTGCAGGTGGGCCAGGGCTGTTTGCTCTTGTTGTGCTGCTGCTTCCCGCGTCCGGCGAAGGGCTTCCCGGATGGGCTTTCCCTTCTGGGGTGGGAAAAAATCGAGCACCGCATCGAGCACAGCATTCATTGCGGCTTCCGCTGCTGCTCCGTCAAGCTTTTCCGCGAGCTGGTCGCCGTCTTCGCCGGTGGCGAGTCCGAGCACTTCGACAAACGTCATCGGGTCCGTGAGCTTCTCGACGATCTCGCGAGACTTCGGCCCGATGATCTCTTGAAGATCGATCCCAGTGCGGCTCCGCACCTTCATGATCGTGGCGAACGTCACAGCGACGTCGTGAGGCTTGCCGTCAACATCCTTGAAGCTTTGCATGCTGGTTCCGTGGTAGAAAGGCCCACGGCAGCCCAATGACTGCCGTGGGAATGAAGTCAAACTAGCTTGCCGTGTGCCATTCAGCCGGATCGTTGCTGGAATAGGTCGGCTTGAGTGTCATTGTTGTGGTCTTCACGTCTTCGAGCGGGTCACCCCGGTCGAGAGCCGTAACCATGAACGAAGCCCGTAGGCCACGAGTGCCAACGGTGGCAATCGGCCCATCCACGACAGCCAGGTCAAAGACCGTGTCCTGGTAGAACGCCTGGTAGGCCGCGAGGTACTGGGCATCCGAAGTGTCATGGATCGCAGTGATTTCGAGCGAGCCATCCTTCAGCGTTCCGATCGTGGCCTTCCAGCCGCCATTGGCTCGCGTGGTGGCGTCAGCCTCACCCTTCGAGAGCGAGAGAGTCGTTTCCTTGATGAAGCTCCACTCGGTCCAAGTGGGGCTTCCGTAAGTGCCGGTGTTGCGATAGACCTTGGCGTCCAAGCCGAGCAGTGACATGCGTCATTCCTTAGAGAAGAATCCGAGCTTCGACAGGGGCTCCAATCAGCCGCGTGCGAAGCTTGATGGTGAAGTTGCCGTCATCGTCGGCGGAAATGTGATGGGCGATGGGGTCCGTGACACGCGGGGCGATGACGTAGAATTGAGGGATCACCGCGTTGCCGCCGTGAGTGAGCGTGTCACTCGCCAGAATCCCCAGACAAGGCCGAAGGAACCGGAAGGCATGCTCGCCATACTTCAGCGAAGAGTCACCCCGTAAGAACCGGAGCAGGCTCGGGCCGCACTCAATCGAAATCCCGATGGCCCACTCGGGAGCCACTGCCGACCGAATCGACAGGAGCTTCCCGTCGAACACCACTTCCCAGGGGCCAAGCTCGCCGCGAAGGCATCGCCACAACTGGCGAGCCAGCGAAGCAAACTGCGTCGGGATCTGGATCGGTTCAACTTGCATTGAGCCACCGTTCCATGATCTTGTTGACGAGCTTCGAGATTGCCCACCGAAGCAGAATCGAGGCGAAGAAGCCTACGCCCAGACCCAGCTTTGCGGCTTCGTCTTCGAGTTGCTCACGAGCGTACTGACGATAGATCGCCTTGTGTTCGCGTCTCGCCCCACGAGAACCGTCGCATCTGGCCGCCCAGCTGGCGACGTTCTCAGCAAGCTCATTGGCTTTCGGTGTCAGTGCTTTTTCAATGTCGTTCAATTCGGTCCCCCCACGAACTTTTTCGGATCGAGCTTCACGGGTGGCGACCACTCACCAGCCTGGTAGCGGCAGATCGTGTCAGTGTCGATCACGCCAGTGAACCGAGACTCAACTGTTCCGGGCCCAGTGACTCGGAGCGTGGTCGGGAAGGTCGATACGCCATAGTCTCCGGCGAGCTTGTTGCCATCTCCGTCACTGTCCGAGCAGTCAACCAGCTGAATCGAGAAGGTCTCATCGCCGCCGATGTTCTCCCGCCACAGATGCGACTTGCCATCAACCTGATAGGCTTGACCGGCCAGCTTCTCGATATTCTTTTCCAGCTCCCGGCACGGAGCGCACCACTCAGGAGCACTGAACACGATCAACCGGGGAAACTTGCCCTTGGAAGCCTTCGCGGCTTCCTTTTGCTTCAGCTCACACAAGCACTTTTCCAGCTGGAACTTCAGCAGGCGATATTCACCGGCCAGTGATTCGGTCTTCTGCTTCAACTCCTGGAGTTGATCGGATTCCACAGCGTCGACTTGGTTGGCCACGGTGGAACGCAGGTCGTCATTTCGCGGTGTATCCGCAGCCACAAGGAGAGTGGCCACAACCAGCAGGGCTAGAGCAAAGAGAAACGCTTTCACTTCCACAGCTCCTTGGTGAAGTCGACGTTTCGCGGCTTCGCTTCGGCCAGTTCCGAGAGAAGGAAAACGTAGGTGTGCGGGTGGGTCAGCCATTGATTGAACGGCTGTTCATAGAAATCGAACCGGCCCCGGTCGGCGAACTCGATTCCCCACGAGTTCATTCCCCGCGGGTTGCCGTTCCGGAACTCCCCGGGGAAGTACCACGCATGGCCCCCAGCCTGATTGATCTGAAGTTGCCAGACTTGCCCATCCCTTGGAACATTGAACCAAGGCCCGAACGCCATCGCCGCCCAGCGAGCCGCCAATCCTTGCCGGAGCTGCTGCCAGCTCTTGACCCGCACAACCTGCTTCAGTCGCAGCGATGGATTCCCGGGAATCGCCGCGATGTCGCGCCAGTTCACAGGGTAAGACTGGCCCCGATATGGAACTTCCTGCTCGGTCTTGTAGCCTTCGACGGTCGCCAAGTGGATATGAGCGTTCGCCGTCGATCCACAGTCGCGACCGGCCAGCCCGTCGCGAGACTGAGCCCGGATGTATGCCCACAGCTCGGAGAAGTCGGGGAGCTTGCCGGTACTCCAGTAGTGGCACACCTGGCCTACACCAACATTCGAATGCCCGCCGCAGCTCCCGATTCGCTCCTGGTTCTTCACCGGGAGCCAGCCGAGCGCCACATTGTCCGGAACCTTCACGTCCTTGGCGAAGTCCTCATTGACAGAACAGAGGCTCGACAGCGTGGCAAGGCTGGCATGGTCTTCGCCGTCTCCGTCGTAGCAGAGCGGACGATTCCAGACGGGGTCTATCGCTTGCATGATTGAAGCCCCTTCCGTGTATCGTCAATCGCCGCCTGAAGTTTCTTCTGATCGAACACGCCATCAGCCTGCAGGCTGGTGAGCCGGTCTGTCAGCGGCTTCCAGGTGTTCTCCTGAATGATCGGCGTCGAAACCTTGATGATGTGCAGCGCCTGCTCCCCGGTGAGGTCGCCATCGTTCGCGGCTGTCAGCTTGTCGAGCACTTCCGAGCAGACCAGGTCGATGTAGTTGTTGATCACCATCCGCTCGGTCGCTGGCTCTTGTGAGCCCGGCCAGAACAGCAGGCCGACCCCAGCCGTGATGGAGATCGACACTGCCACCAGAGCACCAATCAGCCCCCATTGACGGGGAGTCGCAGGAGCGGCCTTGGGAGCCGCCTTCGCTGGCTTTCGTGTTCTGGTGGGAGTCTTCTTCATTTCTGGTCTGAGTCTTTCGCGAACAGGGCACTTCCGAGAGCACCGATTGCCAGGACAATGATTGTCATGCTGGGATTGGTGGCGGGGTCGTTGTCAATCGCCGCCGCCATCTGCTGCAGGAGCACCGCGAGAGCCGGCACCCCGCCGACCGTGGTTGTCTTCCAATTCTTGAACCAGCTCATCTGAGTCGTCTCCGAAAATTCGATTGTGAATCCGGGTCACCAATGACCCGTAGTGTTTTTGATCATTCGCCATCACGTGGAGAATGTCCGTCTGAACTGACACGCTCTTTGATGTCGTCCCAAGGAACTCCATCACTGCCGAGACCAGCTGGCGAATCAGTGGCCCGCAGAACTGCCCCAACCGGTGAGAGATCCAGCCCAGCAATCCGACGATTCCCACAACGACCACAATCGGGAACCCGACGTCCTGGATGAATTTCGAGAGCCAGTTCGCCCATTCCATCAGATTGAGTCCTTCCACATTCCGGGGAGTTTCGGCAGATTCTCTTCGTGGGCTGGTCCCATGAACGGGAAGTTCTCTTCGAGCCACTCCAGACCCGGCTTGTCCTCTGTTCCGCTCAGCTTGGCAGGTCCGATGAGCACCGAATCAGCCGATGGGTCTCGCACGAAGTAGATGTACTTCTTGAGAGTTCCAACGCGATTCGCCGGAGGTCGACCGCGTGGCGTGTCGCCCTTGCGGTTGCGGATGCTCGCCCGTGCTGTCCGGCGAACAAAGGCCCCGTATTTCGAGAGAACCTTCAGCTTCGTTCGGTCGACTGCCTGCCTGACCGGCCTATCGAAGAACAGGGCTTTCGCG
>Ga0315903_10008151_pt1 | contig 12943 bp, 17 predicted proteins | sample LakEriMetagenome_7_FD_203524 | JGI IMG/M metagenome (GOLD analysis project Ga0315903, IMG submission 203524) | Freshwater fungal communities from buoy surface, Lake Erie, Ohio, United States - Buoy 2 MA119 | ecosystem: Environmental > Aquatic > Freshwater > Lake | place: USA: Lake Erie, Ohio...
ATATGATTCCAACAACTACGTGATTACCATATTCAAAATTAATTTTTCTAATTAATTCTATACCATCAAAAGAACTACCAATGATGTTTAAATCAACAAACACACATTCAGGTTTATCATTATTATCTCCATCTTCAAACCATTTTTGAAATAGTTTTGCCGCTTCGTCAGAACTATTTAACGCATTTAAAGACAAACTTATATCAAGTAATGAACAAGCATCTTCAAAAACCAAATGGAATAAATCCTCATCATCAACCAATAAAATAGAATCAATCATCTTTTAATTTTTTATTTTTATTTTTATTTTAGTTCCAATTTCATTTCTTTCACATTCAAGGTCATACCCATGTTCTTTTAAAATTGCAATTGAAATATTCAACCCTAAACCAATTTCTCCTTTATCTTCTTTAGAAAATGATTTAATATGTTTTTTAAATTCTTCATCTGTCATTCCAACACCGTTGTCTTGGACTATTATATAATTATCTTCAATAAATATTAAAACTTCTTTGTTTTCGCTCTTATTATATTTTAATCCGTTTTTAACTAAATTTTCAATTGCGTTACAAAATAACGTAGGATTAACTTCAAGACTTGGTAGTTCGTCAATTTTAATCTGTTTAAAGTATGATGTTTTAGCAAAATACATTTCAAGTAACTTTTTAATTTCTAATTCTTTTTTCTCTAATAAAACATTTTGTTTTACAAGATTTGTAAATTCATAAACACTTTTATAAACTTTTTGAGTGTGGTCCAGACCTTCTCTAATCATTTTAATTGAACCTTCTATTTTAAGATTTTTTATATCTTCTGCCGTTAATCTTTTTTCTAATGAACTTATACCTCTTGGGATATATGTATTTATTCCTGAATGCATGTCGTGTCTTATGATTCTTGCTGCATGTTCTAAATAAGTATTTTTTGTGTTGATGTCTTGTAATTGTTCATCAATTTTAAAATCTTTTACTTTGATTGTTTTTCTCTGAAGTAAAACCAAAAACCCTAAAAGTAAAATGGAACCTACAATTACCGCCCATATTAAATAAGTTTTTAATTCTTCTTTTTCTAACCCTAAAATATTTTTTTCCTTTTTTAATTTGTTTTTATCTAAACTTAAATCAATAACTTGTTTTTCCTTTTTTAAACTTTTTATTGTTACATCTTTTTCATCTATTACTTTTTGACTTTCACCATTTTGAATTAATAATTGTTTTTCTTTTATTAATTTTTGTATTTTTCCTTCTATCTCCTTTGCGATTTTTTGCATGTCATTAGGTGATAAGTTATCGTAAGATTTTGGTAGGTTATTTAAAAACTCTTTATCAGCCGCTAAACTTGCTGCCAAATTTTCTGAAATTTTTTCTTCAGGGATTTCTTGTGGTATTTCAAAAACTTTTTCAGGCTCTAAATCAACAACTTCGACGTAGTCTTTAACTCTTGATAAATACCAATCAGCTTCATCATACATGCCTTTATTGTAAAAGGCAATACCTATCTGCCTACAAAGTTTTACACTTTCTTTATCTTTATGTTTATTGTTTATCAATAAAGAATCAAAAGTTAATTTATCTGTTAAACTTTTAATATATGGATCACCATTTAAATAAGGAATTCCTTGATCCCAATTAGCCTCAATTTTTTGTTCCTTTATTTCTTTAAATTGTGAATGACCATTAAAAGAAATTAAAAGTATTATTATTAATAAAATTTTTTGCATACTAATTAGTTTATAATTTATAAGGGAATTTAATTAAAGTTGGTTTCCATCTTTTTTTATAAAATGTGTCCCAATTTTCTGGTGGTTCATCTGAATATAATCTATTATGATTTTTCCATTTTTCATCTTCTTCTATTGGTGCTCTTCTTACTATATTAAAATTACCGGTCCTTCTGTTACCTATCAAAATATATGAACCAAAGTCGATACCAATAACTTGCTGTTCCCTGTATGAATAATAAAGGTATGTATTATCTATTGATGAATTATAGATCCACTTTTCAACAGTATCTAATTTTATTTTTAAACTATCGTAAATTGAATTTTTATTTTTAAGTTCAGTGTATAAACTATCTATCATAAAATTTTTTCTTATCAGGGCATTAACAAATATTTCTATTTCTTTATCTTTTTTTAATACATCTTTTTTGTAATTAACAACCCTTTGTTTTTGATTTTCCAATAGTGTCTGCATAACTTCGTATTGATCGGTGGTTAGAATGACTACTGAATCGTTTTTTAATTTTGTTTTTACGGGGTATTTCTGCGCACTGGTTAAGTGTGCGACTAATAATAATATTATTAATAAAAGTTTTTTCATATAAATTTAATTTTCATTTTTGTTCCTATTTCATTTTTTTCACAGGTAATGTTAAATCCGTGTTCTTCTAAAATCGCAACGCAAATATTTAACCCCAAACCAGTGCCTGATTCTTTTTGTCCTTCTTTTCTTGTGTATGGTTTACATAGGTGATCAAAGTCTTCTTGGGTAATCCCTCTACCATTATCTTGGATATAGATGTTATTTTCGTCAGAATAAATTTTAACAAATTTGGTATCAGAGTCGTTATATTTTAAACCGTTTCTAATAAGGTTATCAACTGCAGTACAGAATAATGGTTCGTTTACTTCAACTGTTGGTAATTCATCAATAATAACTTGACTTAGATATGCTGTTGATGATAGGTAATCGTGTAGAATATTTTTTAGGTCACATTCGGTTTTATTTAAAACCACATCTTTTTTAACTAAGTTGGTGAATTCGTAAACTCCCTTATAAACTTTTTGTGAATGTTTTAATCCTTCTTTAATCATTTTAATGGGCGCTTCAATTTTTAATGATGCAATGTCTTCAGGGTTTAATCTTCTTTCTAATGAACTTAACCCTCTTGGCATATAAGTATTTATACCTGAATGCATGTCGTGTCTTAATATTTTAGCTGCGTGTTCTAAGTAAGTGTTTTTCTTTTCAATTTCTTTTCTTTGTTCATACGAATTTGTAACATCTGTAGCGATCTTCATAACACGATAAATTTTACCGTCCACGCCAATAATAGGATTGTAGGTTGCTTGTAGATATACTAAAGAACCGTCTTTTTTAACTCTAGTGATTTCACCTGTAAATAATACACCCTCATTTAATTTTTTCCAAAAAAGAGAATATTCCTCACTTTTTGAATGTTCCTCATCTATAAAAATTCTGTGGTGTTTTCCAATTATTTCATCCGGTGAAGAATAACCCATAGTATTTAAAAACAATTCATTAGCAAAAATAATGTTCCCCTGTAAATCAAACTCAATAACCGCATTAGATTTGTTAATTGCGTTCATTCTGTTACGGATCTCAACTTCTTTTCTTTTAAGTTCTGTAACATCTTGTCTAATTGATGAAAACCCATCTAACTTACCCTTCTTATTAAATTTCGCTTTGATGTATGTATCAACGTAATATAGTTCTCCTGACTTTCCTTTATTGGTAACAACGTCATTCCATATCTCACCTTTCATAACGGTTTCATACATCTTACCCCAATACCCATCAGGTTGTAATCCGGAGTTAACAACACTATGATCTTTACCTTTTACCTCATCCAAAGACCAACCCGACACTTCTTCAAATTTTTTATTAACGTATGTTATTTTACCGTATTTATCGGCAACAGAAACAATTGTTGCAGAATCAATAAAATCCTCACTATCTTTTATTTGTTTTAATAATTCACCTTTTAACTCTACTGTTTGGGTTTTCATTAAAAAATAAAATAATGGTGAAAATAATAAAAAGCAAGACATCTCAATAATTCTTGTTATATCATTAGCGTGAATAAGACCTACCAAAATAAAAATTTTAGTTAAAAGAAAAGTAACCATCAATATTACAGATGGTATTATTAATAATTTACGTTTTTTAGTCATATAAATAAATATCAAGAAAGTCTTTACTTTACAAAATAAGATATATTTATAGAAAAAATTAATTATTATGTATACAAAAGAACAAGTAGAATTGGCCGTCAAGGCGAAAGGGTATGTTTGGTTTGAGGACACAAACAACAAAGGTTATGATGTTAATATCGTAGGCGTTAGAAATGCAAGTACAGGTCAAAAAGTGACTAATGTATTTGATGATCACATTACATTATCTTACAAAGTTGATGGTCAATGGAAATTCCATATTTGGCCAGCAACGACTGACCCAGGTAAAAAAGGTGTTATGGAATACCACAACAAAGATGGTGTTGCTAGACTTGTTGAAGGTCAATATAGAGGTTCTCACACTATCAGATTACATCAAGGTAAATACGAAGCGTTAGGTCAAGCAAAAAGTGTTAAAGTTTATCGTGATGCTAACCGTGATATGGTATATGATGAAAAAAAGATTGCAGAAGGTATTTTTGGTATTAATATCCACAAAGCAGGTGCGGATTCAACCTATGTTGAAAACTGGTCTGAAGGTTGCCAAGTATTTAAAAAGGCGGCAGATTTTGAAGAATTTATGAGTATTTGTAGAAAGGCTAGAAACATTCACGGTAACTCATTTAGTTATACGTTAATTGAATCAACAGACATTAAATAAAATAAAGGGACTTCGGTCCCTTTTTACTTTATTAAAACATCTGTAACAAGATGTCGTTCTCACCTTCCCACTTCACAATTTTAGATTTAGGAACCCAGAACTCCATCTCTCCGATTTCCTCAACTTTGGCCAAGTACTCGTTACGGAAACGTTCTGCTTGTGTTCTATCAGTGATGTACTCAACTCCCATGTGTTTGGCACATGTCTTACCCATTTTAGTTAACATTGAAAACTCGTCGGTCAAGGTCTTAGCACAACACAAACAAACATCACCACGTTTAACTGTCATTTTACCTGAGAACTTAACAGCCTTAGGTGATACCGCCAACACCTTAGTGATGTCTAAGATAGTTGGGTTGAATTTTAAACCGTAAGTGTCTTTCAACTTTTGACCTACCATACGACCAACTTTGATTGAATCACCCTCAACTGGGATATTCATGTGAACTGTCGCTTTTTGGTTTTTTTCTTTTTGGATTTGGTTCAATCCTGCTTGGATTTGTTTTTCAGACAATTTACCATAAAGGTTAAGTTTTGACTTCAAGTCATTAACAAATGAAGAAGGACCATCATAAGAAAGGATCTCTTTCATTTCAGGAGTAAACTCAACTTTTTTTACTTCCTCAACATTTTTGAAGATCTTTTCGACCGCAGATTTTTGGTTTACAGTTAATGAACCGTATTTAGATAGAGCATCTTTCATTTTTAAAACGAAAGAGTTAGAACCTTTGTAATTTTTTACTTGTGAAGTTATATCTGTCATAATGTATTTGATTATGAAACAAAGATATAGTAAAGATTTGAATTGGCAAAATTATTTGTTATCTATTTTAAATAATTTTTGAAATAATTTTTCCCACACATCCATTGCAGGACTTACCGCAACAAAAAAACCAATTATACCAAGAATAAATTCACCTATTGAAGACTTTGATTCCAAGTAGTATTCAAATAAACCTAAACCAATCCAAACAATCAAAAATGAAAGGAACCAAGACAAAAGTAACAATAAGAATTTTTTCATAACATAAATTTAAAAAAAGAGGTCAGTAAAGGATTCGAACCAATGACACGTCCACTTCTTAGGGTTGTGGATTGCTCTACCAGCTGAGCTAACTGACCTACCTGTTGTCAGGGTGGGATTCGAACCCACAATGAGTGACCTTATAACTTCTCGCGTCCAAATTGCTCTTGGACCGTGGCGTCTTTAGGACTCGGCACCATGCCTCATTACACTCCTGACAAAAAACGACTCTTCAGCTTTCTACTCCCAGCGCCGAGGAATTGTATATAACTTAGCCCGTCTCACCGCTGTATGGGAACTGAAGTTCACCGTCTCTTTCTTATTATAAACATAAGAAATATAAATGATAATAACAATAGTGGTGTCATAATTTTTTTTATAGTTCTTGAACTTGAATCATAACCCAATCAACTTCACCTTCCGTTAAATGACCCATTACATCATCTGTAATATGTGTGTTATAAGTTATTTGCCAATCTTTTTCGTTACCATAGATAACCGCCACCTCCCACTCATTACCATTTGATGTGTATGATGAATAAGTTTTAGATAATGGACTTTTGAATCTAACTACCGATAAACCATACCCATTATCAAAAAAGATTAATCCGTGAAGACCTTCACCGAAACTGTGTGGTTTAAATTTTATGTCTTTAAATGATTTCATTAGTTATTTAACATTATATATTGATCTTCATCAATTCCTTTTACTCCTAGTTTTTCTAAAGCAATTTTTAAATTATGTAGTTGTTTTGCTACGTTGTGTTTATTAAGTAACAAATTACCTAAAGTAATTCCTGTTTCTTTATGGAACTTATTAAAATCTTCAAATCTACGTTCCATTCGTAGTCTCAATTCACACCCACTAATATAAAAATCTAAAAGTTGTTCTTTATTGAATACATCTATTAATTCATCGGATTCGTGTTCCATTGAAAAAAATAGTGTAATAAGTTCTTTGTTCATATGTTTTATTTTTACAAAGATACGTATTTTTCTGAATACTCGTCAAGTTCTTTAAGATATTTTATAAACTCATCGCTGTTTATAAATTCTTCGTGTAGTTGTTGGTGTATATCTTCCATATGTTTGATTTGTGATCCCGGATGGATTCGAACCATCGACCTACTGCTTCTCCATAGAACGTCCGAGAGGTACTATCGAGAAGGCAGTTACTCTAATCCGCTGAGTTACGGGACCATATTTTAATGTAGTTTTTTAACTTCGTAAGTGTGTCCTGAATCTGAATTTAATTCAAACACTTTTCTCATATCATCGGCCTCTTCAAATGTGTTAAATTCCCAAATTTCATGAAATCCATTTAAAATAATAACAGGGACTCTTTTTTTATTTTCCTGTATCTTAATGTGTTTAACTATTACGTACATTCTTTTTTTCACAAATATAAACCTTTTTTTTCAAATGGACAATGGCTTATAATGTTTTTTCGTAATATAAAACTTCGTTGATCTCTTTTATGAATCTGAAACCGTTTTGTGTATATAGTTTTTTTGCGGTATGATTATCTTTATCTACCGTCAATGATATTTTTTTATAACCGAGTTCTGAAGATGAATTTAGACATTCATTAAGAATTTTAGTACCATAACCATTCTTTCTAAAAGACTCCTGTACTTCCAAACCATATAAAAACACAACCTCTTTATCGTCTATGTTTTCTGTCATAAATAAATCGGATACATTTTTTTCTTCAATTTTTGCAACAGAAATATCTAACAAGTAAGTCTCTGCTAGTTTTGTACTATTTTCTTTGATTTCTATTTTAAGACCAGGTAAATTATTTAACTTTCCGGTTTTTGTTAATGTTTCCATTTTATAACCGGACATTAGATATTTTACTCTATTTAGATCTTCATTAAGTGTCATTATTTTCCAATGATTATGTTATCTAAATCAATACCATCGTGACCCTTCATTCTTTCTTCAACCTCATCATATAAATAAGATTTAACAACTGCACTAACAGATTGTTCAGCTTGAGCAATTTTTGTTTCCATCCAATCTTCAAGTTGTTCACCATCTTCTAACATTTCCCACATCTTGTAAGCTAAAGTGGCCATAGTAAATAGTTGTTGTTTTGCCATGTATGATCCTTCATCATGGTTTTCTTTTAAAACCTTGACCATTCTTTCAAGTTGTTTTTCTGTTATAATAATTTTACTCATTAGTTTGATTTAACATTATTTATTGTTCTGCCGATGGTGTTGGTGTTTCTGGTGTTTCTGATGTTGGTGTTGATGGTGGTGGTGGTGTTGGAGTTTCTTCGTCTTTTTCATCCTGATTTACCATATAAAGCCCTTTTTGTGCATTAAAAGCTTCATATAATGCCTTATCTAATTCGTCTATTTTTGCCTGTATATTATTGAAATTTTGATCCAAAAGATTTAATCTGTTTTCTACATTTGAAGCGTTTGCCTTTCCTTTATTTTTTAGTTTTGTAACTGCATTATTTAAATAAACTTTTCTATCAGTATAAAGATTTTTAAACTCACCTTTAAATGTTGCAAGTTCTCTTCTTAATTGGTTACCTTCAGCATTTACTCTAGCAAAAGCAGCTTCTATTCTAGGTGATAAATCGTTTTCGGACTTTCTAAAAACATTACCTACCGCAGTACCAACTCTCGCTTTTAATCCTGCAATATTTGCATTTTGTTCATTTAAATAATCATTTTCTATTCTTTGGTTAATTTCTTGAATATGTCTGATTTTACTAAAACTTTTATTCATATTTTTTTTATTTATTATTTATTACCATGTTCTACATGCCCAATATCTTGGTTTCCATCTTGGGCCAGGGTTATCACAATTATGTCTAGCTCTGAATGACTTTCTTCTTTCAGGGTTATTTTTTTTAATAACCATTCTTTTACCTTTTGCTGACTTTCCACCAAAACCAAAGTTCACCTTAACTACTTTTCCTTTATCGTTTTTAACATAAACTTTAAATTTTTTAATGTCTCCTTGCATAATTTTTCCAAGTTGAACTTTTCTGCCTTGATATTCGGCTTCGTTTAAAAAATTACTTTCTTTAAAGTTTGTACTTTCTACTGAACCGTAAATATCCTCGTAAATAGGTGTATTTTGTTTTTTTAATACAGTTTTTATTACCTGTATCAATTCTGATTCTGTTAGTTGTAATTTCATATAAATAAATATATGGATACATAAAAAAAGGTGAGGAAAACCTCACCTTATTTTCGGGTCGACACTAGAAGTGTTCGAACTGCCACCACTTTGTTTTAAAGATTAACAAAGAAACTACCCCTCTAACTTAGATTTTGCAAGAACCACCTCAGCCATAGAGACTTCTTTTGTCTTACCAATAACTAAGGACTCTTTTAGTATTGAACTTGGTATATGAACTAAAAAGTCCTTACCATTAAAAGTAGAAAGGTTTTGATTCAACTCGATTGAAGAGTGAACCATATTTAAAAATATTTTGAATTGTACCTCGTCCATAAAAGTTTCATTTAAAACTTCTCCAAACTTTGGGTGAACTATCAATACGTGTTTATGTGTTGCCATATTTTTTATTTAATGTAAAGTTAAGAATAAAATTTTAATTAAACAATTTCTTTGTAGGTTATTTTTTTTATATCTATTTCATCCCTTTGAGTATCGGACCCAAAATATTTAATTTCGTTCATTAGTACTTTAGCAATTCTACTTCTGTAATATCCATTACTTCTTTTTTTAAATCTTTCACAGTATTTGTTTGAATAATAGTATCCTTCACTATATCTCATATCAACAACCACGTCAAACTCAAAAGTAAAATTACTACTCCAATAATTTCTTTTGTATTTTCTTATATTTACTATTTTGATTACGGCATTTTTTAATTCTTCCCAACCATAATCAAACCCACCAAATCCTATCGTGGTATCTTTCAAATGTGTTTTGATTGCCTTTATTTGTGTATCTCTGATTACTTTTCCTACTTTCATAAGACAAAGATAGTGGTTTTATTTTGATTACGAAAAACTTTTGTACTCTATTTTTGAAATATTCACATCGTCACGACCATCTATTGAAAAATATTTCAATTCTTGTAACACTGCACCTAAGATGCCATTTCTAAAGTATCCGTTACATCTTCTTGCATATCTTGTACAATAATCATTACTATAATAGTAACTATTATTTTTCATGTCGATTATAACATCAACTTCATATACGTATTGTTCTTGATTAACAGACCAACCGATTCTTCTGTGTTTATATTTTCTAATAGATTTAATTTTAACTACCGCATCTTTTAAATCGTTGTCAAAATAGTAACTCTCATTTTTATAAAATTTAATTTCAACGTCTTTAGTAAATTTTTTAACAACCTTAATGTGTTTGTCTAAGATGTGTTTTCCTAATTTATACGGGTTTTCCATGACACAAAGATAGTAAAAAAAACTAAATGCACAAAAAAAATTATATAGGTATATTAGTATAAAAGTCGTTAATTCCGTCTGAATTTATATCAATATAATGTACACCACCACTTCTTTTAAACCCTAAACCACTTTTAACCCATTCACCTGTTTCTGGATTTTTTACATATTGCATTTGAGGACCAAAGACTAAAAAGTTATTATTACTATCTATTACAACACCTAAATCTTTTTCCCCTTTTAATCTTATACCACTAGATAACCATACATTAAAACTATCTTTACCCGGATTTACACTAGATGGACTTAAATTTATTTTATTAGTTGTCTTAATTTGGGCGGCAACTAATTCATTATTTTTATTTTTCATTATTAAATCTATACCTAATATTGTATCTATTGGATTTCCTTTTTTAGCACCGGCATGATATACAATATCAAAGTGATCTGATAATTGTTTTAGTGTTAAAATATCATTTATGAAGTATGTTTCACTAAAATCTCCTTTCTCTGTTGTTTTTGTGGATGTTTTTGTAAAGAAGTCTTTATTTTCTTTTAAATAATTTAACTCTTTAATTAGTTCATTATCTGAATAATTATTTATTTCATCTAAAAAAGTTTCTAATTCTTTTTCAGTTATTTCTGCGGTATTTTGAATATTTTTTTTTCTTTTTAGTAAATCTTCTAAATAATTTGGTCCATCAACTAAGTTTGTGTCTAACATATTTAATTGGTCCCAATTACCATTTTCATCTGCCAAATATTTATATTTACCACTTTCAACGTTAGATAAAAAATTAGGATAATTACTATCTAAGAATGCCTTTATCTCTTCAGTTATTTCTAAATCATTAATTTTCCATACACTAATCTCACCTTTACTGTATAGTACTTTTCTAACAAATTTAGTAAATCTGTCTTTAGCTGTTTTATTATTTTTCAATATATCTGACAATGTCAATTTCATTTTTTTATTTATTTCTTCTATTAATTTCAAATAATTAGTATCGGTACTTTTTATGAACTTATCGACTAAATTCATAATTATTGTCTCTTCTTTAGTTAAACTTTGGTATCCATTATTTTCAAATTTTTTTAATATTTCTTGATACTTAGTATTTGTTGCCTTTGGTAGTTGTTTACCTGATGTGTTTTGAACTGTCACTTCATCTGCTAAATCAAAAATTTCACGTAAAGGTTGGTAATTTTTTAATTTGTTTGAAATATAATCAGTAAAGAAGTCATAAAATTCTTTTTCTTGTCCTGGTACATTTTTTTCTAATAGTTTATAAAGCTGAACTTTAGCATTGGTTACTACTTCATCTACATTTCTATAATCCTTAATTATTCTCTCACTGTTATTATTTATCTGTTCATCGACTTTTTTGAAATAAAGATCTTCTAACTTAACTTTAAAATCATTTTTGGCATTTATAAGACTCTCTGTAGTCTGCTCCAAACTTTTAATAATATTAGAATATATTATATTTGTTTTTTCTAAATCTAATTTTATTTTTTTAGGATCTATTTCATTTTTAAACTTTTTTACGGCATCATCAAATGTACTTTCCGTTGAACTACCTATCTCATCTGCAATATTTTTTAGTTTATTTTTAGTTGCGTCGTCAATAGAATCTCCCAAAATGTCAATTTGTTTCAATAAATTTTGTTTGAGTTCTCTATTAGTATTAATTTTACCTATTTGTCTTAATTTAACCAAATTATCGACTTGGTTAGAGAATGAAGTACCAACTTTAATTGAATAATTTCTTATTAGAGGCCCTTCTTTGATAAAAACTTTCTTATTGTTTCCCATCAAAGAATTTATTCTATCTACTTCTGATATTAAAAGTTTATTTTTCATTTATAATAAATATAAAGATTATTTTTTAATAACAAATTATACAAACAAAAAAAGGACACAAAATATAGTTTGTATCCTTAGATGTCTTTTTTACCAGTAAGTTTTTAAAAAAAGGCTGAGATTACACCTGTTATTGAGAACCTTTGAAAGGATTATTGTTTCCCTTTGTATCCACCATCTTTTGAATGGTATTTCTCAGTGACGGTTATTTAAGTGAACCACTCTTTAAGGTTTTGTCTACTCTCCTATTACTCAACTCTCTTCGAGGATGCCTCCCCAACTAGTCCTTGCGGGATTAGAGGTCTTTGGTAAAATTACACTCGGACTTGGGATCTTTGTGTGCAATGAACAACTCATTACTAGGTAGTCACCTTTCGACCAAACCTGACGGACACTTTTCCTTTCTGTAGTTAATAATAGTTTTATTACTTTCCATAAAGTTTTTGTGTCGTGGATTGTGAAAGTAGTGGTCCGTCACGGGCTTCGTTATCTTTTGAACAACGAAATACTCAACTACTCTCTGAAATGTCCCCATTTCCATATTTCAAGATTACTTCAAAACAATTCCTTTGGTAAAGAATCATTAGGGTTGGTAACAGCACCACCTGTACACGAACATACCTTTCGGTTTTAAGTGCCCTATCATAATGGAGGACGCAATAATAAAGTTGGATACTGTATTTTTTGCATCGTTCCTACGGGTTATTCCTCTTGGTGTTCCCACCTCAAACTGACAACCCACATTGCCAGTTCATCTAACCACTTTCCCTACAGCGTTGCCCTCGGTACTAAAGGTTAAACGGTATCCCGCTTGTGTACTCGACCTCAACAAGTCCGAAGACTCACCAAGACGCAAACCTATTACACGTTAGGTTCACTTTATCCCACTTTCGTGGTTTATTTTAATGGACCATACACGGCCCAATGACTTAATTTAGTTTCACGCTTAAAGAAAGGGAGGTGTTAATTCGCTTTTTTTTAATTGTGACGACCATTTCAGTCGGTTTTAGTTTTTCAAAGAACGTTTTCTCTAATTCGACAACGAGTATCTTTCATCTCCTGTGGTTTCGAA
>Ga0315903_10008152_pt1 | contig 12943 bp, 18 predicted proteins | sample LakEriMetagenome_7_FD_203524 | JGI IMG/M metagenome (GOLD analysis project Ga0315903, IMG submission 203524) | Freshwater fungal communities from buoy surface, Lake Erie, Ohio, United States - Buoy 2 MA119 | ecosystem: Environmental > Aquatic > Freshwater > Lake | place: USA: Lake Erie, Ohio...
CAGTTTCGCCAAATCTGGAGACACCCATCAATCCCGTTCCAATAGCAGACAAGTACCCAGAAGTGGTCGAGTAGCCTCCTGCAATAGCCGATGCAGCTCGCAAATCTTGCGAGGCAGCAAAGCCAGCAGAAAGGGCCAACTCGGCGTTTTCTTTGGAAATCTGGAACTCACGACCAGCACGCAATGCATCTGCTTGCTGAATGCTCATTGGCGAGCCAGTAAGCGGATCAATGCCGGCAGCAGCAGCACGCGCACGGGCAGTGGCCGCCAATTGTTGCTGACGCTCAAAAACCTGATTGGCTTGATTGTTGTAGTTCAATGCGTTCTGACGGCCTTGCAACTTAGCCTGCTCTGCTTGGATGGCCAAACGGCTAGCTTGTAACTGGCTTGCCTGCTTTTGTGCTTGGGTTGCTTGAATCGTTGAGAGAGTGGATACTGCGGCTCCAGCCAATGCAATAGCGCCTGCATATGGGGCTGTTGCCGCCGCAATTGATGCGATTGCTTCCATTTAAGTTCCTCCGTAAACAGACAGCTTGTACTCAAGACCAAGCAACGTCAGCTTCAATGGTGAACTTTGAGTCACCGTGACTTGTGCATCATTTGTGTAGCCAAGGATGCCGTTGATGACCTTGGTGCCAGTAAATTCAGGCACAGGATTGTCAAGAATATCTATCGTATCTAGCGTGCGTATCGGCACCGGCACATCGTTGATCGTCAGGTCTTGTGTCTTATACAAGATTGCGTTGATCTCGACGATACGCTTCTTAAAACCGATGCGCGTGCCGACGCTCATGCGAGGCTCAATCGGCAAGGTCTTGACCTGCACCGTAAAGCCCAGGCCAACCTCGTAGCTGGTGGTGCTAGGTCTGTCAAACGTGATTGCTCCAGCCCCGCTAACAGTCTCATTGGCAAGCACACTGCCATCCGCGATGACACTGACAGACTTGCCAATGTGCGGGAGGCCAGATGCTCCAGATGCAGCGCCGCCCGTGAAGGCGCAGTCCGTCTTCAGCGAAGAGTCAAACACCTCGACATAGTATTTATCCACAGAGTTGAACGTGCGCTTGACGACAACGTAGATGTCTTCAATGTCAACACCAACATCTTTGAACTCGCCATCTGTCGTGATCCTGCTGGGGGCGACAACGCCTTGCTGGCGCAGCAGTGAGTAAGCAGTCAACGTGCCGGCAGCATTGAGGATGTACAGTGCATCTGCCTCATCCGTGCTGGTAGCCTTACGCAGAGTCATCTCCTGCGGATCGTTGATCAAGTGGCTCGACAGCAAGCTAATGCTGGTGCTGACGTAGGACGCAGTTGTGTCGCTGAACAGGAACTCGTTAAGAGCTTTACCCTGGCGCTGGATGTACAGCGTGCCAGACTGCAAACTCTTAACTCGGATGCCTTCACGCGAGCCATTGCGGCTTACCGCCTTGGCAAAGAAGTTGTTGGGCGTAACTGGTTGCGACTCACCTTGCGGGACGTAGAACTCGCCGCCAGTTGTAAAGATCTGCAAGTCACGCGCACTAATCAAGTCCGTAATGATGTTCAGGCTGTTGGTATCCAACGTGGCCTCAATGGCATCATCGTCGTAGTTCTGGTCAGGGTTAAAGTCAAAGAACAGTGCGACCTTGCTACCCCATACCGTAGACGGGCGAGAGCGGCTGCCACCGAAATACAACCGGCCTTCATGGAACGAACAGGTGCGCGGCCAGCCCTTGGTGCTGCTCCACACATCTTCATAGCCAGCCTCAAGCTCCCAGCTAGCACTGGCGATAGCCGTCGTAGCAAAGAACGGGATCTCGACCACAGCACTGACCACAGTGCCGCTGGTGTAAGACACAATCCGAGCGCGACCCTGCGGTGAAGCATTGATGTACTGGTTTACGCTGCCAGCCGTGAACACACTAGTGCTGGCCGTCAGAGTAATACTTCCAGACACAGCAGATGGCGTCAAAGTGGCCGCTGGGTTAGACAAGGCCGGCGTGTACTGGTACTGCGGGATGCTGGTAAACGTGATGTTTGAAACAGTCCACGTTGCATCCGTACCGCCACGCACGATCTTGATCGGATTAATATCCTTGTGCGTGATGATCAGCGTGTCAGCGGACTGCGTCCACACCATCGTAGACAAGATGCTGCTGGTGACTGCGGTGACGGCAAGGTAGTCATTACCAGAAGCATTGATGTTTGTGATCAGCACTTTGTCTTTAAAGACATACATGCGTTGGTTAACGAACACAAGCATGTAGCTGTCGGTGACGCTAAACTCAAATGAGACAGAGCGAGTTCCGCTGGCAGGGCTTGCCGCAGACGGGATTTCCATCAAGTGCTTCGTCCCAGGCCGGCGGGTAACACCACCCTGAGGCTGGACAAGTACGTTCTCTAGGCGCTCAGCACCATTGTTGTACTGCTCCAAGTCAATGCGGGCACGCAACAGCGGATCCAGTTCTCCGCTACTGAAGTTGGTTTGCAGTGAAACAATGCGGGTCATTAGAACCTCACAGCGATCAGCGAGAAATCCTCAAAAGCCTGATTGGTATTACCCTGGCCATCAATTACCATCGCCGTCCGGAAGTATCCACCACGATTGTTTTCTCCAGGTGTGCCGACAGCCAACTGTTGCCAGTACGCCGTCTTGGTGACTTGATCTGTAATCGGATCCGACAGATGCCACGCCATCATGTACTTGAGCAATTGAATGAAGTATGTTGGCAACTCGCTCTCGGAAGGGCGGTACTGGTAGTCGATGACAATAACTTCCTCGTTGGTTAGCAGCTTGTCACCCTGGATGATCCAGTCGGTGAACGTGCCGGCACCCACAGCGGTAGAAGTGTATGCGCGACGAATAGTGCCCAGCCGGTCAGACGGGAGTTGGTATTCGTACTTGTATTGGTTAACAGGCGTATTGATCGTCTTGGCTAGCTGCACCTTCTTGAAGGTGAATGACCAAGGGTACGCTTGCATCGTCGAGTCACGCAGTGTCGGATAGATCCGATCACAGACGTTAGCGGCGTCGGTGCCTTCGTTGAAGGAACTAATTGGCTTTGCACCCAGCAAAAGCAAGGCATCAGAGCAAACAGTAAGAGCGGAATCACCTGCTGCCATACGTCACCTTAAACATTTCTGAGATTGACCCATGTCTAGGCAGCCATTCTACTGCGCCTGTAAACTTTTGGGTAAAATAATCGAACCACTCTTGATATGATTCTTTTCGGTTAATGTGCAACTCAACATTGCCAAACTTGCTAGAGCCATTGTGAACTGTCAGCAGAATGTTCTTGGTGGCCACACGCTCTAACTCACTGCAAACTGCATCTGTATCTTGCGGCACAAGATGTTCAATAACATCGAACATGGTGACCACATCAAAAGACTTGTCTCCAAACGGTAAGTTGTGGGCAAAGCCTTGGAAGACTTGCTCTCCATCACACAAGTAAGGCACAGCCTCCACGCCTCGAACATCGAAAAAGCCCATCTTTTCTGACATCTTGATGGTCTCTCGCCGGCCACAGCCGACATCCAGCAGCGTCCCAGGCTCAAGGCCAGACAAGCCAATCTCAATGTGATGACGGCGCTTTAGCCCCATCCGGTAGTCCGGGGACTTGTAGCAGGCCACATACTTGGCGACCTCTTGCTCGCGCAATCCTTCAATCATTAGGCTTTCCCAAAATGCTTGCCGTAGTGCCAGACATCGAATAGATGCCTTCGGTCTTGCCTTGTTCCTTAAACGTCCTCAGATGGCTAATCCAATGATCGACTTGACCGGAGGTAGCAAAGCCATCTGTCTTGGTGTATTTAGAAGGATACATCTTGTTGTAGTCCAACACTTCACGATTAAGCGGGATACCGGCCATGATGACTTCATCAAACCCAAGCCCATGCTTTGCCCAGAGCGCACCAGCAACACCACTAGATCCGCACACCCAGTTCAGACTGGGCCAAACGTAATCAGTCCAATCCCCCATGACATTGGCGCGTCCATGCACTTTGACCCTGGCATTGTCTTTGTATTCTTTTGCCAAGTTGTTGTGCTGAGTCCAGACATGCTCAATCGAAGAGACCATGCTTGCAGCATTGTTGACGCCGACAATAATTGCACGGGGGCGCAGCAATAGCGCCCTTTCCAGATCTTCAAAAACACAAGGGGCACTGCCACAAATAATAGCAGTGCCCTCGTGCTTAACGCTGTACCTATCGCGCATAAGAAAAGAGGGGGTTGCCCCCCTCCTTTATCAGTCGCTGTCGGTAGCAGCCAGCGTGGTGCCGTTGCTCACATCGACCACGGAACCCGTGTTCGACAGAACATAGACCAGAGTAGCCACTGCGGTGGTGCCCGTGGAGGTCACGCAGTAGATCAGGTCGCCGACGCTCAGGGTGGACGCCAAGGTGTTGAAGTAACCCTCGGTGTTCACGGTGGCGATAGTGTCGGTAGTGGAGTAGGCAAAGATGCCAGGAGCATTGCCACGCTTGTTAGCGGCAATGACGTTCCAGCCAGTAGCGGAAAAAGCCATGATGTGTTACTCCTTATTCGCGGCAGGTGATTTCAACGATACCACCGGCGTCGATGGCAACAGCACCAGCCGACATCATCGACGACACCAGCCAAGAGGTCTTCTCGGGGATGTAGTTGATTTCAGAACGGATGCCCATGCCTTCGGCCATGCCGACAGAAGTCTTGTGCCAAGCCCAGACCTTGCGGTCAGAACCAGAGCCACCACCAGTCAGGCCGCCTTCAGTGCGGTCACCGATGGTAACGAACTTGAAGCCCAAGAACGTGTCCAGATCACCCTGCACCAGAGCCTTGACCGTATTGAAGTCAGAGCTGGTAACAGAGGTTTCAGACAGCAGAGCCATCAGGTTGGCAGCGTGAACCAGCATGTAGCGGTCACCCATAGGCACGTTGCCTTTGTCCAGCAGCTCCTTGGCCTTACGCAGCTTAGCCACGTTCAGGTTGGAGTCAGTGCCGCCAATGTCGTTAGACACAGTCAGCGAGGTGGACGAAGCAGCGATGGCATCAATAACGATCTGGTCAGCGCGGCGGCCAATGGCCTTACCAACGACTTGAACCAACTCTTGACGCTCGTCAAAGTTGACTTTGGCTTGGTTGAAGATGTCGCTGTACTCAGCAGCAATCCAGTCACCCAGGGTAACGGTAGCTTGCGAGTAGGTGACGTTCAACGGGGTTACGTCGGTTTGCGGAACGCGAACCTGGGCAACGCCAGAGCCAATCTTGGGGAACTTGTGGGTAGCCGCAGTAACGCCGGTACGAAGACGGACAGTGTTACGCAGGACAGCATCAGCTTGATACGCCTGTTTAACTTCCGCATCGAACAGAGTTACAAAGGCATTCGAGATCGAAATAGCCATTTGTCTTCTCCTGAAAACGATATGAAGGGTTTAGCGTCGCTGGTTGTCCAGGTCACCCTGGGCCTTGACTTGTGCTTATCCTCGCACCGAGCAGTGGACTACCACCATTTATCGGCCTTGCGGTTGTCGATGGAGCAATTGTATTACACAAGTCAAGCAGTCTGTCAACTATTTTTAGACACAGCTCCCCCAAGGGTGGATAGCTCTGTATCCAGCCCCTCCCGAAGGGACTAGCTTGTAGTCTCTCCCAGAGTACCCATGAGGCAGCGATTCATCCAGCACAGCGCTTGTCCCACCGCTTTCACTGTGCCTACCCTAGTCCCTCGCTGACAGGCTAGTCGGAATGCTTGGGGGTGTGCCAAGTCCGGTGTTTCTCGGGTTCAGTCCATGCAGACCATCAGCTAACGCGCCCTGACGGTTGTCCAGAAAACAGAAAAGCCGCTTACTGCTGCCCCCGGTAGCAACCCTCTTTCGAGGGCAGGGGCATGAGTAAACGGCCTTTAATCTGTTGTTTGCTACGACAACAATTCCAATGTGCCAGAAAAAAAGCCCCCTGTCAAGAGGGGGCTTAAATGGCAACTTACCAGTTAATTGTACATCTTCTCAAACAGCTTCTCAACTTTGGCCCGGTACGCCGGGTTCGTCTTGTACTCAGGATTGGCCACCATAGATTCCAGCTCTTCCTTGGACACAGAGTCCTCAGTAGCCGTCTTCAGGGTATCCACGGGCACCCGACCCTCATAGGTCTCACGCAGCTTCATCAGCGCCTTGACACCCTTGGCAGTGTCTCCCCAGCGAGCGAACTCATTGAAGTCATCTTTACTGAAGATGCCCTTCTGAACAAGTCCACGCCCCCAGGTTGCCATGTTAGAGATTACTGCTTTAGCATTAGGGCCAAGCTCTTCCATCTCAGCTTCCATGCTGCGCTGCATCTCTTGTTGCTGCATACCGCCCATCTGCACAAACTGGCTGGCCAGCTCATCAAAGGCAACTTGGCTAAGCCCGTGCTTTTGTGCCCAAGACACATACGTCTTGGTAAGGGGATCGTCCTCTGGCGTACCTGCCAGGGCTTCCATGCTGTAGTTCCCGCCCTCTGGAGCCTTGTGCTTGCCAGAACGGAACTGCTTTTCCAGCTCCGTGTAGGACTTACTCAGACCCTCCAAATCTGGCTCGTTGCTGTCTTTTTTCCAGAACTTCTCAGGCCAAAAGTCAGGGCGCTCAAGGGGGCCGTCGTCTTCCTCGGTAGCGGGAGTTTCAACGTGGTTGAGGCTTTGCTCTTGGCCCTCGGTTGTCTGCTCTTCCTCTACCGTAGCAGAGGCCAGCAGGCCGGGGTTGTCATTCGCTTCGCTCATTTAGATCTTGCCTTTTTAATGCGTAGTTCAATGTCTCGGATCACACTGTTCTGTCCCTCTCGGTACTGTCCCAGTGATGCATCCGCACCGGGTTGCCAGCATGGACGCTCGAGATAGAACTCTCGCATCCACGCTAACACTTTGAGACCCTCATCGTTGCCAAACGTCTTGGCCACAAGAAGATCCATGTCTACAAACCCAGGCTCATTGCCCTTAGGTTGCTGCTCTTCTAGCTCGTCCCACCCGCTCATGCCATTGCCTCAGGAGCCGCAGCCTCAGGAGCTGCCTGCTGGGCCATCTGAGCCATCTGCACGGCTTGTTGGGCCATCTGATCACGCTCTGCCTGGGTAGTCCGCAATGCAGACGGCACGCCCAGCTTCTCAGCGATGTAATCCATTGCTGCACCAGACTTCAAAGCCATCTGACCTTCCGGCCCCATGCCTTGCGTGATCTGCATGAATTGCAGAATGTTGTTGATCTCATCCATGTTCTGCGCCATTGCAAGCGGAGACACGGGCGAGACTTTGACTTCCAGGCCATTGACACGCAAGGGAAGATCGATCAATCCGTTGTCGTCCATGACTTCCAACATCTTGGTGACGATGGGGATCATGGTCTCGTTGATCAGGCGACCAAAGGCGCTACCCAGGTTCTGGGCCAGCTCCTTCATGCGCTCCACAACTTCAGTGGCCGAGCGGGCAGACATGTTGTCAGGCGGCAGGCTCTCGTCCAGCAGCGTGCGCTTGATGTTCGCACGCATATCGTTGATCACGATCTGGCTGACATCAAAGTCGCCCGAGCGGGGTAGGGGCTTGAGAGCCTCACCCTGCGGGCCACCGTTGCGGGCCACAGGGATGATGGCACCCGGCATGATCCGCACCGTGGCAGGGTTCAGCACGCCGTCATCAGCAGCCGTATAGACGCCCGTGATGGCCAGAGCAGCGTTCTTGAGCAGCAGCTCCAGCGTCTTGTTCAGCGTCTTGATGTCGGGCAGGGCCGTGATAACCGGGCCACGCCCATAGATCTCGCCAGCCACTTTCATGTAGCGGCTGACAACCCACGGCGTAGTCTTCTTCTTGCGGTAGACCAGTTCAGACTTGGTCTTCTCGTGGATGACGTAGTAGCCGTAGTCACCTCGGTCATAGTTATAGACCGTGGCCTCGACCAAGTCCACCTCTTGAGTTGGCTTGTCGTCGATCTGCTTTTGCAATTCAGCCGGGATCTTGGCATCTTTCCATTGCTGGGCAATGGCTTCACCCTTCAGGCGCATCTTGCGGTAGACGTTGTCCACCTGACCGTTAGCACCCTCTTCAAATGACACCAGATACTGGGGCACCGGAATGAAGTTGATAGGGCTGACAGAGTCACCTGGCTGCACCAGCATCACTGCCGTGCCGACAGACAGATCCAACAAGAACTCGCCCATAGCAATGTCGAAGTTCGACTGCTTGAGGACGGCAAACATCTTCTCGTTGTACAGATCCAAGGCACGCTGTGCCTCAGGGCGGCGCTCAACCGGGATCTCCGGGCCGGGTTCCAGGCGGCACCACTTACGCTGGGGCGGGAAGATGCCAGATTGCAGGCGGTTGGCAAAGCGCTGGGTAGAGTTGATGGCCGTGGAGTCAAAGACTCGGCTCATCTTCTTGCGGCCACCTACATTGCTCTCGTAATCGCCCGTGTACAGATTGCGCTGAGGCAAGGCGAATTCGTAGGCATCCTCATACAGGCTGCGGAAATCCTCCTTGCGATTCAAGGCGATCTTCTGCCGAGCCAGAATCTGCTCGACTGTCAGTTTCTCAGCCATTTTTCTTCCTTGCTTCGTATCGTTTAAGTAGTGCGCGTCCCTTGGCCGCCAGTCGGGCAGCCGCTCCCTGCGTGCGTGGCACCGGCTCACCCCATGCATTGGCTGCTAGGGCCAGCCGAGTGGGTTCGCCATTGGGTTTTTGCAGCGGGCCACTCGGGTTTGTGTAGAAGCGAGTAAGGAATGATCCTTTGCGTCGCATCTTCTCGGGCGTATCAGCAGCACCCTTGACCCCAGGCTTGAGGTTCGCGCCTTCTTTGCGCTTGAAGTAGCGCCTGCCGGCTTCGGTTAGCCCGCCTTCAGGATTCTTGAGCTTACTCACTCGTACCACTCCAGATTCAAGTAGGCTGGATGAGCAACGCCGTTCACGTTTGTAAGCCTGAACAAATAATTTGTCAGTGGCTTGAGGACGTATTCCAATGTGGCTGCTGACCCACTGGCTGATTTTTTCCCGCTTCCGGCAGGAATAATTTGAGCATCTAGTTCTGTTCCAAGAGTAGTGACAGTTGGATTTATCACCATCGCAACATCACTTGGATTGCTTATCGCAAAATTGCGATTTCTATTGATTGGTGTAAATGAAGTGCCACCAGTGGTACTGGTGCCTTCATACAGATAGAACTCTGAATCACCCTGAGACCCCGATTGCACTGTCAGGTGTGGGTATACGCCAGCCGCAGATGCCAGAACAATATCGATGCTTGTTCCTGCTGCAAGTTTTGACGTCTCTGGATAGACCTTGTAAGCAAAGAACGCCCGCCCATCATGGTTGCGTTGGTGATTAACGTCCACCATGATCAGCGGCGCATCAGCTCCAGATAAAGCGCTAGTGCCACCTTCCAGTTTTTGCACCAGGCTCACGTGGCGAGCCTTAGTTGATAGCGATTCTGGTTCGATTGACGTAGCCATGATCAGCTTTTGCTCTCGCCTTCAATCGCATCTTCTTCAAGATCGGCGGCCATCTTCATGTCCATCTCGGACACTTTCTTGCGGCCAGCCCGCTGGGCCAGCATCTTGGCGACCTTGCGCTGAAACGGCGTAGGCGGCATGGGCTTTTCTTCTTCGTCGCCCTCGTCGCCAAAGCTGATTTCGATCTTCATCATTATTTTTTCCCTTGAGCCGCACGCATGTTGTCCACCAGATTGGGGTACTTGCGCCCAGCTTTTTCGGCCATCATCTTGGCGGCCTTCTTCTGGAAAGCAGTCAGCTTCTCGGGCTTGCCGAGTTTCTTAGGCCGATCTTTATCCCAGACTTCTTTCATGCCTTCTTCGGCTTGACGCCGGCCTCGCTCATTGCGATTGCTACAGCCTGCTTTTGACTGGCAACTTTTTGGCCACTAGACGATTTCAGCTTGCCGGCCTTGTACTCGCGCATGACTTTGGCCACCTTGCTCTTCATCTTGCTGTCTTTAGAGTCGTAATGCCCAGGCATGATCAAACTCCTGCGCCAAGGGTTGTTTTCTGAGGCAAGCCAAGTTCGGCATCTTGACGCTCACCGGAGAGCAAAGCGCGAAGACCACCGCCACGGCGTGCGCGGCTGCTAGCCATAGCACGTTTAGCTAGATCAGTTTGTTGCTCTGAAAGAGCAATCTCTTGTTTTTCAACAATAGCTTCTTGTTTAGCAATTTGTTCACGCTGCAGTTTGTTGGCTGCTGCGGCTTGAGCAGCAGCAGCCTTACCACCACCAGTTAAAAATCCCATGATTTAAGTCCTCGACATTAAGAAGAAATCACTGCCATCAGGGCCGTACTTTTTCATGCGGCCTTCGGTCTCAAAACCTATGGCCTTACCCCAACGGACGGCCCTTAGGTCATCCGATCTTACTGTTATTTGCAAACGATGCAAATTTCCTGCTATCGTCCTGAAATCACGGTAGGCAATCGCTATCTTTGTAAGAGATAAGGCGTAGTTTCTGGAGCTATTCTCCAGCAAACACCACATTTCCTCTAGTCCAGTCCAAACTTGGACGGATCCGAAACAGGCGGCTGGTTTGCCGTGCAGGAGTGCGGTGATAGCGTGTCCTGACATTGCCTGCACACGCAGGATGTCTTCTGTGGAGATGGCCAACGCAGCCGCTGTGCGGTCACGGGCCTTGATCATGGTTGCGTGTTCGGGCCGAAAGGGGACTAGCGTGATATATGGCGGCAGTGCCGGCAGGAAATCATCCAAATATATCGAATTCACTATTGGCCACCGTCTGTGCAATGAACGGAACCCCGCTTGGCTTGTTGCTGCCACGGGTCAATTGACGATATTCGCCGCCGCCAGTGAGCAGGTAGCCAAAAGCGTCCCCAACGTGCGAGTGTTCGTTCTTATTGGGTGTGTCGCGGAACCTTTCGTGGCCAGCTCCCACTGCAATGCGCTTGAAGTGGTAGCCACCAGACAGCGACTTCCTCAATAGCTTGCAGGAACGGTTCACCAGCAGTCCAGGCTTACCCTGCACCATGCGGTTCATTGGGCCGGCGGCTGCTTCACGGCGTGCTTTGAAGTCGTTAGTGAGTGTTGGTTCGGCTTTGAGGCCCAGGCTACGCAGATACTCGAAGGCAGTGGTCTCGTAGATGGCATCTCGCTGCATACCGGCTGGGTCACCCCAGATGCGTATGTCGTATTTGGGGAATCTGGTCTGCAATTCAGCCATCAGACTCTGCCCAAAGCGCTCTAGGCCCATGTCAAAGGTGACGATTTCGTGCAGAACACGCCACTGGCCATTGTGCATACGCTGGCCAAAGACAGCAGCAGGTGTCAAACCAAAGTCCAGACCCACCTGAATTGGGAAATTGGGGTCAGGTTCGAGGTCGGCGGCCATGATGTTGTCGTCGTACTCGGGCCAAACAGACTTGCCGTCCTGCACAAACGTGTACTTGCCCTCGGCATAGCAGCGAATCCAGTCCAGGGTCTTGCCTGCGAGCTGCTGCAAGTAGTAGCCACCGGGTAGATTCTTCAAATTCTCTGCTAGCGAATTAACTTTCCACCACTTACCAGACGCAAAGATGTGGTCGTTAGCCTCTGGCATCTCAGGAAGATTTTCTTTGGCGACTTCCATGACGCCCCCTGGCTGCTTGAAGAACTTCCAGGCGTACTTGCCGGTAATCGGCTCTTTCTCTGCCAGCTTGAACCACCAATGGTCATCATCCATTGGGTTCGTGTCCATCCAGATGCCGTGCCAAGTAGCACCGCCATCGCGCTTGGTCGGGTAGCGGCCAACTCGGTGAGTCAGGCCATCGATCACAGCCTTGGGCAGCTCTTTGGCTTCATTCACCCACGCGCCTGTCAACTCTAGAGACAGCAGTTTTCTGACATCTTTGGGTTGGTCAAGGGCCAGGAAGATCACCTCGCAGTCGATGCCAGAAGCGTCACCTCTTGCAGGCAGCTTGATGTGATGAGTGATAGGTGGCGTATGTAGAATAGGGCCGTAGATGTTCTCTGGGAACAGGTCTGCCCATGTCTTCAGGGTTGTGGTCTTCAGCTCTGGGTAGCTATTGCGAACAATCACGAATCGCGAATAGCGGATGCCGTCTACAGGAGATGGCTTTTGCTGCACAGCCTTGACCATGATCTTGGCGGCAGACACATAGGACTTGCCAGAGCCTACTGGCCCCATGATCCCGGTGACGAAGGCATTGCTTTGCAGGAACTTGAACGCTACGGGGCTGGCCCGCAGGTCAATGTTCAGGTTTGACAGGGCAAATTCTTCGTTCATAGATCCTTGACCTCTGCATCTTCTGGAGCCTGGATATTGATGCCGATCACGGAAGGCTTGGTACCGTCATCAGGAGTGTCTAACAAGCCAGATGCCTTAGCCAAGATCCGCAAAACCTGCACCTTGTCGTACAGCTCCAGCTCAATGGTGGCAGAGCCATCCTTGTCCACTCTACTCTTGATGGACTTGATGCTTTGCAGGGCGTGTTCAGGAATGCGGCTACTGGCTTTGACTCGCACATTGCCGCTGTCATCCCACTCGAAGATATCAGTGATCTTCGTGTTGGCCATAGTCAGCAGGGAGTAGGCCACTGCTTCCCGGTTGGCAACAATGGTCTGGCTGCGCTCAATGCGCTGCACCACGTTGCGAACTCCACCCCAGCCTTTTACAGACGGGACGGAGTTGCCCTTCTTCTTGTAGTCACTCATGGTGACCGTATCTCAGAATGGGATGTCGTCGTTCTCAGCGAACTGAGGCTGGTACGCATTCGCCTTAGCTTTGCTGTGCGGGGTAACTTGGCCAAGCTCATTCTTAGCCTTGCCCATCCGCAGCTTCATGTACTTGTTGCCTTTAGCGCTGGTGTTGATGTAGGCATCGAGGTAATGCTCCACACCATTCTCACTGACCCAGACACCCGTGTAATCAGGATGCTTGTCGCTCTCCTTGCGAGAGTTCTTCATCAGCATCCCCGTGTTCGGCTTGACTTCCATCTGTTCAATTCCTT
>Ga0315903_10008154_pt1 | contig 12941 bp, 8 predicted proteins | sample LakEriMetagenome_7_FD_203524 | JGI IMG/M metagenome (GOLD analysis project Ga0315903, IMG submission 203524) | Freshwater fungal communities from buoy surface, Lake Erie, Ohio, United States - Buoy 2 MA119 | ecosystem: Environmental > Aquatic > Freshwater > Lake | place: USA: Lake Erie, Ohio...
GGGTTAAATCTCTCTTAAACGGACCCCCACTAAAAGACCGATCCCCCTCTGAATAAGACCGATCCCCCTCTAAATAAGACCGGTCCCCCTCTGGGGAGGGGGTATGGGGGAGGGGGCTAGAGAGCAAATACTTTTGGTACCGCTTCTGCACCTGGTCCTTGGTGAGACCGACTCTCACCCCAATCTGAGAGAATGAAAGACCTTGGCTACGCAAGGCGTGAATGTCTAGTTCGAGGCTCACAGTACCTCCAGCAACTTCAACAGCAGGGAGATGACAATGCCCACAGCGGACACAGTTATCCCCAGTCTCCATCGTAGCGCAATAGACGAATCTTTGCTTGCGCTGTCAACGGCTTCTGTCTTGTGCTGGAATGTCTCTACTTCTCGGAGCCGCTCCTCAATGCGTTCTAGGCGTTGGGACAAGTCGGACCTCACTTCGTTGATTGCATCTAGGAGGGAATGGAAGTGCGAGTTGGTCACCTTGCAGATACTCCTGGGAAGACGGCTGTGTCGCGTGGGAAGAAGTCAAACCACAGCTCTTCCTTGCCGTTGGTCTCGCCCACGTATCGCTGCCCTCGCAGCGTGAGATAGGTGTCAATGTCCACGTTGCCCCGCTTGATCCTGACCTTGATGTCGTCGCCCAACTTGTACCGCTTGTACGGGCTGATGGAGCCGTCGGTCACGGCCACGCTAATGGTCTTGATCTTTTCTGGCGAGGACTGGTACAGCCGGTAAGCCGCCTTCGCATCCGCCTCCGCCTGAGACACAAGATCGGTCTCAGAGAACACCGCCTCGATGATCCCGTATGTGGTCGTCGGGGCGTTTGTGCTTGTGGCGACACCAGACCAGATCTTTGTCGGCGCCGTCGCGTTGTACACGCTGGTCGCCACCACAAGGGATCGGGTGATGAGGCTTCGGAAGTTTGGACTGTACGAGAAGCTCTTGAGGTTCGTGCCGTACTCCAGCACCAAGTCGTTGTTCGGCTGGGGCGAGAAGTTCATATCGCAGAAGAACGTGTTGTAGACCTCGGTCTCGCTCTCTAGCGTGTTGCCGAAGACGACCTTGCTGGTGCTACCTGCCATTGCGATGTTAGCCACGTTGGTCAGGAAGAGACCGCGAGACTCGCCACCCGTGAAGATGTCGTAGGTTGCGGTAGATGCGTTAATCACGAGCGGGGTGGTCAGGAGGTGTGACCACCCCGTCGTGTTTGCTCTGAACTGGATGAACCCAAGACGCGAACTGGTCTGGTTAACCGCTTGCGTCATCTGGTCGATGTAGATGTGTTGGAAGGTCTTGTCGTCGTAGGTCAGCGTCGCGGTCGTCGTCGGCGTGGTGATGGTCTTTGTGAGCACCATCATATAGTCCAAGCCATAGAACACCGTCTCGTCTGGCGTCGCCTCGTAGTCCTCAAGGATGCCCTGCCCGATGGTGGTGTAGCGCCCCTCTTCTTCGTCAAAGCGGTCTACGCGGTAGTGCCGCTCTAGTGGCACACATTCCGCGATCTGCGGATGGTTGTATGGCAACGTGAAGAATGCCTCCCCACCCTCGTTGAGGTAGGTGGAGACGCCGACATTCTTGGCGTCGTGGATGACAGCGCGGATGTTGTTGCGTGCCTTGGTGCTGGTCATATCCCAGAGGATCACGCGATACAGCGTCTGGTTAGCGATGCGCGACGTACCTCGGTTGAGGTCGGTACCAGATCCAGCGCCAGTACCCGGCACAGCGATACCACCAGGTCTTGCCGTCCCGCCTAGTTGCGAGTTGGCAACCACGGTGAGCGTCTTGCCACCTGTTGCATAGCTGCTGCCAGATGCAATGATCTCCACCTGACCTGCCGCCTTGCCGCGAATCGCGGTCGTGGCCACACCAGAACTTAGCGTGACACTTGCGGTGTCGCCCGTGGCGAAGATGATAGAACCAACGCCCTGATGCAACAGGGCAACGCTAAACGTTGATCCCGTGTTGGTCGTGCCGTCGTCGTTGCGTGCGATCACCGTTAGGACGGACGAGGAGATAGATGTAGCCGTGCCGAGGGCGATAGAGATCGACGACTCTACGGTCGTTGCTGGCGCAGAGATCTCAATGTACGGCATTAGTAGTACGACTCGTAGTACTTGGCAGTCATCAAGTCAGGCTCGACAGTTCCGCCCCACGAGGTCGTGAGCACCGTTGCTCCGTCGTCTCTGGCAAGGATGGTGCCGAACTGGAAGAAGGTTAGGTCAAGGACGTCAATCCGCAGCGTTTGTACAAACACCCCTCCCGCAACGCTTCTTGTGCCCTTGTAGACGGCGTGCGCATCAAAGTCCACGTACCATCGTGTCTCGTTGTTGGTGTCGGTAGGATCAAAGACAAGGTTGTTTACCTTGACCGTCTTTGAGTCAATGACGAACGTAACGCTTGAAACCGTGACGCCAGCCGTCGTTGAGGACGGGTGGATAATCTCCACAATTGGCCTGGCAAAGGCTGTGCCAACGTTTGGCAACGAGGTTGTTGCCGTGCTAGATGACACGCTGGACACGTTGATGCTGATCTCGCGCTGCGTCTGCCGGTGTCGGTACGGTTCGCGTGCCATAAACGACAGGTTCATTGTCGCGGAGAATCCACGAGTTGCTGACGTGCTGACGCTGTGGTCAATAGACGCCGCCTGGTTGTACACCACGTTGGGCGTGCCCATCGGGCGCACGACAAAGCGCAGCGGCGCAACGCCGTTGGTGTAGGTTGCTGTATCAATCGTCGCTTGGCTGAACTTCATTTCGCGGAAGCCAAAGGAACTGTCGTAGAAGCGCGGGTTAATGCGCATAATGTCCGACAACTCCTGCATCTTGGAGTGGAAGTCAGCAAGGGTGGATCCGAAGACGGCGCACTGGATGTCAATCTGGCGTCCCGTAAGGTACGCATCGCCAACGTCCACGCCGTCATCTACCGCTCGCTTGTCCACGTAGCCCACGGCATTGGAGGCACCGAGCGATGCCGCCATCACCTTGTACCCGCTGCGTGGTCCGAGGGACGACGTTAGATCAGACGAAGCAATGCTGTTGATGTCAAGCAGCCCGCCAGATTGGTTGGAGAGATAGATCGGTAGATTAAAATCCATTAGCCAAGCCTCCGCATACGGCGGAGTCTTGTCTCTTCCCGCCTGATTCGGGCTTGGTTGGAGAGGGCGATCTGGTTAAGCGAGAGCGCGGAGACGTCGGAGTTGCCCGACTGTACCTGCCACTGCTGGAAGGCAACGCGGTCGGAGAGGAGTCGGTTGAACGCTTCGGCTTGGACCCACACGCGCATCGAGGCGATGGCGGTCACGTCCATATCGGTTGTTGCGGTGTTGGAAGAAAGCTGCACGAAGCCTGTGTATCCGAAGATGCGCAACGTGCCGGTGTCGGGGAGAACGTAGTGCGGCGGGAAGAAGATGATGTTGTTGTGGACTTCCCACCCTGAGTCAGGACCGTCGCCGCTGGATGGCCAGAGCGTCTCGCGGTACTTGTCAGCGTCTGTGTACACGTCCACGCGGAACGGCCAGTTGACAGCAGACAGCGCAACAGAGAACACCGCGCCAGAGATTGGCTGGGTGTACGCCGTGGTCTGGATGGCTTCCTTCGGGTATAGCCCGTTCAGCCAGTCAATGCCGGAGTTGACGAGATCGTTGATCTCTGTGTCTGTCCACGTGGCACCAGCGGTGTCACGCAAGTCGGATCGTACCGACGTCCTAAGCGTTGTTAGTGATTCTCCTGCCATTCTTCCAAATCCCCTTATGCTCTACTGCCCACTTGAAGGCATCGGCCCATTCGACTGCCCGATCCTTGTAGTCGTATTCCTTGAGTACGCGCTCCTTAGCCGCACCCGCGAGTTGTTCGCGCAAGTCCTTGCTTCGGACCAGCGACTTCATTGCGTCAAACCACTGCTGTCGTCCACGAGCAAGAAGCCCATCAACGCCGTGGTTGACCATTGAGTACGGTGCTTCGCCGTATTTAAATCTTTCACCGACGAACGCGGCTCCGACCATCGAGTATTCCAGCCAGTGCAGCTCCGACTTGCAGCGGTCAAAGTCATCCCCACCGAGCGGAGCGATGCCGATGTCTGGGTGGCTGCGTGCAAGGATCTCGGTGAACTGCTTGATGTTCTCTACGTAGTGGAATGCTTCGTCAAAGAATGGGGCGACGACTTGTTCGGTGCCTGGGTTTACTCCGATGAAGACGTTCCAGAGTTCCTTACGGAGATCTTCAATCGCCTTCCCCGCGTATCCGCCTTCCCACTTCCCACCGACACCACTAGGGTATCCGGCGTAGTCGCGCATTCGCGCCGTGCTGCCGTAATAGACCACGCGTGGCTTGTCACCGCCGTGTTCTGGGCGTGTAGCACTAGTCGTATAAATCGAAGGATCGATTGCATTTCTGATGACCTTAATGTTGTCGTTGAGATGGCTATACGCAGTCTTGATTGGACCCGTGCTGACGGTAACGAGGTCAGCCCTCTTGGCCATTCGCTCAATGAGCGGTCGCTCTGCTTGAACGTCTGGGAAGTATCCGTTCCACGTACGGATCTGGAAGTGGTTGTCGTCGGTCTCGTAGATGACCGCCTTGTTGTTGCTCTCGCTCTCAAAGGCTGGCCACATCCACTCGGTGATGCTGTCGCGCATCTCCATCTTGTGTGGGTGGACGAGGATCTTTGCTTGATCCTTCGTTGCCGTGCCACAGGTATGGCACTTGGCGGAGCAGTTGTAGTAACGGCGGAACATTACGACGTCCGCCCAATCAATGTCACTGGTGTCCACTGACAGCAGACCCTTTGCCATTGCCTCCGCTTGACTGAGTCCTTGTGCGCCGTCCTTGGCGATGAAGTTGACCTTGTCAATGTGCCTGACGTTGATGCCCATCTTCTTCCACTCTTCGTCAAACATATGACCACGGAAGTAGGCGCAAGGTCCCTGCTCGGCAGTACCCCATACGAGAATGTTCATCCGACCCTCCTGAGCGAGCATAGAGCCTCGCTGTGCTCTGGGGGTATCTACATACCACCCCCGACCTTTTCGTGGCTCCTGGCGCGTCCTGGATGCCTCTACGTTGATTCTATGGCGGGGGTCCCGCCCCCCTCAAAGAGGGGAGCGGGTCATCGGAACCCCCAGTACCGATTAGACGGAGACCGTGGCCTGAGTCTTCAGGATGCGATAGCGAGCGCCTGCCTCGTCGAGGAGGAGGGTGCCGAAGCGCATCTTGTATCCGACCAACGCCTTCTGGGCGAGTGGGTCGGAGTGGTCACCACCCGGAGCCACGAAGTAGCTCTGGAGGGTCTGGCTGTCGCCAATCGCGTAAGCGTCTGGTCCGAGGAACAGAGCGTTGTACACGTTGCCGCTTGAAGCACCAGCGGTCGCGTAGACCTTGGCGTCCGAGGAGACGATGAAGCGCACGCCTGCGAACATACCAATCTCGCCCGTGAGCAGGTTGGTGTTGTCCACATACTTGCGCGACTCGATCCAACCGTTTACGCTGGTGTCTGACACGAGGTCATACTCCTGCGCAGGGTGGATGATGCAGCGGTACGTGCCGTCAGCGAACTGAGGAACGTTGCTGCCCTTGAGGCGAGCGACCATCTGCTTAACGAACGCTCCCGAAAGGAGGCCCGCCGCAGCGACCGCGCTGTTCGCCGTGTTGGCGGTCAGCGTGGTTGCACCCGTGGCGCCGAAGACGGCGCTGGTGAGTGCGGAGCTAAAGATCTCGTCGCGGACGAGGTGGTCCATTGATCGAACAGCCTTGTAAGCAACACGCTCAGCAGCGATGCTGATGAGGTCGTGTGGCGAGTCAAGGTTGGCGAGGTCCGAGACCGCAACCGTCGCGCCGTACTGCGCAGCGGTGAAGAACTCGGATGAAATCGTGAGGGCATCGTCCGTTGGGGCGACACCTTCCGAAAGAACCGTCGTGCTAACCGCGAGGTCGGCATAACGAGCGTAGCGAAGGGTGTTCGTACCCTTGATGAAGCGAGCAGGGACGTACATCCCTGGCATCGCGTGAACGGCACGTGCGCGCAGTTCCTCTTCAGCCCGTGCAGCGACAAGCTGCGTGACTAGATCGGAAAAGTTTGACGTGCCGGTAGTCGTGGTAGCCATTGTATGCTACTCCTTCTTACTCAGCGAATGGATTTCCCAACGCCTTCAGAGCATCAGAGATACTCTTTGAGTTGGGCTTTTCAGTTGGCGCGGCAGTTGCCCGACGCGCATTGTTTGGATCCACTGGCGAAGGGGCCGACTCTGGGGTAGCAGCGGCACTAGCCTGCTTCACGAAGCTTTCCAGCGCAGCAGCGCGGCCAACCTCATCAAGATTGCTGGTGTCCTTTAAGAACTGATACGCGAGTGGGTATTCCCGTGCTAGGCGCTCTTCCTTCACAGCCCGCTCGGCGGTTGCAGCCTTCTGCTCAAGTTCTCGAATCTTGGCTTGCGCCCTCTCGAACTCAGACATTGATGCCTGCTCCTGCTCTGCCTTCCAGCGTGAAAGTTCTTCCGCCTTAGAACGGAACTCATCGAGTTCCTTCTTCGTTGCGGTGAGTGCCTGATCCTTGCCTGCTAGGCGCTTCTTCCAAGTGGTAACATCCGCCTCGTTCTCAGTGGGAACAGCAGCAACCTCTGGGGCTACTACCTCATCCGACTGAACCGGGGCGCTGTTTACGACTTCGTCAGCCACAGCATTTCTCCTTTTTCTAATTCCTCCCCCGCACAGCGCGGAGGTTAATTCTTACCTTGTAGGATTTCGAGGACATCTGGTGCGCCCTCGGTTAGATCTGGGGTGTCCTTGATAATGTCGTCAGCGGCGTTGAACCCCATTCGCCACGTACCAGCAATAGATGCTCCGACAACCTGCTCGAATGCAGCCTGTGGGATATTGGCCACATCAAGACCTTCGCCCTTAAGACCTTCGCCGATGACGTACTTGCGGAAGGTTGACGAGAATCCAAAGCCGATGTTGTCTGGCGTATATGGGACAAGCCACGTCAAAAGCATCCAGGCTTCTGGATTGTCCTCAATCCACGTCCTGAACTCTGGGTCGTACTTCTCTGCCGCAATGACGGAATCAGAGACGCTGTCCAGTGCCTGTAGTCCAAGGAAGAGTCGGTCGCCGCCAAGCTTTCCTGGGAATGGTGTCTTGACCATTAAGCGGACAAACTCAGGGATAACCTTGCCGACCATATAGGACAGCGGATAAAGGGCAAGGAGCGGATGGTTAAGGCTGCGCTCCCACCAGGCTCGGTTTGGATCAAAGTAAATTGCACGACGCGCCCGCTCACCCTCTCGTGCCGCAGCAGTTCGTGCTGCCTCAACGACGTTCTGGTATAGCATTCGTTCTTCTGGTGTCTTGAGCGCAATGAGTCCGACCTTCTCTCCTGCTTTGATCAGTTCGCGCATTGCGATAGGATCTGTTCTTGCAATGAAGTCAAGTCCGATGTAGTAAGCAATCTTCTCTGGGTCGGATGTGTTAAGGAACTTTCCAACCGACGCAATGACCTGTGGGGATTCGTCGTTGAGAACGCCGTACAGCCTTCGCGCCATACCCTTAGAAATAATTGCCTCAAGCGCACTTTGCTTTCGGTCGTCAACCGCGAGAACGCTTCTCTTTACTGCGAGACCAACATCCCTAACGCCAGCCTGACCTTTTGCCAACTTGCCGAGGGCTTCCATTACCATTGGTTCTTTATTGGCAATACGAATCGCAACCCCATTGGAGGATTGCATAAATGCAGTCTGTGCGTCGCCAACTTGGTTGTGCTCGGCGAACTCTCCAATTATACCACGTGTTCCAATGGCGTTCTTGTTTAGACCTGCAATGCGTTCTTCACGAACGCCAGCGCCAGTCGTAAACCTAAAGAACGTAGGCTCAATGTTCTCTTGTCCATATCGGAACTGCGGAGCGCCAACGCCGAACCTAAACCTTGGGAAGAAGTTGTCGCTGACGATAGCGATAGCTGGAAACTTCATCTTCACCCACGAGGTGAACTTTGGCATCAACCCGAGGTCAGACAGGTCCCCGTTGTATGCCTTAAAGATGTTCATAAAGACTGTCTTCCAGACATTGTTTGCTGGCACCCCGGTGCGCTCGGAAATGCGAAGGATTGCTTCCTTGCTTAGTGAGGCATTAATTGCCTTGGCAAGTGAGCTGTTGGAGCCGAGTGCCTGCTCTAGGGCAAGACCGCGAGGAAGGATCTGTTGCTCATCGCCAAGTTGCCTAATAACACGAAGCGTTTCGTTGGCCTCTCGTGTTGTCATACCAATACTGTTTGATTCAGTGATCCATCGATCACGAACCTTTTCCGAAATTATCGCACCGTAGCGACGTCGGAAGGTGTAGTTCAATGCTGACTGTACAGCGTTGCGCTTGTAGGTTAGTGTTGCCTGACCAAGGCTGGTCGGGTCAACAAAGACATCGTCTACAAGGTCGGCAAACGGAGAGAAGGCGCGAGACTGATACTCGCGTCCGATCTTGTCGGTCAGGGTCATCACCCTGCCAATGACGCCATCCTCTGGCGCAATGCCAAGTTCATACCCTGCTGCCCGTGCTTCATCTTGGTACTTGAGCGCCTGTGGTGTCAACTCGATAACGTCATCTTCTGTAATGCCACGGACGAATGACTGCTTGTTCTCATCAAGATACTTGGAGAAGTCCTCGGCAAGTTCGTCGGCATTAAGGCGAGCGAGGTTCTTGCCACCGAATGCCTCGTATAGATCGGAGTATTGATTTGCAGCGTCGCCAACAATCTTTTGGATAGCTGCTGGATTCCCCTTGGCAGCCTCAATCGCAGCCCGAAGTTCGTCCGCACGACCCTGTGTAAGCGAGCGTGCGGAGATTAGGGTCAGTCGCTGGCCAGGTCCACCCTTGAACGTCTGTCGAACCGTGGCAATACCTTCGGCCAGGCGACCAAAGGAAGACATTCTTGTAAGATCAAGGAAGTCTAGTGCATCGTCTACCTGCCCGCCTCGGATAGCTGGCGCGATTACTTCATCAAAGAGTCGTCCACCCTGCTCTGCGCTAAGGCTCAGGCCATAGCGAAGATTGGAAACAACGTACTGTCGTGCGGCATCAATGTTGCTTGGGTTTGTAAACGCAGTTAGTTCACGCTTTGAGGCAATTGCTTCTCGCACGCCAGCCGTAGTGACGGCTCGACCCTGGGTCCTCGCGCGTGTGGAAAGCAGGCTCTCCGCTTCCTTTGGGCTCTTGACGAGGATGGCATTTCGCTGAAACTTGCTTTGGTATTCGTTGGCAACCTTGATGAGACCCTCTTCTCCATCTGACTTCAAGACCTTCAGGACAAGTTCCTCGACCTCTCTAGTCCTGAACCCCATTGCCATAAGAGTGTTAACCAAGCCATCATCTCCCTCGGCGATTGGCTTGTTCAAGATCTCAATTGCCTCATTGACAACTTGTTTCTCATTGGCGGCATTCAGCCGTGGCTTAAGTGTGGCAAGGTCATCGGAGATTGAAACGACTAGGCTTTGCGAACTTCCACGAACGGCAAGAGCAGACTCTTCGGCTACGAGTCTTGCGGCACCAGCCTTGGCAAATCGACTCGCAGTGTATGAGGTTAGGCGCGAGGCTTCTGAGACGACTTGATCTGCGTCTGAGCCAGCAACGCGGGATAGGGCGCCAACATACTTCTTGGCGTTGGATGCTTTGTAGGCAAGCTCGAATACACCTGGAGCCTTTCCAGCAAGGAATGTGGAGACAGCGCGGGCAGACCCACTGGTCATACCAGTGATGGCATTGTAAACTGCGCCGACTGGTTGCCACACCTGCCAGAACTTGGCGTCTGGTGCGGCGAGTACTTCTCCAGCCCTTACGGCCTTAGAGAGTGCGCCAGCGCGTGCTGCGCCAGAGGCAATTGCGCCAAATGGAACCCACGTCAATGGATCGGTAACGAGTCCGAGGACAAGGTCGCGTGCGATGTCTGGCTTGGAGCCAAAGGTCAGACCCTCCTTGTAGATAAACTCAGCAATCTCGTCCTGTGTAGCGTTGTTGTTGAGTAGTTGCTTGATTCCGGGAACGTTGTAGTACTCCGCTGCGTTTCCGAACCCGTCCTTAAGATTTCCTTCCATAAGTTTACGGGCGGTGTCCTTGGCGATAAGGTCCTTCTGGACAAACTTGGATGGTGCGCTGATGACCTCAAGTGCAGCGCCTGGAATTCCTGATACCACGTCCCCGACACTAGGGCCAGTTTCCACTGGCTTGAACGATCCAATAGCAGACCCGACACCACCGATAGCACCACCGCCAAGCTCAAGGGCACCCTTAGCAACTCCACCGACAAGCGGGATTGACCCGACAAGTCCAAGGATTCCTTTACCCAATCCCTCAAGGGACTGGCCAAAAGTTTCTGGCTCAGATACGTTTACCGATGCACGACCAATCCCAGGGCCAAATCGGCTCTGCGAACCACCAGCAGCGGACTTACCGACACCAAAGGAGACGTCGCTAAGGATTGATGAAACCTGCTGACCGCCGCTACCTTTGCCGAAGATGCTTGGCATTACCGAGCCGTCCTTCCACCTAGGGGCGTTACCGCCCTAGTTGTAGTTCTTGGTGTTGAGATTGTTCCACTTGCGCGCTCGCCAGCTCGGAAGTCAACAAACGGCTGCGCCGTCAGAGAGAGACCAGCGCCTGGCGATGTGGTCCTTGGTGTTCCCTTTGGAAGCGGTCGAACTGAAAGCGGACCTACTTGGCTAGTTGGGGCAAGTTGCCTTGGAGCAACCGAGGTTGCGCCAGATCCAGAAGACCCAGGAATTCCTGGTAGAACAAAGTTAATTCCAGCAGATAGCGCACCACCTACCGCGCTTGGGATTCCGTAGGCAAGAGCACCGCCAGCCTGTAGCGCACCCTGTCCAACACCACCAGCCAACTTGCCAAGCTCACGGAAAAATACGTTAGCTCCACCAAGAATTCCCTCAGCGCCCTCACCAAGAACTGAAGATACTCTTTGGTTTGCCGCAAAGTCAGCCGATGATGGAACTCTGCTAAGAGGATTTGGTTTTATATTTGAGACAAAAGCAAGGTTTGCCTTGGCTGACTCTGCCTGTTGCCGTGCCATATCGGCGTTCATCTGAGCAATGCGGACACCTGAGTCTTCCGCTCGACCAGCGATAGAGTTAAGATTGCTTTCAATCTTGTTGATCGTCAACGTCATATCTGCCTTGCCTGGGGTTGAGTCAGGGATAGCAGCCGCAATGTTTCGTAGATTTGTGACCGCACCGTAGGAGCTCTGTACACGAGGATCGTCAGGGGACACCTTTGCATATGGGTTGACTCCTGGGCTCTCTAGAGACTTTAGTGCACCTGGATCAACAAAGTCAGACAGGCTGGCCTGTGTTCCGGTTTTATCCATCCTAATAGACTCAATTGTTGTATATCCATTCTGGTCCTTCTGCACGTTGACGTCAGAAGTAATTAGGGCGTCAGTTGCGCCAGAACGCTTGATCTTAGAGACATCAAATGGTGGGTTAATGTATACCTTTCCTTCTTTGGAGTCGGCATACAGCGTTCCGCCCTTAGTCTCGTAAGCAAATCCCCACGGTCGTGCGGTATCAAGGTTCCCTGCGATAGCGCCATAGATTGGCGTACCCTTGTAGGCAACCGTTACAACCTTTCCCGTAGCGGTCTGTTCGATCTTATAAAGAATACCCGCGCTTGGCGCAGGGACACCAGCAGGGATGTACTCAGTGGAGTACGTTCCGTCGGTGTTTCGCTTGCGGGTGATTACCGTCTGGCCAGTGGAGATCTGCTTGTCAAGGTTTAGGGAAATGCCAATGTTGGACAACTCGGCTGCCGTAAACTTATTATCCCCAGAGTACGATTTTTCGTTGAAGTCTTGAGCGTCGGATGAAAGCCCAGCCTGCGCCCGTTGAGCAGCTTGGAAGTCATCCATATACGTCTTCGGAACGATGCCAACTGTTTTTCCATTGAGAGCAGCATCAAATGCATTTGCTTCATTCTGGATGTTTAGGCTAACCTCTTGCCCTGCCCGGTCAGTTCCCGGCTTCAACCCGCCACCGAACGATGCTGTGGTTTCTCCTCGAAGAAACTTAACCCAATCTTTAGTGACGGCAATCTCGTCAGATGGGATTCCATCAGCGGCAGCCATCAGGGCGTCCTTAAGTTCTGACTGCTTGACGTATCGCTCAAAGGAAACGTCCTGACCAGATACCAACTTGGCGTCGGTTGACACGTCTCGAATTGCGCGAGCGTCATTAACCTTTCCTTGCGATTGAAGTGTTTGGGCATAAGCGTCTGACTTTCCGCGAAGGTCGCCAATAGCGGTCCTGATCTGTGCCTGAACGTCTGGGCTGAAGTCATCAAGCGCAGCGGCAAGCGTCACGGCTGGAATGTCTTGGAAGTTGAAGTTTGGATCGCTTGCATCAATGCCAAGTCCAGGTGCAATCAGTCGCGCGTACTCGTCCACAACCGCCTTGGCGTTATCGTAAGCAGACTCGCGGCTGCTAAGGATAGCTGCTGCGGCCTTGTCGGCAACGACGCGGCGTTGTTCTTGAACGGCGAACTTCGTCTTGGCGATGTTATTCTGTACTGTGTCTAGGAAGTCACCAGCGATGCCCGTCTCGTTCAGCTTGGATCTCCAACCGCGGTAGAATTCTAGAAGCCCCTCGTTTGCCTTCAGGACCTGCTTGTCCTTGGATGGGTTTACGCGAGCAAGAATGTCGCTCTGCTCTCCAAGTTGGTATTCGTAAAGCGATGAGTAGACGTCATACTTTACGTCGTCGTAGAGTGCTTGGTCATCAACGAAGGCGTCCATTGCCTTCTGTGATCGACCCATAAAGTCTTCTTCGCTAATTCGGTCGCCAGCAAGATCGGCGTAGAGGAACTTAGTGACGTAATCCTTTGTGATTCCGTACAGTTCACCATCATAGTCGGACCCTTCTCCCTTGAGGAAGTCAACAATCTCATCGTAGTTTTGGCCTT
>Ga0315903_10008155_pt1 | contig 12941 bp, 7 predicted proteins | sample LakEriMetagenome_7_FD_203524 | JGI IMG/M metagenome (GOLD analysis project Ga0315903, IMG submission 203524) | Freshwater fungal communities from buoy surface, Lake Erie, Ohio, United States - Buoy 2 MA119 | ecosystem: Environmental > Aquatic > Freshwater > Lake | place: USA: Lake Erie, Ohio...
ATCCTTAAGTGGTTGGTTTCTCGTAGGTAAGTTTCTCTGGTGTGAAAGTGATGTAGAAGAGAATGTCAGGGTGTGTAGGGCGTACATTGCGGGCATGATGCACCACCGATTTTTCGCACTGGTCCTCTGTGCGGTATCCACTGCGGGCCACGCTCAAGTCCTTCTGGACAACCACGACGACGTACGCCATGTGATGCACGGCGATCATGTGCCCTTTTTGAACCAGCTCGGGAACGGTTCAGGGGGTACGGTTTGGCCGGGGTGGCATGGGACACTGGTCGAGTATGTGCCGAATCCCTACCCGGATGCAGTGAATAGTTCTGCGCAGTGCATGAGCTACTTGCGCAATCCATCTGAGACCTATGACGTCATCATTATTCGGACCGAAGGGTTAGCAGATGTGAGCGCCTTTGTTTCAGGCAGTGCGCAGTTGCAGCTCGATGTGTTTAGCCCAGTGCCCGGTGTCGCAGTGGAGATTACGCTGGAGGATGCAGAGACTGCGGGCCCCGCAAACTACCCGGTGGGACGGCACAGCAACTACCGCGCGGTGACCACGACAGGAGGCCAGTGGGAAACGCTAACCTTCGATTTCCAAAGCCAACCGGACGCCTCCATCGGGATGGACGACGTCGACAACATCGTCATTCTGATGAATCCGGGGTTCAACATCAGCGAACAGTACTATTTGGACAACCTCCGCGGTCCGGCGCTTGACACCTACGATTGCGAAAATCAACCGGGCACGGACCCCGATGTGGTCGCTGATTTCGACTGCCACCACGGCCTCGAGCGGATCTACAGCGATGGTCGGTTGTTCCTGTTCCCGAATCCGGCGCCTTCCGCAGACAATTCCTCTGCCAAATGCCTCGAGTATACACGCAACGGCGCAGTGACAGATGACGTATGGGTAGGCCGGTTCGCTGGCGGTCCCCGTTTCCCGGAAACCACGATGACGTTGCGGACGTTAGATGCTTCTGCTCCGAGCACCCTCTTGATTTCCTTGCAAGACGACCAGGGGAACGAGTTGCTCCTCGTGGAAGGCACCACCACCCTGCCAGGATCGTGGGAGAACCACACGTTCAACGTGTCTTCTCTAGCGGGAATCCCCGTTCACCGGTTCGTCGTGCTGTACCGCCCTGGAATTCCTGAACCTGCAACGCTGTATGTGGACGATTGGACCATGGACGTGACGGTGGGGGTCAGCGAAATTCAAGCATCGCTGCTGACAGCCGTTCCGAACCCTGTGCGGGATGGCGCGGTTCGTATCAGCGGTTGCACTGCGGGTCCGGTGTGGGTGATGGGACCGGACGGACGGGTGGTTTGGTCAGGCACGAGCACGAACGGCTTGGTGGATGTGCCGGTACAGGGCTGGAGTGCAGGTCTGTATGTCGCGCGTACCGAGCAAGGTGCGCGCACGCGGTTCGTGGTGGAATGACCGTTCGGGTGCTCCTTGCGGTACTTGCCGCAGCCGCCGGGGCACCTGCCGCCGCCGGAGATACGTTGTCCACGCCCGGTGAAGTGGGGGTGCCGACGTATGCGCTCGACCGACTCGATCCAGGCTGGAGTTTGACGGGCTATTACCGCCTGTTTGCGCTGGACCGTCGGCTGGAAAAGCCCTGGCCTGTCCTTGCGGAAAATGCGTTTGCAAACACCCCGCCCCACGTGATGGGGGTGGGGGACATCTACCGGGACCCGCCGATGATGCTGTTGCAAGCGGCAGTGCGTCCGGGGGGTGGTGCGAGTTTGGCCATGGACATGGCCCTCTACAGCCACTTTACCGGTTCAAATGGTCAAGTTCCCTTCAACCTCAACCTGGGCGTCAACCTGTACGGGACGGTGCCACTTCGAGCGTTTACCTTAGGAATTCAAGCGGGTGGTATCCATTGGACGGAGCTCAGCGGCATGACATTTAGTGCCTTTCCCGGATACGAGCGTTACAGCCTGTTCGAACGTTGGCCATGGGAAGGTGCCACAACGAGTGTGGAGCGGGCAATGACCTTTTTCGAAACGGGGACAATCAACCGCGATGTGCGCTGGGCACGCCAAGCGTTTAAAGGGGCGGTGCTTGATGTCACCCGTTTGCCTGGGGGACTGGAGGCTCGGGTGTTGTGGGGAAAGACTCCGGTGACCGCGGTGTTTGGCGATCCGACGGAGAGGTATACGGTGGGTGGACGGTTGCGGTGGAAGCCCTCACCGGGAGCATCGGTCGCTGCGAATACGGTCGTCCACGATTTGGGCCCGGACGCGACCGGGCTGCCTGTGCGGCTGGCGCTGACCACCCTCGATGGGGCGTGGACGAAGGGCATGTGGTCTGCGACGTCCGAGGTGGGAACTGGAAGCGGAACGCGTGCGGATGGATGGGCCGGGCGAGCAACGGTAAAGCGCGCCGGAAAGCACGTCCCGTGGGAAATCGATGCCTACCGCATCGGTTCGGAGTTCATCAACCCCTATGCGAATTTCGCGAGTCCCGGCATTGCCGCTTCGGGTGCAGATGCCGCTGCGGTTGCGGGAGGAGGAGCAACGGGGTTCGGAGGTAGTTTGCAAGACGTCGGCCACGCCGCGTCGAACCGGTGGGGTCTTCAAGCAAATGCGTGGTTGCGGCCGGCAAAAGCCCTCCGATTCAATGTGGGCTGGAGCTCTTCCCGGGAACTGGAGGTGCTGACAAATCGCATCGCCGTCGGCCACAAGATCAGCGGACTTCCACTCAGCCGGTTCGTTGCGTTTTCGCAGGCTGTAGGTCCGTATCGGCGGTGGAACTCCTTTTACCGCGGGGTGTCGGAAGACCTGTTCATCACGGAGGTAGACGACGAAACGGGCTTGCCCCGAAATCCTGCCGGGTTTTCGACGGTTCAGCTGCATGCCACGGCGCGTGCGGCTGAGCGCACCGCGCATCCGGTGGTGTTGAACGGGGTGGCCACGTGGGCCGCTGCCGCGGACCGGCGCATTTGGTTGCCCGGGAGGGGCGGGACGTACTATGCGAGTGCAGCGTACGTCGAGGTGGACGTGTTTGTGCGGTTGACCCGGGCTGTCGATGCCTCTGTAACATGGGGTCGGGAACAGATCCAGGGAGGAGATGCCACCGCAAATCTCCTGTATATCAAGCCTTCGGGAGAAACGGCGGGGGTACGCGTTGAACCGGGAACGACCTTTGACGACACGGGCCTTGCAGGTACCCCGTTGCCAGGTGCGAGTTGGGCGGGCGGCGCGTTCGCGGCGGACGGCCCGGTAGACCAACGTTCGGCCCACCTGGGCTTCGGACTGGACCTGCGGGTATCGTCGAACTCCGGGCTGTATGTCCGCCACCGGCGCTTCCGCCAAACCGATGCCCACTTCACCGCAGACGATATCCGCGGCACCGAGACCACACTCGAATTCAAATTCTTCTTCTGATGGCGCGACGTTTTCCAGGGATTTTTCTTCGATGTGCTGCCGTGGGAGCTTCGCTGCTGTGCGGTGCCTCTGTAGGTGTAGCTCAAGGAACCGCGCCTCGGATCAGCTTCACCGGCGCAGGAAGGTTCTTGATGCAGCACGATGCCCTCGGGGGCTCGGTGGCGGAAGGTGATACCGTCACGCCCGCCCGGGTGATGGGGGGTGCGGCGGTGTTTGACTTCGGCATCCGCGCCCGGCCCGATGCCTCGACAGAGGTGGTGGCGGTGACGCGGGTTACCAGCCGACTGGACGGATTTTGGGGGGAAGGCGTGGGCTTCGGCGTGCGGGAGTTGTATGCCCGCGGACTGATTCGGGGCGTGGTGCGCTACCGCATCGGGGACGTAGACCTCCGCTTGACCCCGCTGACCCTGTCGAACCGCAATACGGACCTCGGCGGCGGACATCCGGAAATGCTCCGGGTGTGGTCCGACTGGATCGATTACGACCGCTTTTACCGCGGCGGGATGTGGCGCCAGCAGGGGGTGGATGCGGATGCGGTGCTGGCGGTGAGGCCGTTCGACGAGGTGGCGATTCGGGGGATTTTGGCCAAAAACCGCGGAACCGATTACTTCTTCACGCCCGACCGCTTGCTCGGCGCGTGGGAAGCCGTCGGGACGCGCGACAGCCTGCGGATCGGCTACCGCGGGGTCTCCCTGTTCGATGTGCCCACGACGGCGCAGTTCTCGGAAGCGGCCACAGCGACCACGGTCCACACGGTGAATGGCAGTGGGCCGCTGACAGCGAGCGGGACGTGGGGAGCAGAAGCTGGCATTTCGCACCGGAGCCACGAAGGCTTGCCGGATGCGCCCGAGCCGGCTACGGCAGAAGTCGCCGAGGCCTGGACGCGTTGGACCCGTCCGGCCGGTGCATGGACGTTCACCGCACGCCACGTGGCCTCGGGATTCCGCAGCCCTGGCGCCCAAAGCCGCCAAGTCGACTTCGGTGCCACCGCCGCTACCTGGCCATTCGTGACGAACCGGGAAGTCGTCCGCACACTCACCCCCGCTGACCTCCTCCAGGATGGCGGCGTGTACCGACCGGCCATCGCCCCCGGCCTTCAGGCCTACTCGCCGATCTACCGGGCCGTCGAGCCCTACGGCCCCGCAACGCCGAACCGGCAGTCGGTAACGGCTGGGTTTACCGGCAAGTCGGTCGCCGTAGAGGCCATTCTCGCGCAGGAAGCGGTGGGGGAAGGCATCGCCGAGCGCCGCCGCATGGCCGCCCTCCAAGCCACCGCCAGCCACACCGAGCTTCTCGCAGGCCGCCCGCTCCGCATCGACGGGCTCCTCCGCACCGAACGGACGGCCCGTCCCGGCCTGGCCGACCTCGGCCCCGGCTTCGACGGCATCGGCGAAGTGGATTGGATGAACGCCCGCGCCGAGCTCGGCGTGCAGTGGGAACCTGAGCCCGACGCCGCCCTCCACGCCGCCGTGCTGGCCGTGACGGCGCGCGGCACGGACTACCTCGCCGTCCGCGACAGCTACGACCGCATCACGGACTACACCGCCTTCGACGCCACGTACACCGCATGGCTCGCCACGGCGGGCGTGATGTACCGCTTCACGCCCTCGTCGCGCCTGAACATCCAGTACCGCACCCAGTGGGTCGACGATGCGGATGCGCCGGGTACGTTCGGTTGGAACCAGTGGACCTTCCTGTATACCTTGTATTTCTAAGTCGACACGCCATGAATTCAGTGATTCAGCACGGACGCGGCCTGTGGGCTGTAGCGGCGATGGGCCTTTTGGTCGGCTGCGCCAAACCCGAAATCGAAGGTCCCGAACTCCAGGATCTTTTCGGACCGTTCGAGGTGCTCGAAGGACTTTCGGCGGACCGTTCGGAAGTGAATTTCGCTGCCGGCGAGCAGGTCGGTTTTACAGCAAAGCTTTCGATAAGGACGGATTGGCGGCTGGAAATCATCGGTTTAGAGTCAGGAGCTCGGAAGGTCATCGAGGGCCGTGAGCGCGATATCCGGGCGGAGGTGGCAGCGTGGGATGGGACGATCACCTTTGCGCCGCTGTTTGCGGAGGAGCCATGTGCCACCCGGTTGACGTTTGTGGAGTTTCCGGATACCCTTTGGGGCGACACGGTGGTGGTGACGGGGTTGCGGACGGCGCCCGAGGTGGCTCTGGTGGTGAGTGATTTCGAGAACCCGGCCCAGCCGGTCGCCTCGTTCACAGAGCCTGTGAGCACGAACCTGCGGGCCACCGGCACCTACTACCAAAACCTCTTCACCTCGCCCCCTTCGTTCGCCACCGTCGAGCCGGCGCAGGGCAGCGGCATGTGGATCATGTCGGCAAACCACGTGCCCGCGAACATCTTCATCTGCGGCGCGGCGATCGATGCCGCGCAGGCGACGACCAGCACAGGATCCTACTTCGATTTCGGCACCTTAAACCCAGAGCATGTGTACTTCAATGCCCTCGTTTACGGGTTTGGCGACGGCATCAGCCGGCTGCAAATCGGCCTGAAAGAAGACGACAACCTCGACGGCACCTACGACCGCTTCACGGAAGGCGCGTACAACGCGGAAGTGCCCATCGACTGGGTCGGCTGGAAAGTGGTCAGCATCCGGGCGGATGCCTTCCTGCGCAGCACCATCGGGGGGTATGGGAACAACGATGCGACGGGGCGCCAAGACCTCGACCGCATCGTGCAGCTGGAGTTCCTGCTGCTCGCCCAAGAGCAGACCACGGGCTTTGTAGGCCACGGCATGGACTTCCTGAACTTCACGGTGTACGAGCCATGGCGTCCGTGAGGCCTGGGGTTTGGGGTTCTTTCGGAGTGCTCGCGGCGGTGTGGGGTGGGTCGGGGTGCGGTGTGGCGCTGAAGCCGCTTGCGCTGGAGGATGCGCGGAAGGCACATCTTGTGGACACGCGGGAGGTTCCCGTCCGCACGATGGTGGTGTACGGCGATGCGACCACGGACGTGTGGGGACTGGAGAAGAGCCCGTGCAAAAACTTGCGTGAAGTGCGGGATCCAGTAGCGCAAGGGCAATCCGCGCTGCAGCTCGAATGGGATGCGTCGGCGTGCGCGTGGACCGGGATGGGCATCGGGTGGAATGCGTGGCTGCCGAAGGACCTGATGCCCTACATGGGGCGGGGCGAGCTGCGGTTTCGCATCCGCTCGGTGGAAGCGGAGGCACGTGTGCCGCTGATTATTCTGCTGCTGGAGGACTATTCGGGGAAGATGGCCTCGGCGGTTTTCGGGACCCATTGCCTCGAGCGGTATCCGCTGGACAGCGCGTGGCAGGAGGTGTCCATTCCCATCGATGCGTTCGATTTTGCGGGCCAAACCTGCGACCCCACAAACATCAAGCAGCTCGTCCTCGAGCTCCAAGGGTCCGGCGCGGTCCTCATCGACGCCATGGAAATCGGTCCCCTGCGGCCGCGGCCTGAGCCCGACCGCTCGGCCTTCCCCGAGAGCCGCCAGGCCCTGGCCCGAGGCATCACCGACGTGTGGCTTCCCGGGCACGCTGGCATGTGGGGCCTCGGCACGACCCCCTGCCGCTCCTACCTCGCCGTTCCGGACGGGATCGCGATGCAGTGGGACGCCCGATCCGACTGCGGCGACGGCCGCCAGCTGCGCTGCGGCGTCACCTGGTCGGACTGGCGGGCCGTCGACCTCAACGCGGCCCCCAGCGCCACCCTCGAACTCCGGTTCTCCACCTCCTCGGCAACCCTCCCCCCGGGACTTCAGGTCGCCCTCGAAGGCTGGAACGGCGCCCGCGCCGCGCGCCCCGTGGCCGACCACGCCCGCCCCGACGACGGCGCCCCCGGCCACTTCACGGTCGCCCTCACCCCCCGGGACTTCGATTTCGCCGTCGCTGGCGTCGACCCCACGCGCATCCGCGAGCTCACCCTCGAAGCTGTGGCCGGCACGGTCGGCAACGTGACCCTCCAATCCATCCGCTGGATCCATGAAAACTAACCGACTCGCGCGCCGCGTGCGCATCCAGGGAAGCATGCTCTTCGGGGCCGTCCTTGCAGTGGTTGTAGCCGGCTGCGGCGCCCCGCGACCGACGGGGGAGGCCGATGCGCGCGAAGCCTTCGTCGATTCCGTACTCCAGGGCATGGCGCTCGAAGACAAAGTAGGGGAGATGACCCAGCTGACGTTGGACATGCTGCTGGTCGGGGAGACCTATGCGTCGGTGGAGCCGCACACGCTTGACACGGCGGAGATGCGCCGAATTTTGGTCGATTTGCGGGTCGGGAGTATCCTGAACTGCGGGGGACACGGGGTGGAGGAGGATGTTTGGCGCGGATTCATCCGCGAAATCCAACGCCTCGCGACAGAGGAGAAGCCCACGGGCATTCCGGTCCTCTATGGCATTGATGCTGTGCACGGTGCGACCTATACGACGGATGCGGTGCTGACTCCGCAGCAGCTCGGACTGGCTGCCGCATGGGATACGGCGCTCGTCCGGGAGCTCGCGGGCCACACGGCGCTCGAGGTGCGCGCGTCCGGCATTCCGTGGAACTTCTCGCCGGTGCTGGACCTCGGCCGGGATCCGCGCTGGCCGCGGTTTTGGGAGACCTTCGGGGAAGATCCGCGGGCGGTGGCGGACAACGGTGAGGCCATGGTGCGCGGGTACCAGGAAGGACCGGTGCCGTTCGCGGCGACTTTGAAGCACTTCTTCGGCTACGGTTCGACGGTGTCGGGCAAAGACCGCACGCAGAGCCTGTTGCCCGAGCGGGTGCTGCTGTCGCATCACCTGCCGCCGTTCGAGCGGGCCATCGCAGCCGGCGCGGCGTCGGTGATGGTGAACAGCGGGGAGCTCAACGGCATTCCCGTCCACAGCGATCCTTGGGTTCTGCAGGACATCCTGCGCGTGCGGTGCGGGTTCGAGGGGGTGGTGGTCACGGATTGGGAGGATGTGAAATACCTCGTGACGCGGCATCGGGTGGCGGCGGATTACAAGGAGGCGATCCGCATGGCGGTGGAGGCGGGCATCGATATGGCCATGGTTCCTACGGACACGGAGTTCCCTGGGCTGCTGCTCGAGCTGGTGCGCGAAGGCCAAATTTCCGAGTCGCGCATCGACGAAAGTGTGCGGAGGATTTTGCGGATGAAGTACGACCTCGGGCTGTTCGAGGACCCGTTGGGCTGGGAAGCAGCCGAAAAACTGCACAATCGGGAGGCGGCGGCTGCGGCGGCCTTGAAAGCGGCGGAAGGTTCGCTGACCTTGTTGAAAAACGGCAAAGACAGCACCGCGACCGTTCTCCCGCTCGCCCCGGGCACCCGGGTGTGGGTCAGCGGTCCCACGGCAGACGGCGTCACGTGGTTGAACGGCGGTTGGACCGGCACGTGGCAGGGAGCGGACACAGCCTACGTCAGCACATCCGCGCCCACGGCTTGGGAGGCCCTGTCTGCCAAATTCCCCGGTGCGGTGCATGCCCCCATCGGTTTCGGTGCCACTGCCGCGGACATCGACGCTGCCGCTGGGGCGTGCCGACGGGCCCGCCCGGATGTGGCCGTGCTTTTCCTTGGTGAACAGACCTACACGGAAAAGCCAGGCGACATCGAAGATCTTTCGCTGGAGCCGGCCCAGCAGGAGCTCATTCGTGCGGTGGCCGCAACCGGGGTTCCCGTGGTGGCGGTGTTCCTGGCGGGCCGGCCACGGACCTTCGATGCTGTGGAGCCGCTGCTCGATGCAGTCGTGATGGCATACTTGCCCGGGGACGCCGGTGGGGAGGCGATTGCCGGGTTGCTCGCGGGCGAGTTCAATCCGCGAGGCCGGCTTCCGTTCACGTGGCCGCGCCACCCGTCGTCGCACACCCCGTATGACCACAAATACACCGACCGCATCCACACGGATTTCAGCGAAAAGGCCCACCGGCCGCAGTACCCGTACGGATTTGGGTTAGGCTACACGGCGACGCGCATTGTCGGTCTGCGGACGGACCGCCCGAGCTATGCGCCGGAGGACACCGTGCGGGTCGAAGTCGACCTTGAGACCTTGGGAGGCGCGGCAGACGAGGTGCTGATGCTGTTCAGTTCGGATTCGGTCGCGTCCATCACCCCGCCGGTGGCGCGGCTTGAGGCGTGGCGCCGCGTCGCGTTGCCCGCGGGAGGACGCGAAACGGTGCGGTTCGATGTGCCGGTGCAGCAGCTCGGATTCGTGGGCCGCGACCTGGCGTGGACGCTTGAACCGGGCCGGGTGGGCCTGCGCTGCGGCAATCAGTCGGTAGCGATAGACATTGAAATGCCATGAAGATGCTGCGTGTTTGGGCCTGCGGAGTGGCCTTGGTTGCCGGGGCGAGTGCCCCGGCCCAAACCCCGTGCGAGGTTCTCGTTTGGGCCGACGAGTTCGACGGCACGGCCCTGAATACGGAACGCTGGGACATCCAAACAGGCACCGGAACGGCCTACGGGCTCACGGCCTGGGGCAACAACGAACTCCAAACCTACACGGCCGACAACCTCGCGGTGGGCGATGGCCTTCTGCGCATTACGGCCCTGGAACAGGCCTCGGGCAACTCCGATTACACGAGCGGGCGCATCCGGACCGCCGGTCTGGCAGCCTTCGCGGGCGGCCGCATCGAGGCCCGAATCCGGGTCCCCGCAGGCCAAGGCCTGTGGCCGGCGTTTTGGATGTTGCCGGAAGAGGCCCGTTACGGCGGCTGGGCGGTCAGCGGTGAGCTCGACATCATGGAGGTACTCGGCCACGACCCCGGTCGGCTCCACTGCACCGTGCACTACGGCGGCCAGTACCCGTGCAATTCGAATACCGGCGAGTCCGTGACCGGCCCCGATTTGAGTGCCGACTTCCATACCTACGGCGTCCAGTGGGGCGATGGCACGATCACGTGGTTGCTCGACGGGGTAGCGGTCCACACGCTGGACGAGTCGGGACTGGGAGGGCGGTTTTGGCCGTTCGACCGGCCGTTTCATCTGCTGCTGAACCTGGCCGTGGGTGGAAACTGGCCGGGCAGCCCGGATGCCTCGACGCCATTCCCGGCGGAACTCGCCGTCGACTGGGTGCGGGTGTGGCAGTCCGCGGAAGGGTCTTGGGTGCGTGGTCGGTCTGCGGTACAAGCGAGTGCACTCGAAGAAACCTATGCCGTCCCGGCCCTTCCCGAGGCGTCGTATGCGTGGACGGTCACGGGAGGTGATCTCATTTCTGGAGACGGAAGCTCGGAGGTTGCGGTGGTTTGGAGCGGAAGCGATGCGGCAGGCGAAGTGCGGTGCACGCTCACGGCGGCGGGCTGCACTGCTGAGCTGTCGCGCGAAATCGCCATTGCTCAGCCGGAAGGCGAATGTGTCTTCCCGCTTGCAGACTTCGAGAACGACGGCGGGGATCGAGCGGCGTGGTCGTGCGGCTACGGAGCCATCCAGGTGCTCCCGAACGGAAATTCCTCGCCGGCAAATCCATCTGCCCGGTGCCTCCAATTCGTGGGCACCCCGGAAGGCGATGACCGCGTGAGCTTCGTAACGGATGCCGTCTCGGATGCGGGAGCACTCTCTTCCGGTACCTACGCGGTCGCGGTGGATGTGTTTGCGAATGCGCCTGCAGGCACCGAGGTGCGGGTTGCGGCCGGAAGACAGGGCGTCACGGCTCCGGCATGTACCTTCCGCGCGTACACGGCTGCGGCCTACAGTTGGCATACCCTGTACTTTACCGAGCCACTCGGCCTGCCGTCGAGCTTGAACCCCGGTTCCATCAACGAACTCACGTTGCGGCCAGCTCCCGGAAGTCCGTGGACGAGCACCTTCCTGTTTGACAACCTCCGTCTCGTCGATGCAGCCTGTGTGCCGGTGGGGGTGGCAGAGTCCGCAACCACCGCGGATCTCGCCGTGCGCGTGGTCGGCGAGGGGGTGCTCGAAATCACCGGGGTGACCGGACGGCTGCGGGTCTACGATGCCCTCGGCCGCGTGCTCGCTGAAGCGGTCGGAAGGCCGGATGGCGTCCAGGTGTCCGGGCTCGGGTCCGGTCTGCGTGTTGTGGTGTCGGAAACGGGGGCAACCCGTAGCGTTTGGATGCCATGAGGTGGGTGTGGATGGGTTTGATTTGGGCGGTTTCCGTGGCCTCGGGCCACGGCCAAACCGTACCCGTCCGCTGCGTTCAAGACGCTTCCGGCGCCTGGACCCTGCTCCGGGGCGACAAGCCGTACTTCGTCAAGGGCGCGGGAGGACCCGGCTCCATCCGGGCGATTGCAGAGGCCGGTGGCAATTCCGTCCGCACGTGGTCCAGCGATGGCGTCCAGGCGGTCCTGGATTCCGCGGCCTCCTGCGGCGTGACCGTCATGGTGGGCCTGTGGATGGGCCACGAACGGCACGGGTTCAACTACCGCGACGCGTGGGCCCGCCGCGACCAACTCACGCGGTTTACCGAAGTGGTCCGCACCTACAAAGACCATCCGGCGCTGCTGTGCTGGGGGGTCGGCAACGAGGTGGACCTGTTTTACACCGACCTCAACGTGTGGTCCGCTGTGCAAGAAGTTGCAGCAATGATCCACCGGGAAGACCCACACCATCCGACCGTTGTGGTGACCGCAGGCATCGATGTGGCGGAAGTCCAGCTCTTGAAGCAGCAGTGTCCGGACGTGGACATCCTCGGGGTCAACACGTACGGAGCCATCGGCACCTTGAAGGAAGACATCGATCTCTTCGGGTGGGACCAGCCCTACCTCGTGACCGAGTGGGGGGCAACCGGCCACTGGGAAGTCCCGAAAACAGACTGGGGCGCGCCCATCGAGGAGTCCAGCTCGCTGAAAACCGAGCGGTACCGCGAGCGCTACAGGACAGGCGTCCTGGGCGACCCGGACCAGTGCCTCGGGTCGTATGCCTTCTTGTGGGGCCAAAAGCAGGAAACCACTCCCACCTGGTACGGTATCTACCTCGAAGACGGCCGGGCCCTCGGGCCGGTGGACGCCCTGACGGAGGCCTGGACGGGTTCCCCCGCCGCCCGCAGGGCGCCGGTTTGGCAAACCCTCACCATCAACGCTACCCCCACCGCCACCCCCTTCGAAACGGCCCCCGGTGCCCGCCTGGCCGTCTCCGGCACCTGGCAGGACCCCGATGGCGACCCGTGCACCGTCCGCTGGGAAATCGTGCCGGAATCCACGGACATCAAGGCCGGGGGCGACAAGGAATCCCGGCCCCCGACGTACGCATCGGCAGCCGGCACCGGACCCGACGGCGCCGCCACGGTGCGTGCCCCTTTCGCGACCGGCCCGTACCGGCTCTTTGCCTACCTCGACGACGGCACCGGACGCGCGGCGGTGTGGAACGTGCCGTTCCTGGTCCGCTGACCGCTACCTTTGCGCCATGAGCGAACGGAAACGGCTCGCGGAGGCGCGGATGCCGACGGAATGGGGCGAGTTTACCTTGATTGCATTCGGAGAGGAGGGCATGCTGGAGCCGCATGTGGCGCTGATCCGGTCGCAGCAAACAGAGGGCGAACCGGTGCAGGTTCGGATCCACAGCGAGTGCATGACGGGAGACACCTTCGGCTCCACCCGATGCGATTGCGGGGCCCAGCTGCATGCCGCCTTGGAGGCCATCGGACG
>Ga0315903_10008158_pt1 | contig 12939 bp, 16 predicted proteins | sample LakEriMetagenome_7_FD_203524 | JGI IMG/M metagenome (GOLD analysis project Ga0315903, IMG submission 203524) | Freshwater fungal communities from buoy surface, Lake Erie, Ohio, United States - Buoy 2 MA119 | ecosystem: Environmental > Aquatic > Freshwater > Lake | place: USA: Lake Erie, Ohio...
ACGACCGATGCCTGTAGGTCTAGGAACTCTTCGCACCCGGGCAGCACCCGCAACCCCGCCGATGCCGCGGTGAGCAGTGTGGACACGTCACCCTCCGCCGCCGCGGTTGATGCGACCTGCCGCACGGTTTCCACGACGAGGACCACGAGCCGGGTCGTCGTGCCATCGAGGTCCGCCCACGAATAGGACGTGCCGGCCAACGGTATGTCCCGCACCCGGGCAAGTTCGACGGCCACCCGACGCGCCGATGTCTCACCGCGTCGAAGACGCGACGCCGCATCGGCGAGCAGGTCGGCGTCGGTCACAAGGTGGGGGCCGAGCACCAGTTCGTCGGAGAACGTGGGCGGGCACCATGACCCGTCCACCGGGGGCAGTGCCACCTCCCCGAGAGCCCGACGCATGTCGGACACGATTGTCGAGAAGGTGGCATCGGAGACGTCCATCTCCCACATCGCGGTGCGGGCCGCCGAACGACGGCATCTGTCGCGGTTCAGCACCATCCATGTGAGTAACTCGAGTGCCCGACTCTTGCGAAAGACCGCCCTCTCCCCGGACCTGTTCTCCGCGACCGGATGACCGAGCACGCGCACCTGGATCAACCAACCATGATCGATTGCGACATCATCGCCCGGTGACGGATCGGGACGCTCGACAGCAGCCAACAGACGAGTGAGATCGGGGCTCGACGACACGACATCATCGGTCTCCGCCTCCGTAGCGGCGGCGGCATCCCGGCCGGTGCGCACGACCGCGCCGAGCACCGCCGTCTCCGTCGTGTCGAATCGGTCGGGCCAGAACCCTCGGCGCACCTGCTCCCGGCGCGCGCGCAGGATGCGCTCCATCACCGCGGCGGCCACCGCCGGCGACACGACGGTCCCTGCGGGCACGACCGTGGGAGGTGGCGTGATCTCCACCGCAGGTCCTCCCGGGGCGATGACGAGACCCGCCGCCAACAGACCGGCCGGGCGCATCGCCGCCGAGACGACGGGAGACGACCGGCGAATCGTCACGCGGGCGATCTCTACGAGGAGGAGTGCCGATGCGACGAGCAACACTGCATGGACGGCAATCGCGGCGTCGGGTGCGGTCGGCTCGAGTCGCGCGAGCCTCCCCCACGTACCGGGGCTCGCCGAGAGGACCCGTGCTCCCGACCATCCCATCACGCCGGCTGCGACGATGGCAGCGCTCACGCGAGCCAACATCACCCCGATCATCCCGCCACCAATTCCGCGGACCGTGTCACGGAGATGGACCGCTCGGTCACGCCGAGCAGGGAGAGAATCCTCATCGGAACGATGGTCCTCACCGACACGGTGATGCGGTCCCCCTGCACGACGATGCGCGAAGGCAGATTCCTGCGCGCAAGGAACCTTGCCGCGGCGGCGCGGGCTCCCTCGGGATCGATCCTCGGCTCCCCCGCGCGGATGCCATTGACCTGCTGGGCTCCGATGCGGGCTGCGTTCGCCGCCAGGTCCGAGAGTTCCCCGTACCGTGAAGACACCCGTCCCCCGTCGTAGGCGAGGCCGACGAGTGCGACCATCCCGAGGAAGAGACACACGACGAAAGCCGACACCGAACCCCGCGACGAGCCATCCATCATGCGCCCCTGTTCGTGTGGAAGTCGACGACCTCCGTCGACGTCGCCGTCACGGTTCGCCGCCCCACACCGAGCAGGGTCAGGCCGCCCATGTCCACGTTGCAACGCACCGTCGCGGTCACATGGAGGAGACCCGCCTCGGTCCGAGTCGAGAGACGCACCGAGGCGCCCGAGCAGGACGGATAGGTGGCGGCCAGTTCGCGCCGGGCCGCCATCGCTCCATGGGACGACATGGAATCGAACTGGACCTGGCTCGCCGTGCGCGCCGCCACGTCGGCCACCCTCGTGAGACGGAACGACGCCTCCGTGTACCGGTGGACGAACACCGCCGCCAGCAGGACCAGGACCAGGACCGGGGCGAGGACCACGGCCTCCACCGTCAACGATCCTCGTTCCCGTTCCACGGTCATCTCTCCTGCTCCAGGAGGAACCGCTCCCGCGGAGCGGTGGCCGTGCGCACCACCCGCACCGGCAGGAACGGCACGACCGGTCGGATCTCCAGTTCCACGGTGACCCTCACCGTTCTCGGGCCCACCGACACCCTCGCGGGACGCGGTGCCCGTGCCCCGAGATCACCGACCACCACATCCACCTCCTCGAGCACCGGCAATGGCGAGGCGCCGTCCGGGGATGCCGCAGCCACCTGGGCACCGCGAGTGGCGGCGATGTTGGCCACCTGAGCAGCACGGGCCAGCGACGTCACGTGGACGCCGGCGAAGAGGAGCGACAGCACGATCGGCACGATGAGCACCGCCTCGACGCTCGTCTCCCCTCGCCGGCATCCGCGTGGACCTCCCATGGCTCAGCCGAGGTCCAGTTGGTTGGCCTTGCTGCGGACGCGGGCGCTGAGGGTGGCACCGACGGCGATCGCGAGGGCGATGAGGGCCGCGGCCATCACCACGGTCGTGGCACTCACTTCTCCCCGTTCCCTGTCGGCCTCCCGCGAGGCGGTGAACCTGATCCAGTAGTACGCGGCGGTCTGTCGCATCGTTGACATGATTCTTCCTTTCCTTGTTTTCTCTCTTGTGAGACCTAGAGCGCCCCTATGGACGCGGTGAACGCTGGATACCCCACCAGCAGGATGAATCCGACGAAGAGCACCACCACGGGGGTGCCCATGTGTTCGGTGCGACGCTGGGCTTCGTGTTCGATTCGCGCGAGATTGCGCGACCTCAGGGCAGCGGCCTTGGCCACGAGTGACTGGCGGACACGGGCGCCATGCTCACCGGCCAATTGGACGCTGTTGGCCACTTCCTCGAGCGCGTCCACCCCCAGCTCGTCACCGAGTTCTGCCAGTGAGTCCCAATACGACGTCCGCGAACTCCTGGCGCGGGCCAGGGCCAGGCGGATGCGCTCGAACGCACTCCCCCCGCCGGCTCCCGCCGCCGCGATCATTGCGGTTTCCACTCCGGCGCCACCCGCCAACAGGACGTTGACGAGGTCGAGAAAGGCGGCGACCGCGAGGTCCATGTCCGCGCGCATGCGTTGCGCCCTCGTCCGGACGGACCGCACCACGGACCACCACGCGACGACCGGAGGAGTCACGAGAATCAGGAGGACCCCCAACGGCGACGCCTGCGCGCCGGCGGCACCGAGAACGATGACGACAGCGAGCCCGCCCAGTGCGGCCAGCAGGGTCGCCGCGGACGCACGGCGCGCGAACCAGCCGGGGCTCTCGCCGATCATCACGAGGTCCCGAGGATCGGGCAACAGCTGCATCATCTTGAGGCTCCCGGTACGGCCACGAAACGACCCGGTGTCTCGACGTCGGCGATGCGGTGCATCCACACCAATGCACCGACGAACAACACCACGACGAGGACCGCGACAGCGGCTCCTTCGACGGAGACGAAGGGCAGGAGATAGGCCGGATTGAGTACGAGCAGGCCGGTCACGAAAGTCGCCACTGCGACCGTGATGATGCGGACCGCGGTCCGCGACCTGGCTCGGGACACCCAGATGCGCAGATAGAGATCACACTCGGCTCGCGCGCACGATGCCAGGTGCCCGAGGAGGGCAGCAACGTCACGTGTCTGGTGCCGGGATGCAGTGACGAGCGCCGCGACGACGAAGTCGCAGGTCGGATGGGCGACATCGTCGGCGAATCGCACGAGGCCGTCCTCGAGCGTCCCGTAACGCAGCGAGGCCGTCAGACGCTGCACCGCAGGGCGCAGGACCCGGGGAGCATGGGTGCCGGTGGAGACGATGGCCTGTTCCAGGCCACCCGACGCGGCAATCGTGTCACGGAGGTTCTCCGTCCACGACGCGACGGCCTCGACGATCTCTCGTTGTTCATCGGCCGAACGGCGCATACCCGCGGCACGACGTGTGGGAAGGCGGATTCCGCCCCTCGCACCCGCCGTCACAATGAGAAGACCCCCGAAAACGAGCAATGCCGCGACAATCACGGGTTCCACCCCGCTTCGCGCCCACGAAATCCGTGCTCCTCGAGGAGGAGTGCAGTCGGACGACGCAGTGCGGCGAACGGCATGCAGTCCGCGCCCTCGGACCACACCTCATTGAGGGCAACATCGGTGCCCGAATGGCCCGCAACCTCGTGGACGCTGGACACGATGCGCCCGGTGCCCGCCGTGCGCACGTGCACCACCAGATGGACCGCTCCTGCGACGAGGAGAGTGATCGTCTCGGCGGGCGGGACGGTCGGACCCATCGAGACGTAGGCAAGGAGCTTGGGGAACACTGAACGCCCACTGTCGGCGTGCATCGTGCACATGGAGCCGTTGTTGCCCTGGCTCATGGCCAGCAACATCGGGAAGGCCTCCGCCCCCCGTACCTCGCCGACAATCACACGGTCGGGATCCATGCGCAGGGCCATCCTCGTCAGGTCGGCCATGGTGATCTCGCCGTGCCCCTCGACGTTGGCCTCCCTCGCCTGCAGGGAATCGTGGTCGGGATGACGGTCCTCGAAGTTCTCGATGCCCAGTTCGTAGGCGTCTTCGATGGTGACGATGCGCTCCGAGGGCGGGATTTCGTTGATGAGGGCCCGCAGGAGCGTCGTCTTGCCCGATCCGGTGCCCCCGGCCACCACGATGTTGCGACGAGCCCGCACAGCCGCGGCGAGGAATCCGGCGACCTCGGGGGTCATCATCCCGCGATTGCACAGTTCCCCGAGGGATGAATACTCGAAGCGGTGACGGCGGACGACGAGTGTCGGGCGCCGCGACACCTCCATCGCCGCGAAGATGCGCGAGCCGTCGGGCAGCTGGAGATTCAGGTGGGGATGGGCCGGATCAAAGCGCTGCTCGCGATGACCCATCCGCGTGGCCATGCGGCGGATGAGGTCCACGAGTTCGGCGTCGCTGTCGACGATCGGAGGATGCTCTCGCCGGCGGCCGTCACGCATCTTCACCCACACGGGACGATTGCCGCGGACGTGGATGTCGGAGATGTCGTCGTCCGCGAGCAGTGGCTCGAGGCGACCGAGCCCGAGGACCGCCGACACCGACTCCTCCACGAGAACCCTCTCGGCGGGATCGGGGAGGACATCGAACCCCCACTCACCCCCGGTGCGACGCCGGGCGAGGATCGATGCCGCGACGGACCGGGCCAGTTCCCGCTCCTCCTCGAGCGAGGGTTCGGGGAGATCCTCGTGGTGGCGACGCACGCGGTCGTCGGCCAGTGCCGCCGCGATGACGCGGGCCATCTCGACCGTCGTCGGCAGGACCGCGGTCGACATCACCGGGCCCCCACGATGCCGAGATGCACCGGGCCGGATCCCGCCACTGCGGCGAGCACGCTCTCGGTGCCCACGAGGGTCACCACCCACTCGGTGCCGAGGTCGGAGGGCGACGAGATGGAGTGGACGACCGTTCGCTCCGTCAATGCCCGCAGATCGCCGAAGCCGTCGAGCGACGGCGTGACGATGACGCGCACCACGTCACCGGGTGCGAGGGACGGAGGGAATCGACCCTCCTTCACCGCGACCGGGACGAGCACCTCGCCGGCGGCGGGGACGGGCAGGGCCGCGACGACGGGCATGGCGGCCGTATCGATGGGTGCCAAAGGCGCGGGCTTCCCACCGGAGAGGAACACTGCCGCGATCAGGCCGCAACCCACGAGGACCACACCGAGAAGGAGTTCGATCCGGATGCGCGATCCCTGTTGACGGTCGGAGCGTGGGTCGGGGGACGAAGGTGACGGTCGCAGGGCGGAGAGTCTCTCGTTGAAACCGTGGCTGGTAGATGTCTCGGACATCGATTCCCCTCTCGTGTGCGCGGGTCCGCGGTGGTGCGGCCCGATGTGTGGGCGGGCAACGTAAGGAAGGTGCGACGGCATTACCAGTCGGGCCACTCACGTCCCCACACCCGTGTCATCGGGTGAAGAGCTCGGCTTCAGCACGGGCGACACCGTCGCTCCGCCCGGGGGCTGAACGACCAGGTCGAGCCCGACCGGCCGTATCCTCGGGGGCATGTCCCAGGCACCCGAGCGGCTCCCCACGTCGAACGAGCCCTGCTGGTGCGGCAGTGGCCGCAAGTACAAGCGGTGCCACCGGGGCACCGAGGGACGCGTCCGGCCGGGCGTCGTGAGCCCGATGCTCGTCGTGCCTTCCCACATCGCCAAGCCCCCGTACGCCGACACCGGTGTCGTGCCCCCCTACCGCGAGGAGCGGGTGAAGACCCCCGAGGTCATCGAACGCATGCGGGTGGCCGGGCGCGCGGCCGCAGACATCCTGCGCCGGGCCGGAGAGATGGTGGCTCCCGGCATCACCACCGACGAGATCGACCGCTTCGTGCACCAGGCCTGCATCGATGCCGGCGGCTACCCGAGCCCCCTCAACTACCAGGGGTTCCCCAAGAGCGTGTGCACCAGCGTCAACGAGGTGATCTGCCACGGCATCCCCGATTCGCGCCCCATCGAGGACGGCGACATCGTCAACATCGACGTCACCATCTATCTCGACGGCGTGCACGGCGACACGAACGCCACCTTCACGGCCGCCACCGTCGACCCCGACGACCTCACCCTCATCCGCGTCACCGAGGAGTGCATGTGGCACGGCATCGAGGCCGTGCGGCCCGGCGTGGCCATCAACGAGGTGGGCCGTGCCATCGAGAGCCACGCCAAGAAGCACAAGTACGGAGTCGTGCGGGCCTTCATCGGCCACGGCATCGGCGAGAACTTCCACACCGACATCCAGGTGCTGCACTACTACGACGCGCGCAACGACATGATCATGCGCGAGGGGATGACCTTCACCATCGAGCCGATGATCTCGCGCGGTGCCTGGCAGCACCGCATGTGGGACGACGAATGGACGGCCGTCACCGTCGACGGCAGTCGCACGGCCCAGTTCGAGCACACCCTCGTGGTGACCGCGGACGGTTTCGAGGTGCTCACGGGCGGTCCCGGGGCGGCGTCGCCCGCCGCACCTTGGAACCGCTGAGTTCCCCGACCTAGCGTTCCTCCGTGACCGATCACGCCGGCGCCGACCGCTACCTGTCCTTCGACCGGGACGAATGGGCCGACCTTCGCGCCGCCACCCCGCTCACCATCCGCGAGAAGGACCTCGTCGCCCTGCGCGGCATCAACGAGCGCATCGACCTCGACGAGGTCGCCGCCGTGTACCTGCCCCTCACGCGCCTCCTCAACCTGTACGTGAGCGCCACGCAGAATCTGCACAAGGTGTCGGCCACCTTCCTCGGCGCGATGTCTCCGAAGGTCCCCTACGTCATCGGCATCGCCGGCAGCGTCGCGGTGGGAAAGAGCACCTTCGCCAGGATTCTCCAGGCTCTGCTTGCGCGCTGGCCCGAGCACCCCAAGGTGGACCTCGTCACAACGGACGGTTTCCTCTTCCCGAACGCCGTGCTCGAAGAGCGCGGCATCATGAACCGCAAGGGATTCCCCGAGAGCTACGACACCAAGACCCTGCTGCAGTTCCTGCGCGGGGTGAAGGGGGGCAGTGCCCGGGTGGAGGCGCCCGTCTACAGCCACGTGGTGTACGACATCGTGGACGGCGAGGCGATCTCGATCGAGCAACCCGACATCCTCATCCTCGAAGGTCTCAATCTGCTGCAGGTGGGTAACGAGTCGAACGAGTTCGTGTCGGACTACTTCGACTTCTCCATCTACATCGACGCCGCCGAGAGCGACATCGAGGAGTGGTACGTGGAGCGCTTTCACACCCTGCGCGAGACCGTGTTCCGCGACCCCGACAGCTTCTTCCGTCACTATGCCCATCTCGACGACGCCGAGGCGGAGGGGCTCGCCCGTTCAATCTGGCGGGAGATCAACGGCAAGAACCTCGTCGAGAACATCGAGCCGACCCGGTCGCGGGCATCGCTCATCGTGCGCAAGGGCGCCGACCACCGGGTGTCGAACGTGCACCTTCGGCGCCTCTGACACGGGGAAGAATGTGCCGATGACCCCGCGACCCGTCCTCCTCGCCTCGGCCCTCCTGCTCGCCGCCTGTGGCGGAGCATCCGGCGACATGGCCGACACCACCCTCGTCACCGTGCCCGACACCACGGAGGTACCCGCGGCGACCTGGGCCGAGATCGCCCCACCGATTGTCGAGGGCGAGACCGACCCGGTTGTCGTCGAGGGCGACGTGCTCAACGACGGTTACTACTGGGCATCGGTGTCCTCGGTATCGGGCAGCGGCGAGCTGGTGTTCAAGGTGACCCAGGTGCGCTTCGGCACCGCGTGCGAGGAGTGGGCCGCCACCATGGGCGGCACCGTCGAGTGCATGAACGACTACGGAGTGCAGGTCGACCCCACCGCGCTCGTGTCTCTCGCCGCCGACGCCGAGATCAGCGTCGCCACTCCGGGCGGACCCGGCACCAACTACACGATCGACGCACCGACGCTCATCGCTCTGGTCGACGGAACCGTCGTGTCGCCCCTGCCCGACTACGTGTGGACGTCGTTCCCGTTCGTCATCGTCGTCGAGGGATCCGTCGTGACGAGCGCCCACCAGTTCTGGGTCCCGTGACCGTCCCGGCCCGACACACGGTCCGGCACCTCGCGCGTCGTTTGGCCGCGACCACACTTGCCGTCGTCCTCGTCGGGTGCACCGGGCAGGACGGCACGAGCGTCACCGACACCACCGCAACCAGCGGAGCCGACAGCTCGGTGCCGGTCGCCACCACCGCCGGAGCACCGACGCCGGACACCCCCGCCTGGACACCCGTGAGTCCGCCCCGCGTGGAGGGTTCCACCGATGCGGTCGTCACCAGCGCCGCCGGTCTCGTCGACGGCTCGTACTGGGCGGTGCTCGACACTCGATCCGCCGGAGGCACGGCCACCTTCATCGTCATGCGCGCCCACTTCGGAGCGGCCTGCGAGGCCTATGTCGCCACGGTGCGGGGGGTGCAGTGCATGAGCGGCTACACGGTGCAGCGCGAACCGCGCGCGACTGTCGCACTCGCCCCCGACGCCGCGGTGAGTGTGGCGGCGCTCGACGACCCGTCGGCGAGCTACGCCGTCGGCCCCGCCGACCTCCTCGGTCTCGCCGGCGGGAAGGTGACGTCGCCCGCGGCGGGTTACGCCTGGGCTCCGTTCCCCTTCATCGTGGAGGTGAGGGCCGGGCGCGGGATCACCGCCCGACAGTTCTGGATCCCCTGACCGGTCCGCCGCGCGGGCGACCGGTCAGCGGTACAGAGCGTTCAGGTAGTTGTAGACGGTGATGCGCGAGACGGCCATCGCCTCGGCGAGGTCCTCCACCGCGCGCCGCAGTGTGAAGGCACCGCGCTGCTCGAGAAGTCGCACGGCCTCCTGCTTCTGGGCCCGCGTCATCCCGTCGAGCTTCGATCCCAGTTCCATCTCCACTTGGGCGATGAGCCGGTTCAGGGCCCCCGTGATGGGCGGGAGCCGCACCGCGGCCACTATTGCCCCCTCCCACTCGAGCGCGATGTCGCTCACCCGCGCCTCGTCCACCGAGACCACTTGGGCACCGAGAGCGTCGAGAACCGGCTTGATGGCAGCGACGAGCGGATGCGCGGCCGGGTCCATGGCGACGAGCCTACGGTCGCGGGCCGGTCAGGGCCCGATGCGCGGCAGCACCAGCGCGAGACTGTCGGGAAGGAATCGCTTCCCGGCCAACCAGTGCGAGAGTTCGCCCCGCTTCGCCCAGTGCGCCTCGTCGATCTCACCGTCGGGGAACGTGAACGGGCCCTCGCTCGTGCAGCGGAACACCGCGCCGACGACGCGCACCGTGTCGTCCTCGTAGAGTCCGGTGCCGAGCGGCTCGAGCGTCGTCACCGCGACGCCGATCTCCTCGCGCACCTCGCGGCACGCCGCCTCGTCCCACGACTCGCCCGGTGCCGTCACGCCACCCACCGCGATGTCCCACCACCCGGGCCACACGTCCTTGGTCCCGGCGCGCCGATGGACGAGCAGGTCGCCCACCGAGTTCGTCACGACGACGAACACCGCACGGTGGCGCAACCGGCCCGCGCGCATGGCCGACCGGGTCACGAGACGGTTCACGTTCCCTTCTCGGTCCACCTCTTCCACCTGCTCGTCGGGCGACGCGTGGGGTCGTGCCTCGGACGGGGTCTCCACGCCGATGTGCCTACCATGTGCCATGAGCAAAAACCCCGTCGCCACCTCAGCTGCGCGCGAGGAGCACGGCGACCCCGCGGGGATCCTCGAGCAGGCCGGCGACGTCTTCGGCGACGCCGTCACCCTGCGTCGCGAACTGCACCGCTGGCCCGAGATCGGCAACCATCTCCCCCGCACGCGCGAGGCCGTGCTCGGCGCGCTCGAGGGACTGTCCCTCGACCTCACCCTCCACACCGCCACGAGCGGTGTCGCCGCCCTCCTCACCGGTGGCAAGCCCGGCCCCACGGTCCTGCTGCGCGGCGACATGGACGCCCTGCCGATGCCGGAGGACACCGGCATCGACTTCGCCTCCGAGGTGGACAACGCCATGCACGCCTGCGGCCACGACACCCACACGGCGATGCTCGTCGGTGCGGCCCGGGTGCTCTCGGCGAGGCGGGACGACATCGCGGGTCGTGTGCTGTTCATGTTCCAGCCCGGCGAGGAAGGTCACGACGGCGCGAGGGAGATGATCGACGAGGGCGTGCTCGACGTGCCGCCCCTCGCCGACGGCACTCCGTCGCCCGTCACGGGGGCCTTCGCCATCCACGTCGCCTCCAACATCCCCGGCGGCTTCGTCGCCCTCAAACCCGGCGCTCTCATGGCCTCGAGTGACGAACTCACCATCACGGTCAAGGGCAAGGGCGGACATGGCAGTGCCCCCCACTTCACGCTCGACCCGGTGCCGGTCGCCTGCGAGATCGTGCAGGCCCTCCAGACGATGGTGACGCGGCGAATCGACGTCTTCGATCCCGGCGTGGTCACCGTCACTCAGATCCACACGGGCACCGCCTACAACGTCATCCCCGAGACGGCCGTCATCATGGGCACGATGCGGTCGGTCAGCGAGCGCACGCGTTCGCTCATCCACGACGGCGTCCGTCGCGTCGCCGAGGGCGTGGCCTCCGCCCACGGCATGGAGGTCGACGTGAACCTCGAGTTCGGCTACCCGGTCACGGTGAACGACGTCGGATTCGCCGGGTTCGCCGCCGACGTCGCCACGGCAGTGGCCGGGGACTCGAACGTGCGCATCATGGACAACCCGGTGATGGGGGCCGAGGACTTCAGCTACGTGCTCAACCGCGTGCCCGGCGCCATGGTGTTCCTCGGGCTCATGCCCGCGGGAATGGACATCTTCGCCGCCGCACCGAACCACTCGAACCGGGCCATCTACGAGGAGGACCACATGAGGCGCGGCATCGCGCTCTACTCGGCGATGGCCCTGCGCCATCTCGGCGTGCCGCTCGGCTGAGCAGCCACAGCGTCAGTCGTTGCGACCGGCCTGGGAGGCCTTGGCCCACCATTCGCGGGCTGCCGCGAGGATTTCGCCGTCTGACATCGCCTGCAGATTGAGGTGCAAATCGTCGCTCACCGCGGCCGAGAGGTCGCGGTGCTTCGTGCCGAGGTAGTCGCGGAACCTGTCCACCTCGCTGCCCTTGCCGTGACCGTGCCCGATGAGAAGGAGATGACCCGCACCTGCACAGGCCGCGGCGATGTCCGCGAAGAAATCGGGATTCGCCGAATCGGTGTGGTGGCCGTGGTCGGCCTGTCCCATGCGCACGTGGCGATGGTCCTGGTCGCCGGGGGCGTGCACGACATGTGGCGCGGTACCGGGTTCGATCCCCTGTGCCCACACCTTGGCCTCGTTCTGGGTGACCACCGCAACGACGAGCTTGTGATTGTTGCCGCTCATTCGCGCCCTCCTCATGGTTCCCGCAGGAACCGTCCGGATGACCCGGCCACGGGAACGCTTCCCTAGGATTCGGTCATCGCTTCCGACACCCACTCTACGTCGCCCCCTTCGGACAGCTTCGACCGGGTGCTGGGGCTCGGACACGTCACGGCCAGTGGTGTAGCGGTCATCATCGGCGCGGGTATCTACGTACTGCTCGGCCCAGCCGCTCAGGACGCGGGTGGACTCGTATGGCTCTCGTTCATCGTGGCGGCCGGCCTGTGCGCGCTCACCGCCTTCAGTTACATGGAGCTGTCCTCGATGTACCCGAAGGCCGGATCCGAGCACGAGTTCACGCGGCACGCCTTCCCTCCCGTCGTGTCCTTCAGCGCAGGCTGGGCCATGACGACCGGACTCATCGTGGCCACGGCGAGCGTCGCGCTCGGTTTCGCCCGTTATACGGGCGAGTTCGTGGACCTCGGCGATCGCACGACCGCCTGGGCCGTCATCCTCGCCATGTCCCTCATCTCGGCGACGGGCATGGCCAAGGCGGCATGGGTCGTCATCGCCATGGGATCCGTGGAGATCGGCAGCCTCGTCGTCGTCGCCGTCGTGGGTCTCCCGGACATCGGGCGCAACTCGCTCGTCGAGGGCGGAAGCATCGCCGGGGTCGCGGCGGCCGCCGGGCTCATCTTCTTCGCCTTCATCGGCTTCGACGAGGTCATCACCCTGGCCGAGGAGACCCGGGATCCCGTGCGCAACATCCCGCGCGCCTTGTTCCTCGCCCTCGTCATCTCCACGTTCCTCTACGTCGCCGTCGCCGCCGTCTCGGTCGGCGTGCTCGGCGCCGATGAACTGGCCAGAGCGGAACGACCGCTGGCGTCCGTGATGGAGGCGGCCGTCGGAGGCAGGTGGCGCTCACCCATGGCGATCGCCGCACTCCTCAGCACCGCATCCACCGTGCTCCTCCTTCTCACCGCGTCGGCGCGCATGGTGTACGGCATGGCCTCCACCGGCGCCCTACCCCGCTCGCTCGCCCGGGTCGAGGGGCGCCGGGTCCCGGGGCCCGCTCTCCTGCTCGTGACGGTGTCGGCCTTGGTGCTCGTCC
>Ga0315903_10008165_pt1 | contig 12935 bp, 14 predicted proteins | sample LakEriMetagenome_7_FD_203524 | JGI IMG/M metagenome (GOLD analysis project Ga0315903, IMG submission 203524) | Freshwater fungal communities from buoy surface, Lake Erie, Ohio, United States - Buoy 2 MA119 | ecosystem: Environmental > Aquatic > Freshwater > Lake | place: USA: Lake Erie, Ohio...
GCAATTGAAGTGCAAGAAAAGAGGACGGGTCAGCCCTGATGAATACCAACAACAGGCAGCAGCAGAACAACAATCGTCGGCGCGGTCGCAACAATAACAACAACCGGCAGCAAAATAACAATCGTAGCGGTTTTGACTATCAGAACCAGATTGATAACCGTGCGCGCGGCAACGCAGCGCAGATGTTAGAAAAATATAAAAAGCTGGCACAAGATGCGCAGTTCAATGGTGACCGCGTGAACGCGGAATATCACCTTCAATTTGCCGACCATTACTTCCGCGTACTCGCCGATTTCCGCAGCCGCCAAGAAGCGCGTCAGGAACAGCAAGGCGAACGCCGCCCTCGTGACGATGCGCGCGACGATAGTCGCGATGATCGCGATGATTGGCAGAATGATAACCGCACGCCGAATTATGATCGCTCGCCCAATTACGAAGATCAGCCCGCATCAGGTAATGACGATGCGGAAGACGCTTCTGATGAGGAATCGAACGACATAGAACCGCGCGAGCAACAGCGTGATATGCGCACCCGCCGCCCTGAACGTAGCGAGCGCCCGGCAAATAGCCGGAATGCTAATCGCGGCCCACGCCGGCATCACAGTGAAGACGTGGATGACGCCCCAGCAGGTCTCGATCTTGCGGTCTTGCCGCCATCAATTGCTATATCGTCCGATGAAGATAATGCCGCTGAAAGGCCAGCGCGCCAGCCCCGTGCCCGCCGCGCTAAAGCTGCGCATGATGAAGATATTGCTGCCGCCGAATAATTAAGGCGATATAGCTTTTTGGGAACATAAAATTGGTGCCGGATTGGTTTCCGGCACTTTCATGCCTCTGGCAAGGGCCTTGGCTTGTGGTTTTCGTCTAACGCGACGAAGGTGAATAGCCCTTCGGTGACCTTCACTTCTTGCTGGCCACGCTCGCGTGTGGCGATTACCTCGATACGGATACCCATCGACGTACGCCCGCGATGCTCAAGGGTTGCATAGACCGAGATAATGTCGCGCAACAATATCGGCGCAATAAACTCCATCTTTTCGATTGCGACGGTTGCACAGGCGCCCTGTGCAATACGGCCCGCAAGTATGCCGCCTGCATGATCCATCATGCCAAGCACCCAGCCACCAAAGATGTGGCCATTGGCGTTGATATCGGCTGGCCCCGGAACGACGCGTAATACCGGGTCATTCCGCTTTGGAAGATTTCGAATATTCTCGGTCACCGGTCGACTTCATCTTCAAATGGATCATCAATGGCTTCATCATGGCCCGATCCGCTGGACAAAAAAACCAATCCCATAAGCGCCGCCGTGAGCATGATTGCGCCAACAATCGCACCCGTAGTCGCGATGTAGAAGTGAATGGAAACCACACCATTCTGCCACCAGAATGCCCACAATGCGATGGCGGTCACAAGCAATGTGACGCCAAACATCCAGCGCATGAGGCGCCAGTATCGCTGCCACGCGAAGTTAGCATATTCGGGATCATCGAGGCGCGAGGGACGAGTCATAACTTTATAAGGCCGCCTTATGCGATAAGTTCCATCAGGGGCAAGGATATAGGCAGAGAATCGATGATGATTTCTGCGACATTAGCCAAGATGGTGGCCCAGACCGTGAATGTACCTGCCATTACCGTTGCGTGTGACACGGCTATTTTGCCCGCGTTATCGATAAAGTCAAAACCGAAGCCGCCGTCCGTATATATGGTGGTGGTTGCGAAGTCCCCGTCCCCTTGGCAGGCAGGCGGCTAAGGCGGGTGGTTACTGGCGGGTGGTTGCTGGCGGTGCCATGATGTTGTTGGCAGGGTCATAAACAGGTTTTGGCGCATATTTCATGTTCCAGTCCGCCAAATCCCGTTCATATTTTGCATAAGCCTCGTAGAAATTGACAAATACTTTGTCGATATCGGCGAGGCTGCCCATGGCATATTCGGGCAAGGCTTCTTTGGGAACCTGATTGGCCTCTTGCAGCTTGCGTAACGCCATATCGCAATATTGCGCGCGCACGGGCGGTAGTGCGAAATAATTGTACAAATCCGTCATCCGCGTGTCGCGAATGCGTAGGCCATTCTGCTTTGGATAACGCGCCACATATTCGCGATCGACCGATTTACTGGTTTTCGACAGCAGTACCTTATGGATGGCAATGAATTTATTATACTCAGTCGCGATCTGTCCCCACACTGGGCCCTGACAATTGAGCGCTGCGACATTGAGCGCAGAACGGAAATGCCAAATCTGCTCATCACGGCTTAACCCGCGATTGGGCGTTACGCGAACGCCATCAACACCGATAGGAGGCAGGGTCATCGATAATGCAGCGCCGCCCGGTGGTAACGGCATGGCAGGAGTAATCGGCAGCGGAAGCTGAACTGGGACAGGCGCGACCTTTACGGGCGGTGGCGCACATGCGGCTACAGCCGTGATAAGGATGAGTGCGGCTAGATTTTTGATGCCCGGGCGCATTATGTAGTCTCCTAAATTCTGAGCCTAATTCCAACGAGATTTTGCGCGAAAAGAAAAGCCTTGTTCGACCAAATCCCTAAGAAAAATGGCCCAGTGGTTTACCACCGGGCCATTTGTTTCTGTTCAAGCTGATCCGCCAAAGATTATTCGCGGTTACCCAGGAAGCTCAGCAAGAATTGGAACATATTGATAAAGTCGAGATAGAGCGTCAGCGCAGCCATGACAGCAGCTTTACCGATCATTTCTGGACCCTGAAGGTAGAAATACTCGTTCTTGATACGCTGCGTATCATAAGCTGTAAGGCCGGCGAAGATCAACACACCAGCGCAGCTAATTACCCAACCCAAAGTGTCAGAACCCAAGAAGATGTTCACAATGGATGCCACGATCAAACCGACCATACCCATTACGAGGAAGCTTCCCCAACCGCTCATATCCTTCTTCGTTGTGTAGGCCCAAAGGCTGAGACCAGCAAAAGCCGCCGATGTTGCAAAGAATGTTTGTGCGATGGATTCACCGGTGAACATCATAAAGATACGCGCCAACGAAAGGCCCATCAGGACCGCAAAGCCCCAGAACATTGCCTGCAGAGTTGCGGCTGAAAACTTGCCCTGCCCAAAGCTCATCACCATCACAACCATCAAAGGTGACAAAATGATGACCCAGCTCATCAAGCTTGGGTTAAGCATCAGATTTTGTGCAAGCTCGGTCTGTGCAAACAGCATCGCGACGATGCCAGTCAGCAATACCCCCGACGCCATATAATTATAAACCTTGAGCATGTGCGAACGCAGACCGGCGTCAAAAGCGACGTCGCCGGCGCGTGAGCCGACACCTGCAAGACTTGACTGGGTCCCGGTTACCCGTGGATCGGACCACTGTGCCATGACTTATTTCTCCTCATAACACGGCAATATAGCCGCATGCCAACTATATTGGATGAAATCGTTCCAGATTCAAGCGAAACACGACATGTAACGTAGCGTTTTTTGCAAATGCTAACGGATAGGACGTCTGCAACCAGCCGCACGGATTCCCAATGCTGTAATTCCGCACCCAAGTTCCTCGCCAAGCCTATCGTAAATCGGGTTGCACCGCTTGGCTGTTCTGCTAGCCATGACACTACACCGTGCAAACAGCCTAATCGGGAGAGTGATGTGAGTGTGACGGCCGAAGGTAAAAATAACAACGCCGTTGTTGAAAAACACGATGCACCATTGCCCGAGGCAAGCAGCTACAGTTGGTATGTGCTTGTGGTACTGGTTGTCGTTTACATCCTCAACTTCATTGACCGTCAAATCCTCAGCATCTTGGCGGTTGATATCAAGGCTGATCTTGGCCTGACCGATGCAGACATGGGCTTTTTGGGCGGCGCGGCCTTTGCGGTTTTTTACGCCTTGTTCGGCATTCCTCTCGGGCGGCTTGCGGACAATTGGAGCAGGGTTAAGCTACTGTCGATCGGTCTTGCTCTATGGTCGATCATGACTGCTTTATCAGGCTTTGCGCGCAATCAAGCCGAATTGACTATCGCCCGCATGGGCGTCGGCGTCGGCGAAGCGACGGCAAGTCCGACGGCTTATTCCTTGATTTCCGATTATTTCCCGAAGCGGCAGCGCGCAACCGCGCTCGCTATTTATTCCTCCGGCCTGTATATCGGCGGCGGCGTGTCGTTGTTCATTGGCGCGCTCATCGTCCAAGGCTGGAATGAAGCCTATCCGCAAGGTGGTCCACTTGGCCTTGTCGGCTGGCAAGCGGCGTTTCTCGCCGTTGGCCTCCCCGGCGTCATGGTAGGATTATGGGTCGCAAGCCTGCGCGAACCTGCTCGCGGTGCGATGGATGGTTTGGCGACGCCTGCCCACCCTGCTCCCTTCCGTGCGTTTGTGAGCGACCTGTCGATGATCGTTCCGCCCTTTACGCTGCTGGGCGCATGGCAGCGCGGACCCGCTGCCTTAGCCATCAATGTCGCAACGGGCGCAGCGATTGCGGCCTTTGCTTATTGGATGATTCAACTCACAGGCAATTTGCCACAGTGGTCCGCCGTCGGCTTTGGCTATTACGCCGTCTTCTCATGGGCATCGACGCTTCGCGCCAAGGACCCAGCTACATTCCGCCTGATTTGGGGCACGCCTGCCTTTATCTGCACAACCATCGGCTATGGCCTTGTCGCTTTGGCGGCATATGCCCTTGCGTTCTGGTCTGCGCCATATGCAGAAATTGTACTCGGCTTACCAAAGCAGGAACTGGCGTTCATCCTTGGCGCGAATGGCGCAGTCAGCGGCTTTTTGGGCGTAATTCTAGGTGGCCGCGTGGCAGATGCCCTGCGCACCAAAAATCCCGCCGGCCGTATTCTTGTGGTTATTCTCGGCGTTCTCGGCCCGATCATTCCCATCGCTATTGGCTATACCACTAACAATGCAATCCTGTTCTACGTCATGAACTTCTTAGCCGGGATGCTTGGTGCAACGGCACTTGGCGCAGCAGCAGCGACAACGCAGGATCTCGTCTTACCCCGTATGCGCGGCACGGCAACCGCTGCCTTCTTCCTTGGCACTACCCTCGTTGGCTTGTCGTTCGGTCCGTATATGGTCGGACAGATTTCCGACCTTGCTGGAACGATAGTCGATGGCAAGCTGGTTGGCGATTTGCGCGTCGGCATCCTGTCGCTGATTGCCGTTGCACCTGTTGCGCTGGCCTTGTTGATCGCCGCCTATCGCACCGTGCCAAAAGCTGAGCAGACAATCGTCGAGCGTGCGCGCGATGCAGGAGAAACAGTTTAATCAACCGATTAAATTCGGCTTGACGTCCGCGTCAAGTTACTGTCATTGATGCAAGCAGAAACCGCCGGACATTTTTGCAGGGGATTTTTCCATGTCACTCGATAGCATTCCACGCACCGCCTATAATGAAGATCATGAGGCCTTCCGTCAGTCGGTGCGCCAATTTCTGCAAAAGGAAGTCGCGCCGCACGCAAAGCAATGGCAGGAAGAGGGCATTGTCCCCAAATCCATTTGGCCGAAGGCTGGCGAAGTCGGCATGCTCTGCCCCACCGTTCCTGTGGAATATGGCGGCCTTGGCCTCGACTTCGGCTATAATGCCATTGTCGATGAAGAGTCGGCTTATTATGGCGGCGTAGCCACAGGCTTCTCGCTGCAGTCCGATATCGTTGTGAACTATATCACCAGCTATGGCAGCGAAGAACAGAAGAAGCATTGGTTGCCAAAAATGATCTCTGGTGAGGTTATCACAGCCATTGCGATGACTGAACCTGGTACCGGCAGCGACCTTCAAGGGATGAAGACTACCGCCAAGAAAGACGGTAATCATTATGTCATCAATGGCAGCAAAACCTACATTACAAATGGCCAAAATGCCGACCTGATCCTCGTCTGCGTTAAGACCGACACTGAAATTCAGCCAGCCTATAAGGGCATGTCGATTGTTTTGGTTGAAGCCGACCGCGAAGGTTTCAAACGCGGCCGTAACCTCGACAAAATCGGTATGGATGAAGCCGACACGTCCGAACTTTTCTTTGAAGATGTGCGCGTCCCAATGACCAACTGCTTGGGCGAAGAAGGCAAGGGCTTCATCTATCTGATGAGCGAACTGCCGCAGGAGCGCCTTTCGATCGCTGTTTCATCCATGGCAAGCACGCAAAAGGCGTTTGACGAAACCGTCGCCTTTTGCCGCGACCGCATTGTGTTTGGAAAGCCGTTACTTGATTTTCAAAACACCCGTTTCGTCCTTGCCGACATTAAATCGAAGCTGCAGGTCGGCTGGGCGCATCTCGACTGGGCATTGAACCGCCATTATAAGAAAGAACTGACCGCCGAAGAAGGTGCCGCCGCCAAATTGTGGCACACCGAACTGCAATGGGAAGTTGTCGATGCCTGCTTGCAGCTGCATGGCGGCGCAGGATATATGAACGAATATCCCATCGCGCGCATGTGGCGTGCCGCCCGCGTAACGCGGATTTTCGGCGGCACGAATGAGATCATGAAAGAACTGATCGGTCGGGGTCTTTAAGCACCGAAACAATCGTCATGCTGAACTTGTTTCAGCATAACACACCGCCGCTCGTCATCCTGAAAAAAATTCAGGATGACGAACTAGGATATGGAAACATCTATGCCGAAACCGCAGAGCTGGCAGCTTGATCCGGCAAATTACCCGTTCAAACACAGCACCGAAACGCGCTTTGCCGATCTGGACCTTCTGGGCCACATCAACAATGTCTCCATGGCTGGATTGTTCGAGCATGGCCGCGGCATGTTCAACCACGCGATTGAGGTGGAACGCCGGGCGCCGGGCCAACGCTGGCTGATTGTCAGTGTCGCGATTGAATATATCGCCGAGGCACATTTCCCAGAACATGTGGAGATTGCCAGCGGCATATTGCGGATTGGTCGAAGCAGTTGGGACATTGCCTCTGCCGCGTTTCAAGGCGGGGAATGCAAGGCGACCTGCATCACAACTATCGTGCTGACCGATGCGAACGGCCCAACGCCCTTACCGCAAGAATTGCGCGCCGAATTTGAACGATTGCACGTTAAGCTCCCTTAGGGTCAGAACCTAATCGGCAAAAACCCCTGCCCGTTTTTGCATTCCGGCCATAACGGCTTCGATCTGGTTCGGTGTGCGAATTACGCGGGCTTGGCGGACGCTTTCGGCCATCAATATCGCGTCTTCATCCATATCGACATATTCATTGAACAAGGCTTTTGCCTCGCGCATCGCGTGCGGGTTACGATCGGCAATTTCGCGGGCGATAGCCATGGCACGGGCGCGTGGGTTTTCGTCCACGAACGTAGCAAACCCTAAACTCAGCGCCTCGACTCCTGAAAATTCGCGGTTGGTGTAAGTCAATTCGCGTAGAGCGTCTTCGCGCACCATCCCGCGCCACAAAGCATAGCCGCCCATGTCGGGGATCAGGCCCCATTTCATTTCCATCACCGCAAGCCGTGCATCAGGCGCAACCACACGGATGTCTGCTCCGCTCGCAATTTGTAACCCGCCGCCGAAACATACACCGTGCACCGCCGCGATCACTGGCATCGGTAACTTGCGCCAGAGCATGGCAACTTGTTGGAATGTGTTGGCATTGCCATGCGTCCTATCGGTTAGGCTACCCATCCCGCTGTTCGCGCTTGCACCGCCGTTCGCCATGCTTGCCATATCAAGGCCTGCACAGAAACTGCGCCCTTCGCCAGACAACACCACAGCGCGCACGCCTTTCATACAGGCAAGCTCTTCGCCAGCGGCTATGATCCCTTGAAACATCGCCGGATCAAGCGCGTTCATCTTGTCCGCGCGTGTGAGGCGGACATCGGCGACATGATTGTCAATGGAAATGGATACGCGGTCGTTCATGCTTCGCTCCTGTTCAGTGCAAATTCCACCAGCGGCAATTGATCATTGCCAAAATACATCTTGTCCGTGTCAACAAATATAGTCGGCGAACCATAGCCGCCGCGCGCGATGACCTCGTCCGTATTCGCGCGTAAGATTCCCTTTACCGCATCGGATTGTGAGGCCGTACGCATAGCTTCTCCGTCCAGACCAGCCTTGTTCGCCACCGCGACCAAGACATCAGGGTCGTCAAGATTTTCCTGCGCGCCAAAATAGCTTTCAAAGGCGGCCTTTGTGAACGTATTTAGCGCCACCTGATCGTCTGCGAGCGAACATGCCATCCGCATCGCATGGATGCTTTTTGCCGGATGATAGATACTGGGAAAGTTGATTTCCACGCCCGCCAGCTTTGCCCAATCACGCATAACCCGCCAACTATGCTTGAACTTAGGGTTATCGGCCGCTTCTCGTGCGGCATATACCGCCGGATTGACGGCATTGAATACACCGCCGACCAATATCGGACGCAAGCGGACAGAAACGTCCGTACGCGCGATTAGCGCATCAAGATTATGGAACGCAATATACGTCCATGGACTTGAAAGATCGTAGAAGAATTCAACCCGCTCGCTGTTCATGTCCCTCTCCCGTTACGAAAATCAATCATAGCATTGCGTCCTATTTTATGAAGCTGATAAATTTGGATCCGCGCGCTTGCGCCAAAGTTCAAACGCTTGTCCGCGATTTTGCACCGTTTGCCGCAGTTCAATAAAGGCATGGCTGCTGATTATTTGACTTTAACCATCGCACGCCACAGGAGTACATGCGGGAACGCCCGTGGAGTTTAGAAAACAGTCGTGGATTATTCGCCTTATGCTTGACGGCAAAGAGACACGGCTTGCAGGACAGGGCTGGGACATGGATGTGTCGTTATCCGATGCCATAACCAAATCGATGCATCAAAAAACCGAACAGATTCCGTCTGGCGCAGGCTGGTCACGCCGTTTTGCTCAACTCGATTTTGTGCCAGACCTTGGGCAAGATATAGGTTCAGTTCGCTGGTTCCGTGGGCTTGGTACCTTAACCGCATTAAGCGTCGCTGCGCTTGCACTTCTGCCAGATTACGGACCAATTTACGCTGTGCAGCCCTCCATGCCGACCAAGGCGGAGTTTGAAGAAGCGCGCGCACAAATGCTTATGCCAATTGGATATGGCAGCGACAGCGGCAAGCGCATGGCAGCCACCGACGCGGTTGTCGCACTGGCCGATAGCCCGGAACGACCGCGCATCGAACTCACGGCATCTTTGGGACGCGGCGACAGCTTTGCCCGCTTACTGCAACGTTCCGGCGTTAGCGGCAGTGAGGCAGCTAATGTGGTGAATATGGTATCAGGCGCAACGGCATTGTCGGATATCGAGCCAGGCACCCCCATTGACATTGTCCTTGGAACGCGACCGACGAAAAATCAGCCAAGACCTCTTGAATCGGTGGTTTTTCGCGCGCGCTTCGACCTCAAACTCGAAGTCAACCGTGAAGGCAACAGTTTTAGATTGAACAAAAAGCCTATAAACGTCGACAATACGCCGCTGCGTATTCGTGGGACCGTTGGTAGTGAGGGCATTGCCCGTTCGGCGCGGGCCGCTGGCGCGCCGGCGCGGGCTATTCAGGATTATCTGAAAGTCATTTCTGGGCGCACATCCTTATCAGGTATCCGGCCAACTGACCAATTTGACATCATAATTGATTACAAGCGCGCCGAAACTGGCGAAGTCAAAGTGGGCGACCTGCTATATGCTGGCGTTGACCGTGGTGGAAAATCCAATATTCAGATGTTGAAATGGACGTTGGGCGGCAACACCCAATGGTTTGAGGCATCGGGCATCGGTGAATCGAAAGGTGCCCTAAGTCGTCCGGTGAATGGCCCCGTGACATCGGGTTTTGGCCCCAGACGGCACCCGATTTTGGGATATATGCGGATGCATGCCGGCCTTGATTTCAAGGCAGGCTATGGCCAGCCTATTTTTGCGGTGACCGACGGCGTTGTAGCTTTCGCTGGGCGCAATGGCGGCTATGGCAATTTTGTGCGGCTCAATCACAGTGGCGGTCTTGCGAGTGGCTATGGCCATATGAGCCGGATAGTAGCGCGCTCAGGCAGCAGAGTCCGGCGCGGGCAAATTATTGGCTATGTCGGCTCCACGGGCCTGTCGACCGGGCCACATTTACATTACGAGCTTTATCGTAACGGACGCGCGGTCAACCCAATGTCCGTGACGTTCACGCAGCGCGCGCAGCTGTCCGGGGGCGAACTCGCCCGTTTCAAGGGCAAGCTTCAAAGTCTGAAGTCCGTCACGCCAGGTGCGGCGCTTACGCCATTACAAACCGCAACCAAAAAAGACGAAGTGCCAAAGCGCGAAATTGACCGACTAACACTTCGCGACAGTCGGATAGAGACTGGCGGATAGAGACTGGCGGATAAGGCGTTGAGGAAAGAATGTATCGCCGCTAAGTGTTTTGGATGAGCGATATATCTTCTTTCCCAAACACCCGCCTGCGCCGTACCCGTGTCACCGGCTGGAGCCGCGCCATGGTGCGCGAAAATATGCTTTCTCCTGCCGATCTCATATGGCCATTGTTCGTAACCGAAGGCGAAGGCGTTGAGGAACCGATTGCGACACTCCCCGGGGTCTCGCGCTGGTCCATTGACCAGATTGTCCTGCGCGCTGCTGAAGCCATAGAATTAGGCATACCTTGCATTGCGCTGTTCCCGAACACACAGGCCGACCGCCGCACCGAAGATGGCGCGGAAGCGTGCAATCCCGATAACCTCATGTGCCGCGCCATTCGCGCTATCAAGCAAGCGCATGGCGACCAGATCGGCGTTTTGACTGATGTCGCGCTCGACCCTTATACCAGCCATGGGCAAGACGGGTTGATTGATGATGACGGTTATGTCGTCAATGATGACACCGTCGCTGTGCTCGTCGACCAAGCGATCAACCAGGCCAATGCGGGCGCGGACATCATCGCGCCAAGCGATATGATGGATGGCCGCGTTGGTGCCATTCGTAAAGCGCTGGAAATGAACGGGCACCATAATGTTCAAATCATGTCCTATGCCGCCAAATATGCGAGTGCCTTTTACGGCCCATTTCGCGATGCGGTTGGCTCGCGCGGCCTGCTAAAAGGTGACAAGAAATGTTATCAAATGGACCCGGCCAACACCGACGAAGCCATACGCGAAGTGGCCATGGACATTGCCGAAGGCGCAGACAGCGTCATGGTGAAGCCCGGCCTGCCCTATCTTGATATCGTCCGCCGGGTGCGTGAGCGCTTTGACGTGCCTGTGTTCGCGTATCAGGTATCGGGCGAATATGCTATGATCGAGGCGGCCGCTGCGGTGGGCGCAGGCGACAGAGATGCGCTTGTTCTGGAAACGCTAATGGCCTTCAAACGCGCGGGTTGTTCCGGGATATTGACCTATCATGCAGCGGTGGCAGCGCGTTTGCTTAGGGCGTAACGCCCTAAACGAATTCGTCCCCCGCACCTTAAGCTTTGGAACAGCCAATGATACACGCACGCAACGACATCAGCATCATTACGTTGAACGGCAAAACACCGCAGATCCATGAGAGTGCTTTCATCGCGCCAGGTTGTCGCATCATCGGTGATGTCACCATCGGCGCAGACGCCAGCATTTGGTATAATTGCGTAATCCGCGCAGAGGTCAACCGCGTGGTCATTGGTGCACGCACCAATATTCAGGACGGCAGCATAATCCATTGCGATGGCCCGATGCCCGGCGTTGAGGACGGATTTCCGACCATCATTGGTGACGATGTGCTGGTAGGGCATAATGTCATGCTGCACGGTTGCATCTTGCATGATCGCGCCTTTGTGGGCCTGTCTTCCACCGTGATGAACGGCGCCGTGATCGAAAGCGACGCTATGCTTGCCGCTGGCGCGATGTTGACACAGGGTAAGCACATTGCCACCCGGCAATTATGGGCGGGTTCACCTGCGCGCTTTGTCCGCGATCTTGACGATGCCGCCGTCATGGGGATGCGGCTTGGCGTTGCGCATTATGTAGAAAATGCCAAAGCCCATGCCGCTGCCGCAACTTCCGCTTAAAACTTCGCCCTTATGGTGAAGCGCCCATTCATGGGTGCACCGGTTGATATATTATTATTGTTATGGGCATCCGAAAAATAGTCGGTGTTGAACAGGTTTTCAACATTCAACTGCAATTGCAAAGCATCACTCAGCTCATAATAAAGCGCGGCATCAATGCGCGTGAACGCAGGCAGTTTTGTTGTATTGGGAACTGTCCGAATGGCGGCAAACTGGCTGGATTGGTGAATGACGCCAAGGCCAGCTGCAAATCGATCGTTAACGTCATAGCGGTTCCACAGACTCGCCTGATGCTTGGGAACCTGCCCTAAACGCACGCTGTCATTGCCCGCCAAGGTTGCATCTTGATAGCTGTAGCCGCCATGAACTTGCCACGATGACAGGATCTTGCCCGTGACTGCCAACTCGACGCCTTGTGTTCGGGTCGTGCCGATATTGATGCTGGCGACCGGATTGCGGGGATCAGGCGTCGTCGCATTGCTGCGTTCCAACTGAAACACGGCAAGCGTCACGTTCAGATTTGGCTGCACATCCCATTTGGCGCCAAGCTCGTAATTTGTGAACTTTTCCGGCGCGAGATTCTGCTGCGTCACCGTCAGCGCCAAAAACTGGTCACCTGAGCGGGGGAGGAAGGACTGACTATAGCTGCCATATAAAGAGATATTTTCCTGCGGCTTGAAAATCAGGCCAAGGCGCGGGCTGACTTTTTCGTCCTTGCGGGCAAAGGGCCGGTCAACCGCTGGAAACAGATCCGTTCCTTCAATGTCGAAATTATCATAACGCAGGCCAGCAACAATATCGATATGGTCGCCAAAACTGATTTGATCCTGAACATAGGCTGAGAAGAATTTCACGTCGGACACGGTATCGCGGGATAACTCGCTGAAATTGACGGTTGGGAATATGGGGTTGGTGAGGCTGAGCGTTGTTGAAGAGAACACGCCGTTGAAACGCCGGTTGGCCGATTTTTGGTCTCCATATTCGGTACCGA
>Ga0315903_10008168_pt1 | contig 12933 bp, 17 predicted proteins | sample LakEriMetagenome_7_FD_203524 | JGI IMG/M metagenome (GOLD analysis project Ga0315903, IMG submission 203524) | Freshwater fungal communities from buoy surface, Lake Erie, Ohio, United States - Buoy 2 MA119 | ecosystem: Environmental > Aquatic > Freshwater > Lake | place: USA: Lake Erie, Ohio...
AGCATATGGCAATGAATAAGAAGAAGAAAATGTCAAAGAAGATGTCTTACAAAATGGGTGAGAAGATGGAATCCAAATCTGAGAAGATGATGGAAATGAAAAAAGGCATGAAGAAAATGGGTAAGAAGAAATAGTATGGCAACCAAACCAAAAAAAGGTGCTAAAGAAGAAGTTGCTAAGTTAATTGCTAAGTATGGTGTAAAGGCAGTTAAAGAAGCAGAAGCCTGGGCTGCAAGAAATTTTGAAAATCAAGCAGCAGGTTTAAAACGTATTCCTACTAAAGAAATGTCTAAGAAGGCTAGGAAACTTACTCAAGGTCAGGTTAAGAATGATAACCAATGGTCTAAGTATGTAGATAGAACAATGAGTAGAAAAGAAACAAGAGGTACTTTAAATAGTATCCCTAGACTTAGAAAAACAGTTAAGAGAGGTAAGTAATATGTGTTCAACATGTGGATGCAACTATCCAAACGTAGACCATGCTATGGCTAACAGCAAAGGTGATAACCCAATGGGTATGCCAATTGCACCTAAGCCATCAAGCATTCAAACAGCAACACCTAAAAAACCAGGTAAATAATAATGTCAATGCTAGGACCTGTTGCAGGTGGTGCCGCTAGAGCCGCTGGTAAAGCAGCGGCTAAGGCTGCCCCTGTTGTTAAAAGGGTTGCCAAGAAAACTGTTCAAACTCTTGAACAACAAATTGATGAGTTAGAAAAACGTCTTGTTGTTGGTCGTCAAAAGTTTAAAGAAGCAACTGACCCTGCTGCTAGAAAAAAGATTGCAGACTTTGGTATTTCTTTAAAGAAAAGACTTAATAGTCTTAAAGATGAGTTAACTGCTAAGACTATCGCTGAGGGACAGGTTACTCGTTCTGGCAGAATTAATAATAAGTCTCAATCAACTATTGAATCTAAAGGTGTTACTGGTCAGAAACAAAATAAGAGTGCTAATAAACCTAAAACTCTTGGTGATACTAGAAATGAATTAGAATCTGAGTTTAATAGAATTAGTAGACAGTTGGCTGTTTTGTTGAAACAGAAACCTCAGACTCCTGCTCAGAAGGAAAAGATTTCTCAGGCTATTGAAAGACTTAGTGATGAGAAGATGGCTATTGTTAAGCAACGTAGATTGTTAATACAGAGAGCCAATGAGATTAAGAAGAAGATGGCTAAAGATTCTATTAGTAAGGGTAAAAAATAATGGCACAGAAACCTAAGAAGAATGATGGTAAGAAACCATATTTTTATGCTGGGTCTAGTGGTATGGGTGTTAAACCTAAAGATGCCAGCAAGGCTAGTAAGACTGCTAGTAAGAATTGGAATGCTTTAACTCCTGCTCAAAGGAATAAGGTTCGTAGGGATTTGGCTTTGAATGTTGCTTTGGCTACTGCACCTTATGGTAGGGCTGCAAAGGTTCTTGGTAAGGGTGTTAAGGCTGCTGTTAATAAAAAAGCCACTAATAAGTTTATGAAGGATTTGAAAAAGAATGGTGTTGCTGTTAAGAAAGTTCCTAATTCACCATTTGCTGGTATAACTAATTCTGCTTCTGCACGTAGTGAAAGAGCACGTGCTATTAGAAGTGGCAAGGTTGTGGATATTAACAAGAGACGAAAAGGTAAATGAAAGATTCTAGATTAAAACGTGCAGGTGTTTCAGGTTTCAATAAACCTAAACGTACACCAAGTCATCCAACTAAATCTCATGTGGTTGTGGCTAAGGTTGGTTCTCAGGTTAAGACTATTCGTTTTGGTCAACAAGGTGTTACTGGGGACAAAAAAGCCACACCACGTCAAAAGTCTTTTAAAGCACGTCATGCAAAAGATATTGCTAAAGGAAAAATGAGTGCTGCTTATTGGGCAAATTTGGTGAAATGGTGAAAAAGAAAGCATTTTGGGATAAGAAGAACCCTAATAAAACTTCTAAGAAATTAACTCCAGCACAGATTAAAAGTGCTAAGGCTCGTGCTAAGGCTGCTGGTAGAAAGTATCCAAACCTAGTTGATAACGCTGCTATAGCAAGGAAATCTAAGTGACTACATATAATGATATGATTGAAGAGGTTTTAATTAACCTTGAAGGTTTTACCCTTCGCCAAGATAGAACAACATATTTAACTTCTGCTATTGATAATAATGATTTAACTCTTGCTCTTGCAAGTGGTGACAATATTGGTAAAGGTATTATTGAAATTGAAGATGAACTTTTACATATTGATTCCGTTGACCGCTCTGACCGTTCTGCTGTTATCTCACCATTTGGTAGAGGTTATCGTGGTACTACTGCAGCATCACATGCTTTAAATACTAAAGTTACTTTCTCTCCTTCTTTCCCACGTTTATCTGTTAAGCGTGCTATTAACGATACTATCCGTGCTGTGTATCCAAACATTTTTGGTGTAGCATCAACAACTTTTACATACAATGCTGCACAAACAACTTATTCTTTACCTGCTGGTGCTGAAACAGTATTGGCAGTTTCTTGGGATACTGTTGGTCCTTCAGGTGAATGGGTTCCAGTTCGTCGTTGGAGACAAGACCCTACTGCTGCAACATCAGAATATGCTACAAATAACACAATAAGTATTTACGATGCACCTGTTCCTGGTAGAACTATTCAAGTTATTTACACTAAAGAACCTACTGTTTTATCTTCTGGTTCTGATGTGTTTAATACTGTTACTGGTTTACCTGAGTCTGCTCGTGATGTAATTGTTTACGGTGCTTCTTATCGTATGGTTTCCTTCATTGACCCAGGTCGTTTATCATTCACTTCTCCAGAGGCAGACCAGAATGATACAACTAGACAGTTTGGTTCTGGTACAAATACTGCAAGATATTTGTTGGCTTTGTATCAACAACGTTTGCAAGAAGAGTCACAGAAGTTAAATGGTAAGTATCCTGTCCGCGTCCACTACACAATATAAGGTAAATTAATGTCCAGAAAATATTCCAGCGTTTCACTTGAAACCGAAGTTGTTGGTTCTTTAACCACATCTGCAACATCTGTTGTTGTTGCTAATGCAACTAACCTTCTTGGTGGTATTAACCCAGCATCCATCACATCAACTGATGACTTCATTGTTGTTATTAACCCTGAAACATCTTCAGAAGAAATTGTTAGGGTAACTGCTATTACTTCTAACACTTTAACTGTTGTTCGTGGTTATGATGGTTCTACTGGTAAGACTCATACTTCTGGTGCCAAGGTTCGCCATATGGCTATCGGTGAGGATATGCGTAATGCTGCAGCCCACATTGAGGCTACTGCTGCTCACGGTGCTACTGGTGCTGTGGTTGGTACAACTAACACTCAAACTTTAACTAATAAAACTATTTCTGGTGCTTCTAATACTTTCAGTAATATTCCTAATGCTGCTACTACTGCTGTTAGCACTAGCACTGGAAACGCAATTGTTGCTCGCGATGGGTCAGGTAACTTTAGTGCTGGGGCAATCAACGCTAACTTAACAGGTAACGTAACTGGTAATGCTTCCACAGCAACTAACCTTTCAACTGCTAGAGATTTTCAAATCGTTGGAGATGTTGAAGCATCTGCACAATCTTTCAACGGTTCAGGTAACGTTACTTTAACAACAAGTATTGCAACTGGTGCAATTGTTAACGCAGACGTTAATGCTTCTGCCGCTATTGCTCCAAGTAAAATTGCTGGTACTGCTATTACTGCTGCAGATACAGGTACTGTTACTTCAGCAATGATTGCTGATGGAACTATTGTTAACGCTGATGTTAATGCTAGTGCTGGTATTGCTTATAGCAAATTAAATATTAACCAGTCTATTACTTCAGCAGACATTGTTAACGGTACTCTTATCGATGATGATATTAATGCTAATGCTGGTATTGCTTTAAGTAAGTTAGCAACTGACCCATTGGCTCGTGCTAACCACACTGGCACACAGTTAGCATCTACTGTTTCTAACTTTGATACACAAGTTCGTACATCTACTTTGAATCAGATGGCTGCACCAACAACATCTCTTTCAATGAATACTCAAAAAATTACTAACGTTGTTGACCCAACATCTGCACAAGATGCTGCTACAAAGAATTACATTGATGCCAAAATTGGTGCTAATAACGGTATTGCTCCTCTTGATGGTAGTGGTAAAGTTCCTACTGACCATTTGCCAGCACTTGCTATTACTGAAACCTTTGTTGTTAACTCACAAGCAGCAATGCTTGCTTTAACTGCACAAACTGGTGATACTGCTGTTCGCACAGATGTAAGTAAAACTTTCATTCTTACAGCAACTCCTGCAACTACTCTTGGTAACTGGCAAGAACTTCTAACACCAACTGATGCTGTTCAATCTGTTGATGGTTCTACTGGTGCGATTGTTCTTTCAGGTACTTACCTTGCTAAGGCTGGCGACACAATGTCAGGTGCCCTTGCAATGGGTAATAACAAGATTACTGGTCTTGGTACACCAACTGCTAATACTGATGCTGCAACTAAAGTCTATGTTGATACTGTTGCTGGTTCTGCTACTGCTGCTGCCGCTAGTGCCGCTGCTGCTGCAGCCTCTTATGATTCTTTTGATGACAGATACCTTGGTGCTAAAGCAACTCCACCAACTTTAGACAATGACGGTAACGCTCTTGTTACTGGTGCAATCTATTGGGATACTGTCACTAACCAAATGTTTGCTTGGTCTGGTTCTGGTTGGGGAAGTATTTCTTCAACAGCAGCAATCTACAGATACAAGTACACTGCTACTGGTGGAGAAACATCCATCTCAGGTGTTGATGATTTATCTCAAACACTTTCTTACCTTCCAGGTAAAGAACAAGTTTACCTAAACGGTGTTCTGTTAGTTCGCTCTGTTGATTACACAGCATCTAATGGTACAAGTATTACTTCTCTTGCATCATTAACTGCAAGTGATGTAGTCGAAATTATTACTTTTACTGCTTTTGATTTAGCAACTGCTATTCAATTAGCAAGTATTAACGCTAAGGGTGATTTGCTTGTAGGTTCAGCAAATGACACTATTGGCACACTTTCTGTTGGAACAAACGGTCAAGTTTTGACAGCAGATTCAGCAACAGCAACTGGTGTTAAATGGTCAACACTAGATGCTTTGCCAAGTCAAGCAGGTAACGCAGGTGAGTATTTAACCACCAATGGTTCTACTGCTTCTTGGCAACCAATCACAACTGACCCAACTCCAACAGTATTCTTCTTGATGGGAGCATAAGGAAAAACAATGGCAACAACATATAAGGTAGTCGGACAGTTAAGCACTGGTCCTATACTAAGCAACACAATTAGCAATAAGGCTTTAACAAGCAATATTGCTACCTTAACAACTGGTACAGCACACGGATTTAATGTTGGTGATAAGATAGTTATCTCTGGTGTGGATTCAACATTCAATGGTACATTTGCTGTTGCTTCCATTCCAACTTCAACAACTTTTACTTATCCTTTAACAGCAAGCAACGTTTCTTCAACAGCGGTTACAACTGGTTTAGTTACTGCTTATGATGCACCTGTGTCAAGGGCTGTTACTAACAAAGCAAAATCTGGTGGTTTTGCTACTTTAACTACATCTTCACACACCCTTACTGCTGGTGATGATGTTTATGTTTATATTAATGATGCAACTATTGATGGTACTAGAACATTAACTTCTGTTACTTCAACTTCTATGACTTTCATTGCACCTGGTCCAGACATATCTTCTGTTGCAGTTTCTAGTGGTGCTGTTGGTGGTAACACTTGGCAAACACTTTATACTGTTCCTTCAGCAACACAAGCAGTCATTTCAACAATTCAGATTTGTAACATTTCTGATGTTTCTGCTAATGCTGATATTATTTTAGCAGTTAACAGTGCAGCATTTGATGATAAACAATTTGTTGCTAAAGACATCGTTATTGACCCTAGTGAAACAGTATTCATCACTGTTGGTATGGCTTTGGGTGCTAATGATGCTATTAAAGTTAGAACAACTCCTGGTGTTTCATTCACCGCTTACGGTTCAGAGGTTGCATAATGTCTATTAGTAGATTAAAAGGTGGACCAAGTTTAACCTTGGTTAGAGCATCAACTGGTGAAACAACTAGATATACTATTACTAACTTTAACACTCCTCTTATAAATTTGAGTTCTTATGGTGAATGGAGAATCACTCCCAATTCAACTTTCTATGCTGAACTTTTAATGTGGGGTGCAGGTGGCGGTACAGATGATGGCACTAAAGATGGTGGTGGTGGAGGTTTTTCTTCTGGTACCTACAAATTTGAACCTGGGATAACTCACGTTATTTGGGTTGGTCAAGGTGGACAATCTTATACAGTAAGAACACAAGCATTTGGTGGCGGTGGTACGGCTGGAACAAATGGTTATGGTCTTGGTGGTGGTGGTTTAACAGGAATGTTTAAAACTTCTGTTACCCAAGCCAACTCAATTATTATCGCAGGTGGTGGTGGAGGAGGCGGTGGTTCTGCTGCTAACCAAACTGGCGGTGGCGGTGGAGGTACTGCTGGTACTGCTGGTGGCACTGGTTTTGCTGGTGGAGGTACTCAATCTGCTGGTGGTCTTTATGGTGGTGCTGCTCTTTCTGGTGGCAGTATGGGTACTGGTGTAGGTGCAGGTGGCGGTGGAGGCTACTGGGGTGGTGGACAACAAGGTGCTGCTAGTAATGGTGCTGATGCTCACGGTGGTGGAGGAGGTTCAGGTTTCCTACATCCTTCATTAATTAATTCAACAACAACTGCTGGTGTTGCTGGTGGTGCTCCTGGTAACTCTGGAAGTGTTTACAGAGGAACATCTGGTAACCCTGGTGCTACTTCAGGTGCACCTGGTTTTGATGGTCGTTTCATTTTAATCCCTGTAGCAACCCCAAGATAGGAATATAAATGACAAAAGCAAGAGACATAGCAAACATATTAAACACAACAGTAGCAAAAACTTTAGTTGACGCTAAAGGTGACATTGTTACTGCAACAGCAAATGATACTCCTGCAAGAGTTGCCGTTGGAACAGATGGCAAATTTTTAACAGCAGATAGTACACAATCAACAGGCTTGGCTTGGGCAGATGTTTCAACTGACCCACTACCTCAAGCATTAATGACGATGGGAGCCTAACAAATGGCAGCAACATATAAGGTGCTTGCACAGTCAGCACCTTCAGCAACAACAGCAACAGATATCTACACTATTGCATCTGCAACTCAAGCAGTTATCTCAACTATCACAGTATGTAATCGTGGAGCAAGTACTTCAACATATCGTATTGCAATAAGACCTAATGGTGCTACTTTAGCAAACCAACATTATATAACTTATGATGCAACAGTCCCAGCAAACGACACAATTACTTTAACTCTTGGTATGACTGCTGACGCAGCAGATGTTGTAACTGTTTACGCATCAACTGCAAACTTATCCTTCAACTTATTTGGAACAGAGATAGCCTAATGTTTTCTAAAGCATCCACATCTAACTTATTTGGTGGTATGAAATACTCCAGACAAGCACTTGCAGTATCAACTTTGCCAACTTTGTCAAAAGTTATTGCTTCTGGTGGTACTGAAACAACTGTCAGTGGATACAAAATTCATACTTTTACATCTAATGGAACATTAACTGTAACTAGCCCTGGTGCTGTTGAAGTTTTAGTTGTAGGTGGCGGAGCAGGTGGCGGTGGTAACTACGGTGGTGGTGGAGGTGCTGGTGGACTTATTTACAAATCAGCATATTACATTTCATCAAATCAAACTATTACTATCGGTGGTGGTGGAGGTGGCGGTTCAGGTGGTGCTACTGCCCCAGGTGGTAACGGTGGTTCAACAAACTTTGGTGCATTAACTGCTCTTGGTGGCGGTGGTGGTTCAGGTTACGGTGGTAACGGAAGCCAATCAGGCTTTGGTTCAGGTGGCGGTAACGGTGGAGATAACGGTGGAACTCCTTCTAGTTCTGATTACCAAGCAGATAGCGACGCAGACACATACGGCAACAGAGGCGGTTATGGTTTAACAGGTAGTGGTAACCAAAACGGTGGCGGTGGTGGCGGTGCTATGTCAATAGGTAACAGTTTAGGTGCCGTTATTGGCGGAACAGGATTTTTATTTTTAGGTAATTACTATGCAGGTGGTGGCGGAGGTGGAGGCTACTACGCAAATCATTCTGGTGGTTCAGGTGTAGGTGGTGGTGGTGGTAACACTAACGGTGCTTTCGCTTCACCAGGTGGTGGAGCAGCAGGTTCTACAGGCTCAGGTGGTGGAGGCGGTGGAACCAAATCAAGTAACGGTGGTAGCGGTTCTAGTGGAATAGTTATAGTGAGGTATTTAGCGTAATGGCACATTTTGCTCAAGTTGACCCAAACGGAATTGTTGTAAATATTCTTGTTGGAAATAACGATGAACCTGATGAAGGTTACCAATGGTTAGTAGATAATCTTGGTGGAACTTGGATTAAAACTTCTTTTAATACAAGAGGTGGCGTTCATTATGACCCATTAAATATGGATAGTCACGGTAACCATTATCCTTCTGCTGACCAATCAAAAGCATTACGTAAAAATTATGCTGTTGTAGGTGGAACTTATGATGCTGAACGTGATGCTTTTATTTCACCTAAACCTTTTCCATCTTATATTTTGAATGAAACTACTTGTTTATGGGAAGCACCTGTTCCTAATCCAACTAGAGAAGTTAATCTTCCTCACTACTGGAGTGAAGAAGAACAAATGTGGAAACTTGTTCCAAGACCAGAATAAAAAATATAACAATAATTAGATAAGGAACATTAGTGGCTTTATCAAGCACAATTAGAACACTCCGTTCCAGAGACATAACAGACTCAATCCCATTCAACGTGGGACAACCCTCATATGTTTCTGACATTTGGACAAACACAACAGTTGCATACGATGTTGCAATCGGTGGTCTACCATTCTTCTACGGTATCAACAACGACAGACCATACGAACGTCAAACTGCACCATACAAAAAGCAACAGTTTGATAACAGTAAAGAACCTGGTGAGCAAACCCTTGAAGGTTGGTGGATTAGAAGCCAATCATCTTTTCATCGTGGTTCAGGTATTACTTTCTTTGACCCTTCTGCTGGTGAAGAAGTTGATTACCGTTTCTCAGACTCTGAAGGTGTGGATGTTTGGACTAAAGGTCAAGTAACTCTTTTAAAGAAGGTTGAACCTGCACATATCACTACTGGTGGTACTCGTGCTAATGGTAGACCTTGGCAGTTTCTTCGCTCAATCAAATGGGCACAGAACGGCAACACCTATAATGGTGTGCTTATGCACGATGAGTTTGATGTTGACAAACTGTTTCCAACTATAACTGTTTCAATAGATAACAAAGCGTTAACTACTAACGTTGCTACTTTGCAAACCACAACAGCACACGGTTTATCTGTTGGTATGGAAATCACTATCACAGGTGTGGATGCCACATTTAATGGTTCTTACACTATTACTGGTGTTCCTACTTCTACTACTTTTACTTATGCTAAGACTGCAACTAACGTAACATCTACAGCAGTATCACCTGTTGGTACAGGGGTAACAAATGTTATCCATTTCATTGACTATAACGCTGGCACAGATGACCCTGTGTTTGCAATATGTGACGATGGAACAACTGCTTTCTGGGTAACTAACGACACTGTTTCAGGTAAAATAGAAGTTAACAAGAAGGCTTTAACTGGCACTTCTGCTACTTCACCAACAGTTATGTTTACTTCCCCAGGTCTTACAGTAACTAATGCTGTCATTGAGTTCGTTAAAGAACGTTTAGTGATGTGTGCTAACAATGCTGTGTACGAGTTCTCTGGTTCAGCAACATCATTACCAACAGCACTTTATACTCATCCTTCAGCAGACCACGTTTATTCAAGTATTACAGCATCTGGTGCTGCTATCTATATTGCTGGATACAATGGTATTCAGTCAACTATTCAAAAGTTTACATTAGCATCTAATGGAACTATGCCAACTTTGAACTCTGCTCAGGTTGCTGCTGAACTTCCAGCAGGTGAAGTTATTCACACAATTAAATACTATCTAGGTTATATGATGATAGGTACCTCTAAAGGTATTCGTGTGGCACAAGTATCTGTTGATGATGGTTCTATTGCTTACGGTCCTCTTGTGGCTGAAACAGACCAATCAGTATTTGATTTCTGTTTCCGTGACAGGTTTGCTTACTGCACCACACAGGTTAATGGTAAGTCTGGTTTGACTCGTATTGATTTAAGTGAGCAGATTAGTCCTCTTCGTTTTGCTTATGCTCACGATGTGTTCACTGCTGATTCAACTAATGCTACTACTGCTTGTGCTTTTATGGGTGAAACTGAGAATATTTCTTTTGCTGTTGCATCTAACTATGTGTATGTGCAATCAGCCACAGAGTATGTGACTTCAGGTTATTTGCAAACTGGTTACATTCGTTATGGAACTTTGGAACCTAAGAACTTTAAACGTGTTCGTTGTCGTGGTGATTACAGTTCTGGTGGGTTGTTGATTGCACCTGTTGGTTCAGATGGAACAGTTTACGAAACTGCTATCTACAATTCAACTATTGGTACACCAGAAATTAATATCATTAACCCTCCTGGTTCACAAGAATATATTGGTATGAGATTTACTTTATCTTTATATGAAGACCCAACCGATATTAACTCAACTTTAGATACAACTGGTCCAGTCTTTAAGGGATACCAGTTACGTGCACTACCAGCAACACCAAGACAACATCTAATCCAGTTACCTTTGTATTGTTATGACGTTGAAACAGACAGATACAACGTACAAGTTGGTTACGATGGTCGTTCTTGGGAACGCATACAGGCATTAGAAGATTTGGAATCAACAGGTGATGAAGTTATCTTTCAAGATTTTACTACTGGTGAACAGATAACTGTTGTTATTGATTCTGTTGGTTTCCAAAGAGCAACACCACCATCTGGGGGCTTCTCAGGTTTTGGTGGCAATCTCACAGTTATAGTTAGGGAAGTTGGATAAATGAAGTTAAGTATATTAAAAGATGTAATCTTTCGTTCCATTGCATTGTTTATGACAATGGCTTTACCAGCAATTGGTGCTGGTGCTTTCGCTGGTGTTGAACCAGTTAACTCAGCCTTGATTGCTGGTGCCCTTGGTGTGTCTAAGGTTCTCACAGATTTGGCTAAGGCTTTCTTAGAAGATGGCAAACTTACACAAGAAGAAGTAGATGTTGTGTTTAAGCGTGCTGGTAAGAAATCTGAAGGCGGCAAATAAGAATGGGTTTACCAATTAAAAATGGTAAAATCACCACACCATATAATAAAGCAGGCAAGATGTGGAAATCAGGTTTTCATACTGGTGTCGACTATGCAGTTCCAGAAGGAACAGAAATCATTGCAACTGTTCCTGGAAAAGTTTTAGCAAACAACTGGGGTAAAGCCTACGGCACCCAACTAGTTGTTGAATCTAAAGTTAATGGTAAAAAAGTGTGGATGATTTACGCACATCTTTCTAAGTTATTAGTTAAAGTTGGTGCCGATGTTGTTAAAGGACAAGCAATTGCTAAGTCTGGTAACACAGGTAATTCATCTGGTCCGCACTTACATTTTGAAGTTAGAGATAATGTTAGATGGTCTGCTGGTAAACCAGTTGACCCAAAGGAAATATTAGAAGCCTAATAATTATAAACCACTACCTCTGCTTGCACGTAGTATGTAGGGAAACTGCAGTTGTACCTACACAGAGTTGGCTGACCTCTAGGGTTATCTTGTCAGCCTTTAATTTTAATGGAGAATAATTGAGGAGATTTGTTTTAACAGTTATTACTGCTGTTTTAACTACCTTAGTTGCCACACCTTCTTTTTCTGATGATGTGACAATTAATTTAGATTCTAATACACCTTATGTGGATATACCAGTAACTATTACTGAACCAGTTGATGCAACTATCAGTACTATTACTGGTACTCCTCAAACTAATCCTGGGTTTATTGATTCTTGGATTGAGGTGTGGCAGGGTTTAAATAAACTTCGTGCAGATGATGATAGTAATTATTCTCCAACTAATATCTTGGCATCTATTATTAATATGCCATTAACTGCTGGTGAATACTTTATTCGTGCAACTTCATTTGCTTATATGTGCTGTAATGCGTATCCAACTGGTACTTACTTGTTGTCTACGAATTTAACAGTAGCCATACCTGAGCCAAGCCCATCACCAACAGCGACAGAAGTGACACCAGAGCCAAGCCCTTCGCCAACTGAAACGCTGACACCTAGTCCAACCCCAACTCAGACTTCATCTTCGCCAACTCCTGAGCCAACACCTGAGCCTTCTTCTCCTTCTCCGTCACCGACTGATACTCCTCAGCCAACAGAAAGTCCAGAGGTTCCAGTTGGTCCAACTCAAGAGCCATACGAGCCAGACCCTGTACCTTCTGAAGAGTTTTTACAGCCGACTGAACTTCCAACTCCAGATGTTCAAGATACTTTAGAAGAAGTTGTTGATGAGTCATTTAACGATTTCCCTTCTTCTTTTGAGAACGAACTACCTTCTTTGGAAAACTTAACTGAAGAGCCTTTAAGTCCTTCCGCCACTGACGAAATTCTAGAACTCCTTGAATTTCTTCCAGAACTTTCATTAGAGAACTTGCAAGAAACATTCCAAGAAATATCTGAAACCATAACTGCTGCATTTGAATCCATCCCTGGTGGTGAGCAAGTACTTGCTGCCACCGAATTTGTAGGTGAACAAATTACTGCTGCTGCAGAATTTGCAACCAATCTTGGTACCGAGTTTACACCTGAAGAAAGAGAACAGGCTCAACAGGTTGTGCTTGGTGCTGTAATCGTAACACAATTAGCAGCCCCTAGGAGAATAAAGTAATGAGAATCGCTAAGTTTATTTGGAAGCACCTTGATGCATGGGCTGGG
>Ga0315903_10008173_pt1 | contig 12931 bp, 7 predicted proteins | sample LakEriMetagenome_7_FD_203524 | JGI IMG/M metagenome (GOLD analysis project Ga0315903, IMG submission 203524) | Freshwater fungal communities from buoy surface, Lake Erie, Ohio, United States - Buoy 2 MA119 | ecosystem: Environmental > Aquatic > Freshwater > Lake | place: USA: Lake Erie, Ohio...
CGACCGGCACGGGCACGCTCGTCGTGAGTGGCGGCACCCTCGTGAACGCCGGCAGCGCTCTCGGCCCCTTCGCGGACACTGGCGGCACCGCCACGGTGACGAGCGGCACCTGGATGAGCGGTGTCTCCCTCGTCGTCGGCAGCCAAGGCGTTGGCACGCTCGACATCGCCGGCGGGAACGTGACCGCTGCAAATGCCATCGTGGGCTACAACGCAGGAAGCGTCGGCACTGCCACGATCTCCGGCGGCACCTGGGCCATGAGCGACTCTCTCTCCGTGGGTTTTCTCGGCACCGGCACGCTGGACCTGGATGGCGGCAGCGTCGTGAGCAGCTACGGCTACCTGGGCGACGGAGCCGGCGGTGTCGGCTCCGCCACGGTCAGCGGCGGCACCCTGGCCATCAGCAGCAATCTGAATGTGGGCAACGAGGGCACGGGCACGCTTCTCGTGGACGGCGGCGCCGTCACTGGATTTCAAGGCATACTCGGCGGCGCTGCCGGAGGTCTCGGCACCGTCTCGGTCGCCAGTGGGACGTGGTCCATGAGCGGGGGTCTCTTGGTCGGCCTGCTCGGTACTGGAAGCCTCGGTGTCACCGGCGGCCACGTTGCGAGTGCGAGCAGCGTCATCGGCTACCTCGCCGGGAGCGTCGGCGCGGCGACGATCACGGGCGGCACCTGGTCCATGAACCAGGACCTCCGCGTCGGATACGACGGCACGGGCACGCTCACGATCGCCGATGGCGGCGTCATCGTGATGGATGGGTTCGTCTTCCGCGGAAACGCCGGAACCATCAACCTCAACGCCGGCGGCACGCTCCACATCGGCAACGGCGGCACGCGCGGCTGGCTCGAAGTGACCACTTTCACGAACGACGGCACGCTCGTCTTCAATCGTTCCGACGCCTCCACCTACTCGGGCTACATCGTCGGCACGGGCTCCACCGTGAAGCGGGGTGCCAGCACGCTCACGCTCCAGGACAGCTTCGGAGTCGGCACGTACGTCGTGGACATGGGACAGACCCTCCACATGCAGGAGGGCTCGGTCGAGATCGTCAGCGGGGGAACCGGCACCCTGTTCATCGGCTCCTCGGGCACGGGCGCGGTCAGGCTGGATGGCGGAAGAATCGCAAACGCGGCCTGCTTCCTCGGCAGCGGCCCCGGCACCGTCGGCTCCGCCACGGTCACCAGCGGCACCTGGGTGAACGGCGGCACGCAGTTGGTCGGCGTGAACGGCTCGGGCACGCTCGTCGTGCATGGCGGCAGCGTCACCGGCAACCAAGGCGACATCGGCGTCAACCCGGGAAGCCTCGGGGTCGTCGCCGTCACCGGCGGAACGTGGTCCGTGGCGGGAACGCTCTCGGTCGGCCTGCTCGGAACCGGCAGCCTGGGCGTCACCGGCGGCCGCATCGAGAGTTTCCAGGGCATCATCGGCAGTGGCACCGGAGGCGTCGGGGCGGCGACGATCACGGGCGGCACCTGGGCCACGAACCAGGATCTCTACGTCGGGGGCGATGGTGCGGGCACGCTCTCGATCGCCGACGGCGGCAGCGTTGTCGTGGGGGGCAACTGCTTTCGCGGCAGCGCCGGCACGATCAACCTGAACCCCGGCGGCACGCTCCAGATCGGCACCGGCGGCACACGCGGCGGGCTGGACGTGCCGACGCTCACCAACAACGGCACGCTGATCTTCAACCGGTCCGACGCCGCGACCTATGCGGGCACCATCAGCGGTTCGGGCACGATCGTGAAGCTGGGCGCGGGCCCTCTCACGCTCGCCGGCCCCAACTCCACCTCCGGCCTCACCACGCTCGCGGGCGGCACGCTCGCCCTCTCCGGATCGGGCTCGATCGGCACCGGCGGCTTGAACCTCGGCACCGCGGCCGGTCCCGGCACCTTCGACCTGGCAGCCCTCACGGCCGGCACCTATTCGCTGCCCGCGACCGGCGACCTCTCCGGCGTGGGCACGCTCTCCGGCCCCGGAAAATCCCTCGCCGTGCTCGGCTCATTCCTCCCGGGCAACAGCCCCGGCACGGTGACGGTCGGCACCGGCTTCACGCTCGACCTCGCAAACTCAGGCACGAGCCTCTTCGAGATCACGAGCCCGATCTACACGGCGGGGACGTTCGACCTCGTCAACGGCGCCGGCAGCGTGGTCTTCGGCGGGGTGCTCGACCTCGCCTTCACGAACGGCCCCTATGCCAACGGCACGGACGTGCTGACGATCTTCGCCGCCACGGGCGGAGTCTCCGGTGACTTCACGTCGGTCGTCGCCACCGGCCTCGGCGCAGGGCAATCGGCCACGTTCAACCCGGCGACAGGCACGATCTCCGTCGTCCCCGAGCCCTCCACCTATGCCATCTCAACGATCGCCACTGCGGGCCTCGCCGGCCTGATGCGTTGGCGGAAGCGGCGGACTAGAGGGAAATCGGGGACGGGAGCGGATTCTCGTAGCGTGCTTGAGGCAACGCATGCGCTCGCGGTGTGCACATCGGTCTTTCCTGCGCTCGCGAAGGCTCGGCGGTCGTGCTGGTTGCGTGGCGGGTCGCCCGCCTGGAGATCATGTGCGCCCATCGACCCAGACGACCATACCTCGCGCTTTGCAGGTCGCCGTCCTGGTGGCGGCCGGACTGCCCTCGACGCCGGTTCTCGCCACCACCACCACCTACACGTCGGCCTCTCGTGGCAGCGGACCACATCAGCCACGGCGATGATGATCACCGTCGTGCCGGAGCCGTCCACCTTCGCCATTTCCGCACTCGCCACGGTGGGCCTCGCCGGTTTGATGCGAAGGCGGAGGCGCCCGGGGCCATGTCTCTCATGAGCAACTCATCGCGTCGAGTGTTTCTCGCCTCGTCGGCCGCTGGAGTCTTCGCCGGAGCGGCGGGGCGGCCGTTGCCTGCAGCCGAGGCTCCCGCGGCTGAGACCCGCGAAGCCCGGCCGTTTTCACTGATTGGCTTTACCAAGCCTTTTATCGACCTCTCCTTCGATGCCACCGCCGACCTTGTGGCGGAGGTCGGCTGGGACGGCGTCGAGGTCGCCGTTCGGGACGGCACCTCCACGCACATCGCCCCGGCGCGCGTCGAGGAGGATCTGCCGCGGATGGTCGAGGCCCTTGGGAAGCGGGGCAAGCAGCTCGCGATCGTCACCACCAGCGTGGTCACCCTCGACCCGGCCGGTGAGCGGGTGCTCAAGGCGACCGCGGCGGCTGGCATCCCCAGAGTGCGGCTCGGGTTTCTCAAGTATCCAAAGGATGGCGATCCGACGAGACGCGTGGCCGACCTGCACGCCGCGCTCGCCGACGTCGCCGCGGCCTGCCACGATCTCGGTCTGCAGGCCGGCTACCAGAACCACTCCGGCGCTGACTACGTGGGCGCGGCGGTCTGGGACCTGCGCGAGGCGCTCGCGGATCTCGACCCGAAGCATGTCGGCGCCTGCTTCGACATCGCCCATGCGACTGTCGAGGGAGGCCTCGCCTGGCCGCGCCACGCCCGCCTCATGGCCGATCACCTCGTCGCCGTGTTCTGCAAGGATTTTTTCTGGGAGCGGAACGACGCGGGCCAGAAACTTCGATGGTGTCCGCTGGGTGAGGGCGTGGTGCAGAGGTCGTTTTTCGACTGGCTGAAAACCACCGGCTTTTCAGGGCCGATCAGCCAGCACCATGAGTATGGTGGTCTGGGGAGGGGGCCGACGCGGATCGCTCAACTCAAGCGCGACCTCGTGCGGCTCCGCGAATGGCTCACGATGTAATGGGCACGTGGTCCTGCGTGCCCGGAATGCCATGTCTCAAACGGTCCGCCACCATGGTCGTTCAGCGAGTGAAAGCCGACCGGCCGTGAGGCCGCGGGCGAATCACGGTGGACGCCGCATCCCGTGGTGGCTCGCCCCACGCCTCGCGGCGTTGGGCTTGGACGGCGGCCGCGCGAGATTCAAGTGGGAGCCGTATCAGACCAGACGCGCCGCCTCGCCGTCGGTGTTCGTCCCCCATCTGTCCACGGCCAGCGAGAGCAGCATGCCGCTTGCGATGACGCTCGCGACCGCGGCGAGAAGGTAGAGGTTGAAGTGGCTGCCAAGCATCTCCTTGAGCCACTCGGCGAAGAGCATTTTTCCGCCCACGAGCAGGAGCACGATCGCCAGAGCCGGCTTCAGGTAGCGGAACTTCTCCACGATGCCCGCCAGCGCGAAATACAGCGACCGTAGCCCGAGCATCGCAAACACGTTGCTCGTGAAGACAAGGAACGGATCGCCCGTGATGGCGAAGATCGCCGGAATCGAGTCGATCGCGAAGACGAGATCGGCACCCTCCACCATGACGAGTGCCAGAGCCAAAGGTGTGAGTGACAGTGCCGTCCCGCGGCCCGCGACAGGCGAACGCACGAGAAACCGCTGGCCGTGGTAGTTCGTGGTGACGGGAAACCAGCGCTTCACCAGTTTGACGAACATCCGTTGACTCGGATCCCCGTGCGCGTCCTTCGCGAGCAGCATCTTCATCGCTGTGGCGATCAAGAACACGGCAAACACGTACAGCAGCCAGTGAAAGTCCTTGATCAGTTTCGCGCCAACCACGATCATCGCCCCACGCATGGCCAGCGCTCCGAGCACGCCCCAGAACAGCACCCGGTGCTGATACACCGGTGGCACCGCCAATGACGCGAAGATCATCGACACTACGAAGATGTTGTCGATGCTGAGAGACTTCTCCACGAGGTAGCCGGTCAGGTATTTTTCCACGGCGGCCGCGCCGTCATTCGGAGCGTTGTCGACGGGGTCGATACCCGTTCCCAGCCCCCACACCTGGTACTCGTATCCGAAAAACACCACGACCGCGAACGCCACGCCCAAGGCCAGCCAGAATGCCGACCACACCAGCGCCTCACGAACGCCCACGACGTGGGCGTTGCGGTGAAACACCCCAAGATCGATCGCCAAAAGCACGACGATAAACGCGGTGAACAGCATCAACGAGGTGATCATGCGACACGGTATCCTTCGGAAGGACTATGAACACGGAAGCTGCGAACGGCGGCGGGGAAGCCGCGGAGAGCCGCTCCCATCTCGACGCATCCGCTCCCCGTGTCGTCACGAATGACGGAGGCGCCCGAATGTGAATCGCGGCTGCTCGAATCGGGTCGACGGGCGAGGATCGTGCTGGTCTCGCAGTCGCTCGATCTGTCGCGTCACTGCTTGCCCGATACGCGTTGTCGCCCTGTCGACGGCGACGATCCAATCGGAATCGACCACCGCGGCAACGACGGTCCCGCACCCCCGCGTCTTCACGAGCACGCGGCAGACCTTGTCGATACCCCCCTTGGGCCCATTTTGGTCCTGGAGAAACACCAGCACTTTCTGGATTCGGCCGTCAAACCGCGACAGCGCGAACCGCAAGCGGCGTTCGATGTGGTCCGGCAGATCCTTCGGCCGGGCCACCCCTTTGTCCTTGAGTTCCCAGATCATGATGTCCTCCCGTGGATGAAAGAAACTCCAACCGTCACGCAGATATTCTTCGCCGAGAAACCGCTCCAAGGAGTGTTGTTTGTTTCTTCCTGTTGCATAGAAAATACCGATGGATTCCCTCTCGCCCCCGAGTCGCCCATGCACTGGATGAACTACCATCACCTGCTGTACTTCTGGACCGCGGCGCGGGAGGGGGGCATTACGAAAGCCTGCAAGAAGCTGCACCTGTCGCAGCCGACCGTCAGCGGGCAGATCCGCGCCTTGGAGAAGTCGCTCCGTGCCAAGTTGTTCGAGCGGTCGGGCCGGTCGATCGCGCTCACCGAGACGGGCCGCATCGTCTTCCGATACGCCGACGAGATCTTCTCGCTTGGAAGGGAACTGCAGGACGCGATCCACGATCGTCCGCTTGGGCAGGCTTTGAGGCTCGCCGTCGGCGTCGCCGACGCCCTTCCCAAGGTGCTCGTCCATCGCCTTCTTGCGCCCGCGCTGCACACCGGTGAGCAGGTGCGCGTCACCTGCACGGACGGCGAGCCTGAGCGGCTGCTGGCTCAACTTGCCCTGCACGAACTCGACCTGGTCGTCAGCGACTCTCCAAGCAGCCCACGCCTCGGCATGAAGGCCTTCAATCACGTCCTCGGAGAGTGCGGCGTGACGTTTCTGGCCGCCGGCAAGCTGGCGCGGCAGCACCGCGGCGGTTTTCCGAGGTCTTTGAATGCCGCGCCGATGCTGCTTCCGGCTGGGAACACCACGCTGCGGAGGTCACTCGAGCACTGGTTTGACGAACACGAAATCATGCCCCGGATCATTGGCGAGTTCGCCGACAGTGCGTTACTCAAGTCATTCGCGGCGGCCGGCGACGGAATCTTCGCCGCTCCGAGCGTCGTCGAAGCAGACGTGAGAAAAATGTATGGAGTGAGCGTGGTCGGCCGCGAGGCTTCGATCCGCGAGCGGTTTTATGCGATCTCGATCGAGAAGCGGCTCAAACATCCCGCAGTGGTGGCGATCTCACAGGCGGCTCGAAAAAGCCTGTTTCGCGAATGATGCGTCTGGCGACGTCCGATGGTTGCGGAGTCATGGAGTCGAGGCGTCGGGCCAGTGTCGTCGCGCTCCGCAACGAGTGCCGCCGGGGGCATCCATCTCAGGTCGCCGCACGATTTCCCCCAAACTGACCGCCCCATAGCGGCGGTCGGGGCTTTGTGGTGCGCCCCGTGTGCGACGGTTGTGTCAGTATCGGTAGATCGCCGCCACGCCTGATTCGGTCGGCATGTCGATCCGCGGCACGGACACGATCGTGCCGCCGTGGGCGAGGACCGTCTCGGCCACCGCGCCGAAAACGTCTTCCCGCTCGAACTCGCGGCCAAACGTCCGCTCGGCTGCCCGCCCCCCGCCGTCAAACTCGACCGCGCCCGTCGTGCGGTCAAACCGGCCCGACTCGAACCGATCGGCCTCGATGAGGAGCGTGGCCACGCGGCCCGCCACGGCGGCCCGGCCCACGTCGGAGAGATCGCCCGCGGCGAGGTCGTGACCGCGGCCCTGCTCGTACAGGTGGATTTCGCGGGCGACCCGCGCGGCCGCGGCCGCGGCGAACACGTTTGCCACCGCCGCCGCGAGTTCGTCGCGATCCATGAGGTGGGGATCCTTGGCAATGTGGTCGTCGAGCAAGAGGTCGTTCCTTGAGAGGCCGCGAAAGGTCGCCGCCAGTTTCGGTCCGGCGACCAGCACCAGCGGCAGGCCGGTGGGTCGCGACGCCTGGTCGATCACGACTGCATCGGCGTGCCGTAGGAAGATCTCCGTGTCGGCGTTGATGTCATCCTGTTTGGAATCGGCGCCCCCGTGCACGATCGTCGGCCCTGCCATGCCCGACGGCCCCAGCCCCCGCTCCACACGGTGCGGCTGAAAGGTCTCCGCGTCCACCACGTCACCGCGGGCGAGCGACCCGGACGGCTCATGGCCGGGCAGCGACACCAGGGCAACGGGGTCGAGCCGTCCGAGAATGGTGCTGGTTGCATCCCGCCAGATCGTCCCCTCGAGGAGCCACGCCTCGCGGCTGGTAAGGCACAGCACATGGCACCTCCCCATTGCCGCTGCCAGTCGCACCAGCGGCATCAGGTGAAACCGCCGCATGATCACGGCCAGCGGCTTCACCGGCCGCTGTAGCAGGAACACCCGCGCCCTGCCGTCGCTGGCGAGCACGGCGAGGCCGTCGCGGGTGTGCCGCCAGAACCAGGCATCGCCCGCCAGCATGTGGAACGGCCCGAGGAGCCGCTCGATCTCGTGTGGAGGATGCGCTGCCGAGAGGCCCGTCTCCAGACCGCCTACGAGCTGGCGAAATGTCGGCAGATCGACCGAGTTGTCGGGGACGCTGCGGTGGGTCGGCAGGTAGAGCGACAGGCAGGGGACAGCCTGCGGCTGCATCAGCGATCGCACCGCTTCGAGCGACAGGCTCTCCATCGCCACGCTCGTCTGCTCGGTCACCGTTGCCATCCGCGCCTCCCCGGCCCGCCAGTGGCGGGTGTCGATTGGGCAAGCGTCCAGGCCGACCATGTGAAAAGCCGCGACAGCCGCTCGGCCACCTGCGGATCCGCCACGATCGTTCACCGGTGTGCGACGGCGGGCAAGCGGCGATCGCGCTGGGCGAGGGAAGCCAGCCGGACACCCCCGCGGTATCGTGGATGGCTGGAGCTCACACACATGGACGACGACATCTTCGGGATCGTGCTCGCCGGCGGGCGGTCGAGTCGGCTTGCCGGCCTCGACCTCGGCGATGGAGGCAAGGCAGCAGTGGCCATCGGCGGTGAGCCGTGCCTCAGTCGCGTCTGCCGTGCGATCACGGCTGTCGTGCCGCGGGTGATCGTGGTGGCGGCGGCTGGTCAGCCACTTCCCCTGCTCGACAGCCACGTGGAGATCATCCGCGACACCACGCCAAACGCGGGGCCGCTTGCCGGGATCCGCGACGGCCTGGCGCACGGCACGAGCCGAGTGCCGCCGCCGCGGTGGGCGTTCGTGACGTCGTGCGACGTGCCGCTGCTCAAGCCTGCGGTGGTGCGACTGCTCGTCGATGCGGCCCGGGCGTCGGCCGCGAGGTTTGTCGTGCCGCTCGTGAACGGCCATCCGCAGGTGCTCGCGGCGGTGCTGGCCTGTGATCTCGCGCCGGTGATCGCCACGCTCGCCGCCGCCGGCCGTGGACCCCGGGCCGTCCTCGATGACCTCGTCGCGCGGCAGCCGGATGCCGTGCGGTTCGTGACGCCGGAGGCGCTCATGGCGATCGACCCCGACCTCGACTCGTTTCTCGACATCGACACGCCTGCCGACCTCGCGCGGCTGGAATCCCGGGGAATCCCGCCTTCTTGGCCCTGACGGCCACTCCTATACTCCGCCGCATGGCGAGGCGACACTCCGGTCATGGCGCGGGATCGAGGCCTCGGCGCCGCTGGGCGCGGGGGTTCGTCGTCATGGCCGCCATGGCCGCGGCCATCGTCGCCGTCGCGCCGGCCGTGCTCGTCCACACGCCCCTCCGCGATCGGCCCCTCGCGCTGGCCTTCGCCGGCATCGACGGCAGCATCACGAGCACCGCCGCCTCGTGGCGGTGGATCGGCGGCGTGGAGTATCGCGACGTCGTGCTCCGCGACCGGTCGGGCCGCGCGGCCGTGTTCGTGCCGAGGCTCGCCTTCGATCGCGGCCTCCTGCGGTTGGCGGTCGAGCCGGGGTCGCTCGGCACGGTGCGGCTTGTCGATCCCGAAGTGCTCGTCGAGGCGCGGGGTGACGGAAGTTCGCTGGAAGACATCATCGCCCCGTGGCTTGCGACAACCATGCGACCGGTGGCGATCGAACTGGAGGTCGTCAACGGCACGGTCGAACTCGTCGATGCGGTGCATCGCGTTGGCTGGCGGCTCTCCGACGTGATCGCGGCGGGGTCGGTCCGCAACGACGGATCACTCGCCGGCTGGACTGCCGCCGGCCGCCTGCGGCACTCCGACGCGGCGTCGGTCGTGGGCACCCCGAGCGCGGCGCCGCCGCCGGGTGAGCCGGTGCGGCTCGACCGGGCGACGATCCCGGCGGCCGCGGCCGCGGTGCTCGTCCGCGATGGCGGCTGGTCGCTCTCTTCTCCGCCGGCCGCCGCCGATGGCGGGCGGACGATCACGCTCGCCACCAACCGTCTGCCGCTCGGCGCCTCGACCGTGGTCGCCACGCGGTTTGGCCTGCCGTATCTCCTCGATGGGATCGCCGACCTGCGGCTCGACGTGTCGCTCGATGCGACCGGCCGGCATCTGGCGGGTGAGGCCACGCTCGAACGGTTTGCCGTCTGCGATGCGGTGACGCTCGCTGAGCAGCTGGCCGTGGATCGCTGCAGTGTGCCGTTCGACCTTTCGCTCGACGGCGAGCGGCTCGTGGTGCGGCGGCTTGAGGCGGCGTCGGATGTGGTCAAAGCCAAGGCGACGGGCAGTGTCAGAATGCCAACGGGGCATGACCCCGACTGGGCTGAGCGGCTCGTGGCAGACGATTTCACGGCGTCGCTCGACGTCGATTTGGCGTCGGCCTCGACCGCGCTGCCCGGCGGTCTCAGCCTGCGGCCCGACGTGCGCGTCACCGGCGGAACCCTCAGGCTCGCGGCATCGGCCCGGGGGGACGGCGGCGATCGCGTGCTGGAGCTCCGGGCGAAGGCGCGGAATCTCACCGCGGTTCGCTCGCAGCCCGATGCTGAGGCCACCGGCGAGCCGGTCACGCGGCAGCTTTCGTGGCCGGAGCCATTCACCGCCTGGGTTCGCGGCCGCCGTGGTCCCGGCCGCGGCGAGCGATTGCGGATCGAGGAGGCGAAGCTCGTCTCGCAGGCCGTCGAGGCGACGGCGTCGGGCTCGCCCGCCGCGTTCGCGGTGCAGTGGCAGGCCGATCTCGAGGCCGTGGTGGGCGAACTCGCGGAGGTGCTCGACCTTGGCGAGGCGACCGCCACCGGCACGTGCCGCGGGCGGCTCGACGTGGCAGCGGCCGGTTCGGGCAGCGGGCCCGGCTCGCTCTCGCTCGCTGCGGGCCTCACGGATGTGGAAGTGGCCGTGCCGGGTAGGCCGACCTGGCGCGACGCGCAGCTCTCCGTCGAGGCCGAGGCCGAGGGCAGCGTGGTATCGGGCGGCGCTGCGATCGATCGCGGCCGGCTCGTGGTCGCCTCGGGCGACGATCGGCTGGAGGCGTCGCTCGAAGGCGGCGCCGTTGTTGACCTGGGGGCGGTCGTCGGGTTTCCGGCCGACGCCACCGTCGCCTGGATCCGACCCGCGGCCAACTCAACCGCCACCAGGGCCGTCGGCTCGCTCGTCGGCGACCTCGCGCGGTGGCAGCCGCGGCTGGCGGCGCTCGTTCCTGTGTTCGCGACCGCCGGTCTCGAACTCGCCGGCTCGATCAGGGCGGGTGCCGAGGTGACGCCCCAGGGCGATGGGTGGCAGTGGACGCGGGCGGGATGCGAGATCGAAAAGCTCGTCGCGCGACACGACGGCCGCGAGATCGTCGAGCCGCGGGTCGTGATCACATCGGCAGGGAGAGTCGATGCGGTGTCGGGCAGAATCGACATCTCGTCGGGCGAACTCCTCTCCACGAGCCTCTCACTCCGCACCGGCGGACTCACCTGGCTGCCGGCGACCGCCGCCGCGTGGGCCGTCGAGCGGCTCCGGGGACGCATGCAGTGGCAGGCCGACGTCGGTCGCGTGGAGCCGTGGCTCGTGCCGGCCGCCGTCGTGAAGTCGTGGCCTGCCGGGGGCCGGGGCTGGGGTACGATCGAGATCATCGACACGCAGGCCGGAGTGAACCTGCTCGTGGAGGCGACGGGCAGCCAGCTCGTGCTCTCGGCTGGTGGCCGCGAAGGGCGGGCGGCGCGGCCGGTGTGGACCGAACCGCGGGTCGCTGGGGCGCTGGAGATCACTCGTCCGCGGACCGCGGGCGGCACGCTCGCCGATCAACTTCGGATCGACAGGTTCTCGATCGAGTCGTCCACGCTCGCGGTGGCCGCGACGGGCCGGCTCGACGACTGGTCGGCGCGGCGGGTGGTCACGCTCGACGGCACCGCGGCCTACGACTGGCAGCAGGTCTCCCGTCTGCTCTCCCCGTGGACGGGCGGCCGCATCACGCTCGTGGGCTCCGAGGGACGTCCCTTCGCGCTGCGGGTGCCGCTCGCGGCCGGAGCTGCGGCCGAAGCGGCATCTCAGGATGGAAGCTCCCCGTCGGCCACGGTGCCGCTTCCGGCCGACTGGCTGGCGGCGACCCGTGGCACCGAGGCGGAGCCCGACCTTGCGATGCGGGTTACGCGACCGGCGAGTGCGTCGATCCAGCCCGTTGATGACCGGCTCAAGTCACTGGCGATCGACACCACCGCCGCCTGGCTCGGCGGCGACGTCGCGGGGTTTCAACTGGCGGCGGGGGAGGTGCCGGTGCGGCTGCTCGAAGGGCAGCTCGCCTTCGGGCCGTTCGATATCCCGGTAGCAGGAGGAAGGGTTCGCGGCGCTCCGTGGGTGCGGCTCGTGCCTGCGCCGGGTGAACTTGTGATTCCGCCGGGCCGCCTCGCCGAGCGTGTGGCCCTGTCGGAGCAGACCTGCCGACAGATCGCGCTCTGGCTCTCGCCGGTGCTCGGCCACGCCACCCATGCCGCGGGTGTGGTGAGCGTGGACCTTGCGGGAGCGCGGCTACCGTTTGGCGATGCGTTTGGGGGCGAACTTGCTGGCCAGCTGATCTTCGAGAACCTCGAACTCAGCCCCTCGCCCGGCGTGCAGCCGCTGGTGAATCTGCTTGTAAAGCTCCAGAGCGTGGTCGATCCGCGGTTTGCGTTTGGTGACAAGGCGGTGCTCCTGCGGGTACGGCCCGATCCGGTCCGCGTGCGACTCGCCGGACGGCGGATCGCGCACGAAGGGCTCGTGATGGACTCTGGCCAACTCGTGGTGAAGTCGCAGGGGAGCGTGGGTCAGGACGGTTCCCTCGACATGCGGCTCGAGGTTGCGCTGCGGGGTGATCTCGTGGGCCAGACGCCGGTCCTCGGCCGGCTCTTCCGCACGCCGCTGGTGCTGCCGCTCAAGGGAACGGTCGAGAAGCCGCAGTTCGACGCAGCCGCCATGGAATCGATCCTCGGCAGGATCGTGGAGAACACCGCGGAGGCGGTGATCAAGGATGGCATCGGCCGCGGCCTGGAGGCGGTGTTCGGCCAGCCGCCGGCGGCCGCCCCCACCCCTGTGCCTGCGAGACCCCAACCATGAACGGCGTGCAGTTGCCCATGATCGCCCTGCCGGTGCTGCTCTTCGTGGCCATGATCGTGGCGGCGGAGGCTGGCCGCCGCCTGGGCCGGCTCCGCCGGCTGCGGCCCGACGACGCGGATGCGGTCGGCACGAGCGCCGTCGATGCCGCGGTGCTCGGCCTGCTGGGACTGTTGATCGCATTCTGGTTCAGTTCGGCGGGCATGCGGCTCGACATGCGACGGAGCCTGATTGTGGAGGAGGCCAACGCCATCGGCAC
>Ga0315903_10008176_pt1 | contig 12929 bp, 13 predicted proteins | sample LakEriMetagenome_7_FD_203524 | JGI IMG/M metagenome (GOLD analysis project Ga0315903, IMG submission 203524) | Freshwater fungal communities from buoy surface, Lake Erie, Ohio, United States - Buoy 2 MA119 | ecosystem: Environmental > Aquatic > Freshwater > Lake | place: USA: Lake Erie, Ohio...
GGCGTCCACAGGGCGTGGTCGAGCCGTGCCGGTTCGATGCCGTGCCCACCGTCGATGAAGAGGAACGCAAGCAGTCCCTGCCATGCCCGTGCCACCGTGTGCGAGTCCCCGACGACGGCGACCACGCGATCGGCGAGACCGGCATCAAGGATGGTCGCGCGGAAGAACGGCAGGGTGTCCATGCGTCCGGTGCGCGGGTCGACCACCAAGGGGTCGTGCCACTCCCATCCCGGCTGATTCTCCTCGCTGCCCGTGTGATGGTCGACCGCGAACAGGACCCGGTCCGCCGTGCGGGCGGCACCTCCGAGCCACACCGTGGAACGACCGCAGTACGACCCGACCTCGAGGAAGGGAAGATCCGGCACCGCGTCGGCGGCGTCGAGGGCGGCGGAGTGCAGGGCGTCGCCCTCGTCGGCGGGCATGAAGCCCTTCGTGGCGAGCGCGAGGGCGCGCAACACCGGGTCAAGGGGAGGTCTCGACACGGGCGCACCCTACTATGGGTCCGTGACCACGGCTCTCGACGATCTGCTGCACATCCTCGATCTCGAACCGATCGAGGTGAACATCTTCCGCGGCGTCTCGCCCCAAGAGAACCGCGTGCGCGTGTTCGGCGGACAGGTCGCCGGGCAGTCGCTCGTGGCGGCGTCGCGCACCGTCGACGAGCAGTCACGTTGGGTCCACTCCATCCACGCCTACTTCCTGCGCCCCGGGGACCCGAACGCCCCGATCCTCTACCAGGTCGACCGGCTGCGCGACGGTCGCAGCTTCACGACGCGGCGCGTCGTGGCCATCCAACACGGTGAGGTCATCTTCAACCTGCAGGCCAGCTTCCACTCCGCGGAGCCCGGTCTCGACTGGCAGATCACCGCCCCCACGGGCGTTCCCGATCCGGAATCTCTTCCCGACTTCAAGCAGCAGATGGCGCCGTACAAGGAGCAGATGGGCGAGTGGTACGAAAGGCCCCGACCCATCGACCTGCGCTACGTCGACGAGCCGCCGTGGGCCCGTTCGGGTGTCGGCGCCCCCGGTCAGCGGGTGTGGTTGCGCACGAACGGCACCCTGCCCGAGGACCCGGTGCTGCATGCCTGCATCATCACCTACGCGAGCGACATGACCCTCCTCGACACCACCCTGCTCCCCCACGGCATCGGCTGGGACAGCGTCCAGATGGCGAGTCTCGACCATGCGATGTGGTTCCACCGGCCGTTCCGGGCCGACGACTGGTTGCTCTACGACCAGCACGCCATCTCCACCTCCCACTCGCGCGGCCTGGCCGGTGCCTCCATCTACACCCGTGAGGGTCAGTTGGCTGTCACGGTGGTGCAGGAGGGTCTCATTCGCGTGCGCACATCGGAATGACACGGCGCACGTTTCCTCTCGTCGTCGTGACGGTCGCCCTGTCGCTCGTCGCGACGGCGTGCGGAGGCGCGTCTTACGGCAGCGACACCACGGCACCGGCCCTCCTTCCCGGCGGTGACGACGCTCCGGAGTGGTCGCTCGTCGAGGTGGGAACACTCGAGGGTGCCGTCGACGTGGTCGAACGCTCACCCGACGACCCCTTCCTGTTCGTCGTGTCCCGACGCGGCATCGTGGAGCGGTGGTCGAGGGACGGGACCGAGCGCACCGTCGTGCTCGACGTCTCCGGCTTCACCACCGTGCAGTCCGAGCGCGGACTGCTCGGCCTGGCATTCCGGCGGGACGGCGACTCCTGGCAGGGTTTCCTGTACCGCACCGCGAAGAACGGCGACATCACGATTTCGCGCCTCGCCGTCGACGAGGCCGGCGTCTTCTCCCCCGACGACGATCCGGGCGAGGAGTTCCTCGTCATCGAGCACCCCCGCGGCAACCACAACGGGGGCGACCTCGAGATCGGCCCGGACGGCATGCTCTATATCGCCACGGGCGACGGCGGGGGCGCGAACGACCCGGACCGCGCCGCGGCCGACCTCTCCTCACTGCTCGGCAAGATCCTGCGCATCGACCCCGACGACGACGGGTACCTCGTTCCCGACGACAACCCCCACGTCGACACGTCCGGAGCCCGGCCCGAGATCTGGTCGTCGGGTCTGCGCAATCCCTGGCGCATCGCGTTCTCCGACGAGGGTGACCTGTGGATCGCCGACGTCGGACAGGGACGTCTCGAGGAGATCAACCGCGCACCCGCCGACGGCAGAACGCCGGGTGGCCGCGGCACCGACTTCGGCTGGAGCGCATGGGAGGGATCGGAGCGCTTCAATGACGACGTCCCGGCCGGTGAACCCCTGTTCCCGGTGCACGAGTACCCCCACGACCTGGGACGCTGCTCGATCATCGGCGGTGCGCTCGGGAACGAACGGGCGACTCCCGGCCGAGCCGGATGGTTCTTCTTCTCCGACTACTGCTCGGGACGCGTCGAGGCACTTCTCGTCGACGGACGGGGGAACGTCATCGAGACGGTCGCCGAGAACCTCGTGTCACCGGTGGCGGTGCGCTCGACGACGGACGCCCTGTGGGTCATCACCCAGGATGGAACGGTGCGTCGGATCGTCGCAGGCTGAGCGTCAGCGCCGCGTGCCCATGAACATGCCGCGGAGGGCCTGGTAGTTCTCCACGGTGTGTCCGGCACCGAGCACGACGGCCTCGAGAGGTTGGGGCGACATGCGCACCGGAACGTCGGTCTCGCGTTCGATGCGCTGAGCGAGTCCCCGCAACATGCCGCCACCGCCCACGAGATACATCCCCCGGGCGAGGAAGTCCTGGGCGAGCTCGGGTGGCGCCTTGAAGAGGCATCTCTTGACCGACTGCACGATCGCCGCCACCGGTTCGTCGATGGCGAAGCGCACCTCCTCCGAGGTGAGCCGAATGGTCTTGGGCAGACCCGACACCAGGTCACGGCCACGGATGTCGGCGCTGCGGTCCTCGGGACCCGGCTCCGCCGATCCGATCTGGATCTTGATCTCCTCGGCCGTGCGCTCCCCGATCGCCACGCCGTGCTCCCGACGCACGTAGCTCTGGATGGACGCGTCGATGTCGAAACTTCCCACGCGAACCGCCTCGAGGGCCACCACGCCACCCAGGCTGATGACGGCGGTCTCGCTGGTGCCGCCGCCGATGTCGATCACCATGTTGCCGACCGGCTCGTCGATGGGGAGATTGGCGCCGATCGCCGCGGCCATGGGCTGCTCGATGAGGTGGGCGTCCGATGCGCCGGCGCGCCGGGTGGCGTCGGTGACGGCGCGGCGCTCCACCTCGGTGATCGCCGAAGGAACGCAGATGACCACCTTCGGGCGGGAGAACCGCGACACTCCCACGCGCTGCAGGAGGAGGCGGATCATTCGCTCGGTGATGTCGAAGTCGGTGATCGCGCCGCCACGCAGGGGACGCACCGCCACGATGTAGCTGGGCGTGCGACCGATCATGTCCCAGGCGTCGTGTCCGGTGGCCAGCACCTCGCCGCTCTGGCGGTTGACGGCGATGACAGAAGGCTCGTTGAGCACGATGCCCTTGCCCTTCATGTAGACGAGGGTGTTCGCGGTTCCGAGGTCGATGGCGAGGTCACGCGCCATGGTCGACCTCCCGACGCGGGTTCATCGGCGTCACCGGCGCCGCCCGTCGTTGTCCGGCGTGCGGATGCTGATCGAACTGCGACGTGCCTCCGGCGAGAGCGCGTCGATGTGGCGCCGGAAGTTCGTGATACCGGCATCGAGTCCGGTCTTGCGGTTGTCGAGCCAGACGAGGACGAGAAGGGTCGTGCCGCACGCGAGAGAGAGGACGGCGAAGGTGACGGTGAAGATGGACAGGTTGATCACGAGGCACCCCCCACGAGACTGGGGTCGACGATGTCGCGCGCGCCCGTGCCCCACTCGCTGCCGCCCGACCAGTGCTCCTTCTTCCACACGGGAGCCGAGGATTTGACGGCGTCCATGATCCAACGCGCGGCGTCGAACGCATCGGCACGGTGCGGCGCCGACACGGCCACGACCACCGCGGCCTCCGACAGGGCGAGGGTTCCGGTGCGGTGCACGATGGCGATCCGGCCGGTGGCGGGATGTCGGCGACGGGCCTCTCCGGCGATCCGGGAGAACGCATCGACCGCGGGCTCTTCCCAGGCCTCGTACTCGAGAGCCACGACGCCGTCGCGACCGTCGGCATGGTCGCGCACGGTCCCGGTGAACACGACGACGGCACCACAGTCGGGTCGCACGGCCCAATCGTGGATCTCGGCCACGGGGAGCGGGTCCGAAGTCACCCCGAACCGGTCGTCACCCGTTGCCGCCACTGTCATGGGACCAGCGTACTCGTGTTCCTTCCCCGCCCGTGGTGGTCGACCGTGCGTCGTGTCGGGGCGACGACCCACGTCGCGGAACGACAACTAGCCTTCATCACCTGTGAAGGACGACGACTTCGACGGGAACGCACCGCCCCCGCCCCACGAACGCTCGTGGCGCCATCCCGCCGAACTGGCCGCGCAGGAGCGCGTCGACATCGCCCGTTCCCATCCCTCCCCCCGCCTCAGTCGCCGTGCCTCCCTGGTCACGGCAGCCGCCAGCATCGTGGTGTCCGCGGCCGTGCTGTCAGTGGTGCTTCCGGGTGGTCCGGATGCAACGGCGCCCTCAGTGGACGGTCGCGATCCGGGCACCACGTCGACGGCGGCGGTGAAGGGATCCGTTCCGGAGCGGCCGGTTCCCCAGCCCGCCGCCGGGATTGTCGGATCGCTCGAAGGCGACCATGGAGAGGCAACGGTGATGTCGCTCGGAGGCGAATGGTTCCTCGCGGGAATCGACGACGTCGGGCGCTTCGTGGACGAGGTGTCGGTGCGACCGTCGGCGAAGATTGCCACCGACACCATCGTTCTCCACCGCCACGAGGCGGCCGGGGTCGTCCTGCTGCGCGCGGTGGACGCTGCGACGGCGTCGTCGCCCGCGCTCGAGGGCATCACGGGACTGCGCCTCGTTCCGTCCTCTCGATTCGCCGACCGTGAGTGGTTGTCCACGCTCGCAATCGTCGACCATCTGGGTACGCAGCCCTTCACAGTGCTCGATTCACGCGTCACGGACAACGCCGTGGGCGACGTGCCCGTCGTCACGGATCGACCGGTGCGGGGCGTGGCCGTACTCGTGGACGAGGACGGGCGCATCGTGGGTGTGGCCGTGCACTGCTCGAACGTCACCTGGCTCCTGTCCACCGAACGGATCGTCTCCGTCGCCCGGCAGTGGGTCGCCGAGCGGGGAACAGAGTCGGCCGGGCGCCCATAGCCTCGGACTCATGGGTACCGACGACGACGGCGGCGCACCGGATCCCTTCGGCGGGATCCCGTTCCTCGCCGACATGGCACGAGCCATGTCGGGACAGGGCCCGCTCAACTGGGACCTCGCGGTGCAATTCGCCGCCCTCGGTGCCGTCGGGGAGAATCCCGACCCCGAGCCGGAACCCTCGGTGCGCATGGCCTGGGAATCCCTCGCCGACGTCGCCGCCATGCGTGTCGAGGAGACCTCCGGGATCGTCGTTCCCTCCCGGCCCGAGGTCGTGACCGTATCCCGCGCACGGTGGGCCCAGCGCACGCTCGCCGACATGCGGCCCCTCTTCACTGCGATGGCCGCCTCGATCGCCACGCGCCCCTCCGCCCACGACGGGGACGGCGACGACCCCATGACCTCGATGTTCTCGGCCCTCTCCCGGATGATGGCCCCCGCGCTGACCGGAATGTCGATCGGCTCGATGGTCGGCTCGCTCGCCCGGCACGCGCTCGGGCAGTACGAACTCCCGATCCCCCGGCCCGGCACGCGCGACCTTCTCGTCGTGTCCTCATCGGTCGACGCCTTCGCCCTCGAGTGGGAGATCGCCACGGACGACCTGCGCATGTGGGTCCTCACCCACGAGCTCTCCTCCCACGCGGTCCTGTCCGCTCCGGCCCTGTCCGGCGCCCTCGTCGCGCTGCTCACCGAGCACGTCTCGGCCTTCTCCCCCGATCCGGCCGCCATCCTCGACCGCCTCGGCGAGGTGGATCCCGGCTCTCCCGACGCTCTCGCCGGACTGCAGTCGCTCTTCTCCGATCCGATGCTGCTCATGGGGGCCCTGCGCTCCCCCGAACAGGAACGCATCGCACCGCGCCTCGACGCCGCGGTGTCGGCGGTGTCGGGCTACATCGACCATCTCGTCGATGAGACGGCGAAGCGGGTGCTCGGAAACCCCGGACGCATCGCCGAGGCGGCGCGTCGTCGGCGCGCAGAATGGGGCGACGATGCCCGACTCATCGAGAACATGCTCGGTGTGTCCTCGGCGCGGGAGAGCCAGCGTCGGGGACGCGAATTCATCGCCGGTGTCGTCGAACGCGGCGGTGCGCCCCACCTGCCCCTGATCGCGAACGATCCCGCCGGTCTTCCGACGCCGGCCGAGATCGCGGCGCCGGGTCTGTGGCTGGCGCGTCTCGGCGTGCTCGACTGACGGAGGGCGTGCGGCCGGCGCGCGCGAAAGCGATCGACCCGAGCAGACCGGCGATTCCCGCGAGGGCAAAGCCGATCCTGCCGGTCGGGCTGACGAGCACGGGAACCACTCCACCGAGCACCCATGCCATCTGGTTCTGCGTCTCGAACCGCGAGAAGGCGCGGCCACGGTTCGCGTCCGGGGCGCCGCTCTGCACCGTCGACTCGAATGCCAATCGGCCGATGGTGGCCGCGGCGTTCACGGTCGCCGCCAAGAGGATTCCTCCCACCACGCGGTCCCACACGGCAGCCGCCGCACCGGCGAGGGCGACGGACACGAGCGCGGCGAGGAGCATCGTCTCCACCGGCACCCGTCGTCGGAGGCGCGGGCCGGCGACGTTGGCCCCCAGCGTCGCGAGGCTCGACAACCCCACCGCGAGCCCGAACCATGCCGTGCCCGCGATCTCGCTGCGCAGCCAGAAGGCGAGATGGAAGAACATGAACCCCACGGTGCCCCTCAGCACTCGCATGGCGTTGGCGGCGCGCACCACGCGGGCCGAGTGCAGCTCCTCGTTCTCGCGCCGGTCCGCCGGCCCCGTCGCGATGATCGAGCGGGGCAGGCGCCGCGCATTCGCCGATGCGGCGAGGAACAGCAGTGCACCGAGAACGAGGGCCGCCGAGGTGGCGACCAGTTGCAGCAGGGCGGCGGGCACGGCGACGGCGAATCCCGTCAACCCCGCCACCTGACCGAGACGTCCGTTCGCTCCCACGAGCGCCTCCTCGTCGGGGACCGTGACGGGGACGAGGGCCGACTTGGCGATGGCGTAGGTCTTGGAGAGGATCAGCGCGGCGAACGCGAGCGGGAAGAGCGTGAGCGAGTCGAGGCTGAAGGCCATGCCCACGAGGACCCCGGCGCGCAGCACGCCGACGAGCACCACCACCATCCGCTGGCCGCCGCGCATGCGGTCGATGAACGGACCGATGAGGGGAGCCACCACCGCGAAGGGGGCCATCGACACGAGAAGGAAGAGCACCACCCGGGTGCGGGCCGCATCGGGGCTGATCGAGAGGAAGAGCGAGTCGGCGAGGGCGACGGCCATCGCGGCCTCGCCGCCCACCATGAGCGCGTGGACACGGGTGAGCCGGGCAAACGGGCTCGGGGGCGGGAGCCCGGGGCGCCGGGCCCCGTTCTGATCGTTCCGGCGGTCCACCGGGGGATGCTATTCCGACGCGCGTGCGTCGTACTTGTACCCGAGCCCTCGGATGGTGACGATCCGCCGGGGCTTCGCCGGGTCTTCCTCGATGCGCGCACGGATGCGCTTGATGTGGACATCGAGGGTCTTGGTGTCCCCCACGTAGTCGCTGCCCCATACGCGGTCGATGAGCGTGTCGCGGGTCAGCACGCGGCCGGCGTTGGCCAGCAGCAGATGGAGGATCTCGAACTCCTTGAGCGGCAGGCGTTGGGGTTCTCCCCGCACCGTGACCTCGTGGCTCTCGGGGTCGAGCGCGACGTCCCCCACGCTGAGCGCGGCGCCGGTCAGTTCCCCGCCGCGCGCTCCGGGGACGCGGCGCATGACGGCGCGGATGCGGGCGGTCAGTTCGCGCAGACGGTAGGGCTTCGTGATGTAGTCGTCGGCACCCACCTCGAGACCGACAACCGTGTCGATCTCGGCACCCTTGGCGGTCACCATGATGATCGGGGTGAGCGTGCGCTTGCGCAGACGACGGCACACGTCGATTCCCGACATGCGCGGCAACATCACGTCGAGGAGCACCACGTCCGGGGCGACCCGGTCGAACATCTCGAGTGCCTCCACACCGTCTCGGGCCACCTCGACGCGGAAGCCTTCGCGCGTGAGGCCCACCTTGAGGGCTTCGACGAAGGACTCCTCGTCCTCGACGACGAGAATCGTCGGGACGGCGCCTCCCCGCGTCATCCGCGGGCCCCGGGCGTGGTGCGGGGGATGCGCAGCCGGAAGGTCGACCCCTCGCCCTCGCGCGACTCGACCCTGACGTCGCCGCCGTGGGACGAGGCGATGTTGCGCACGATCGAGAGCCCGAGTCCCGTGCCTCCGGTGTCCCGGCTGCGGGCGCGGTCGACTCGGTAGAACCGCTCGAAGATGCGGTCCACTGCGTCGGGCGGGATGCCGATTCCCGCATCCTCCACCTCGAACACCACGCCGTCGAGGTCGTTCACCACGCGAACGGAGACCCGCGAACCCGAGCCGCTGTACTTGACCGCGTTCTCCACGAGGTTCACCACCGCCGACACGATGCGTCCCCGGTCGCCCTGCACGACCGCCGGCGCACTCCCGGCCACGAGGGACACCTCGATCCCCGAGCGGGCCGCGAGGTGCTGCACGCGCTCGATGGCCTCGGCCGCCGCCTCCACGGCATCCACCGGCTGCTGTTCGATGGTCCCGCCCATCTCGATTCGGGACAACTCGAGGAGGTCGTCGATGGTCCGCGACATGCGCTCGGCCTCGATGACCATCCGGCGGGCGAGCCGGCACAGGTTCTCGTCAGCAGTCTCCCCCTCGAGCGTCTCGGCCAGCACCGAGATGGCGCCCACGGGGGTCTTGAGTTCGTGGCTGACGTTGGCGACGAAATCGGTGCGCACCTCGTCGAGCCGACGACTCTCGGTCACGTCCTCCACGGTCACCGTGATGTCGCCCGTCGGCAGAGGATGCGCCGCCACGATGAAGCAACGTCGTGGCGGACCGGCGAGCGACAGTTCCTCGGCGAGCGCACCCCGCGTCCTCGCCGCGTGGGCGATGGAAGTCACCGTCTCGTCGAGGAGCACCTCACCGTGCCTCGATCCGGGGAGGTGCGTGACGGCGGGATTGCGATACATCTCCCGACCGTCGGCCGCGACGAGCACCACTCCGAGGGGAAGTTCGTCGAACGCCGCCTGGAAACGATCCGCTCCTCTCGAGGCGGGGACGGGCGCGGACCCGGATTGTCCGTCCCTGTCGACCCGCCGGCGGCGCCGCAAGAGGACTCCAGCGTCGACGGCGACAAGGACCACGACCGCCCCGATGAAGAGCCCGAGGAGAAATCCCGTCATGGGCCGGACCGACTACCCGGCCGGGGGTTCGGGGAACGGGATCGCGTCGGTGTCGTCTTGGGAGTTCCGGAATCGCTCGGCGCCCTTGTGTTCGGGCAGCCACCCGGTCACGGTGTAGCGCACCTTCTCACCGACGTTCACCGCATGGTCCCCGATGCGCTCGTAGAAGCGAGCCACGACCGCGAGTTGGATGGCCACCTGCAGGTCGATGGTCTTCTCGTCGTGGGCGTCGAAGATTGTGCGGATGAACTCTCGCTGCAGGCCGTCGAGGAACGAGTCCATGTCGTCGATGGCGGCGGCCTTGGCGGCATCGTTGCGCTCGAAGGCGTCGAGGGCCGCGATGAAGAGTTGCTGTGCCTGTTCGCTCATGCGCTGGATGAGGCCCCGCAGACGCGGGTCGAGATCGTGTCCGTACACCCGGCGCGCGGCCTTGCAGATGTTCACCGTGAGGTCGGCGCTGCGCTCGATCTCACCGATCATCTTCACGATCGCCACGATCTCACGCAGGTCACCGGCGACGGGGGCCTGGAGGGCGATGAGCTGGTAGCAGCGCTCCTCCAGGTCGATGGACTTGGCGTCGATGTAGTCGTCGTGCTTGATGAGGTCGTCGGCTCCGTCCAGATCGGAGTTGAGCAGGATCGCCGTCGCCCGCGGGATCGCCTCGATGACGGCGGCGAACAGTTGAATGAGCTCCGTGCGGATCTCGTCCTGTTGGCTGTGGAAGCCCTTGCGCAATTCGCCCATCAGCCGAACCGTCCCGTGATGTAGGCCTCGGTTCGCTCGTCGCTCGGCACCGAGAAGATCTTCTGGGTCGTATCGAACTCGACGAGCACGCCCGTGCGCCGGTCGCTCTCGGTGTTCATCTCGGTGGTGAAGAAGGCCGTCGAGTCCGACACGCGGGCGGCCTGCTGCATGTTGTGGGTCACGATGATGATCGTGTACTCCTTCTTGATCTCCTGCATGAGATCCTCGATGCGGGCCGTGGCGATGGGGTCGAGGGCCGAGCAGGGCTCGTCCATGAGGAGCACCTCGGGATCGATGGCGATCGACCGGGCGATGCACAGGCGCTGCTGCTGGCCGCCCGAGAGGCCCATTGCCGAGGAGCCGAGGCGCTCCTTCACCTCGTCCCACAGAGCGGCACCGCGCAGGGATTTCTCCACGACGTCGTCGAGCTCGGACTTGCGCTTCGTGCCGTTCACCCGCGGGCCGTAGGCGACGTTCTCATAGATGCTCTTGGGGAACGGGTTCGGCTTCTGGAAGACCATGCCGATGCGCCGGCGCACCTCGCCGGCATCGGCCTCGGACCCGTAGAGGTCGATTCCGTGGTAGGTGACGGACCCCTCGACGCGGGCACCGGGGATGAGATCGTTCATGCGGTTGAAGCAGCGCAGCACGGTCGACTTGCCGCACCCCGACGGACCGATGAACGCCGTGATCTCCCCGCGCTTGATGTACATGTCGACGTTGCGAACGGCGCGGAACGCGCCGTAATACACCGACAGATCGCTCACCCGCAGGACGATGTCGCCCTCTGGTGCGCGACCCGCGCCGTCACCCTCGCGGGGCGGCACGGTGATGAGGGTCGGGGAATCGGGGTTGGTGGTCATGGTCACGCGTCACCATCTCTTCTGGAACTTGTTGCGGAGGATAATCGCCGTCGCGTTCATGGCGAGCAGGACGACGAGGAGCACCACGATCGCGGCCGCGGCGAGGGGCTTGAACTCCTGCTTGGCGTTGCTCACGTAGGCGAAGATCTGGATCGGGAGCACCGTGTACGGGCTGTCGAATCCGTCGGGGTTGAAGGTGATGAAGGTGAGGGCCCCAAGCATGAGGAGCGGGGCCGACTCCCCGAGGGCACGCGAGATCGACAGGATCGCCCCGGTGAGGATGCCCGGAAAGGCGTTCGGGAGCACCTGGCGCCGGACCGTCTGCCACTGGGTGGCCCCGAGCGCGAGCGATCCCTGCCGAAGGGAATCGGGGACGGCGCGGATTGCTTCTCGCGACACGATGACGATGGTGGGCAGGATGAGCATGGACAGCACGAGTGCAGCCGTGATCACCGTGGACCCGAGCGCGAGAGGTCCCCGCTTGATGAAGGCCAGTCCGAGCAGACCGAACACCACGGACGGAACGGCCGCGAGATTCATCACATTCAACTCGATCATCCGGTTGTACCAGCGTTCCTTGCGGGCGAACTCCTCGAGATAGATCGCCGTCCCCACGCCGAACGGCAGGCTGATCGCCGCTGTCGTGCCGATGACCCACAGGGAACCGAAGATGGCCGACTGGATGCCGGCGCGGGCGGGGCGCGCCGAGGGCATGTTCTGCACGATGTCGGTGCCGAGGCGCGGCCGAGCCTCGGTGAACACGTCGACGAGCAGGGTGGCGAGCACGCCGAGGCCGATCCCGAGGCCCGCGTACATGAAGACCCGGAAGACCACGTCGCGCACGGCCTTGCCCGCGTCCGGGCGGGCGGCGAGGGAGACGGTCCCGTCGCTCATTCGTAGACCTCGCGGAACCTGCGCACGATGCGGATGCTGAAGATGTTGAGCACGAAGGTGATGAGGAAGAGAAGGCCGCCGACGGCGAAGATCGCCTTGTAGCCGGTGCTGCCGGTGGGCTGGTCGCCGATGCCGGCGAAGCCGATGAAGCCGGCCATGGTCTGGCCCTCCTCGCCGGGGTTGAAGGTGAGCTGCGCCTTCGAGCCGGCGGCCAGCAGGGCGATCGTGGTCTCGCCGATGGCGCGCGAGGCGGCCAGCACGATGGCGGCGACGATCCCGGAGACAGCGGCGGGGAACACCACGCGCACCGACACCTCGCGCCGGGTGCTGCCGAGGGCGAATGCGCCCTCGCGCAATGCGTAGGGCACCGCCGACATGGCGTCCTCGGCGAGGGACGCGACGGTGGGCAGAATCATGATGCCGGTGACGAGACCGGCGGCGAGAATGCTGTAGGTGCCCACCTCGCCGATGGGCCACAGCTTGGCCACCACGTTCGGTGTGACGAAGTTGAGGGCGAAGAAGCCGAACACCACCGTGGGGATCCCCGCGAGGATCTCGAGCACCGGCTTGATGGTGCGACGAACGCGGGGGCGGGCGTATTCGCTGAGGTAGAACGCGGCGCCGAGTCCCAGTGGGATGGCGACGACCAGTGCGACCGCCGCCACCCACAGGGACCCGACCACGATGGCCCACACCCCGAACCCGCTCGGCTTGAACAGCGGCTTCCAATCTGCGCCGAGCAGGAAGTCCCGCACGGGGACCTCTCGGAAGAAGTCGATCGCCGGTCGCAGCAGGGAGACCACGATCAGCACCGACGTGACCACCGTGACGCCCGCCATCGCACCCAGGAGGATCCTGATGACCCTCTCCGCCGCCTGACGGCGGCGCATCGACCCGGAGGGGAGGAGGGATGCGGTGGCGGGCGCGGTCATGACGGTCAGGAGGCGACGATCTCGTCGA
>Ga0315903_10008180_pt1 | contig 12926 bp, 15 predicted proteins | sample LakEriMetagenome_7_FD_203524 | JGI IMG/M metagenome (GOLD analysis project Ga0315903, IMG submission 203524) | Freshwater fungal communities from buoy surface, Lake Erie, Ohio, United States - Buoy 2 MA119 | ecosystem: Environmental > Aquatic > Freshwater > Lake | place: USA: Lake Erie, Ohio...
TGAGTGCAAAATCTACGAAATTAGTGGGCAAACTGTAATTTACAGTTTTCGTTCAATTACACGAAATATTACACGTCGGTTGTTTTCGCCTGCAAATTGTTGATTCATAATGATTTTTGACAAGCCTCGATTTCTGTTAATCCGTAGGTCCCTGGTTCGAGCCCAGGTCGAGGAGCCACTACATAAGGCCTAGCACGTGAAAACGTGCTAGGCTTTTCTGTAACACGATCGTCACACGGTTTAGCACACAGCATTGTGTGAAAGAGTTTGGTTTTTTACAGCCACTCTATCAACCACCCTTCCCACTCGCCTTCTGCTGCTTTGTATGTTTGCTATACAAGTCGCTAAACAAGCTGCAATTCATCTGCTGCAAAGTGCTGCACACAAACACCTACGCTGTTGTTTTGCAGCTTTACGAATAGCTGCTTTACAGAATTCTGTAGCACGTTTTTCAAATTGACAATACACTTGTTAATCAACAGTAGCAGCTTATGTGAGGGCTAATGGCAAAGATTGCAGTCACACTCGTTAATGAAAATTTGGCACACGTGCGTAATGGTGAGGTGGTGCTTTACAAACGCGGCGACAGCAAACGTTGGCAAGCTCGCTTTAAGCTAAAAGATTTGAAGTGGCATCGAGTTGCAACCAAATTTGCAAACATTCAATACGCTGCAGAAACAGCGTGTGAGGCATACGACAGAGCCCGCTTTTTGTTTGACGAAAAAGTCCCAATTACAAGCAAACGTTTTGATAGTGTTGCAGACATTGCAGTTGACGAAATGCAGAAACAAATCGCTGCGGGCGTTGGCAAAAGTGTTTACAACGACTATATAAGCGTAATCAAAAAATATCTCAAACCTTTCTTTGGTGCAAAAAGCATCAACACGATTGGTTACGAAGAGATTAAAAAATATAGTGACTGGCGAACTGTGCAGATGAAAAAGCCGCCTGTTGCTAGCACTGTAACAACACATATAAGTGCCTTCAATCGCGTTTTTGACTGTGCAATAGAGAGAGGTTGGATTGCTGCTGCACAAGTGCCGAAAATGAAAAACAACGGCGAAAAAGGTGTAGCACGCGAAGCATTTAGCTTAAGCGAATACAAGTCATTAACTAGCTTTATGCCGAAATGGGCACTAAAGGGACATACAGCAAAAACACGCGAAATGAGAGAGTTGTTACGTGACTATGTGCTGATACTTGTTAACACAGGTATGCGACACGGGACTGAAACTAAAGATTTGAAGTGGCGTGACATTGAATGGATTACAAAAGATAAGCAGCAATATTTACAGATTACTGTTACTGGCAAAGTTGGAAAGCGACAGCTGATTGCACGCCACAACACTGAAGACTATCTAAAAAGAATACAGCAAAGACAAAGCAACATTGCACATTTGGAATTTGACACACTGCTAAAACGGCGACTTAACGAAGACGTCTTTAAGTTACGTAGTGGCGGAACTACAGCAAATTTAAGTCAAACATTCAACACACTAATGCGTGACAGTGGATTGGATGCTGATAGAGATGTAAAGCAACGAAGAAGTCTATATTCATTGCGACACACATATGCTCATTTAGCACTATTAATGGAGCGTATGGATGTATACACACTCGCCAAACAAATGGGGACTAGTGTAAAAATGATTGAACAGCACTACGGACATTTAAACCCATCTATGAAGGCTGACGTAATTGCGGGCAGACGAATGGGCGTAAAGAAAACAAATACTATTGCAAAGAAAACTGTAACAACAACCAAACTTAAGGTAGTTAAATGAGCGACATATTTCACATCAACATTAGTTCCAATGCTACTAACAAAATGGAACTTTACAAAATTTGGGACAACGACTTAAAGAATAGAAATAAGAAGAGAAGTCGATGGGAATGGGCAGTAGCCATTTCAATTTTGTTTGTAGTGTTTGGCGACACAGTTTTACTTAAAACAAGCTTTATAGGAGTTGCTATTTTTGCCTCCCTACAAGTTATCAAATACTTTACAGAAGAAGCTCACATAAATTACCTAATGCATAAAATTGACGTAGAAGATTTAGGACATAGAGAGTAAGCACACAAATGCAAAAATTTATCTATTACGTTGTAGAAATACGAACTTGGAATGATGGCACTGCATTTCCCTATGTTAGAAATCGAACAGGCTTTACAAAAGACTACATACAGACAAACAAGTTCAAAGTTACAAAGGAACAAAGTGACGCTGTAGAGCTCGAATGTGGGCGATTCACATTAAAAATACAGCAAAGTGTTTTTAAGGATTTAGAGGCTGCAAAAATTCACTTTACAAATTTGAAGAAAATCAACGTTAGTGAAATAGAAAAACGCGAAGCAATGGAAGCTTCCTTAATGCAAGTAGAAGCAACTTCGGTAAACAATGCACGTGTTCTTCCGCCAAATTCATATGCAGAAAGAGATACGATTTGGTTAGAAATTTACACGCCACACTTAAGCAATGAGGAATACAGAACTCAAAAGTCTATTTAATGACAGTTACGAAGCGTATCAATTTGAAAGAGGTGAAATATGAATTGGTTTGAAGCGGTAGTGTTAATTTTTATAATTTGGGGAGGCTCGAGTTTTGCACTGTCACTATCTAAAATCGAAAAGGACGTAGAGCACATTAAGTCAATCTTGCTACGAGACGAAGCAAATCGATTGAAATGATAGCTAAATCAACTCTACTGCTGCCTTCATTATTGTTGGATTAAGTTCAATGTAACGTTGCGTTGTAGCAATTGACTTGTGGCCAGCAAGTGCCATTAAAACGCGAACACCAACACCTTTGTCTGCAAGTTTTGTAATGAATGTGCGGCGTCCGCTGTGACTAGTAGCACCAGTCATATGTGCGTCTTTGTAAATTTTGTGAAACAGTTGACATAGCGTGTTAGCAGAAAATCCGCGTTTTGGATTTTTTTGTGTTGGGAACAAAGCACGTTGCGTATCTGTTTGCGTTACTGCTAACAAGTTTGCGATACCAAAACGTTGCTGCAAGTAAGAAGTTAACTCTTCGCGTAGCTTTTTGGGAACTAAAACTGTGCGACTGTGATTGCCTTTTGTTTGACTAGCAGCTAGTGCTATCTCTTCCATAACAGTGCCGTCCGCTGCTAACACATCACATATGCGTAATGCAGCAACTTCCCCTACCCTCATACCAGCCATATGCGTGCATAGCAGCATTGCTCGGTTACGTGTTGCGTGTGGTTGTGTGCTGCAAAAGTTCAAAACCTTACGTAATTCTCTTTCTGTTAATACACGTGCTTGTGACATAGTTCTTACTCCAAATGTTGTGTTTACTTGTGTAAAAGTATGTTTTCTTTGTTTTGTAAGAGCAACCAGTTTTTGCCGCTGCAAAATGTTGTTCAATTTCAACGACATCCGCTGTAACCAAAGCATTTATGTATTTCCTTTGTTTTGCGTGTGGCTCTTTTGCTACGAACTGCATAACAAGCCCTATGTGCTGCGTTACGCCTATGCAGCTACCCTACACTAGCTTGCAAGTATTTAGCAGCTTGTAGGGCTTGTTAGCTTGCTTTTAGGTGTTTGTATACATAGAATACAAAAAAGCAATTCAACTCATTTGAGAGTTATTATGGAAAAATCATTTCTTTACGAAAGTCTCAATAAACTAAACAGTAGTGAAATTGTTGAACGTATAAAGATGGACAGCTATGCAGATGATGCAAAAGAAGTTGCTATTCATATTTTGAATGAAAGAAATATTCCTATTCCCACTTTTGAAGAAAACTATTCTTCACCAAAAATACCATTTCGTAAAAGTCACCCTATCTGGTTTTGGACTTTCTTCAGTGCTGGTGTAACTATACTTACAAAACTAATTCATAAAATTGTTAATTCTTTTTGACAAAGCAATAGTATTGAAGTGCTTAAAACTCCAATGCCACCCTACCAAATTTTCCAAATCACGCAGTTAGCAAACGACTTTCTGTGCAGATACTTTGTTGAATGAATGGGGGGATAGTGCTGCTAACAATGTCCAATGCGTCATTGTCTGTGTATCCCACTTCTTTTGTTATGTAACCCAACCAACCAATGCCACTAGTAACGTGCTTAACGCACAGCTGCTTGTTTGCAAAGTCGCAGCGTTGAAATGCTGCTTGTGTGTGGTGAGCTATGTTGCCTAAATGTGTTGTTGGTATGTTGCCTATTGCCAAATGCAAGTGCGTTAGTTTGTGAGTGTTTCTCCCCTCCACTACTGCAATCACAAGTGGCTTTGCCCAATCTTGTTTATTTTTGTGCTTTGATAAGTTGCCGTAAAGTTCGTTTGTAAGTTGTGCTGTAAAAAATCTAATAGTGCTGCGTAACTTGTCCTCGTCCAAATAATCTCTAAATTCGTAGCATTTGTCACCGTAATTTTCAAATCTTCGCACTCGTATAAGTGCTGATTTTTTGAGTGTTAGCGTAACTGCACACTGCACGTAATTTGAGTAAGGTGCTATGTGTTTTCTATAAGCTAGTTGTAGTTTTTGTCCGTTTGATAGTTGCTGCATAAGTTTATTTATGCAGAACCAAAGCAAATCAAATAAAACCAATGCCTATTTTGGTGAAATTGCTTCTACTTTGGTTGTCCGTTTTGGTAGCTGAAACTAAAGTTAATGCACTCGTTCAACACATAAGGAGAAGTAAATGAGTGCATTTAATGGTTTGAAATTGGTAGCAGCTAAACGTCCACAAACTGCTAGCCCAATTGTGCAACGTCGTAACAAACTTTCTAATCAATTGTGGGAACAAATTGAATTGGCACGTGCAAGTTCTGAAGGTAAAACATTTGCACCAATTCGTTTGCGTAACGTTAAAGACAAGCTAACGGGTGAACGCAAAACAATTGAAGCAGCAAAACGTATCAAACAATGGTGGTTTGTTGCAGAAAATGGCAAAGTCTGTTTGCAAGTGCGATATGGCACACGTGTTTTGGAATTGGCAAAAGGAAAAAACAGCATTGAAGTTGGCAGTGGCACTGAATTGCTTGCTGTTTTGGAAACAGTTAAAAAGTGTGTTGAGAATGGCGAATTGGACACACAAATTGAAGCTGCAAGTGCTGCTGTTAGAGAACGCTTTGCACACTAACTGCTAATGCACTCCCACATAAATACGTGTGGGGGTGCAACTATGCGTATATTTGAAATAGCAAGTGCAGAAGAACAACTTGCTTTGTGGAAATTGATAAGTGACAACATTTGGACAGCTATAAGCCAACAAGCTGAAGCTGAAAGAAAGCAACGTGCAGAAAAAGCTGCACAACGAAAACTCAAACCAAAAATTGGGGGTAAACGTGGGGGGCGTAAAAGTTTGCCTCCACCCCCACACATTACGCCCCCACCCCCACCTAAAAAACCACCACCCCCACAAGCTAAAACTGAAGTGGATAAACAAGCTGCACAACAAATGGGTGGGGGTATGAAACAGCCACAAGCAAATGCTACCAACCCACAACAACCAAATGCAGTGGGTATGGCACAGCCACAACAAAATTCAACCAACCCACAAGCAGCACAAGTGCAACAACCACAAGCTGCACAGCAACCATTAACGCCACAACAAATACGTCTACAGCGTCAAAATGTGGGTAATTTGGCTAAAAACAGTGCTGTTACAAAAAGAGTGTGAAGGGGGACGACAGACTATGCACAAATGGTTTGTCTGCTTTTCAGCAGCAAATGTCAATCGCTTTGTTTAGCTAAAAAATTGGGTGTTACTGTAAAGTTGGGCTTCACTTTTTTACTGTCTTCTCTTTGCTTACGTATGTAAGTCATTGGTGTTGTCTGTTTGTATTTGCTAAACAGAAACTGCAACTCGCTGTGTTGTAAGCCACTTGCTGTAGTCAACTCTTTCCACCCAATATTAGTTTCAATATTTTTTTCAATCCAAATGCAAAGTTCAGCTAACAATTTTTGGTTGTCAGTGTCTGCAAATGGGTTGAACTTTATATTGTGCATAATGGTGCAAAAATTTTGTAACAGCACATTATCGGTGCAGTTTATGACAATGTTATGTAGTGACAACCCTAATGGGCTTTGTATGTTTGGTATACATTGCATAGAAATGGGTTTGCAACCCACAAAAAATTGGGCTGCAGTTTTTTAGCACATAGCAAAAGCTTTTGGGGTGGTGATTTTTAACCTATACCCCCTCCACTTGCAAATATTTGTGCGTGTGGTAGAGTCAAAACGTGCTATAAATTCTGTGTTTATTCTGTAGCACGGTGTGTGCTACGTATCACAAAATACTGTTGCAACCCGCATAAACATTAGGCATTTGACGGACTTCTGTTCTGTTAATTCGTAGGTCCCTGGTTCGAGCCCAGAGTCTGAAAACTATCAGTTTCAATCATCATTTTTATAACACTAATGCCAGCAATCTAATACAAGGAAAGTACGGGTAGATAAAACATAAATAAGGTTCAAAATTTGTCTCTGAATGCATCATTCCAGCAAAGTGAGCATCAGTAGCTTCTTAGTGTTTCCTCGGAAAATATAAACTTGGAATGAGAATCGAAATGGCAATGGCAATGGCAATGGCAATGGCAATCATCTTGGTGTTGTTTGTACTTGTATTAGTGATTTTCCATTATTGGAGATTAGAAAGCTTATTGAGGCAGCCATCGACTTCATGGCGCCAAGTCTGCAAGATAGGTTCAAGGCCGTCATTCCCAGCAGGACGGTTTGCATGATGAGTCGCAGCACAATCCAAGAGATTTCCATCGCGGTAGTCCCCGTGGTTCTCGGGTTTGCTGGACTTTTTTATTTGCCAAGCCACGATTTCTTCAAGCAGGGTTTTCCTGCTCCCACCACGCCCGACTTTTTCCCGTCGCTTGTCGGTGTATTTCTGGTGATGGTAGGCCTGACGCTGCTAGCACAAATCAGGAAAAGTCGTGAGATACAGATCGCAACACATGAACCCATGACAGCAGGGCCGGTCTACCAGACAATTGCAATATTTGTCCTTTACTGGCTACTGCTTAACCCCATTGGTTTTATCGCATCTTCGGCAATCGCCGTTCTTGCGCTGTGCAAGGTATTCCGTGAACGTCTCCGGCTGACTACGCTAATTTTTGCGATAGCTTTGCCATGCGTGGTGCATGTTGTATTCAAGCGCTTCGCGAATGTCTACTTGCCACCCCTTCCCTGGCTTTGAATATCATGTTTGAAAACATTCTGGCGGGCTTCAGCGTACTTCTTGACGGATGGCCTATTGTTGCGGCATTGGGTGGACTTGCACTGGGTGTTGTGGTCGGAGCAATTCCAGGTCTGACGGCCACCATGACCATCGCCATCCTGATGCCATTCACCTTTTTCCTGCCACCCGCAGTGGCAATCGGATTCCTCCTGGGCATTTACAAGGGTGCCGTATACGGGGGCTCGATCCCCGCCGTCCTGATCAATACGCCAGGTACTGCTGCGGCTGCGGCTACTTGCCTGGATGGTTCTGTACTGGCCAAAAGCGGGCAGGCCAAAAAAGCGCTTCAGATGAGTCTTTATGCTTCAGTCGTCGGCGACTTGTTATCGACAATTTTGCTGATCGCCGTAGCCGCGCCACTCGCGGCTGTGGCTGTGAAGTTCTCAGCGCCAGAGTACACCCTGCTGTTCATTTTTTCGTTGATGTTGGTTGCAGCTGTTTCCGGACCCAACCCGATGAAAGGGCTGCTGAGCGCAGGTATCGGCGCCCTTGTGGGCTGCGTGGGAATGGACCCCGCATCCGGATCGCAGCGCTATGTATTTGGTTCGACGGACATACTGGGCGGCGTCCCGCTGGTACCCCTGCTGATTGGCATGTTTGCCCTTGCCGAAGTACTGGATCGTGTCAGCAAACCTCTGAGTCTGCAGCACATTGCGAGCCAGGTACCCACCACAGCTGGCCCATCTCTCACAAAGATGGAATTCACAAAATGCTTGCCTACGATTTTTCGCTCCAGCGGTATCGGAGCTGTCATTGGTGTCTTACCAGGTCTGGGCGCAGAGATTGCTTGCTGGATTGCCTACGGGGTGGCGAAAAAACGCTCTAAAGAACCTGAAAAATATGGCAAAGGTTCGATCGAAGGTGTATCAGCTTCGGAGTCAGCCAACAATGCCTGCGTACCCGGCGACCTGATACCTATGTTGGTTTTTGGTATCCCTGGGGATGTCGTGACTGCTGTGTTGATGGGCGCGTTCATTGCACAAGGGCTAACACCCGGTCCCCTGCTCTTTGTCAATCACGGGCCGGTGATCTACGCGCTATATGCGATTCTGATCATGACCAACATTGCGCTGATTTTCTTCGGACTGATTGCAATCAGGGCTTTTTCGAAAATTCTTGCACTCCCGCAGATTTATGTTTTCGGCTGCGTTACGGTTCTTGCCGTTGCTGGCTCGTTCGCTATCAACTCGGACTTCTTTGACGTCACAGTTATGTTCATTGGCGGCATTGCGGGTTTTGTCATGCGTCGCACCGGGATACCTGTTGCTCCGTTCATCATTTCGATGCTGCTCACCCCGATGTTGGAGAACAATTTCCGTCAGACTTTGTCGATGTCGGATGTAGGCTTGGCTATTTTTGTACAGCGCCCCATTTCCGCGGGTCTTCTAGCATTTTTTGTATTTGTTGCTTTCGTGCTTTTCAGGAGCGCCAAGGTGCGCCGTTTACCAGCATGAAAGCGCCTGACCTTTTTCCGTGCCTGCAAGAGCTTCGGCTTTTGTCCTTTTCTCAACCTTTTTAACTTCCTTGGAAGGATTTATATGAGTTCGAAACTGAAAAAAATCTTTATGGTCGGGTCACTGGCCTGCTTGACTGTAATTGCCTCAACTGCGTTAGCACAGACCGGCGCTTTTCCGAATCAGCCGCTCAAGCTGGTGATCCCTTATCCGCCAGGTGGTGCGTTGTCCGTGCTTGGCGCAGTTGTTACCACCAGCGCGGAACAGCATTTCGGCCAACCCATGATTTCCCTGGTTCGTGCGGGCGGTGGCGGTGCCACGGGCTCAGCGCTGGTAGCTCAGACGCCAGCCGACGGATATACACTTTTACTAGGCGAGCCAACTATTGTTTCTCTGCGCCCACAGGTGGAGAAACTGCCCTACACCTCTGACGATTTCGTACCGGTGGCTCGCCTTACGAAAGCGCCGATCATGTTCGTCGCAGCGAGTGCAGCGCCATTTTCAGACTTGAAGGGAATGATCGACTACGCCAAGGCCAACCCAAACAAGCTTTTATACAGTTCAGATAATAAGAACGGTTGGACTTACACCGGATTTGAGTTGCTAAAAAAGTCCGCAGGCATTGAAATGAAAGGTGTCGAATTCGGCGGGGGCGGACCGGCAATCACCAATGTATTGGGCGGCAACACAATGGCCTATGCGGGTGACCCTAGCATTCTGATGGACCATATCAAGGCCGGAAAACTCAAGGCGCTGTGCGTGGCAGATTCATCCCGCTATGAACTTGCCAAAGACGTGCCGACCTGCAAGGAAGCCGGCGCCAACATCGAATGGAGCCTCTGGATCGGTGTGCTCGTTCGTAAAGGTACGCCTGCTGACCGGGTAGAAAAGCTCAGGGCATCCTTTGCGGCGTTGTCAAAGGACGATGCTTTCTTGCGAATTCTGGCGCGTACGAACACCACGCTGGCCTACATGGACGGGGCACAGTTCTCTAAGTTTGTGGCTGATGAACAGTCATCTCTCAAGAAGCTTTACGACGCCAAATGAGCGATGCAGTGAGTGCTGCCTTGACCAAAACCGATATCACGCTGATTAAGGGCGGGCTGGTCATGCGGCATGCCCATGCAGCAGCGACGCATCAGGACATCTTGGTCAGGCATGGCAGGATTGAACAACTGTGCCCACCGGGGGCAATCGTCGAAGAGGGGTACCATGTCATTGACGCCACAGACAGGTTGCTGATTCCCGGGCTAGTCAACGCGCATACGCATAGTCATTTCACCTTTGGTAAGGGACGCAATACCGACTGGACACTGGAATTGCATCAGCATGCGACACCAGGGCTGACAGGTAGCCAGAGCATCAGGGACCTGAACCTGCTGGCCAGAGTCGCCGCCGCAGAAATGATTTCCAAGGGATGCACTAGCTGTTACGACATGGTCGTGCAGTTGCCCTTCCCGGACCCAGAAGGAATCAGGGCTATTGCCGATGGATACGAGTCCGTCGGTTTGCGGGCCCGCATTGCAATGACCATTGCAGATCAGACCGTCTGGCACGGACTACCTGGTCTGTATGACGTATTACCGCCAGACGGGAAAGCGTTGATTGATGCGATCCAGATGGCGAGCGCACCGCAGATACTGCAATCGTGTGAGGCCGTCCTTTCAGGATGGTCCATGCCAGGTGACAGAATCACCCTAGCCCTGGCACCCACCATACCGCTGTTGTGTTCAGAGCAGCTGATGCGGGGGGCGTTTGAGCTATCGATCAAATATGACATTGGTCTGCACACGCATCTGGCTGAATCAAGGATTCAGGCGCTAGCGTCAATCTCAAAGTTTGGTAAGTCACTGACCCAGTACCTAGCTGATATCGGTTACCTCGGTCCACAGTTGACAGCTGCCCATGCGGTGTGGCTCGATGTCGCAGATATGGAGTTATTGGCCAGGCATGGCGTCAAGGTTGCGCACAATCCGGGCAGTAACATGCGGCTTGGCAATGGCGTGGCATCCATCAAGGATTTGATGGACATGGGGGTGAGTATTGGAATTGGCACGGATGCCTGTACCTGTTCAGACCAGCTGAACATGTTCGAATCGATGCGGCAGGCAAGCCTCGTTTCCCGCATCCGCTCTCAGGACCCACAGACCTGGCTCAGCGCTTGCGATGTGTTCAATATGGCCACCGTTGGCGGAAGCCATGTGATGAATCAACCCCTCATCGGAAAAATTGAAACCGGATTCGTGGCTGACATTGTTTTTCTGGACCTCCAGAACCTGAACTACGTTCCTCTCAACGACCCGCTCACCCAAGTCGTCTTTAACGAGCACGGCGGTGCCGTTGACAGCGTGATTGTAGGAGGAGACTTGGTTTATCACCACCGACAATTCACCCGCTTTGACTACGAAGCCTTACTTGACGAAGCACATGCGTGCAATGAACGAAGGGTTGAGATGCTGGCTGGCCGTCAAGGGCAGTTCAAGTTGTATGACAGTCTCATCAAAAGCTACAGCGCTCACACAGCAAGAACGCCACTTCATTTCAATCGCTATTTGAATCAGCCGTAATATCAATTTCCGTTGCGCAAAAAATTTTAAGTTTTGAATCTTGCTTTTTTACCCAGGAGACTCTATGAACGATCGTCGGCAACTTTTGAAGTTATTGAGCACCTTAGGCTTTGCCTCTTATTTTCCTTTTTCATACGCACAAAGCTTTGAAAACTTGCGGTTTATTTCAGGATTTCCCCCTGGTGGAACTGTAGACACAGTATGCAGAAGGGTCGCTGAAAAATTAAGAACCAATGGATTTGCAAAGAATTCTGTAGTCGAAAACCGAACGGGTGCAGGCGGACAAATTGCAGTCCAGTCAATGAAGACAGTTGCTGCAGATGGCTCGACTTTGCTACTCACGCCGATGTCGATGTTAGGAATTTACCCGCATATTTACAAGAAGCTTCAATACGATCCTTTAAAAGATTTGGTTCCAGTATCAGTAGGTGTTGTCATTGATTTTGGCTTTGCTGTAGGACCTCAAGTGCCACCGTCAGTTACCAATATCTCTGAGTTCTGGGCTTGGGGAAAGGCGAATCCGAATTTGTGTAACTTTGGCTCGGCTGGCGCTGGTTCATTGCCACACTTTGTTGGGATGCTAATAGGTCGATCAGGTGGGATTGAATTACGTCATGTGGCTTATCGCGGAACTCAGGCCGCCATACTAGAAATGATGGGTGGACAAATAGCCGCAGTGTCAGGACCAATAGGTGAGTTCACACAGCATGTTGCAAGCGGTAAATGTCGGATTTTGAGTTGCTCAGGTTCACGTCGCAGTCGGTTTTCTCCCAACACTGCCACGCTAACTGAGCAAGGTCTTAAAGATATGGTTTTTAATGAATGGTTTGGATTTTTTGCCCCAGCAGGCACCCCAATCGACACGATAAACAAACTGAGCAGCGGACTAAGATCTGCATTAACCAGCCCTGAAGTTATTGATGGACTGGCTGTACTTGGCTTGGAATCAACCCCTTCAACTTCTGCAGAACTTACATCGATGCTGAAAAATGATTACGACCGGTGGGGACCCATCATTAAATCTATAGGCTTTACGGCTGATTAAATATTTTGTAAGCAGTAATGCTTTACCGTAACTGTTCAGAGTAAAACAAGCGTCAAGACTCTGGACACCCCCTACCCGCACAGCCTTTAAGCTCGAAATTGATTCATGTCCAAAAGATGTTGTCGAACTTTTTCAAAATCAAGTTCGAGCCCTGCGCCTAGCGCCTAACTTTCCGCCAGCCAAGTGACGCAGTTGAGTGCAAAATCAACGAAATCGCTGGCTAAACTGTAATTTACAGTTTTCGTTCAACTACACGAAATATTACACGTCGGCTATTTTTACGTGTAAGTCATTAATTTATGTAGGTTTTTTAGGAGCCTGGATTTCTGTTAATCAGGGGTTCAGACATTTAATTTAACCTTTAGAGTTTTATTGTCCGTAGCTTTTTTTCCAATGGTTAGGAAACCCGACCAATGGCGCAACTTACAAATGACTTTGCATTTGCCAGTCCTGCATCCAACCCAGTGACACTGCCGTGTTCTGGATAACCCATGGACTTGAGCTTTGCGGCAATAGCCTCTCGCAGTGACTCGTCTGCTGTCACACTGATTAACTGCTGATCGCGGTCAATCACGATGTTGGACAAACCTTCGATTGAGTTCAGCCCTTTGACGATTGACTTCTCACAGCCACCGCACTTGA
>Ga0315903_10008181_pt1 | contig 12926 bp, 15 predicted proteins | sample LakEriMetagenome_7_FD_203524 | JGI IMG/M metagenome (GOLD analysis project Ga0315903, IMG submission 203524) | Freshwater fungal communities from buoy surface, Lake Erie, Ohio, United States - Buoy 2 MA119 | ecosystem: Environmental > Aquatic > Freshwater > Lake | place: USA: Lake Erie, Ohio...
TCGACCGGCAGGGGGGCGGCTCAGGCGGCGTCAGTCTCGCTTCGCCGCTATGCTATCCTTTGGTCCAATGTCCAGACGCTAGGCCCGGCGATCTATGCCCGCAAGCCTAATGCGGAGGTGTCCCGGCGTTTCAAGGACGAAGACCCCGTAGGCAAGGTCGCTGCGGATGTCCTTGAGAGAGCGTTGAACTACACGCTCGACGCCTATGACTTTGACGCCCAGCTAAAGCTATGCCGGGACGACTATCTGCTGCCGGGAAGAGGGCAGGTGTGGGTTCGCTATGTCCCGCACATGGAGGAGGTCAACGCGGGGCTGGACACCGATCTAGCCGAGGGTGAGGCGGATTCGGACCAGAACGATACGCCAGAGCCGGATGCGGAGGGGACATATAGCCGTGTGGCTTATGAGGAGGTGCTTTGCGACCATGTGGCGTGGAAGGACTTCCTGACCAATCCAACGCGGGAATGGTCCGAGACGAGATGGGTGGCTAGGCGCGTGTTCATGACGCGCAAGCAGCTTGTCGAGCGCTTCGGGGCTGAAGTTGGGGAGAAGGTGCCGCTGGACTATGGAGCGCCTCAGAGGGGTTCTGATACGGACATTGACGAACGCGACGCCATGTCCAAGCGCGCGCAGGTGTATGAGATTTGGGACAAGGACAGCCGCAAGGCTTACTGGATCAATGTCTCGTTCCCCGATCAGCCGCTTGATGAGAAGGACGACCCGCTAGGGCTGAAGGACTTCTTCCCCTGTCCGAAGCCGCTTAGCGCGACACAGGCTCCGGATTCGTCCCTCCCGATTGCCGACTATGTGTTCTATCAGGACCAGGCCGAGGAGCTGGACGACCTGACGCAACGCATTGGCAAGCTACAGGACGCCTTGCGGATGGTCGGCGTCTATGCAGGCGAGGAAGGGACGAAGCTTCAGAACGTCTTTACGCCGGGCAATGAGAACACGCTTATCCCGATTGATGCCTACGACCTGTTCAAGGAAAAGGGCGGCATCCGGGGCCTGATTGAGTGGGTTCCCATCGACATGGTGATCCAATGCCTCAAGGGCTGCTATGAGGCCCGCCAGCAAATCCTTGAGGACATTTACCAGATCACGGGCCTGTCGGACATCATCCGGGGGGCGTCTAACCCGAATGCGACGGCGACGGCGGAAAGCATTAAGTCGCAATGGGGAAGCCTTCGAGTTCGGGATCGTCAGAAGGCTATTCAGGAGTTTGCAAGGGACACGATCAGGATCAAGGGCGAGATCATCTCGGAGCAGTTCGGGATTGATACGCTGAAGGCGATGACCGGCGTTCAGTTGATGACGAACGCGGAGAAGATGCAGGCGCAAGCCTGGATCCAGCAGCAACAGCTTATCGCGCAACAGCAGCAGATGATGGCCCAGATGCAGGGCGGACAACCGCAACAGCCACCTCCGCAAGCCCAGCCGCCGTTTAACCCCGAGTTGCTTGAGCAGCCGTCATGGGAGGACGTTGACGCGCTGTTGAAGAATGAGCCGATGCGCCAGTTTCGGATTGATATCGAGACGGACTCGACCGTTGAACCTGACGAGAGCCAGGCAAAGCAGGACTTTGTTGAGGGTTCGCAGGCGGTGGTTCAGTTGTTGCAAGCGGCGGCTGGGATTGTGCCTAGCGCGCCTTACACGGCTCCGTTGTTTGGCGAGATGATGCAGGAACTCGCTAGGAAGTTCCGGTTCTCCCGGTCGATGGAGGACGCGATTGACAAGATATTTGAGCAGGCGTCCCAGATGGAGCCCGTCCAGCCGCCCGGCCCTGAACCCGCTGACCCTAATGTCTTGGAGGCCGAGAAGGTCAAGGGACAGGTCGAGATGATGAAGGCCCAAAGCGAGCAACAACGGACCCAATCCGACAACCAGATTGCCCAGATGCAGGCTCAACTCGACGCGATGGAGCTTATGCTGAAGCGCGAGGAACTCAACGTGAAGCGGGAAGCCCTCGCCCGTGATCCAACCCCACAAGGAAGCGCATAAATGGCTGGACCCTTTAACGAAGTCGCCTACCGGTTCTATGAGAACGGGACGGGCGAAGGAACTACGGCGGGGGTTACGCTCCTGTCCAATGCGTCCGCGACGGGCGACCCTACCGAACCCCTCACGGGAGGAACCTATCTCTGGCAATACCAGGGCACGTTCGGCGGTGCGACCCTGACGCTTCAATCGCTAGGCCCGGATGGCTCGACCTATCAAACGGTCACGTCAGCCACGGCGGCGGGGCAATCGACTATCCTTGTGGGGCAGGGCGATATCCTCCGCGTGACGGTAACGGGTGGAACGCCTAGCGCCCTCTACAGCGCCGTTCGGAGGGTTTCCTAATGGCGGTTCTGGCTAATCAGGCCCCGTTCCTTGCGCGGGCTGGCGACCTTGGGGCTGTCACGGGTGTCACCGCCGAGACGGTTCTCTACACCGTCGCCGTTCCCCCGATGGGGCCTAACGACCAGCTTCAGGTCCGGTGGTCGATTGATACCAACTCCAACGCCAACGCCAAGGTTATTTCGTGGCGCATGACGGATATTGCGGGGACGCAGATCGTCAGCCAGTCGATCACGAACCGCGCCTATTCGGGCTTGGTCGCGTTTGCCAACGCGGGCGCTACCAACGCGCAGATCGCACGGCAACCGCTTGCCGTTCTGGCCGGGACGGGCGGGTCGAGTGCCGTTCTCCCCACCGCCGCCGTTGAGACTAGGGCGGGCTTTAACTTCGTCATGACCACGGCCAACGCCAACAGTGGCGATACGGTTACGTTGCGCGTGATTGAAGCCACGATCATCAAGGGGGGCTAGTGCGGTCACGCCTTTGCAAAGCCTGTGGCGCGTTTCATCCGGTCAATCACTGGCCGGTGGAATGCTATCAGGCCATGACCGAAAAGCGTTCGGCCCTTGGCGTTCCCTACATTCGGGGCGACGGCATGAACGAAACCTGGAACCCCGTGAACGGCAAGCACTACGATTCCCATTCAGCCTATGAGCGGGCCGTGAAGGATGCGGGTTGCCAGATTGTCGGCTCTGATCCCGCCCTGGAACGAACCTACACCCCACAACCCACGTCAAAGCAGGACGTGGCTAAAGACCTAGTTAACGTAATCCGCCAAGCTGGAGGCTAAAATGTCGGACGCCCACGAAGAAATCATGCAGGACATCAAGGCCGCGATGAAGGCGCAGGAGCCCGAACCCGCCCTGGAGGTCCATGTGGTCGATCCGGCCAATGAGGAGCCTGTAGAGCTTCCTGAAGGTGATAGCGGCCCTGCCCGTGGTCCTGACGGCAAGTTTGCCCCGAAGGAAGCCAAGGAAGGCGACGACAAGCCGGTTGAGGCCAAGGCCCCTGTAGAGCCCACGGACGCCCCGCAGGAGCCCGTAGAGCCCAAGCAGGAGGGTGACAAGCCGCTAACCCCGCCGATTGGATGGAGCCCGGCCAGCAAGGCTGAGTTCGCCAAACTCCCCGACCATCTCAAGGCCGATATCGTCAAGCGCGAGAAGGATATCGCCAAGGGGCTTGAGGCCAAGGCGCTTGAGGTTAAGCGATACCAGCCGATTGAAGACCTGATCGCCCCGCGCCGTGAAAAGTGGGCAATGGCGGGTGTCGATGAAGCAACGGCGCTCAAGCAACTGTTGGCCGCAAGTGATTGGCTGGAACGCGACCCCAAGGGGGCGCTTGAATATCTTGCGAAACAGTATAACGTAACGTCGGCTCAGGCCGGTTCGCAGGCGAATGTCACGCCCCAGCAGAACGCGATCAGCCGTCCCTCCCCGGAAACCGCTTCGCTTCAACAGGAACTGTTGAGCATCAAGGAACAGCTATACCGTCAAAACCAAGCCGTCTATGTCGATCAGGTCGAGGCGTTCGCAGCTAACCCCAAGAATCTCTATTTTGAAAACGTCCGCGAGGACATGGGGATTCTGATCAGGGAAGGGCGGGCCAAGGGTCTGGAAGACGCTTACGAAAAGGCGATTTGGGCCAATCCCGAGATTCGCGCCATCCTTCTAGCGGAGCAGGCGGCGAAACCGGCGAATGGGCGGGCGGAAGCATCCGAGAAAACCAGGCGAGCGATTGCTGCGGGATCGTCGGTCACGGGAGCGCCGGGAGCGAATGTCGCCCCTGTCGTGAACGGATCGGGCTCTGTTGAAGATGACATTCGCGCCGCCTTTGCCGAGTTGCAGGGCCGCGCCTAGCAAAAGGAAACTGAGGCATGACCTCTCCGAATCTTTCGGAAATCGTCACGACTACCCTGCGTAACCGCACGGGCAAGCTCGCTGACAACATGACCAAGAACATCGCCCTGCTGAACCGCATGAACAAGCGCGGGACGGTCAAGCCGGTGTCTGGCGGTCGCACCATCGTTCAGGAACTGAACTACGCCGACAACGTGACCTATCAGCGTTACAGCGGCTATGAAGTCCTGAACATCTCGCCTTCGGATGTGTTCACCGCAGCCGAGTTTGACTGGAAGCAGGCGGCGGTCAACGTCACCATTTCCGGCCTTGAAGGCGACGTGATCAACACCGGCCCGGAGGCGATCATTGACCTTCTGGCGTCGCGCATCTCGAACGCCGAAGACACGATGCGGAACGGCCTGTGGGCTGACCTGTATTCGAACGGCACGGCTTCGGGCGGCAAGCAGATCGGCGGCCTTCAGCTTCTCGTTGCTGACGACCCGACGACCGGCATCGTTGGCGGCATCAACCGCGCGACGTGGGATTTCTGGCAGAACCAGAAGTTCCAGACCACTTCGGACGGCGGTTCGGCGGCTTCGGCGGCCAACATTCAGGGGTTCATGAACTCGCTTTACCTGAAGTGCGTTCGCGGCAATGACAAGCCGGACCTGATTCTGGCGGACATCAACTACTACCAGTTCTACCTGAACAGCCTTCAGGCGATCCAGCGCATCACCTCGGACGAAATGGGCCAGGCGGGTTTCACCTCGCTGAAGTTCATGGACGCTGACGTGGTTCTCGACGGCTTCGCTTCGGGCGCTGCGGGTGTGGCCGGTGGTTCCGCTGGCGGCTGCCCGACCAACCATATGTATATGCTGAACACCAAGTATATCCATTGGCGTCCGCACCGTAACCGCAACATCGTTCCGCTGGATAGCGTCAACTCCATCAATCAGGACGCGATGGTGAAGCCTATCGTTTGGGCCGGTAACATGACCCTTTCGAATGCCTTCCTCCAAGGCGTTCTGTTCCAATCGTAACCCCTAGAGGACAGGAGAAAACCAAATGGCTTCTACGGCAGCTACCATCTTCGCAGTAACCCCTGTCTGCGGTGTCGATCTTGACGCCAAGGGCTCCACCTTCGCCTTTCCGGCGCTCATGAACTGCTTCGGCAATGACGGGCGCAAGCATACGGTCGCGCTGGCCGGGGGCACTCTCGCCTCTACCGCCAACATGACTATCGGAACCGCTGGTTCGGCCATTTCGGCTGCTTCGGTCGGCGTGGCGACCTACACGGTCAATACGACGGCGGGTGTCGTCTCAGGCCAGTATTTCTGGGCGCGTCAGATTGCGATCTAATCAAGGCTTCGCGTGGGGCTAGCCTCCACTGGCCTTATGCGTTAGCTTAAGGGGCGTCTCTCCGGGGGCGTCCCTTTTGCCATATGGAGGTATGAGCATTGTCGATTGCACCCTATCCGCATCGGTATCGCCACGGGCCTTACCTCTACGGGCCATACTATGACGTTGGCCCGGCGTGGGCGTATGCAGACCCCTACTCCCTTTCGCGGGACTTGAAGCGCCTGAATAAGCCCAAATACCGGCTTCGAACGGCTTCCGGGGGCAAGTTCTTCATCTACCGGGAAGATGTGGGCGAGTGGCAGGGGCCATACGCCTCTATTGACGAAGCGATTGGCGCGTGATCCCCGTCCCTTTTTGCTATGGAGGTAGCTGCGTGGGCGATACGCGCGTCAGAGAAGGTCGCATCCAGTATAAGCGGAGCGACGGCACATGGTGGAGCCCGATGAAGGGCTACGCGGATGCGTGGGGGCCTAAGAAGGCCAAACAACCGGCCAAGAAATGATCCACGTCGTTTCCGTCCGCGTGGGCGACAAATACTCCCCCGATTACGTCCACAAGCTCCATGACGGCATTGTCCGCCATATGGAGGGGGAACAACGCCACTGGTGCCTCACAGACCGCCCTGACGAGCTTGTAGAGGGCATTGAGGCTATTCCGCACAATCCCGCCCTTCCGGGGTGGTGGCAGAAGGTCTTCCTGTTCTCCCCCGATATGCCTTGGGCTGAGGGGGATGAAGTCCTCTACATGGACCTTGATGTCTGCATCACGGGGCGGCTTGACGACCTTCCGCACGGCATCATCAAGGACTGGCACTGGCCTTGCTATAACTCATCCGTCATGCGCTGGCGGCATGGGGACCACAGGGCCATTTGGGACCGGTTCACGCTGGACCTAATCGACCGCCCTTCGGAGAGCCTGAAGGACTATCTGCCCGCCGATCAGGTCAACGGCGGCGATCAGGAATGGATCAGCCAAGTCAGCGCGTGGGATACCTTCCCCGCCGATTGGTTCGTATCCTACCGCAACGCCGTCGCATGGCCCCCTGACACGGCCAAGGCGGTCATCCTGCATGGAAACCCCAAGCCCCACGAGATAACGGACGGCTGGGTTCCCCATGTGTGGCGTGTGGGCGGTTATACAGCCCTGCCCAAGATGGACGGAATGAACGTCTCGCAGGACTTCGCGCTGGATAATGTGCGGGTCAATGCCGAGCGGGATTTGCCGTGGTTCACGGGCTTTCGGGGCAAGAAGGGCGGTTGCGCGATAGTCGGCGGCGCACCCTCGGTGAAGCATTCCATCCCGCAAATCCGCTATCGGCGGGCTAGGGGGGATACGATCATATCCCTGAACAACGCCTTGGGCTATCTGCACGACCGGGGCATTACGCCTGACGTTCATGTCATGTTGGACGCAAGGCCCGAGAACGCGGCGTTCGTGAAGGATGCGCCTAAGGGCGTTCGCTACTTTATCGCCTCTCAGTGTCACCCGGACGTATTCGAGGCCCTGAAGGACCGTGACGTTACCGTCTGGCATAACGGCTTCGGATCAGGCGACGAGATGATGGAAATCCTCGCCCCGTGGTTTGAGGAAGGGCCGAATCAGAGGCCGGTTGTGCTTGTCCCCGGTGGTGGAACCGTTGGCCTTCGGGCGATGGGGTTAGCTTGGCTATCCGGCTACAAGCGGATGCACCTGTATGGCATGGATTCGTCCTATGCGGAGGACGAACACCACGCTTACGCCCAACCCCTGAACGATACCGACAACACCATGACGGTCGCGTTCAATGACAAGCATTACAAGTGCGCGCCGTGGATGGTCCGCCAAGCCAATGAGTTCAAGGACGCCTATTCGCACATGACGAAGGACGGCGTTAAGATCACCGTTCACGGCAAGGGGCTTATCCCCGATATCTACAAACAGATGAAGGACGCAACAGATGCTTGAAGGCCCCGCCTATCACCCCAAGGCCGAACGGGACAACATGATCCCTGTCTTCTACATGAAGGCGGTCCGAAACAACTTTGAAAGCCAAAAGCAGGGACGCGATATCTGGGACGAAATCCCTTATGTCGAAATCATGATCCCCGGCGACAAGCTGACGCAAGTGCATGAGCGCGTGAACGAAGGCCATAAACACCGTTGGCCGACGCACTGGATGGCGTTCCAGATGAACCAGGAAGCCCCGCAGGAAGGCACGCCCTTGGCGGAATGGCCGCCGTGTAACCGCGCGATGCTGGAAATGCTTGGAAGCCAGAAGGTCCGCACGGTGGAGCAACTGGCGGGGCTTTCGGACGCTCAGCTTATGGCGACCATGCCGATGGGCGGGCGAGTGCTTCGGGACAAGGCGCAGGCATGGCTAAAGCAGGCGGAAGGCATGGCCCCGATGGCTGAGATGCAACAACAACTGGAAGCGTCAAGGGACGAGATTGAAAACCTCAAGCGCCAGATTGCAGAGTTGGCGACCGCAAAGGTTCGGGAGAAGGCGGATGACTGATAACCCCGTGAATAGAGAAGTGTCGGGCTCGACAAAGCGCGGCCCTTTGTTTTTCCGTCGAGATGGCGTAACCTATTTCCAGTTCACGGCTGACGCTTCATCCGTCATTGGACCCCGCCGGGCCACCAAGCAGGATCAGATAGATCACCCCGGAGCTTGGACTATGTTTGCGGGCGCGACTGACTTGGACGGTGACGGCGACATGGGGGGCTCGCTTCCCAAGGCGCAGGAACCTCCGAAAAGGCGCGGACGACCTCCTAAGGTGAAATAAGCCGTGGCCTTCACGCTCTTGCAGATCATCCAACGCGCGGCGGACCTCCTGTCGATCCCGCGTCCGCTTGAGGTTGTCGAATCGACCGATCAGCAGGTGCGCCAGCTTTACGCCTTGGCGAATGAGGAGGGCGACGAACTTTCCGGTTCGCATGATTGGCAAGCGCTACGGCGGCAATACACCTTCACGACGGTCGCCCAAGCCGATCAGACGAGCGCGCTCCCGTCCGATTGGGATCGGTTCATCGCCAACACCTTCTTTAACCGCTCGACCATGCGGACGGTCATCGGGCCGATCACGCCGCAACAGTGGCAGGCGATCCAGGCCCAGCCGCAGCTAAACCGCGTGTTTCTGGCTTTCGTGGAGCGGGACGGGAAGTTCCTCGTCACCCCGACCCCGGCTGCGGGCGAGACGATTGCGTATGAGTATATTTCGAGCAACTGGGCAAAGACCACGGACGGCGACCCGCTGCCTCAGTTTGAGAGCGATACCGACGAAACGTATCTGGACCCCAAGCTGTTCTGGTTAGGCATCCGGTGGCGCTTCCTGAAATCCAAGGGCCTTGATTACGCGGAGGACTTCCGAACCTATCAGTCCGAACGTAACCAGAAGATGGCGCGGGATGGCGGCAATACGATGCTGTCAACCACAGGTGACACTCAGTATGTCCTTAGCCCGAACATCCCGTCCGGTGGGTTTCCTGGGCCGTGATTTACCTCGTTTCAACCCAGAACATGAAGAACGTCACCATGTTCAAGGAGAAGCTAAACCAGCTTTTTCCGGCCTATGGCGCTGGATACGGCTCAAGCCTTCCCGCTTCGGCGGCGGATGGGCGGATGTTTTATCTCCTGCCGGGCAATGACCCGTATCAGTATCGCAATGGCTCCTGGGTGGCGCTATGAGACAGGCCGCGCAACGCTATGGCCGTCAGCCGCTTAGGGGTGGCTCACGGCAGGGCAGGGTTACGACGGGCTCCGCTATCCCCGCTCCCGTGGGTGGGTGGGATGCTCAGTCGCCTTTGCAAGCCATGCCCGCGATTAACGCGGTTATCCTCGACAACTTCATTCCCCGTGCTGGCTATGTAGAGCTACGCAAGGGCTTTGCGGGCCATGCGACGGGCTACGTCAACCCGGTGGAGACGGTCCTAGTCTGGCGCGGTAGCCAGAACGGGACTGACGAATCCTTCGCCTGTTCCGGGGGCTTTATCTACGACGCCACGCTCCCATCCGAGACCTTGGGAAGCCCTGTCTATTCCGGCCTAAGCTCGGCGCGGTTTCAATGGGTGAACTTCGCCAATGACGCGGGTGTGTGGCTGATCGCCTGTAACGGCGTTGACACCCCGATTAGCTACGACGGGGCGTCCTTCGCGGCCTTGGCTATCACAGGATCATCTGGGCCGATCACGCTGCAAAGCGAAACCCTGATCGACGTAATGGACCACAAGGGCCGTCTGTTCTGGGTTGAGAAGGACTCCCTCCGCGTCTGGTATACAGGCGCGCAGGCCATTCAAGGGACGGCTAATCTCCTCGACCTGGGCCCTATCTTTGACGAGGGCGGCTATATCGTCGCGCAAGGTTCGTGGTCCCTTGATGGGGGGCAGGGGCCGGATGACTTCGCGGTCTGGGTCACGTCACAGGGTCAAGTCGCTATCTTTCAGGGCGTCAATCCGAACGATGCGACCGATTGGGCTCAAGTCGGCGTCTTTAACCTCGGCATCCCCCTGGGGAGCCGTTGTTTGCTCCGCTACGGTTCGGACCTTGTGATTCTGACGACGGACGGGGTTGTTCCGCTTTCGCAAGCCCTGAACCTTGACCGCGCGCAGGAGAACCTTGTCGCGCTAACCCAGAAGATTCAGAACGCCTTTGCGAAGGCCACACAGCGCTATCAGAACAACTTCGGCTGGCAGGGCATCCTATACCCTAAAGGCTCGCTTGCGATCTACAATGTGCCGGTGTCGGAACTTAACCGTTCCGAGCAGTATGTGCAGAACGTCCAGACGGGCGCATGGTGTCGGTTCACGAATATTGACGCCTTCTGTTGGTCGATTGCCAATGACCGCATTTTCTTCGGTGCGCGGGATGGCGTCTATGAATGGGACGTAGCGGGCAACGATAACGGCGAGGCCATTATTGGCGACCTGAAGACCGCGTTTAACTATTTCGGTTCGATTGGCTCGCTCAAGAAGTTTGAGATGCTTCAGCCGGTCTATCGCATCTCCTATGAGATTGCGCCCGCGATTGAGGTTCTGACGGACTTCAAAGAAAAGATTCCGTCCGCACAGCCTACCTTTATTCAGCCGACCGGTGCGCGGTGGGATATCTCGCTATGGGATCAGGGAATGTGGGCCCCCTCGACTGAAACGCGGGACGGCTGGACCTCTGTGACGGGGATTGGTTACTGCGGTTCCGTCCGGTTGCGGGTTGAAGTTGAGCCAATCATCTATATCGACCTTGGCGTGGATTCCAGCACCAGCCTTGCTTATGACGATGTGGAATCGACCGATATTGTCGCGGTGGCGGACTATGAGCGTTCGTCGCCTGTGACGCTGGAAATCGTCGCCTTTAACCTGAAGTATCAGAACCAGACGGGCGGGCAGCTTTGAGGCTACTGATCGGCCATGACGAGCTTGTGGCTGAATGGGTGGGCCAACGCATTCCCTTCATGGGAAACGGCAAGTCGTTTGGACCCTGCCGGGCGGTCGGGGTGGTCAATGATGATATGATTCTCGGCGGCGTGGTCTTTTCGGACTACAGGCCGATGTTCTCAAGCATAGAGGCCAGCTTTGCGTCCGCATCGCCTAGATGGTTGACCCCTAACCTTGTCCGTAATATCCTAAGTTACCCGTTCGACCAATTAGGTGTGAACCGGATTAGCAGCCATACACCCCGTAAGGCGGGACCAGCGCGGCGCTTTCTCCAAAAGTTCGGCTTTGTGGAAGAAGGGGTTATGCGTGAAGGGTTCGGGGATGACGACTGCATTGTGTCTGGCTTACTGGCGAGTGACTGGCGCTCCCACCGTTACTATCGGGGCGCTGTAAATGGGGAAGCCCAGAGCCCCGACGCCGCCTGATCCGGTAGCGACCTCTAACGCGCAATCCGCCGCAAACATTGCGAGCGCGCGTGAGCAGCAGCGCCTCAACATGGTGAACACCACGGGCCCGACCGGCTCCGTGCGGTATGAGGCCGACCCGTCCGCACCCGGCGGATACCGCCAAGTGACGGACCTTAGCCCCGAGCAGCAGCAAGCCTACCAGCAGGGCATGGGCGTCTATAACCGCGCGCTAGGTGTTGCGGGCGACCAGATCGGGCGTGTGGGTCAATCCCTCGGCCAAGGCTTCAACATGGACGGCCTGCCTGAACTTCAGGGGGGCTTGACTGAGGACTTCTCGGGCGACCGCCAACGGATTGAGGAAGCCCTTTACCGGCGGGCAACGGGCTATCTTGACCCGCAGTTCGCCAAGGCCCGAGAGGGCATGGACGCGACCTTGACGGCCCGTGGCTTGGGCATGAACTCGGCTGCGGCTCAGAACATGGGCAACCTGTTTAACCAGAATGAGCGGTCCGCTTACGGCGAGGCGCGGGATTCGGCCATCATCGGGGGCGGTGCTGAACAATCGCGCTTGCTGGCGGACGCCTTGGCTAATCGCGGCTTCGGCAATCAGGCGCGCACTCAGGGGATGCAAGAGCGCGCTTATCAGCAGAATCTCCCGCTTGAGCAGCTACAGGCGCTCTTGGGAACGGGGCAAGTCTCCATGCCGCAGGGCGTGGCCTATACGCCTTCGGCGGTCGGTCAAACGGATGTTCTCGGGGCCCATGCCTTGAACCAGCAAGGCCAGTGGAACCGCTACAACGCGCAGATGTCCAACTATCAGAACACGCTTGGCGGCTTGTTCAATCTGGGTTCGGCGGGGATCATGTCGTCGGACGTGCGTGTCAAGAAGGACATCGAGAAGGTTTCGACCCGGCCTGATGGGCTTGGCGTCTATCGCTACCGCTACGTCTGGGATGACGGACAGCAGCCCCTTCGCACGGGCTTGATGGCTCAGGAGGTTCAGCAGCTTTACCCGGAGGCTATCCACCTTCACCCGGCGGATGGTCATTTGATGGTCGATTATGGGGCGGTTCCGAATGCCTGATCCTCTTGGCGCACAACGTGTCTCGCGGAGCCAGTATCTCGCGGACGCCCTTCAATCCATGCAAGGGCAAGGCGCGGAAACCCGGACGCCCGGCGCTTTGGGGGCAAACCTTCTCGCGTCCTATCTTCTGCAAAGGGGTTCGGAGCGCGAACAACGCCTTGACCTTGAGGCGGACGCCGCTCGTCGGGCAGAGATTGCCAGCATCATTTCGGACCCGCGCGAACGCCTGTTTTATGAAAGCGACCCGGCAGCGTGGGCTGAAAATGTTGGCTATCAATACCGCCCCGTGACGACGGCGGAAGGCTCGGTCACGTCGATTCCTGGCACTGGATGGCAACAGGCCGCGCCGGTCATTGAACGATTTGATGACCGCTATGGGATCATTGACCCGCTCAACCCGCAAGCGGGCGCGACCTATACCGAGCCGCGTGGCCCGACGTTTGCGGAAGGCACAGACCGGATGGAGGCCGAAGCGCCTGTAACGGTTTC
>Ga0315903_10008185_pt1 | contig 12921 bp, 7 predicted proteins | sample LakEriMetagenome_7_FD_203524 | JGI IMG/M metagenome (GOLD analysis project Ga0315903, IMG submission 203524) | Freshwater fungal communities from buoy surface, Lake Erie, Ohio, United States - Buoy 2 MA119 | ecosystem: Environmental > Aquatic > Freshwater > Lake | place: USA: Lake Erie, Ohio...
GTTCCGTCGGGGGCGGGACAGAAGCGAATGCCAATCTCGTGCAAAGGCGTCAGGAAGTGGCGCTGCGCAACCAGGCGACCCAAAAGGAGATTTCCGAGAAGAGGAAGCTGTTCTCAGCACTGACCTCCGAAGCCGAATCGATGGAGAAGTCTCTGCTCGCTTTCCGCCGCACGCTGACCAACTGAAACCATGGAGGAATCCGCATCAACGGTCAGGGATGACTTCCGGGATTTTGCACTGCGTATGGCGGACGCATTTGCGCGCTTCCCGGAATTGAGAGCTGAGGAGGAGGAACTCCGAAGGCTGGCTTCTGCCATCTACGAACCGTTCACCCTTGCGGTGTTCGGATACATGAAAACCGGCAAGAGCAGCCTCATCAACGCCCTCGTCGGAAAGCCTCTGGCCATCACCGGGACGGACGAAACCACGGCCACGTTGAACTGGATCTCCCACGGAACCCGCGAACAGGAGGAGACTTTCCTTGTGAATTGGAAGGACGGGAGCAATGAACCCTTTCCGATCGAACGCCTGAAGGATTGGACAGGCAAAAGCGAGGAGGCACTCGCTCTATGTGCCAGAACAGCCCGAATCGACCTCTACGCCACCCGCGAAGTCGATGGTGCCGTTGGAAGTGGTCTTGCTGGTCGTGATGAGGCCGCCGCCGGTCAGCGTGAGAATGAACCCACCCAGGTTCAAGGTGTCGTTGACCTTGATCGCGTGGGCGGCTTCGTTGGCCGCCAGCGTCGTGGCCGGTAGGGCCGCCACCTCGTTGGAAGCGGCCGTGAAGCCTGCGGTGTAATCGCCGGCCGCCAATGGCACCAGGTTGTTGCCGGGGACCCCGCCGCTGTCATCCACGAACTTCATGAAATCGCCACCAAAGTTTCCCGTTGGGTAATACTGGATCCCCGGGCTCACCATGCCGGCCGTCACCGGCGGCTTCGGCCCGGTGACCACGATCCGGTTCTGGGCCGTGGTGCCGTTCGTGCCCCAGCGGACCGTGTTGTCGCCGCTGTTGTTGCACAGCAAGCTGCTGCCGGGCAGCGGGGCCGCCATCGACCCTACCCCCAACCGCGACCAGCGCGCATCGTTGCCGTTGCGCAGCAAACCGAGCATCGCCCCGCCTTGCACGACAAGCTCCCCGGCCACGTTCCAGTTCGCCCCCGCCCCGGACCCACGGCCGTGGAAAATCGTGCTGCCGGAAAACAAGCGCAAACTTCCCGTCGCCGACAGCGGCGTGTCCACCGAGGGCGTGAACAGGTAGTTCCCCGTCGTCGTTCCCAAGGCGAACGATGTGTGGGTGAAGCCGATGTCCTTGGCGGTGAGGGGGGCGCCCACCGTGATCGAACCAAGACCGGTGTTGGTGAAGACCACGTCGTCGCCCGCCTGATAGGTTTCACTGCCGAAACTGTCCGCATCCGGTTGCCCCCACGCCATGTTGCCGCCCTGCCAGCGCTTGCCAGGAAGACCCGCGCCGGGGTCCGACGTATTCTCACGCACCGTGATCGATCCCGTGGCCGTGAAACCGCCGCCAGACACCCCCAGCGTGTAGGGACCGCCAGGCGTCGACCCGGCGGTGAACAGGCCGCTGGCACTGATCGTGCCGCCGCCCCCCACCGACCACGTCCACGCCGGTTGCGAGGCGATCGGGTTGCCGTATTGGTCGCGCAGCGTGGCCGTAAACTGCACGCTCGCCCCGCTGCTCACCAAGGCACCCGGCGGAGCGATCGTCACCGCGGTCGCAACCGGCGGCGCAGTGACGGTTAGACCGAATGTGGTGACGGTGGCTTTGCCGCCGCCGTCGGTGACGGTGAGCGTGACGGTGGCGGAACCGCTCTGGCCGGCCGCCGGTGTGAGCGTCACAGTCCGGTTGACCCCGCTGCCCCCGAGCGCGATGTTCCCCGCCGGCAGCACGGCGGCGTTCGACGAAGTTGCTGTCAGACCGAGGTCGCCCGGCGGGGTGGCATCGTCGCCGACCGTGAAGGGGATCGCCCCCGTGGCCGTATCCTGCGGGGTCGATTGGTTGGCGATCGCGCTGATCGTTGGCGGCTGGTTGCCGTCGTGGACGATGGTGGTGGTAGCCTCGCTGAAATCGCCGAGGTTGTCGTAGGCGCGGGCGCTGATCTGATAGGTGCCGCTCGGCAGTGAGCTGAACAGATAACTCCAGGTATTGCCGCTGCGCGTGGCATTGCCGGCCAGCGTGCCGTCGCGGAAGACCTGCACCAAGGCGACCGAGCCGCCGGTGTCGCTGGCGCTGCCGGTGACACCGAGGTTGGGTGGCAGGACCGCATTGTTCTGCGCGATCGTCACATCCGGCAGGGCGTTGCCGCCCGCGCCACCGGTGGCGGAAACGCGGAACTGGCGCACCGCGCTGGTGCCCGTGTTGCCCGCGCCGTCGCGGGCGACTGCGGTGACGGCGTATTGACCGGCGGGCAGCGTGACCGTGGCCGACCATGTGCCATCCGGTTGCACGGCGGCTTCCGCGGCCTTGGATGACCCCAACATCACATCCACCGCGGTGGCCGTGGTGGCGACCGTGCCGGTGAGCATGACGTCGCCCGCGGCCAGATCCGCATGTTGGGCGGGTGTCAGGACCGCCGGGGCGAGATTCACACCGACGATCGGGTCGCCCGCCGCGTCGAGCTTGGTCAGCGCCACATCGTCATACCAGCAGATGCTGCCGGTGTTGCGTTCATTGGCGAACCCGACCGGCCCCTTGGTGCCGAGGTAGCCGTTGTTGCCGTCGAGGATCAGCAGGTCGTTGACGCGGACCTTCATCGTCCGGCCCACGCGGTCGATGCGCACGTTGTTCCATCCCGCACTGCGGATGCCGGCAAAGTCGGTGTCGGGCACGGCGGGGGAAGTGGCTGGATTGAGCGAGTAGGCGACCGACGGCCTGGGGCCCGAGCTTTGCGGGTTCCACACGCGGGTGCCTTTCTGGTTGTCGGGATGGGAGGCGATGAGCCCGTTGGTCTTGCGCAGGTCGAGACAGACCGAGCCGGCGTCGCCGGTGCCGAAGCGGACGAAACTCTCCGGATCGGCGGCGCTGAAGTCACCGATCTTGAACTTGTATTCGAGCCGCCAGTTGCCGAGCGACGAGGTGTCGCGCAGGAAGACCTGGTGGTTGTTGTAATCATAACTCACGATCTGGCGGCAGCGCAGCCGCAGGTCGCCATCGTGTTCGAGAATCGCCCAGCGTTTGGCGCCGTTGATGTCGGGTGAACCGGCGCCGGAATCCGTGCTGTTGGCCATCAGCCAGAGCGCGCCGTCGCCGGCGTTGGTCGGCGCGAAGCGGGCGCTGGCGAGCACTTGCAGGACGGGCGTGCGGGTGAAGTCACCCGCGCCATCAATGGCCTCGGCATACACATCATGCCTACCGGTGGGCAGATTGACGCGGCTGTAGGTCCAGTTTCCCCCGCCCAGCGTGGCGTTGCCGAGCTTGACGCCGTTTTCCCAAAGTTCCACGCGGACGAGGTTGTTTTCCGGATCCGAAGCGCTGCCCTGATAGACGACCGTTTGCCCGCTCTGGAAGGCCTGGCCGATGCCGGGCCATGTGATAACGACCACGGGCGGCACCGTGCTGTTGACCTTGAAGGTCGCGGCGGCGGAGTTCTGGTCGTTGACGCCGTCGAACACGCGGGCCTCGATCTCGTGCGCGCCGAGCGGCACGCTGGTCAGGGCATAAGAAAAGCCGCCGGTGCCATCGAGGGTGGCGTTGCCCTGCGCGACTCCGTCCATCAGGATCTCCACGCGGCCGATGCCGTCAGGGTCGGCGACCGTGCCGGCTACCGCCACATTGGTGGGCCCGGCGTTGAACTGCTGGTCCGCGGCCGGCGCGGTGATCGCGATGGCGGGACGGGTCCAACCGTTGACGCTGATCTGGTTGCCGTTCAGCGTGATGGTGCGAGTGCCCGCGCTGATCGTCTGCTGGTCGCCGGTGCCGACGGCGGTGATGTTGGGAACGGGTGCGCCGTTCTCCGTGACGACCATCGCGACCACGAACTTGCCGTCGCCGTTGCCGGCGAAATCGATCCACTTGTTGATCGTGGTGTAGGCGTTGCCGGTGGAGTAGTTCACATCCTTGTAACGATAACTCGGCGGGCGGCTGAAGGTGCCGGTGCGGAACACGGGATTGGGCGGCCAAACGACCTTGGCGGTCATCAGATGGCCGTCGGGAGAGGTGACGGAGAAGGTGTCGCCACTGCTGCTGATCGTGTTGAACGAGGGCGTGTTGAGCCGCCAGTGGCTGCCGTTGTTGGATGCGTCGCTGACCACGAAGAAACCCGGCGCGCCGGAGGTTCCGGCGTAGTCGGTGACGATGCGCCGCGTCTGGTTGTCCCCGCCGGTGTCCGAGGTGTCGATGTTCATCACCGTGTAGCCGTCGCCGTTGGCGCGCAGGAACTTGTCCACCAGGCTAGGCACCAGCCGCTTGGTCATGCTGGTGACGGTTTCGGGATCCGCGGGGAAGAGCGAGGTCTGGCCGCGCGGGTCGGTGGTGCGGCCGGAGCCGACGCACCACGGCACGCCGAGGCCGTAGATCCGGAAACCGAGCGCGTCCGGGCCGTCGTGGCCGCCCTGATTGAGCCGGAAGTTGCCATGCGTCTGGAGCACGAAGTCGTCGCTGTCCTGGTAGCGGTTGCGGAAGACATAGACGCCGTAGCTCGGGCACTGCCAGCTCCGGCCCCAGACATCGGCCGGGTTCTGCTCGGCGAGGTCGTTCGGATAGAACAGCAGCGCCCACAGGCCGTTGCCCGACGAGCAGTCCCAGGTTTGGTCGCCGAGGTCGCCGCAGGCGCGGCGGAACATCCACTTGAGGCCGGGTTTGTAGGCCTCCGGCGCGAAGGCGAAGGCCAGCGCGGCGGTGCCTTCCGGATCCCACGAGTTGTGGTCGTCGGTGAAATCCGGCCGCAGGCCCTTGGACCAACCGAGCCGGGTGTCGCCCGGCGCCGTGGTCCGCGAGTAGCGGTCGATGGGCAGCATTCCCTGATAGGTTGACCACAGCGTCTTGTTGAGCGCCGGGATCTCGGTGGTCAGGTCGACGCCCTTGGTCTTCTTCAGTGCATGGAGCATCGGGAAGGTGAAATAGCCGGGATACTGCGCGTAGGCGACGCCTTCGGGATTCCACCCGCCGGTGTCGGCGCGGGTGGTGAGGTTGGCGGAGTAATGGGTGCGGAGCTTGTTGAGGCAGGTGTTGTAGTTGCCGCTCCAGCCGGCCTCGGGTTCGTCGCAGGCGAGGTAGCTGAGCAGAGCCGAGCCGTAGCGCACGGCGAACCAGTTGTTGGCGGTCTTGGTGTCGCCGGGCCACTCGGAACCGCCGGATGCCACCAGCGAGTCGGCGTTGTTCTTCAACGCCAGCGAAATCCCGGCGTTGAGGTCCATGCCGGCGTAGGGCGCGGGAACCGTATACGTCACCCCGTCGCCGGCGACGAAGCTGGCGGGGATCGTCTGGCCGGCCCACGCCGCATGGCAGATGTCGTAGGCGATGGCCACCCGCAGCGCGCGGCCGGCGCGGGTCAGCGACTTGTAGCCGTTGACCGCCCACACCGGGTTGCCCGAGGCATCCATCGCGGAAATCAGATAGAGCGCGGCCAGTCTCGCCTGCTCCGACCAGTCGGCCGGCGCCGGGCCGCTGTCGCGGAACAGGTGCAACGCGGCCATCGCGTGGGCGTTCGGCCCGCGGGAGTCGTAGCCGGTGGTCAGGCAGCGCTCGAGGTTCCATTCGATGGCCGCCAGCATGTCGCTCCAGGGCGCGGTATCCGCCTTCGCCCGGAAGCCGTCGACCTCGCTCGGATCGAAGAACAGCCGCGGGTGCGTCTGTGCGGCCAGCGGGGCCGCCGCGGCCAGCAACGGGACTATGAACTGCAGCGATCGTCTCATGAGATGGTGGCAACCTGCATCCAGCAACCCTACCCTCCCTTTCCCGCCGCCGCCATCCCACGATCGAGGGACACCCCAGACACCGCCCCTGCCTCCTGGGATACTCAGAGCCTGTCTGATAAATGCCTAACCGTCATGTCGTCGCCACAAGGGTGTTGCCGGCTTGTTATGGAGACAGAATTACAGAATGATCCAGAATTCCGTAAATTCCTTATAATCCCGTGATTCTGTCCTGCCTTGGGTGTTCAAGCGAGCGGTTCGCCTAGCTCGTGCCGCACTACTGAACCTGATTTTTCGGACAGGCTCTAAGCCGTAGCCAAGGAGCCGTGCTGCCTCTGGAGCGCGCCCTCCCGGCTCCGAAGGAGCCACGGAGCGCTGCCACGGGGTTCACCCCGTGGTTAGCGAACAGGAGGGGATCACCAAGCTCCGCAAGGAGCGCTGGCGGGCTTGTCCCGGATCCCAAGGCATATCCCCACTCCTTTCACCCGCCACCCACCCGCCCACCCCCATCCGGTCAAGCGCCAAGGCCGCTGCCAACGCCACCCGCCACCATCCCCCTCCCGATCGACCAACCACCCACCCCTCCCCCTCTGTGCCCTCTGCTCCCCTCTGCGGAAACGAGCGCACCCCACCAGTCCGCAGCCCGAACCACCAACCCCGCCCCGAATCCCCAAAAACAACTGGCTCTTCGTCAGGTTTGCTGACGGCCCCGGCCGGTTTCCGCACCGCAGAGAGAGCAGAGGAACCAGAGGGCGCAGAGGTTTGACTGGAGTGCCGCCGGCGGGGCCGCGTCGGGGCCACCGCTTGCCCGAAGCCGAAGGGCCGGCATCCCTTCCGTCATCATTCACCTCTGCGTCCTCCGCGCTCTCTGCCGTTCCTCTGCGGTCAAGCTGCCGCAGGACTGGCGCAAGGATCCGCGGACGGTGGTGCTGCCCGGCTATCATGGCGTCACCGGCACGGCGGATGATCTCGTTCAGCGGTTGAAGGACCAATCCATCACTTCTATTTCCTGCCAGGAACCATTCCGCCCGAAGAAAGTCGACGCAAGACTAACCCACCAGACATTGACCGTCTTCCTGCGCGCAGCTGCCGGGCGGTTGCGTTTTGTGGGAGGTTCCTGAAACCCGATTGGGCCAGCGCTACTATTTCGGTATCAGCCAGGTTCCGGCGAGACGATCGTGAAGGGTCCGATCGCGCCGTGTGTTGGAGTAGATCGTGAGGACAAGGATTGTTCCAATGACGATCACGGTGGTCGGAATCGGTCCAAGCAGGGAAAAGAGGGGGAAGGCCAGGACAGCACCGAGAGTGAAGGGCGACCAGGCCAAGAGGCATCGCCAGAGCACGCGCAGGCGCCCGGCTGGCTTCCCTTCCTTGGTCGCCACGGTCGCGCCAAAGCTCATCATCACGAGCCCGCGTCGGAAGAGGAGTGCCATGAGGAGAGACGGAATCGCGGAATACGTGATCCAGCAGGTCATCACGAGCACCAGCGGCGCGATGGGCGGCAACTCGGGAATCTGCCCGAATTTGATCTTGAGAGCCGCCTGCCCGGCGGCTTCGGCGGCCGAGATTTCATCAGGCGTCAAAGACTCATACTGCGCCACCGCCTCCCGGGCAATGCGCTGCCGATGGGGATCGACGACCAGCGCAGCACCTGGATGTTTCCAGGTATCCGGATTGGTCACGAGGGCGGAATATCGATGGGCGACAAAGCGCCGGAGATCTTCCCGCTCCTGGTCCGACTCCGTGAACTGGATCAGATGGGTGACCGATGACAGCTCCATCAGCTCGGGTTGGCTCCGCTGGAGCCCCTGCGTCATGGTGATGATTAAAACCCCCATGGCGACCCCGAGGAGCGGGAAGGCGGAGACCGCAAGGGTGATGCCGATTCGGCGCAGACGGGAGATGCTGGCCGGACGCCGCACGCTCTGGTGGAGTTGGCTGAAGAGGGTTTCAAGCTTGGGAGTCCCGGTCAGCATGGCGCGGGCGTGCAGTGGTGCCGGTGGCGTCAACTTCTCGATGGTCGCATTCCCGATCGCCGCGACCAGGGCGGCCGGCGAATCGTATTGCTCCGGAACTGGACTGGCACCTGGGGCGGGAAAATCGAGAAGCTTGGCGCGTCCGTCCTCCGTGATCCAAACCCGGTCAAAGGCAAGAACTGGCGGCGTGGTGCCCTCTCCTTCCGACGCTGCGAATTCGTTGACGAGGTCGAGCAGCCAGAAGCGGAGCGAGTTCCAGCTTCTTTCCGCGTCAAGAAGCTCGGTGAGGGGCCTGCCGGTCGGCGCCTCGAAGGCGTCCCAATTCTCTCCCTCGCTCCGACGTCCCGTGATCCACCGCAGACGACCGGGTCGATTCAAGCCGCGCTGCACGATGGAGATCGACGGGGTCCCTGGCGCCACGGCGTGGACCCAGATCCGCCGCAGGAGCCTTGTATCATAGGCGAGCACCCATCGTCCCACATCCGACGGACCCATCACTTCGATGACGTGGTAGGGACCGATTCGTTCCGCCCCCTCAAGTGGATCGCCCGGCGCGGTCTCGCCCAGGCTCAGCCGTGGGCGTTTCTCGGGGGCGGGGGCTCGCACCACGCGGGTCCCGGTCGCCAGCCCGTGCAACCCGGCGTATCCATTCCGGCGACGCGCCATACAGAAGACGACGCCAAGCATGATGACGGACATGCCCCCCACCGCCATCGACGTCCATGGACTCGCTTGATTCGTCATCATGTCAGGATGGAGTCCGGTCATGAGCCAGTAGGGCCCAGAGAGCAGGAGGAGAAGAAAGGAAGCCCGCAGGAAAGCCCGGGGAACTCCGGCCACTCCGCCATCCCGGCGAACTACCCGCAGCCGGAGTAACATCTTGCCGATGGCAGCCCCACGCGTGCCCTCGAGGACCCCGAAGTAGAGCGCCGTGAGGACGTTCAGTGCGAGCGCGATAAGGTAGTACTTGGCGGTGCCGAAGTTCGCCTGATTAAAGACCTCCCCGAAGCTTCCCCACGCCAGGGCTTGGAGGAACAGGCTGGCCACTCCGATGACAACCGTATCGACGAAGTAGGCCGCGAAGCGCAGTGCCAAGGTGGCCGGGCTCGGAGCCACCGTGCTGTATGGCTGCAAGGCCCGCTCCAGCTCGGCATATGACTTGAAGCGGTCGGTGGGGGTCTTCGCGAGGCAGCGCAGGACAATGCGTGCCAGCCCGGAGGGAATCGACTTTTGATGAGTGCGCGGATCGACGGGCGTCTCTTCGAGCACTCGTGAGAGTAGTTTCACCATGTTGCCTTCCTCGAAGGGGGCATGGCCGGTCAGGAGATAAAAGAGAGTGGCCCCCACCGAGTACATGTCGGAACGCGCGTTGATCTCGTCCCCGCGCAGTTGTTCCGGCGACGAGAAGGCCGGGGTGCCGAGGAGCGATCCCCGCACCGTCAGATGAGAGTCGCCGCGGGTATCGGTCGTGATCGATAATCCGAAGTCCCCGATCTTGGCGGCCCCCAGTTCATCGACGAAGCAGTTCGACGGCTTCACATCGCGATGCAGGATCCCGATGGCTTGAGCCGCCTCGAGACCCGCCACGATCTGAAGAATCGCATCGACCGCCTTCGGAGCCTGCATCGGCCCTTCCCGCACCACCTTCTCCTGCAAGGTTCCGCCCGGAACGATCTCCATGGAAATGGTGGGCGTCCCCTCGATCTCCTCGGTTCCGAAGACGTAAACCGAATTGGGATGATTGATGGACGCGGCCAGCCGCCCCTCGCGAATGAACCGTTTGCGTGCATCCTCCGAATCCAACTTGTGGGAGAGCACCTTGAGGGCCACCCGCCGTCCACTTTCGAGATCCTCCGCTTCATAGACTGAGCCCATCCCCCCCCGTCCGAGGAGATGCAGGATTCGGTAGCGGCCGAAGTCTGTGTCCTGTGGCAGGAGTTCGGGGACGGTGGATGATGGGGTGTAGCTCCCGAGATACGGAATGGTCTGCGCCTCATCGGGCGAGGCGAGGGTCTGGCTCCAGGCCGCGTTGTCCATGAGGCATTTCGGGCAGAGGGACTCGGGGGCATCGGGGCCGAGTTCGGCGCCGCATTTCGGGCAGGGTCTGATGGTGTTTTCGCTCATGGACTTGGAGAATCGGTTCTGCCCATACCTGAAGGAGTCGCGGCGCAGACCTTACCGCGCCACCGGCACTTTTTCGCGACTTTCTTCCGCGGGGTGCGTTTCGTCCTGAAAACAAGGGGTCTGGAGAATTCGGGTGGGGAGGTGCTGCACCAAACGGGAGCATGGCCCGGCAGTCTCCCTACGATCTCGCCAGAACCTCCCGCAGGTACTGAAATTCCTCTTCGACCTCGGTTGCTTCGGCGACGGTGTTGGCAATTTCATCGCGCAGGGCCATGCGGTAGCGTTGGCGCAGGCGGTGCGCCGCGACGCTGACCGCATTCTCCTCCATGCCGAGGGCCGCCGCGACCTCGGCGTGGGCCACCGCGCCCTTGCCTTCGGTCAGGCACGGCTTGAGGGCCTCGAACAGGGCGGCTTGTCCGTTCTCGGTATAGCCTGTCCGAAGGGCGTCGAGCGCGCGCTCCAGAACAGTGTAGGCCCAGCGCAGATCGTAAAATTCCTCCGGCGTGCACCCGCGCGATGCCACTCCTCGTGCTTCATTCTCAAAGCGATCGGCGGCATCGTCATCGAGCGGCACGAAGACGATGCCGCCGCCCCGCTTTTTCGCGGAGCGCTTGTGCCACTCGTTGGCGAGGAAGTGCTTCAGCGAGGCCAGGAGAAACGTGCGAAAGCGTCCCTTCGTTTGCGAGGCATCGCCGAGGTAGTTCTTCTCGAGGAGTTTCCCGAAGAAGGCCTGGGTGAGGTCCTGCGCGTCATGATGGTTCGATCCCTGCCGCCGCACGAAGGCGTAGAGCGGATACCAGTAGGTCGCGCAAAGCTGCGCGAGCGCTGCTTCCGCTCCCGAGCCGTCCGCCGCACCCGCGGCAAGAACGAGACTCCATTGGGTCTGATCGAATCGACTCGATCCGGGCGGGGGTAGAGACTCAGACACGGTGCGAGCCTACGCGACCGTGTGGCGCAGGTCAATCTCCTCGTTCCACCCCTCCTGTCAGGAAAGCCCGGTCCACGATTGATAGGCGAAACCCTCGCTCTCGGAGGCTGAATCCTCAGGATCAACAACGGAGAGGGGCGTGGACGGATCCGGGCAGGCGACCTTCTCACCGGTGACCGTCGTGTAGACGCGGCCTTCGTTCTCCAACTGGGTCTGCGTGCTGCTTGCGATTCTCAGAGCCTGTCTGATAAATGCCTAACCGTCACGTCGTCGCCACAAGGGTGTGGCCGGCTTTTTATGGAGACAGAATTACAGAATTATCCAGAATTCTGTAAATTCCCTGTAATTCTGTAATTCTGTCCTGTCTTGGGTGTTCAAGCGAGAGGTTCGCCCAGCTCGTGCCGCGCTAACGAACCTGATTTTTCGGACAGGCTCTCATGTTTGCCTAAAATGATCTTCCGCATGGCCAAGCGCGGATCACTCCCAATCAAGGCGGGCAATACTGACGCCTCGATGCGGCCACTCGACGCTTGAAATGAACCAATCGCCTCCTTCGTCCTGAAATATCTCGGGAGCATGGGCGTCAACGACGGCGATCCGGCTTTCGAAATGCGAGGGATCGTCGGACACGTACACGTAAGTCTTGTGCTGGCAGGCGCCCTGCAGCTCCTGCTTGTCCCACACTCCGTCCCAGCCGCAACAAATAGATAGAACCGGTCCTCTGTTGGTCCATACCCCCTCCCGCCCGATCCTTAAGCCGCCATCCGGCGGTCCGGTCGCGGCCAGCCCGGAAAGCAAATTCCGCAGTGGACGCCATAAACGGTAACGCTGCCACTGGCGTCAGCAGTAGCCGCTGGTGAACCGCAGTCCTTCCCTGGCGAGCCGGTCCACAGTGGGCGTCCTGACGGCGGTGGCGCCGTTGCAGCCCACATCGCCGTAACCGAGATCGTCGGCGTAGATCAGCAGAATGTTCGGTGTCTTCGCTGACTCTGGTGCCGCGTTGGCAACCAGCGGAGCGAGAGGGGCAAACAGCAGGGCGACGAGTGCGAGGATCTGGTCTTTCGTTGTTTGTCGTTGCATAAAGTTTCTCCGGCTGCCGATCCGGAATTTCAGGAATGGCGCCAGTCGTCCCAAGCCTTCATGCAGACGATCTCCTTCATCGGGGTTCCTTGCGATGGCAGGTAAGCTCATGGATAAAGGTTGAACGAAACAACTTGGGGCGGGCCGCCCCGGGTTTCGAGGATCCGAAGCCGGACTCTCCGGGCGCTGACCGGTGCCGGAAGTCTCGCCGCATAGTAGTTCATGCGCCCGCCCTGGGAGACCGGCTCCCAGACCCCCTTGGATTCCTCGTAGCGCTCGACGACGAACCGCTGAATTCGCGAGTGCATCTCGATGAGGCTTACCTGTTGGAACTCTCTGCTGCTAGGACTTTGCTTTCTGCGGGAGGCCCCTGAAAGAGCCATTGAGTCGGACCGGCAGGCGGGGAAATGGGGGTTGTCTGTCCATCCTGCCACCAGCGCCGCGTCCGCTCCACCAGCGACTGGATCGCCACAGCCGTTTGCCACGAAGTTCCGCACCGCCAATTTGTCTTCACCATCCCCCGCGTGCTTCGCGGCATCTTCCGCAAACGCCGCCAGCTCCTCACCCACCTCTTCCACACCGCCACCGAAACCCTCCGCGACGCCTTCCGCACTCGCCTCGATCTCCCCGACGGTCGCATCGGAGCAATCGCCGCCGTCCACACCTTCGGCGATTACTTGATCTTCCACCCGCACCTCCACGTCCTCGCTGCCAACGGCCTCTTCACCCGCGACGGCCATTTCCACTGCATGCCCGCTGAAGACCTCGACCCTGCCATCGAACTCTTCCGCCATCGCTTCCTCCACGCCCTCCGCGAAGCCAAGCTCATCAGCCCCGGCAAACTCGCCGACCTGCTCTCCTGGAAACACTCCGGCTTCCACATCCACGACGGCGGCGAAAAACCCGTCGCCGCCCACGACAGCGCCGGGCGCAAACGCC
>Ga0315903_10008192_pt1 | contig 12915 bp, 26 predicted proteins | sample LakEriMetagenome_7_FD_203524 | JGI IMG/M metagenome (GOLD analysis project Ga0315903, IMG submission 203524) | Freshwater fungal communities from buoy surface, Lake Erie, Ohio, United States - Buoy 2 MA119 | ecosystem: Environmental > Aquatic > Freshwater > Lake | place: USA: Lake Erie, Ohio...
GATGGAGCCAGAGGAATTAATTTTCTGTTTTGGCCCTGTCAGGTCAGCCTTTAACTGCCTATCATTGGGTAGCGCAGCGTCTTTTAGCCACGACTTCATTTCGCCCCACAACTCTGCACGTTTGTTCTGCCACATAGCCGGGGTCTTGGACTTCCATCCGAAGTTAACGCCACGCACTACCTTATAACGCTGCTCTTTCAAGCGATCAAGGATGCCGTAGCCTAATCCGCCTTCGTCGAGGACGACGAGTGTGGGTTGGTACTCGTCAATCGCGTCGATAACTCGGCCAACAATCTCCATCGTGTCTTCGCCTTTAAAGCGCTTGATGGCGATGATGTCTCGACCTTTGCGGACGGCGATAACGGTCGAGTCCGCTCCGCTGCGAGCCGGATCGACTCCAATAACAATAGGCGCCGTCTCATCCTTGTACTTGCTACGCGACATCGCCAAATCCACAAGGCTTGGCGGTATGAATTGATCATCTCCTTCAGACGGAAATTCACCATAGACTTCCACCTTGGCTTGCGGTGAGTCGATGCCGTATTCGTCGATAATCTGTTGATACACCGACTTATCGGTTTCTTCAACGGTGCGAGCGTCAATGTTGCGGGTGTTCCAGAACGCACGCTTAGAGTGGAACGCTTCGAAGAAGTAGCCCTCGTTACGACGGGGGTTGCTAAACGACAGCCAGAAACGGTGCGGGGTGTTTTCCGTAAAGAAGCCTGCCGTCACCGACCAGATGGGGTCAGGGATACCGCTGGCTTCGTCGAAGATCACCATAACGCCGTCAAAGTTGTGGACACCGGCATATGAGTCGGGGTTCTCTTCTGACCACAGGCGACCCTCGACGGACCAGTAACGAGTACCTTTTTTAAGGTCACGCTCAACGAGTTCGGCGAGCCACTTGGCAGGCATCACGCGGGTGGCGCTAATCTCAAACCAATGCGAGTTAATGAGCAATGCTGCCCACTTAGTAATTTCTGCCCATGTGATCGAGCGTAACTGCGCTTCCGAGTTAGCCGACACAATGGTCGTTGAGCCAATCCTCGTACTGAGCATCCAGAGGATAAGCCACGACACGAGCGCAGATTTACCGATACCGCGACCCGAAGCCGTTGCCATACGCAGGACTTCGTAGGAGGTAGCAGTCTTGTTCTTCGCAGTGTGGGCGGCGATGTCTCGCAGGATTTCCCGCTGCCACTTACGCGGACCCTTGAAGTGTTCTAAAGGCGTGCCTTTCTGGCCCCAAGGGAAAGCGAGCAGCACGAAAGCCTCTGGGTCGTCCTTAATAACGGGCGACCAGAGTTTGCTCATCAGCAACTCTTCTTCTTCAGGGCTATAGATCGGCTGTTGCACGTTCGTCCTTCAGGGTTAGAGGCTCAGTAGCCTCATGCGCTAATTGATCCGGCGTAGCGTCAAATACGCGGCCCGCCAAGACGCGAGATTCTGCCTCTTGCAGCGCGGCGACAATACTAATCTGGGATTTAATGTCCACTTGGACTTGCTGTTTAGCCACCCAACCATGAAGGTTTTGGAGCAGGGCAAGCGCGGCTTTGGTGTCCCCATTAATCGCGCCTTCTCGCAAGGCCGACGCTGCCTCAACCTCAGAGTCCGCACGACCTTTCCCCTCGGCGACCGCAGCCGCGTTATCTAACTGGCAAAGTCTACGGTACTCGACGGGCAGCAACCCTGCCGCAAAGGCCAAGGCGTCACCTTTTAGCCCGAGTTTGGCAGCGTCGTAAATCTTTTGCAGAACCTCCGGCGATGCCTTCAGTTCCCGAGGCGCAAAAGGAATGGACTTAAAGGATTCTGTTACGAGGTTCATACCGGAACTCTTTGCCAGAACAGGCGGGAACGTCAGACATCCATCCGTGGTGGACAGCGTGGGCACACCAGACCTTCTCAGCAACCCTAGTCACTTGAGCGGCCCAGAAGCAAGAGCGGCATACCAAAGACTTGGCAGCAAACTCTGCCCACTCCAACTCCGACATACGTATCGACATAAGCGGACTGTAACAGAAGGTTTGGCAGGGAAGGAAGAGCAACGTGCAGGGTGATCCTGCCGGGAGGCCGCGATCTCCAACAACCGTGGAGCCTGTGTGCCGAGGCGGAAGCGTCTAGGGATACGTTTAGTGCCTTAGATTGTGCGGCTCTTGGACATTCAAATTATCCAAGTCATCAAAACCGCTTCAGTTACCTCTCGGTCGCTACCAGCGCATCTGGTCAGACGTTGCAAAAGGAATGTTAGCAGAGTTTAAAAAAAATAAAAAAGTTTTTGTGAGGGCATCGTAATCGTGACCGGGCGACCCATGGCCCTACCCCCCCTGTTGTTTTGCCACAACACCCTGTTGTGCGTGTACCACAACCCTGGATGCTAATCATTCTTATTAGCCATAACAGAATCGTTTGCAATGCGTAGATGTTGCGTAGATGCAACACGTTGCGTTTGTGCAACACCTGGACGTTTGTGGCGAGATCGCAACAAGTGGTGAGGGTGCAACACGGTGGGTGTGCTACTGCACTACATCACTCGGTAGGTCAAATAGGCAAGTGTCTTTTAAGTCATTATTTATATCCATCATCAAATTGACTAAGAGACAAATGACCTATTCTGTCCTAACTGTCATTTTCCACTTGCGAAACAGTCAGTTAAGCGATCCTAAAAAACTGTCCTTTTAGGTGTCCACTCGATACCTATAAACCACTCGTTTGCGTCTCCGTTTTGGGTTGATTGGTCACTTTTTGACCAAAATCGTCATTTTCGGGCTGTCCGTGACTGTCCGTGATGACCTACACAACTGGCACAAATTGCATAGCATCTGAGCATCTATCTATCTGTAAATAAATCGTTGACAGCATATGAGCATGGGTATATAAAGGAATCGTTGACAGACAACTACCAGGTAACACGGAGCAACTAGCCATGTTCAACATTGAGAAGTCAGCATTCCGCAAGGGTGAATATGTAGGTTACGCAGATGGTTGCGTGTTCCATATCACCCGCACTAACAGCACTTACGGAAACTGGTTCGCCAGCGTCTCGCATGGTGACAACGTAGCGAAGTACCGCAACGTCCCGATTTTCGCGTATCGCCTCTCTGATATGTCCGCGAAACTCTCAGCCCTCGCTAATTAATACGGAGCAACTAGCAATGCAAAACAATTATGAGCGCGACTACAGCATCCGCGCTGAGTTGCCAGAGTTTGACGCTTACGATGACGGACGCTTTCAAGCGTTAACGCTCACCCTTGACGATGGACGCTTCATCGTCATCACGGACACCGACGGCATGGATTATCCGACGTTGGATAACTTCAACGTCTGCGTGTACGCATCTGAGGACGCTTTCGGTGAGTGTCCGATCGCTTCCGCGACTTCCGACAACTTCAGCGATATTGAGTTGGCACTTGCTGCTGTGGAGTTCGCAAAATGACTCGTTTCCTCAACTCTCTCGTCTTCGTAGGCTTCAGCGTTGCTTTGGCCTCCATCGTTTTGGACGACTTCCGGCTCGGTGCGTTTAGCATCTGCGTCGCCGGTCTCGCCGCCCTCGTTGACTATTGCCGCAACTAATTCTAGGAGATAAAGCAATGTCTTACGCATCCTCAAAAGTAAAGATTTTCAAAAACGATTGGTCTACCCATTTTTCGCGCTCTGGCTCGTGGTGGTGTGTCGTCGTTCGCAACGCTCGTGGCGACGTACACGACAAGGTGAGGTGTGACGATTACCGCTCTGCCTTGACCTATTGGAAAGCCTTTAACGCTATCGCCAAAGCCGCCTAACTAATAACTAACTAGGAGAACAATCATGGGTTACACAATCAACGACACCGACAGCCGTCACAACGGATGGACTAATTACGCTACATGGCGCGTCAATCTGGAGATATTCGACGGCTTCGACCCCTCTGACTATTTCTCAGGCTTTGACGCTGACGATATCGACGCATTGGCTAACGGCCTGTCTGACTACGCCGACCAAGTGCTATTTGAGTGCGCTACCGTCGAGGGGTTAGCCGCTGACTATGCCCGCGCCTTCCTGTCTGACGTTAACTGGCGAGAGATTGCCGAGCATATGGTTGACGCTATCAAGCAGGAGGCCGCATGAGCCTTTCCATTCAAGTCATTTACGTCCACGCCTTCCGCAACAATGCGGACGGCTCCGAATATTGCGCCGAGGACGAAAGCCCCGACGGGTGGTGCGCGTTCGAGCGTACCGAAACGGACGAAGGCGGCACATTTGACCACGGCGAAGAGCGGGACTTTCCCACGCTTGCCGCCGCCCTAACGTGGGCAGAAGGTCGCGCCGACCTTCATAACTGCCCCGTTGAAGTTTATTAAGGAGACACACATGAAAATCGAAGTTATCGGAGCGCGTGGTAAGTACACGGGCGACCTACTCTCTGCCGCGCCTGACCTTTTGGAAGCCCTCTTTCTCGCGTTGCCTTACGTTGAGAGCGTATTGGACGATCCCGAGCAGTTGGCTTGCTTTAAGGCCGGAGTTGTCCAACGTGACGTTAAGGCCATCCGTTCTGCAATCTCAAAGGCTACAGGGGAGGCGTTATGACGCGAGAGCAAATGATAAAAGCCTTAACGCTCGAAGCCGTCCAGTACATCTACGAGGCCGCTCTGCGAGGCGATACAGCCTTGCTAGGCGACTACCTGCAATTCGGCTTTGTTGGCTTTGACAACATGAGCGACTCTGAGTTGCTGATTGAATATGAAACCACCATAGGCGACCCGCAGGAGGCCACATGAAAAAGTACGCTGTCATAATTCATCTAGAAATTGACGAGGACGAGGACGTATACCACCCCGCAAAATGGGGATTTGACGAACTAATCGGAAGCGAGGTGACAGGGTGGGAAGTGTTTGACGTTACCGACGAACCCGTCGAGCGCGTTCGGATCGACGCAAAAGGTGCGGAGGTTATCGCATGAAGTACTTTGACGTAGTGCTATATGCGACCGTGCAAGAGGTTGTGAGCGTAGGCGCAAGGGATGAGGACGAAGCCGCAGAGATAGCCCTATCTATCGTGAAAGCCGGTCATGTGGCTTGTTCCACCCTTGATTGGGAAGTAGAAGAGGTCAACGTAGGAGACCCCCTAGATGTCGCAGAATGACCAGATACGCGCCGCCCTGATTCTAGGGCGGTCGCTTACCCCGTTGGACGCGCTCCAGGATTACGGCTGTTTTCGCCTTGCCGCTCGGATTGCCGAACTAAGGCGAGAGGGGCTTGATATCGAGTGCAAGACGGAGACAACCAACGGTAAGCGTTATGCGCGTTACCAACTACGGAGGCCGTATGTCGCGGTTTAAACTCTGGCGCAAACTGACTAGGTGGTTTGGCCGTGGGTTGATCGACTGGCGCGAGGTGCCCCCGCCTAACGTCCGCTCTAGCCGCGCACAGCACCCATTGTCTAACTACTGGTGAGCCTATGGAAAAACCACACATACCCACCCTGCAAGAATTAGAAGACCTATTCAGAGAGGATGCGCCACCACCTACGGAGACGGACGCGCAGCGCGTATTCCGCCTCTTGGTGGCTATACGGACGTTTTTGTACGCATGGGACGACGACCTGACGATCAGGCAACTAGCCCCGTACGTTGAAAGGCTACGCGCTGAAACGGACAGACGACCGTGACTGAGTTTCACGAACGATGGGGGTTGCAGCCAACCTACCCGAAACTCACGCGCTGCACCCGTCGATACTGGGTGACATATCTGGGCAGGTGTATCGACACGGCGAGGGCTACGCTATGGCGGGATTTCTGATAGCCGTAGCCCTAACCGTTCTAGCCTCTATCCTATTTGACGACTGACAGCACGGGTTGTGGCGGATTCTCAACCATCCGCCGCAACTCGGTGTTAGACAGGTGCGAGAACTCAGGCGACACATAAACGTGTTTCTTGGTTGGGTACTCTTTCGAGTAGATGCGCCCCCTGTCCTCCCATTTGCAGTCCTTTAGCGCGATCTGAAGCACGTTCTGATTGACTCGGAACCTCTCGCCTAACTGGTTGGCGAGTTCCTGCACGATTCGATGGAACGGTGCAGCAATCACACCAGGTTTGAACACGCTCTGACGGCTTGCAATAAGTTCGGCAACTGCCGCCTCGGTGGGGTTCATACCCTGCTGCAATAGGATGGCCTTGGCGTCGGTCATCATCGGAGCCGCGCCCGGATTAAACTGGCTCACATCCCGAGCGTCGAGCAGCCCTGCGACCACCTCTAGGCCGCCCTCGGCGTACCATTGCCAGAGCGCGGCGGCGTCCCTGTCCTCCATTCTCGGGGCGTGTGACCACAGCACAAACCATCGGCGGTCATCGGCTGGCAAGGCTATGGCGTTGCGGTCATTGCTGAACGCCAAGACGAACAGACGATTAAGAGCATAATAGGGGTGCAGTCCCTTCCGATTGACCTGCAACAGTTCGGGCGGGGCGGCAATAAGGGGCTTCAGCGTGTTCTCCATCGCTCGCTGATCGCCCCTGTACGACTGCCGCAGTTCGTTGATGACCACGACCTCGGACTCCAAGACGTAGCCCCATTGGCTCGCCAGTTCCTCGTTTCGCACAACGGCTATGTTGGTGTTTAACGCACCGCCTATCGCCCACAGGAACGGCGCCCAAAGCGTGTCCTTACCCGCTCCCGGCATCCCGCCATGCAGGACGGCGTGGTTGATCTTGCGGTTCGGGAACTGACGCTTGTACGCCATGACGTTCAACACATGGTCGCGCTCGGCTTCGTCGGGAACCATGCGCTCCAAGTGTTCCAGCCACTTCGAGGCATTACCCTGAACCCCTTTGGGGCGTCCGTTCTGCCAGCGGTTGCCGTAAACCAAGCCGGTGCGACCCACTAACGCGCTCTCGCCAGCGGCAAACGTAATGCCCTCAAGGGCTAGGCCACCCATCTCGGCGCGGCTCTCATCAAACGCCACAGACGCTTCAATGCGGCGTTTATTGTGTACGGAGGCGCATGAGACGCCCCGAAATATGGCATTGAACGCGGATCGGGACAGTTCCCGCCGCTCCACCATGTCAAAGTAGGAATCCTCGGAACTAACGTAGGCAAAGCGGCTGTACCACTCTACCTGTGTCAACTTGCTGATGTCCCGAGCCTTAATCTCCGCGAGTAACTGATCCATTGCATAACCCCACTAATCTGCTATTCTCACGGAGCATTGCGATTTTCTCCGTGTACTTCTCCTAGAGAGACTTCAGCCCCACCTCACCGTGGGGCTTTTTTTATGGACTGCCCATTCGTCGGTTAGCCGAGATGGTGCGCCATGTGTCGAGGACGATGCGCTCGGTTTCGCGCTTGTTCGCCATCTTGGCGTAGAGCGCGACAGCCGCACAATACCGTTCGTGCGACTCTTTCGTGGCATGGTGGGTCGCGGCAATCGCTTGCCGCTCCGCCACCGTACCCTCGGCATGTGTGAAGACGGCCTCACGGGTCGCCTTCCATCCATACTCAGCACGCTCCATCTCAGCCTTTGCCAGCGCGCACGGCTCGTCTGTATCGACGAGATACCGCAGCGCTTTCTCGGCTCTTTCTTCGCTAATCATTAGAAGCCCAACGGATCGTTGAGGTCAGCCTTTGACCAGTTGTCCTCAGTCAACCCCGCAGCAGGCGCAGGCTTCTGCGGCCTTTGCTGGCCTTCCTTCAACTGGACGCTAATGGACAAAAAATTGTTACCCGCCTTTGAGGCTTTCTTCCACGCAGACAGTTTGTACTCCGTGCCGCCCACGTTTAGGTCGCCAGTAAAGTCCGGGCGCTTTTCGTTGCCCTTCTTGTCGTTCGGGAACAGCACGCCACGATTAGTATTGTCATAGTTCACAGGGTCATCTCCTTCAGTTTAGAAACTTTAGCATCCAACTCAGCCAAAAAATCAAATACCTCTTTCTCTAAGAGGGTGATGCAGTCTGTATCCCGAGGGATACGCAGCACCAGCAGTTGTAACTCCTCGGGCATCCTCGGATCGTATGAAACCCAATCGCACCAGTCCGTACCCGTGCAAGCCATTTGCCATTGCATTTGGTAAAAATATTTTTGTGGCGGCTCACGCTCAAAAAGATATTCGATGTGCGTAGCCGTGGACGGACACTTGATCTCGACGCAGCCATTCACGCCGACTAGCCCATCGGGGCTGGCACCTGCCATCTCGATTGCAGGATGGTTGATAAAGCCTACCTCGGTGACCAGTTCGCCCACCTTGGCGCTATAAGCGTCACGCGCTGCGGCTTCCTGCTCCACGCCCCACTCCATCGCTGCTGTAGAAAAACCTTCCGTTGGCTTGCCGGTTAAGCGTTCGCATACCAACTGCGCCATGTAGTTTGCGCGAGTAGCGGCATAACCGCTCTTCGTGCGTGCCACTACGTCAGACACCTTAGAGGCAGTCACCTTGCCCAGACGGGCGGTGTGCCATTCTGTTGTTCGCTGCTCCATCACACTCTCCCTAAGATTTTTTTACGGCCATCACGGGTCATACACAACGACTGCAACTTGTTGTAGTCAAAGTCGAGCATGTCGCATATCCAGCGCATCGACCCGGCGTCATCACGACGGGAAAAAATCCAGTGAAACGCAGCGCCTCGGCCATCGGCGTTGTCTGCGTCTTTAATCGCCTGCCACAGCACGGCAGACCACAGTCGGCGGTAGCCTGAGTCATCTGTTGATGGCCGATCTACATCGCTCTGGCGTCTAATGGTGTGATAAGTCATGCGCTCGGCACCTTGTACCAAGACAAGACAATCTCAGCCGCATCTCGATGATCTTTCAGCAAGCGCAGGTCTTTGGCCTTGTTCTTCTCAAACACGCCGTTTGGATACGCACCAGCCTTACGCTCTTCGATCATCTGTTCCATCATCTCAACGGTATTGGTCAGCGACCAAGCCACGATGTATGACTCAACATCACTTACTATTTCTTTCACTAGCCTCTGCTCCTTTAGGCTTAGGCCAACTTGCTTTTCTTTTCGCTGAACAGGCTCAGATGCGCCTTTCGCTCGTTTGCGTTTAGGCTTTTCCATATTCCGTTTAACTCCTCGATAGTGGCTGCTAGTTGTACTGCCGCTTCAACCGCAGGATCGGTAGTGTCTGCGGCGACTTCATGCGTCTGCGAGTCAGCGTCGTTGTCGCCCTCGGTCGGGATACAGAACGCTTGGAAGGCGGCGTACTTGTAGGCGGCAGACATGGCCTTGTTGCTGGCTTTGTCGCCTGAGTCCATCGCCTCGCCTACGGTAATGACCGTGTGCTTGCTGCCGTCTTCGGCGGCCACAAAGTCAAACTCCACGGTCAGCGTGACGTAGAACAGCGCAGTGCCTTGGCGGTTCTGGCGCTCGATAACCTGTCGGTCGGTAACGCGAGGCAGGATGCAAAGGCCGTGCTTTGACAGCAGCGGCGAGAGCGCACCGTACACAGCGTCGATGCCACGGAAAGCGTAGCCCTGCGATTGGTTCTTGCTGTCTTTGCTGATGCCGATCTTGGATAGTTCAGCGGTGACAGCGGCAATCTTCTCGTAGACCTTCATTGCGGGTTCCTCAGTTTGGCGGATGCGGCGTCAATCGCAGCAATGCACTCGGCAAACGCTTGGTGCAGTTTGAAAGCGCCTTCGGCTTCGATGCGGTTGAGTTCGTTTAAGCCTTCGATGACGTTGAAGGCGGCGTGTTCGGCGCGGCAGTGCAACTCCATGAGTCGGTCACGTTCCTGCTCGGCCAAGATGCGGTAATCGTCTTCCATTGCTTTCTCCATCGGGGCCAATCCCCGAAGCGCAGTATACTCCCGTTGACGATCATGTCAACACCTGTTACTGTGCAACCTATGACACCGAAACAACTACTGAAGATTTATGGCTCCCAGAGCGAGATTGCTCGGGCGTTGGGCGTAACCCGGCAGGCTGTGCTGCGCTGGTTCAAAGAGGACAAGATTCCGCCTCTGCGCCTTTACCAGATTGAGTGCGTGCTGAAAGTCCGTGAAGGTGCTTGATTTGTTCAGCGGTATCGGCGGCTTTAGCCTTGGGCTTGAGCGTGCCGGTATGCAGACGGTAGCGTTCTGCGAGCCGAATAAGTTTTGCCAAGCCGTGCTACACAAGCACTGGCCGGATGTGCCGATATACGAGGATGTACGTGACCTATCAGCAACTCGATTGGTTAACGATGGAATCCAGTTCGACGTTATCTGTGGCGGATTCCCTTGCCAAGACATTAGCGTCGCCGGGAAAGGCGCAGGACTTGCCGGTGAACGATCAGGACTCTGGTGGGAATATCACCGCCTCATCGCGGAAACGAGGCCGTCCTGGGTCATCGCGGAAAACGTCGCGGCCCTTCGGCATCGAGGACTGGACGATGTACTCAGGAGCCTCGCTGAGATCGGGTATGACGCGGAATGGCACTGTATACCCGCTTCAGCCGTTGGCGCTCCTCACCAGAGGGACCGCATCTGGATCGTGGCCTGCCCCCCGCAGTTGCAGCGCGATGTCGGCGACAATAACTCCCGAATCAGTTTGGAAGGAGAATCGGTTTCCAAACTTGGAAACGGTGGTTGGTCGGCGGATGTGGCCGACACCAACGGCACGCGATGGCAAAGGAGCCAGGAAACCCGAAACGATGCAGAAGTCTGGACGCAATCCACAAACCAACTCATTACCGGATGCGGTGGAGTTTCAGGGCGAAACTGGGAGATTGAACCCAGCGTGGGTCGAGTGGCTAATGGGGTTCCCAATCGGTTGGACAGACTTAAAGCACTCGGAAACGCCGTAGTGCCGCAAATACCAGAACTGATAGGAAAGTGGATATATGAACAATCCAGTCACAAATAGCACCGACATATCGTGGGCGTCACAGGCCAACGTGCGGTATTGGGAAAGCGTCAAGCACACGCCGTTTGGCAAACTGCGGTTAGCCGATGCGTACCTTGCCCGGATCGGCGTGGGGGATTGGTCGCAGCGTGCGGAACGCACATCTTGGTTGAAGAACTACGTGGGTGACATCCTGCGCTCGCTGGACGATGCGACTGAGGCATACGGCGACCCGCACGTTCGGGGCATGGTGCGGGAACTATGGGGCGAGCCGGGTGTGACCAAGTTGAAGGCTAGGTGCAAACCGGCATAATCGGCGTATGCGCTACGCCAAACGCCGAGACAACAACCACACCGACATCGTAGAAGCCTTACGTAAGGCCAACTTTGAGGTCATCGACTACGCCTCGGCAGGGCACGACATCCCTGACCTGTTGGCCGTCAAGCCAATGCACGACGGTATGGCGTGGATTTGCTGGATAGAGGTCAAGGCCAAGGGCGGGCGGCTGTCAGAGGGGCAGAAACGCTTTCAGGGGCTATTCCAGCCAAGGGGCGAGTGGTACGAAGCCCGTGACCCCGACGACACCGTATGCGCCCTACAGGCGCTTTACTTGCAGCGCCTTAAATAATTCATTTACAATACGGCCATGAAGAACTGGCGCGTATTGAACCAAAACCTGAATCGGTTTGACGAGGCTGAGGTCAAGGCGCTTTTGGACGAGGAGATTGCCGGTCAGCGGCGTTCCACGTTCCTCAAGCGCCTGCACCAGCGGTACTGCACCCTGCGTGCAAACCGCGAACGGGCTGAGATATTCAGCGCCGCCGCAAGTATGTCAGGTAGTCAGCCCCCTCTTCCGGGTCCCACCACACTTTCACCAAGTCTGGATGGTCAGCCGGTAGCGCAGGGTTAATTGTCGTCAGCGCACAGGGCGACAGGCAGTTGTCCCTGAAGCCGCGCTCTTTGGCGTAGCGGTCGTAAATCTTGTAGGACGCCACCTTACAGGCGTGCATCGTAATGCCGCTGATTGCATCCTTCAGGACGCTATAAGCCGACTCGTGCTTGTGACCGGCCACGTACAGGTGGTCACGGGTTCCCATCAGCGCAGCCTTCATCGGCCCATGCGCCGGATTCCAAATACTAGAGCCGCTGTGGTCGTGGCGGGCGTTAACCCGTACCTCTAGGCCGTTCGGGAACCGAAGCGCTAGGCGGGCTTCTGAGGACTTATAAAGGGCATCCTGCTGCTTGGCTATCCAGCGCAGGGGATCGCCTGAGCCTGACCACAAGTCGTGGTTGCCGCCGATCATGTACAGCCAGTTGCAGCGGTTGATAAACCACTCGGCTATTTTCCAAGCCTGCGCTGCCGAGGTCGTCTGGTCGGCGTAGAGGCGGGCAAGGCGGCCACACCAGTTGTTCGTGGTGTCGCCTACGTTCGCTGCGAATAGCCCCTCGGTGCGGTTTACAAGGTCGGTGTGGCGCTCGATAGCCTCAATGTCACAGCCGTCGTCGTCTACGTGCGGGTCACCAAAGTGCAGGATGCCGATAGCACCGTCCATCTTCACTTTGATAGGAATGAGTTTGCTGGCTTCTTCATGTTCCCGCTTGTGCTGGAACTTGCGCTTGCGCTGGGCAATCAGTTCCTCGATGGGAACGTCGTCGTCGGGCAGCGCGGTGAACTCGTAATCGCCCTTGTCTACCACTTGGCGTCCGGGCTGGTAGGTGGAGTCAGGGATAATGTACCCCTTGTCCTTCATCTTTTTTAGCCGCATCTGCAAAGTCCGCTCGTTCATTTTGAACTTTGCAGCGACTATTGCCCGTATGCCGTTTGCTTCCTGTAGCGACTTTAATATCTGATCATCGGATGCCTTGGACTGCATTGCTTACTCCATTGTTGTGAGCATCTGTTGCAGCAAGTGTCCAATCCGATCTACAAATTGCTCGTCTCGGCTTAGGTCATCGTGACCAGCGATGTCGAGCATCGCGTGAATCGCCTCATGCGCCCACACTTGCTGCCGGTTTGTGCCTTTACAAGAACTTACGATGTGTATCTCGTATTTGTCTGGAAGCCACATTCCAACACAATTTTTGCCGTGACGCCACTTGGAGGGCGGAATTACTTTGACAT
>Ga0315903_10008193_pt1 | contig 12912 bp, 12 predicted proteins | sample LakEriMetagenome_7_FD_203524 | JGI IMG/M metagenome (GOLD analysis project Ga0315903, IMG submission 203524) | Freshwater fungal communities from buoy surface, Lake Erie, Ohio, United States - Buoy 2 MA119 | ecosystem: Environmental > Aquatic > Freshwater > Lake | place: USA: Lake Erie, Ohio...
GAAAAGTTAATAGAACAAAAAAATGAATTAAATGAAAATACCAGTATAACAATAGATAATTTTATTAATGACAAAATTTCACTATACTTTGGTGATTGTATTATAGAGATGAATAAAATTGAAAATGATAGTGTAGATTTAATACTATGTGATTTACCTTATGGAACAACTAAATGTAAATGGGATACGATAATAGATTTAACTGAATTATGGAAACAATATAAGAGAATTATAAAAAAACCTTCTGGTGTAATATTGTTATTTGGACAACAACCTTTTACGAGTATGTTAGTTTCATCTAATTATGATTGGTTTAAATACAACTTAATATGGAAAAAAAATAAAACTACTCAGTTCTTATTAGCAAATTATAGACCTATGAAATGTACAGAAGATGTTTGTGTATTTTCAAAAGGAGGTGCAGCTGCTGCTTCTAAAACAACGGGTAATATGACATATAATCCACAAGGCTTAATACCCACTAATATTAAAAAAAAAAATAGTAAAGAAAGAATAGGTAAAATGTTAAATCAAGAACATCATTTAGGAAAAAATAATAAACTTACAGGCAATAGCGAATATACACAAAAATTTACAAATTACCCAAATGAATTGATCGAATTTGATATAGAATATGACACTATACACGAAACACAAAAACCAGTAAAATTAATTGAATATCTTATCAAAACATATTCAAATGAAGGAGATATTGTATTGGATAATACGATGGGTTCAGGCACAACAGGTGTAGGTTGTTTGAATACAAATAGAAAATTTATAGGAATTGAAAAAGAGGAAAAATATTTTAATTTGGCAAAAACCCGTATATTAAGTAAATTATAAACACATAAATTTAAATTATTTTAATTAATTTACCTTCTTCATTTTGAATAATCTTACTTTTTTCTGTTTTTAATAAATAGTTCATTACTTTTAATAAACCATCTACATTATCGCCTAATACACCTATACTTCTATTACAAGAATTACAACAATAACCTCTAAATATATTATTTACATGACAGTGATCAAATACCATACAATTTCCAACAGATGGTGGTTTATTACAAACTTCACATAAAGTTCCTTCCGGAGCAACATATGAAATACCCAATTCTTTTGCTTTTTTTTTTGCTTCTGTTTTTCCTATGCTAACATTTTTAGTACATATTTTGCATTCAGGTCTTCTTAATCTATATCCATTTTTATCAAAAGCATCCGTTCCAGATGTATTACCATTAAAATCAGACAATATTTTTTCGGTTAAACATTTTGAACAAGTTTTTTTTTGTTTTTTTGCCCATTCATATTCTTCCTCTGGAGTTTTAAAAATACATTTATCTTTTTGTCTATTATAATTTTCTGTTTCTTTTTTAGTAAATGGTAGTTTTTCTTCATAATGGTCATGATCATCTTCTTTAATAATTAATTCTACTTTTTTCTTTGTTTGTATCTTAGAATTTATTAAATCAATTAATTCACCTTTGTTTTTTGATTTACATTTATTTATTCCAAGTTCTTCACACTTTGCTAAAAGTTCTGTATTTGATAATTTGGTTAATTCCATTTCTGTATGTTGTATTGTGATGGTATTTTAGCCATAAAAAATAATTCATTTTTTTTTTCTACACCTATTTTTACCCTTAACTAAAAATTTGTTCTCTTCTATGAACATCTGTGGTCTTTAACTTCTGTGGTGGATGGGGAAGTGAGGGGTATTTTTAGTTCCTTACTTTTTCACTTTACAAAAAAATTGAATTCCTTTTTCCATCTTTGTTAGTTAGTATCTTTACCTATATCAACCAGTTTTTAAAACTATGAGCGAACAATTTAAAATACTGAGACCTTGGATTCCTGTTGAGAAACTTTATTGGAAGTCTTTATCAGTAAATCCAGCAGCGATTCATCTTCTAGAACAAAATCCAGACAAAATTAATTGGGAATGGTTATCAGCAAATCCAGCAGCCATTCATTTAATAAGCAAAGCGTTGGAACAAAATCCAGACAAAATTAATTGGGAATGGTTATCAGAAAATCCAGCAGCCATACATTTACTAAGCGAAGCGCTAGAACAAAATCCAGACAAAATTGATTGGGGAAATTTATCAACAAATCCTAAAGCAATTCATCTTCTAGAACAAAATCCAGACAAAATTAATTGGATTTGGTTATCATTAAATCCAGCAGTGATTGAATTATTAAAAAAAAATCCAGACAAAATTAATTGGACTTATTTATCCAAAAATCCAGCAGCCATACATATATTAGAACAAAATACATACAAAATTAATTGGGAATGGTTATCACTAAATCCAGCAGCCATTCATTTACTAGAACAAAATCCAGACAAAATTGATTGGTATTGGTTATCAAGCAATCCAGCAGCCATTCATATTTTGGAACAAAACCCAGACAAAATTGATTGGTATTGGTTATCTAGAAATCCGGCAGCCATTCACATTTTGGAACAAAATCCAGACAAAATTAATTGGGATAGTTTATCAAGAAATCCAGCAATCTTCACTTATGATTATAAAAAAATAAAAGAATATATGGATTTCACTGGAATTAAAGATGAATTGATTGCTTACTATTATCGTCCCGAAAATATTCATAAATTTGTGGAACGAGGTGATTTGTTAGAAGATTTTAATACAAGATGGAATTAAAGTGTGTAATATTTTAATTTAACATTTTTTTCTATGATAAAAAATTGAATTCCTTTATCTATCTTTGTTAGTTAGCATCTTTACATACATCATCAAGTTTTTAAAACTATGAGCGAACCAATTAAACGATTGAGAGAGTGGGTTCATCCTGAGAAACTTGATTGGTATTGGTTATCAGAGAATCCAGAAGCCATTCACCTAATAAGAGAAGCGTTAGAACAAAACCTAGACAAAATTTATTGGGATCGGTTATCATTGAATCCTAAAGCAATTTACATTCTAGAAAAAAATCTAGACAAAATTAATTGGAAATATTTATCATACAATCCAGCAGCCATTCACATTTTGGAACAAAACCTAGACAAAATTGATTGGGATTTTTTATCAACCAATCCTAAAGCAATTCATCTTCTAGAACAGAACTTAGATAAAATTAATTGGGATTTATTATCAAAAAATCCAGCAGCGATTCATTTACTCGAAAAAAACCCAGACAAAATTAATTGGGGTTGGTTATCTACAAATCCAGCAGCCATTCATTTAATAAGCAAAGCGTTAGAACAAAACACAGGAAAAATTTATTGGGGATGGTTATCCGAAAATCCAGCAGCCATTCATATTTTGGAACAGAATCCAGACAAAATTCATTGGTATGGGTTATCAAGAAATCCAGCAGCCATTCATATATTAGAAAAAAATCCAGACAAAATTGATTGGTATGGGTTATCAAGAAATCCAGAGGCCATTTATATTTTGGAAAAAAATCTAGACAAAATTTATTGGACTTGGTTATCAACTAATCCAGCCATCTTTACTTATGATTATAAACAAATTGCAGAACACAGATGGCCTATCAATAAAGAAATAATTCAAAACCGTTTCCATCCAAAGAATATGAAATACTTTTCTGGATGGGGTATTGAGGAGTTTGATGATTATGAAGAATAAAAAATTGAATTTCTTCTCTATCTTTGTTAGTTAGTATATTTCTTCTCTATCTTTGTTAGTTAGTATATTTACATACAACAAGTTTTTAATACAATGAGCGAACAATTTAAAATACTGAGAGAGTGGATTCCTGTTGATAAACTTCATTTGTTTTTGTTATCACAAAATCCAGAAGCAATTCACCTAATAAGAGAAGCGTTAGAACAAAACCAAGACATAGACAAAATTAGTTGGTATCATTTATCAGAAAATCCAGCAGCTATTTATTTACTTGAACAAAATCCAAACAAAATTAATTGGAAAAGATTATCTAATAACCCAGAAGCTATTCATTTAATAAGCGATGCGTTGAAACAAAACCCAAACAAAATTAATTGGTCTATGTTATCAACTAATCCTAAAGCAATTCATATTTTGGAACAAAACCCAGACAAAATTGATTGGTATTGGTTATCAGGCAATCCAGCGGCAATTCATATTTTAGAACAAAACCTAGACAAAATTGATTGGAGTGGATTATCATGTAATCCTAAAGCAATTCATATTTTGGAACAAAACATAGACAAAATTGATTGGGAACAATTATCAGGAAATCCTAAAGCAATTCAATTGTTGGAACAAGAACCAGACAAAATTTTTTGGGATTATTTATCAGGAAATCCTAAAGCAATTCATATATTGGAACAAAACCTAGACAAAATTGATTGGTTGATGTTATCACAAAATCCAGCAGCCATTCATATTTTGGAAAAAAACATAGACAAAATTAGTTGGGAATTAATATTAACCAATCCAGCCATATTCACTTATGATTATGATAAAATAAAAGAACATATGGAAACCACAGGAATTAAAGATGAATTGATCGCTTATTATTATCGCCCTGAAAATATTCATAAATTTGTGGAACGAGGTGATTTGTTGGAGGATTTTAATTCTAGATGGAGTTAGTAAGAAATGCGCGTGTAATATTTTAATTTAAATCTTTTTTTCTCCAGGGATACACAGTGAATTAAAAATAGTTGAACATTTGTGGTGGACGAGGAAGAAAGGGGCTTTACCTTTACAAAAAAATTGAATTCATTTATCTATCTTTATTGGTTTACATCTTTTATTATATAATTAAGTTTATAAAACAATGAGTGAACAATTTAAAATACTGAGACATTGGATTCCTTTGGAGAAACTTAATTGGGGTGTGTTATCAGAAAATTCAGCAGCTATTCATATTTTAGAACAAAACCTAGACAAAATTTATTGGCCTTTGTTATCAAGCAATCCTAAAGCAATTCATATTTTGGAACAAAATCCAGACAAAATTGATTGGTGTATGTTATCAACCAATCCAGCAGCCATTCATATTTTAGAACAAAATCCAGAAAAAATTTCTTGGTATTGGTTATCGCGAAATCCAGCAGCTATTCATCTATTAGAACAAAACCCAGACAAAATTGATTGGTATCGGTTATCAGCAAATCCAGCAGCCATTCATATTTTAGAACAAAATGTAGACAAAATTGATTGGCATTGGTTATCATTGAATCCTAAAGCAATTCATATTTTGGAACAAAACCTAGATAAAATTAATTGGTATTTGTTATCATGCAATCCAGCAGCCATTCATCTTCTAGAAAAAAATCCAGACAAAATTAGTTGGCTATGGTTATCAGAAAATCCTAAAGCCATTCATCTTCTAGAACAAAATCCAGACAAAATTGATTGGTATTGGTTATCTAGAAATCCGGCAGCCATTCATTTAATAAGCAAAGCGCTAGTAGAACAAAATCCAGAAAAAATTGATTGGAATGAGTTATCAGGAAATCCATCCATTTTCACTTATAATTATGAACAAATTGCTAAACATAAATGGCCTATCAATAAAGAAATTATTCAAAACCGATTCCATCCAAAGAATATGAAATACTTTTCTGGGTGGGGGATTGAAGAGTTTGATGATTATGAAGAATAAAAAATTGAAATGCTTTTTCTATCTTTGTTAGTTACATCTTTTATTATATAAACAAGTTTTTAAACTATGAGCGAACAATTTAAAATACTGAGACCTTGGATTTCTTTGGAGAAACTTAATTGGGATGGGTTATCAAGAAATCCAGCAGCCATTCAATTATTGGAACAAAACCCAGACAAAATTCTTTGGTGGTGGTTATCAGGAAATCCTGCAGCCATACATCTGTTGGAACAAAACCCTAACAAAATTAATTGGGCAATGTTGTTACAAAATCCAGCTGCGATTCATATAATAAACAAAGTGTTGGAACAAAACCCAGACAAAATTAATTGGTCTAATTTATCATTCAATCCAGCAGCCATTCATCTTTTGGAACAAAACCAAGACAAAATTAATTGGTCTAATTTATCATTCAATCCAGCAGCCATTCATTTAATTAAACAAAATTTAGACAAAATTAATTGGTATAATTTATCAAGAAACCCAGCGGCCATTCATTTAATAAACCAAATATTGGAACAAAACCCAGATAAAATTATTTGGGAATTATTATCAGGCAATCCAGCAGCAATCCATTTATTAAGCAAAGCATTAGAACAAACCCCTGACAAACTTAATTGGGTAATGTTGTCATATAATTCAGCTGCAATTCATTTACTCGAACAAAATCAAGACAAAATTGTTTGGGAAAGGTTATCAGAAAATCCAGCAATATTTACTTATGATTATGACAAAATACGAGAACATATGGAATCCACTGGAATTAAAGATGAATTAATTGCTTATTATTATCGTCCTGAAAATATTCATAAATTCGTGGAACGAGGTGATTTGATGGAGGATTTTAATGCTAGATGGAATTAGTTAGTAAGTGTGTGTGTAATATTTTAAATAAACTCTTTTTTCTGTTAGGGATACAATGTGATTTAAAAATGGTTGAACATTTGTGGTGGATGAGGAAGAATGGGGCTTCACCTTTACAAAAAAATTGAATTGCTTTTCTCTATTTTTGTTAGTTGTATCTTTCCTTATATCATTAAGTTTATAAAATAATGAGCGAACAATTTTTAATATTACGTGATTGGATTCCTTTTGATAAACTTGATTGGTTTTGGTTATCAAAAAATCCAGCAGCCATTCATCTTTTAGAACAAAACCCAGATAAAATTAACTGGTATATGTTATCACAAAATCCAGCAGCCATTCATATTTTGGAACAGAATTTATACAAAATTGATTGGGAGCAGTTATCAGGCAATCCTAAAGCAATTCATTTAATAAGCGAAGCGTTAGAACAAAACCCAGACAAAATTGATTGGTATTATTTATCATCAAATCCTAAAGCAATTCATATTTTGGAACAGCATCCAGACAAAATTGATTGGTATTGGTTATCAATGAATTCAGCAGCAATTCATTTAATAAGCGAAGCGCTGGAACAAGAACCAGACAAAATTGATTGGGCAATGTTATCACTCAATCCAAGTGCCATTCATATTTTGGAACAAAACCAAGACAAAATTAATTGGGCTTGTTTATCAATAAATCCAGCAGCAATTCATATAATAAGCAAAGTGTTGGAACAAAATCCAGACAAAATCGATTGGGATTGGTTACCAACAAATCCAGCAGCCATTCATATTTTAGAACAAAATCAAGATAAAATTGATTGGTATAAGTTATCAGAAAATCCAGCAATATTCACTTATGATTATGATAAAATAAAAGAACATATGGAATCAACTGGAATTAAAGATGAATTGATTGCTTACTATTATCGTCCTGAAAATATTCATAAATTTGTGGAACGAGGGGATTTGTTGGAGGATTTTAATAGTAGATGGAATTAGCTAGATTATAAGTGTTTAATTTAATTAACCTTTTTTTATATTAGGGATACACTATGAATTAAAAATGTTGAATATTTGTGGTGGATGGGGAAGGAGGGGGTCACCTTTAAAAAAATTGAATTGCTTTTCTCTATCTTTGTTAGTTAGTATCTTTACATACAACAAGTTTTTAAAACAATGAGCGAACATTTTTTAATACTAAGACCTTGGATTCCTTTAGATAAACTTGATTGGTTTTGGTTATCTGCAAATTCAGCAGCTATTCACCTTTTGGAACAAAATCCAGACAAAATTTATTGGCATCAGTTATCACTTAATCCTAAAGCAATTCATATTTTGGAAAAAAATTTAGACAAAATTGATTGGAAAATGTTATCAAATAATCCAGCAGCAATTCATTTAATCGAAGAAAATTTATATAAAGTTAATTGCTCTATGTTATCGTGTAATCCTAAAGCAATTCATTTGTTAGAACAAAATCCAGACAAAATTAATTGGTGGTATTTATCAACAAATCCTAAAGCAATTCATATATTAGAACAAAATCAAGACAAAATTGATTGGTATTGGTTATCAGAAAATCCTAAAGCAATTCATATTTTGGAACAGCATCCAGACAAAATTGATTGGTTGTCATTGTCAGCAAATCCAGCAGCCATTCATATTTTGGAACAAAATCAAGACAAAATTGATTGGTATACTTTATCAAGCAATCCAGCAGCCATTCATATTTTGGAACAAAATCAAGACAAAATTGATTGGTATACTTTATCAAGCAATCCAGCAGCCATTCATTTACTTGAACAAAACTTAGACAAAATTGATTGGGATGAGTTGTCAAGTAATCCAGCAATATTCACTTATGATTATGATAAAATTAAAGAGCATATGGAAACCACGGGAATTAAAGATGAATTGATTGCGCATTATTATCGTCCTGAAAATATTCATAAATTTATTGAACGAGGTGATTTGTTGGAGGATTTTAATAGTAGATGGAATTAGTGTGTGTAATATTTTAATTTTTTCTATAGATTACTTTTTAATTTTATAGGCATTGTAAGTAAATATAGTTAAAATATAAAAATAAATTTTAACTATATTATTTATAAATTTTTATTTTTTTCCTTGTTGATAAAAATATAAAAAATAATTAGGGGGCGCTGTTTTACAAGTTATAGAATCTTTAAGGGTATAAACATTTTTTTCAATGTAACAACAGAAATGCTATAAAATTGTTTGAAACATTCTCCGCTTGAACAAATAAATCTTAAATCAAAATGTAAATAAAAATCATCTGTATAACAACTAATATAATGTTTTAAAATATCATATTTATTAATAAGTTCTGAAATGCTTTGTGGTAAATCTTGTATTTTGGGCATTTTATTAGTTTTCACAGTAACAAAAATATTATCATCATAATTTGATAATTTAATTTCTAATGAATAATCAGGTGTAAATAGTTTATTTATTTTGTTTTCAAAATTATATATTTCATTAAAAAATTTATAATCTGGGTCATCATTAAGTAGATTCATTAGTAAACAATTATCACCCTTATTTGGTTTGCTCATTATATAATATTTATGTTTTCTTTTTATTACATTATTGTTATATTATATATAGGTAGTTAAATATATATGGGTGGTTGTTTGGTTCTACACCCTTGAAGATTTTAGAGCTTGTAAAAATAAAACAAAATCCTAATAAAATTATTTTGGGTTTGGTTGTTACAGAATTTAGCAGTAATTTTTACTTATGATTATGACAAAATAAAAGAGCATATGGATTCCACGGGTATTAAAGAGAAATTGATTGCTTACTATTATCGCCCTGAAAATATTTATAAATTTATTAAACGAGGTGATTTGTTAGATGATTTTAATTCTAGATGGAGTTAGTGCGTAACATTTTAATTTAACGTTTTTTTTCTTGCAGAGATATGGTTGAACATTTGTGGTGGACGAGGAAGAAAGGGGGCTTCTTTTGAAAAAAATTGAATCCTTTTCTCTATTTTTGTTAGTAGCATCTTTTCTTATGTAATCAAGCTTTTAATACTATGAGTGAATTATTTAAAATACTGAGACCTTGGATTCCTTTGGAGAATCTTAATTGGTATATGTTATCAAAAAATCCAGAAGCAATTCATCTAATAAGCAAAGCGCTCGAACAAAACCTAGACAAAATTCATTGGCTTGAGTTATCTGCAAATCCAGCGGCGATTCACATTTTAGAACAGAACCAAGACAAAATTGATTGGGATTGGTTATCAGTAAATCCTGATGCCATTCATATTTTGGAACAAAACCTAGATAAAATTAATTGGTATGGGTTATCAGAAAATCCAGGAGCAATTCATATTTTGGAACAAAACCCAAACAAAATTAATTGGTCTCGGTTATCAAGAAATCCTAAAGCAATTCATATTTTAGAACAAAACCCAGACAAAATTGATTGGAAGCAGTTATCAGGAAATCCAGCAGCTATTCATTTGCTAGAACAAAATCTAGACAAAATTTATTGGCCTTGGTTATCAGAAAATCCTAAAGCAATTCATGTAATAAGCGAAGCGTTAGAACAAAACCCAGACAAAATTAATTGGCCTTTGTTATCTAAAAATCCAGCAGTTATTCACCTTTTAGAACAAAACCTAGACAAAATTGATTGGGATATGTTATCAGGAAATCCATTTGCAATTCATCTAATAAACAAAGCATTAGAACAAAATCCAGATACAGACAAAATTGATTGGACTGAGTTATCAAGAAATCCAGCAGCCATTCATTTGTTAGAACAAAATCAAGACAAAATTGTTTGGAATATTTTATCAAAAAATCCAGCCATATTCACTTATGATTATGACAAAATAAAAGAGCATATGGAAACTACTGGAATTAAAGATGAATTGATTGCGTATTATTATCGTCCTGAAAATATTCATAAATTTGTGGAACGAGGTGATTTGTTGGAGGATTTTAATAGTAGATGGAATTAAAGTGTGTAATATTTTAACTTATTTATTTTTTTCTCCAGGGATACACAGCGAATTAAGAAGGTTGCATATTTGTGGTGGACGAGGAAGGAAGGGGTTCACCTTTAAAAAATTGAATTACTTTTACCATCTTTGTTAGTTTACATCTTTATATACAACAGCCAAAAACAATGAGCGAACAATTTAAACGATTGAGACCTTGGATTCCTGTTGAGAAACTTAATTGGCATCATTTATCAAAAAATCCAGCAGCCATTCATATTTTAGAAAAAAACCCAGACAAAATTGATTGGGAATGGTTATCAATAAATCCAGCAGCCATTCATTTATTAGAACAAAATCCAGACAAAATTGTTTGGAATTATTTATCAATAAATCCAGCAGCCATTCACATTTTGGAACAAAACTTAGACAAAATTGATTGGCATTGGTTATCAAGGAATCCTAAAGTAATTCATATTTTAGAACAAAATCCAGACAAAATTAATTGGTGGTGGTTATCAGGAAATCCAGGAGCCATTCATTTACTCGAACAAAACCTAGACAAAATTGATTGGTTGTCATTGTCAGCAAATCCAGCAGCTATTCATTTGCTGGAACAAAATCCAGACAAAATTGATTGGTGGTGGTTATCAAAAAATCCAGCAGCCATTCATATTTTGGAACAAAACCCAGACAAAATTGATTGGGATTATTTATCAATGAATCCAGCAGCCATACATTTAATAAGCGAAGTGTTGGAAAAAAACCCAGACAAAATTGATTGGTCTATGTTATCGTGTAATCCTAAAGCAATTCATCTATTGGAACAAAACCCAGACAAAATTGATTGGGTTTGGTTATCCAGAAATCCAGCAGCCATTCATCTATTGGAACAAAATCCAGACAAAATTAATTGGTCTGATTTATCAGAAAATCCAGCAGCCATTCATTTAATAAGCAAAGCGTTAGAACAAAATCCTGACAAAATTGATTGGTATTATTTATCAGAAAATCCTAAAGCAATTCATATTTTGGAACAGCATCCAGACAAAATTGATTGGTTGTCATTGTCAGCAAATCCAGCAGCCATTCATATTTTGGAACAAAATCAAGACAAAATTGATTGGGATAAGTTATCAGAAAATCCAGCAGCGATTTATCTTTTAGAACAAAACCAAGACAAAATTTATTGGCCTTGGTTATCAATAAATCCAGCAGCCATTCATATTTTGGAACAAAATCAAGATAAAATTGATTGGGATGAGTTGTCAAGTAATCCAGCAATCTTTACTTATGATTATGATAAAATTAAAGAGCATATGGAATCCACGGGAATTAAAGATGAATTGATTGCGCATTATTATCGTCCTGAAAATATTCATAAATTTGTGGAACGAGGTGATTTGTTAGATGATTTTAATTCTAGATGGAATTAAAGTGTGTAATATTTTAATTAAAATCTTTTTTCTTGCAGAGATATGGTTGAACATCTGTGGTGGACGAGGAAGGAAGGGGGTTCACCTTTAAAAAAATTGAATTGCTTTATCTATCTTTGTTAGTTATATACATCAACAATTTATAAAACAATGAGCGAACCATTTAAAAGATTGAGACCTTGGATTCCTTTAGACAAACTTAATTGGAGATGGTTATCAGCAAACCCAACAGCCATTCATTTAATAAGCGAAGCGTTGGAACAAAATCCAGACAAAATTCATTGGTTTGAGTTATCTGCAAATCCAGCGGCGATTCATATTTTAGAACAAAATCTAGACAAAATTAATTGGAAAATATTATCAAAAAATCCAGCAGCCATTCATCTATTAGAACAAAATTTAGACAAAATTAATTGGACTTGGTTATCAATGAACCCATCAGCCATTTATCTTTTGGAACGACATCCGGACAAAATTGATCGGGGATATTTATCAACAAATCCTAAAGCAATTCATATTTTAGAACAAAACCCAGACAAAATTCATTGGGGATATTTATCAACTAATCCTAAAGCAATTCACATTTTGGAACAAAATATAGACAAAATTGATTGGGGTTGTTTATCAAGTAATCCAGCAGCAATTCATTTAATAAGCGAAGTGTTAGAACAAAACCCTAACAAAATTAATTGGATTGAGTTATCAGCAAATCCTAAAGCAATTCATATTTTAGAACAAAATTTAGACAAAATTGATTGGGTTTATTTATCAGGAAATCCAGCAGCCATTCATTTACTAGAACAAAATCCAGACAAAATTGATTGGTTTGAGTTATCACGCAATCCAGCAGCGATTCATATTTTGGAACAGAACCTAGACAAAATTTATTGGTTTATGATATCAATGAATCCAGCAGCCATTCATCTACTCGAACAAAACCCTGACAAAATTGATTGGGAATGGTTATCACAAAATCCAGCAGCCATTCATTTAATAAGCAAAGCGTTAGAACAAAATCCAGACAAAATTTATTGGCAATGGTTATCATACAATCCAGCAG
>Ga0315903_10008198_pt1 | contig 12906 bp, 16 predicted proteins | sample LakEriMetagenome_7_FD_203524 | JGI IMG/M metagenome (GOLD analysis project Ga0315903, IMG submission 203524) | Freshwater fungal communities from buoy surface, Lake Erie, Ohio, United States - Buoy 2 MA119 | ecosystem: Environmental > Aquatic > Freshwater > Lake | place: USA: Lake Erie, Ohio...
GTGAAGGTGATTTTGAGGTTTTTCCTCGTGGCACAACTGAAGAGTTGAGAGTATTGCGTAAGTTTGCCAACTCTATGATTGCTTTGAATGCAATTCATGACATGCCTGTGCCTCATGAGATGCGCGCAGCGATTCTTGAACTGAATCGCTTCTATAACATGCATGTGGAAACATATCCTGTATGATGGTCTATTGCGCTGCGCGTTTCAAACCTAAAAAGAAGCGCAAAGTGAAAGGTGAAGTTGCTCGAAAGTATCGACGCTCAGAAGCAGTTTCTGGTGTGTTGAATCTTCCGAGTCTGTCATATGGACATCGTGTTGGTGCTGGCGATGCGCGAAAACTTGATTCGCTGAACTCTGATCGAATCTTTACAGAAAAAAGAGAGAGCCTGAAATACACAGGCACTTTGGTGAAAGGTATTGCTACGATGCACAAATCAAACGCAGTGCCTGTCATCGACGAAGAGCAGATGAAAGATATCTCGAGGATGCGTCGCGGATGATCGGACGCATTCTCTGTTTCTTTGGTCTGCATAAATGGGAAGGATTGTGGCGACCGAGTCGTTGCAGTTACTATCCCTTTGACATCCTTGTAAACAAAACTTGCAAACGATGCGGGAAAGTGGTTGTCCCGAAACAACCGCAACATTCATCTGACGAGGATTAATTTATGAGTATTCGTTCAAAGGCTATCGTTGAAACATTGAAGTCACTCGCATTTGTGAGTGCTGTTGGTGTTGGTTGGTATATTCTTCTTGAGATTCTTGGTCTTCGATTGGGATTGATTCTCATGCTTGTGAGTATGATGGGTTGGTTTGCTTGGTTGGTATATGATTATTATGTCAACAAGTTTACAGTTGAAGAAAAGTTTAAACTTTGATCAGTCCCTGTAAGGGAATCTGCAAACTAGACACCCAACGTGAGTATTGCGTTGGGTGTTTTCGCACAACTGGGGAAATTACTGCTTGGACAAAGTTGCCTTTGTTCGAGAAAGAGCGTATAATTAGAGAATGCAGAGAGCGTGAATATATACAAAGTAATTCCTCAATTTCTTTTGAAAGGTGATTTATGTCTAAAGTATTATTTGAATACGAAGGTCAAGTGAGCAGCGGTGGTTTGAATTCTTGGGATCGCGATTCCAACAAACGAGTCACCATTGAACTTAACGACGATGATTTGACTGTTGATGAGATGCTTAATGAGTTTATGAACTTCATGCAAGCAATCGGATATAGTTTCGAACTTGGTGATCGTTTTGAAGTCGTAAATGATTTCAAGCAAACAGAATTAAAGACTCCACCGCAGCCAACTGTTGAAGATTATAAGATCGATTTCAGCAAGTATGATGCAATTGTTGACGAAGGCGGTACTGTAATTGGTACTGTTGAGAAGAAACAAAAACCGAGCGAAGCAGAACTTGATGCTGAAGTTGCGCGCATCAAATCCGTAACGTTTGGTTTGTCAGAAGAGGCATATGAGATGATTGCCTATAACAACCTGACAAACAAAGGAGCAGTCTAATCATGCCAGCCAAAACAGGTACAAAGGGTTTCGGCAAAGGTCGTGCAAAACTTGGCTCAAAGAAGCGAAAGGCGCGTCGTAAGAAGTCGTGAGTAAAGTTAATTCAGTCACGCCCAAGTATGACATTACTTGGTATGTGAAATGGACTGCCAGTATCATTACATTGATCGGCATCACTGTACGAGCCAGCGGCATCGTTCAATTGCAATGGGTTGACCTAATGTGCAGTTGGATTGGTGCCGTTGGTTGGTTCTTTGTTGGCTTTAAATGGAACGATCGTGCGCTTATGGTTCTGAATGCTGTGATTGGTATTATTTTATTTGCTGGAATATTGAGAGTGATTTTTCTATGAAGATCTCTATCGGAAAATATTCGAAGAAAGATGACGGGCAAAAGAAATCTATTCGCATTGATCCATGGGATACATGGAACATGGCGCATACTCTTGCTGACATCATTCATCCGATGCTCAAGCAGTTGCACAAAACGAATCATGGTGCACCATATACAGATGATGAAGATGTGCCTGAGCATCTTCGTTCTACCAACGCAAAACCAAAGAAGAACGAATGGGATACTGACTCCAATCACTTCAAGCGTTGGGACTGGGTCATGAAAGAGATGATTTGGGCATTTGGTGAACTTGCTCACGATCGCGAACCAGATTTCTGCATCAAGAAAGGCAAACACAAGTGGGTCAAGAAGGAAGGTCAAGATTGGAGCGAGATGATAACTCTTGTTGAGCCAGTTTATGATATGGAAAAACAAAAAGCATACTATGCTCGCAAGAAAAATGCCTTTCGTTTGTTTGGCAAATACTATGAGAATCTTTGGGACTAAATATTTTAAATATTAAAGGAACTTATCATGCTACCAGAACTCAGAATTTACACCACACCAGATGATATCAAGTACATGTTATTCGAACAATCAGAAGTTATTTCTGATGAGATTCGTAGACATGGAATCTGGAATGCTCCTTGCCTTGACCTTTGCGAAAAGATTTTAGCAAAAGGTCATAATGGCAGAGTAATTGATATTGGTGCAGGGTTTGGTTCCTTCACCCTGCCATTGGCACTCAAACACCATGGCTACACATACACCGCATTTGAACCCCTACCAGTAATCAATGCTCAATTGTCTGCTAATATTCTTTTGAATTATTTGGATAATGTGCGCGCATATTCCTATGCGTTGAGCGATGCAGAAGGATTGCTAGATGCTCCAATGCTAGACGTATATTCCTCTGGTAATCATGGTTCATACTCATTTGATCAGAGAATCAATCAATTAAGAGGCATGGTTCCATATGAGAAATCCGATGTCTATGAATTTAGAACATTAGACAGTTTCCGTTTTGCTAATATCAAACTCATCAAAGTTTCAACTCCAGGTATGGAACTAAAGGTTCTAAATGGTATGGCTGAAACTCTTGTTAACAATAATTTCCCACCTGTTGTGTTTGAGTTGTGGGATCTTGATTGGTACAAGGAAGAAAAGGCAAAGGTATTAGACTTCTTTGCTTCTCGTGCTTACGAGCATTATGTTGTATTAGGTCAACATATGATGGCATTTAAAACGAAGGCTCAACATGATTATGTCTTGAGCAATGGTCCTGCTCCAGAACTCGGAAACTTTACTGTTCTAGAACAGTCTCATGATACAACCTCCGTTCTACAAAACCAAGCAGCATTAAAATAACTTTGTGAAAGTATCAATCATAACGCCCACGACGGGCAACCCATACCTTGCTGAATGTATTGCATCAGTAAGAGCGCAAACGTATTCAAATATTGAACATATTGTAGTTGTTGATGGTAAACAACGATGGGAAACTGCAGACGAAATTTTACTTGCTGCTGAATTTCCAAATGGAGTGAATGAACATGTTTGCGTATTACCCTATCCTACAGGTACTAATCGTTATAACGGTCATCGCGTCTACGGTGCTGCTACTTATTTCGCAGATGGCGATTATCATCTCTGGTTAGATGATGACAATATCCTAGAACCAAACCACATTGAGAGTTTGGTTAAATTAGTCCAAGAAAAGAATCTAGACTGGGCATACTCTTTACGCAAGATCATCGACAAAGATGGTAATGTTCTGTGTTTAGATGATTGCGAATCGTTGGGTATGTGGGCAAGTATTCTTCATCCTCAAGACTTCTTTGTAGATGTTAATTGTTATTTCGTCAAGAAAGAACACGCAGTCTCAATTACACCTGTTTGGTATCGCAAGTTTCGCGAACCTGGGCAGATGGAAATTGATCGAGCGATTGCTGCTGTTTTGATGCATCCTAACAATAAATTAAAGTTTGACTGTACTAGAGACTATACGGTAAAATATCGTGTGGGCAATACTGGACTTTCAGTGCAAGCAGATTTCTTCCTTCGCGGGAATGAGGCGATGCTACAACGTCATAATGGTGTGCTTCCATGGAAGAACTCGTAAGCAAATATATCACAAAGGTTGAGCGTGCTATTGACTATGGTTTAGATCAAGAGCGTTGGTTAAACAAAGAAATAACCAGACTTCGAACTAAACTTGATCAATCCGTGTTTAATCTCAATGGTATGTCTACCGCAGAAGTAAGAATTCTTCTGAACGAATTAGTAGACGAAGAAACTAGATATCTCGAGATTGGCATTCATCGCGGATCGACATTCGTTTCTGCTTTGTACAAAAATAAGTACATATCAGCAACTGCGATAGATCATTTCGGTGGACCGATGTATGGTGATGACATCATAAATTGCTTCCTTAAAAATTGTAAGGATAACAAGATTAACGACTTCACGTTAATTCGTAATGATTCGTTTAAATTGACTACTCAGCAAAAAAATGACATCAAAGACATTAATTTTTATTTCTATGATGGCGGACATAACGCTCTAGAACAAGAAATGGCTTTGACCTACTATTATGATAACTTGGCAGATGTGTTTATTTTCATTGTTGACGATTGGGTTCACATCCCAGCGAAAGAAGGCACGAGATCAGCAATTAGTAAATTAAATCTCAAGATTCACAAAGAATGGGAAATCGGTAAGCCGCAACGAGAGACCCATACGCCTGGACTAACCTGGCACAATGGTCTATATATTGCAGTATGCGAAAAACAAAAGGTGATGAATGGCTAAAACTATCAGTGATAAGATTCACGGTGAAGGAGTTGACATTTTTGCTGGTTTAAATCTTCTAGAAGAAGATCTTCAGGGCTGGGCGAGTACAGATAACTGCTTTGTTGAAATTATTGAAAACATTAAACCGAAAACCATCATTGAAGTAGGTACTTGGAAAGGTGCATCTGCTGTTAATATGGCAGCATTGGCTCTGGCGCAAGGCGTATCTAATGACGAACTTGAAGTTGTTTGCGTTGATACTTTTTTGGGTTCTGTGGAACACTATACAATGCTCTCAACATTTAATGCAGAGAATAAAAAACATGGTCGACCTTTGATTTACGATCAGTTCCTTTCCAATATTGTGCATAACAAATTAACTAAAGTCATCACACCATTTCCTATTGATTCAGGAAACGGTGCGTTGTCGTTAATTAATTGGAATGTCCAAGCAGATTTAGTTTACATTGATGCTGCTCATGACTTTGAATATGTCCAAGTTGATTTTATTCGTTATGCTAATGTTCTAAGACCAGGTGGATATATCTTAATTGATGATTGGCACCATCAACCTATTAAAGATGCCGCGAAAAGTGTTTTTGGTGATAAAGTTTTTGAAATTCATGGTAAAGCAGCGTGGATCAAGTAACAACATTAATTGATAGAGTTGAGTCTGCTCTCAAGGCAGCAAATGACAATCAAACCAAACTAACAGAACAACAGTTTTCTGGCTTGGCTGGATTGTCTGGTCGAAAAATTCGAATCCTTCTGAATGAACTTCTTAAAGAAGATACGAGATATCTAGAAGTTGGAACATTCACAGGCTCAACTTTTGTAAGTGCTATGTATGGCAATAAGCCAGCATCCTCAACTGTAATTGATTCTTTCTCAGCCAGTGATAGTTGGGAAATGGACATGAAGGTTGATGTTTCCTACCACGGCATACAAGTAAAGAATGGATTGTTTTTACACTTTTTAGAAAATTGTAAACGCAATAATATCAATAACTTTACTTGTATTCAGGGAGATTGTTTCGATCTGTTGCCACCAGATAAATTTGAGATCAGAGATATTGATACATATCTTTTTGACGCAGGACATTCTAGGGAAGATCATTGTAAAGCAATTACATACTATTTAAATTGTATGGCTGATACATTTATCTATATTGTTGATGATTGGAATGATCCTATCGTCAGAGAAGGTACACGAGAAGGCTTCGGTGCATCATTTGTAAACGTTGTTAAAGAGTGGGAAATATTCTCAACTATAACTGAAGCGAATGGACAAAAATCTTATGATAAAGATTGGTGGAACGGATACTACATTGCTGTTTGCCAAAAGCCATATGCGTTTTTACTACCTGATGATGAAACAGATATAAAGTCTAGATGGTTTACCATCTCAGATACTATTGGAGAAAATAATGAGTAATCCTTGTATAGCCACAATTTTTATGCGCAATATTAACGCCAAGATGGTTGAGTTGCAGCAAACAGTTGTTAAGAAATATAACAAATCCAATATTATGCACTATCCTGTTTTGAGCGAGGCTCCGCCAGGATATACAATGGATAAGTTGATGGAGATGTTGGCAACGAAGGGACATGATGCGGTTATGTTTCTTGATGTTGATGCGTTGCCATTAACTGATAATGCTCTAGATTATTTCTTCGAGCAAGCATATGCTGGTAAGGTGATTGGTTCTGCTCAACGCAGCAATCATATTCAAAACAATCAAAATGTATTTGCTGCTCCGCATAACGTTACGGTTTCTCTCGACACATATAACAGACTTGGTCGACCCTCATTCTTGCCGAACTATCGCGGCGATGTTGCTGAAGAGTTGACATTTAAAGCCAGAGAAGGTAACATTCCAGTTGAGATCTTAATGCCATTGCGTTATGATGCGCCACCAATTCGTATGGATTGGGAACCAAAAGATGCACCACCATATTGGGATCTTGCTGATGGCATGCCAAAGTATGGTATCGGTACAACGTTTGGTACAGAAGGAAATGAAATGTTCTGGCATATGTATCAAAGTTTTCATCCAGGACAGAATGAACGTTTTATTAAGAAATGTGAGGAATTGTTAAATGGCTAATCGTAGTGATTTTTTTAATGCTAAACTGCCACGCGCAACCAAGCGCATGCTTACAATGGGTCAAGTATATGATTGGACTGGAGATCAACATGCTCGTGGCGATCTTCGTCGCGCCATGATTGCTGCTCACGCTAATCATGTTGGGTATAAAATGAAGCGTCACACAACTGAGAATCGTGATGCATCTGAGACTGAATAATGCATTCACTCAAAGAACTAAATGATTTATTGGTCTCTAAAGAGATAGAAATCAAAGAGTTTGGTGGGTGGTATCTTAAAGTTGGTAAAGATACTTGGACATTGGCGCATGATGTTTTCCATAGAAACGGAAATCCACAAAGTCTAAGAGAAAAAGGTTTATTTGACAATTACAAAAGGAAGAAACAAGATGTCGGAAATCAAAGCACTCAAACTCGTAAGTGGCGAGGAATTAGTAGTCGAAATTACATTGGAGAGCGAGAATAATGTTTCGTTCAAGAATCCTGTTGCTTGTGTGATGCAGCGTAGACAAGAAGGTCCAGTTCTTGGCTTTATGCCTTGGATGCAAGCAAGCAATGGTCCGTTTACAGTTGCAAGAGATAAGATCATTTGTCAAGCAGAAGTTGCTGATGAAGTGAAAAACGGGTATAATCAAATCTTCGGGGCAGGAATTGTTGTTCCTCCCAAGGATTTAATTTTGGGATAATATGTCCGACTTCTATACTAATATCTGCGTCTCGGGAAAGTTTATTCTTTTCCGAGGCGTAGAAAGTGACAAACGTGTTCGTCGCAAGATTGAATACCAACCCACCTTCTACTTACCATCACAACAGAAATCTGAGTTCACAACTCTTGGTGGAGAGTATGTAAACCCAATTAATCCTGGCACCATTCCTGAGTGCCGTGACTTTCTAAAGAGGTACGAAAGTGTCGACAATTTTCCTGTTTTTGGGAATAATCGCTATGAGTATGCTTATATTGCTGATGAGTATCCTGATGATATTCTTTGGGATGTCAGTAAAATACTTATTGCCTATCTTGATATCGAAGTTGGATCCGAAAATGGATTTCCAGAACCAAGAGATGCAAACGAATCAATCACCGCAATCTCTATCAAAGTTAAAGGTAATTATTTTGTGTTTGGTTGTGGCGATTACGTCAAGCATCGTGACGACGTGCACTATGCAAAGTGCAGAGATGAGTCCGATCTCATACGACGCTTCCTCGACCTATGGACAAGATGGCATCCAGATGTAGTCTCTGGGTGGAATATTGAAACCTTCGATATTCCCTATCTCGTAAATCGCATAAAGAAACTTCTTGGTGAAGAAGAAGCCAAAAAGTTATCTCCTTGGAATCGCATCAACGAACGCGAAGCCTATATTATGAATCGCAAAACTCAGGTATATGAAATGCCTGGGATTGCGATTCTTGATTACATCCAACTCTATCGCAAATTTACTTATTCACAACAAGAGTCGTACAGACTAGACAATATTGCTCACGTCGAGTTAGGTGAGAAGAAATTAGATTACTCTGAATTTGAAACTCTGCATCAACTCTACAAACACGACTATCAAAAGTTCATTGAGTATAACATCAAAGACGTTGAACTTGTCGAGAAACTCGAAGACAAGATGAAGTTAATTGAGTTGGCTTTGACTCTTGCGTATGATAACAAAGTAAACTACGATGATGTGTTCACGCAAGTGAGAATGTGGGATGCGATCGTTTATAATTACTTGCTAAAGAAAAAGATTGTTATCCCACAAATGTCAAAAGGGGATAAAAAAACTGCTTATGAAGGTGCGTATGTTAAGGATCCGATTCTTGGCATGCATGAGTGGGTTGCATCATTCGACTTGAACAGTCTGTATCCGCACTTGATCATGCAGTATAATATTTCGATGGAGACTCTGATTGAGCCAGCGAAGTATAACGACAATATGCGTGGGTTTATTCAGAATTGCGATGTTAATGTTGATAACTTGCTTTATCAGAAAGTTGATACTGATATTCTAAAAGATCTTGGTGCTACTGTAACACCAAATGGTCAGTTATTTCATATGAATAGAGGTCAGGGTGTATTGCCTGAAATTATGGATAGCATGTACAAAGATCGTACACGCTATAAGAAGTTGGCGCTGGAAGCAAAGAAGAAAATCGAAACTGTTCTTGAAGATAAGAATCAAGTTCAGTATCTCGAGAACCAAGTTGCACGATACAACAATCTTCAGTTGGCAAAGAAAGTTACTCTAAACTCTGCTTACGGTGCGCTGGGTAATCAATACTTCCGCTTCTTTGATATTCGTATCGCCGAAGGTATCACGACAGCAGGTCAGTTGTCTATTCGTTGGATTGAGAAGAAGATCAATGAGTATATGAACAATATTCTCAAAACCAAAGATGAGGATTATGTCATCGCTTCGGATACTGACTCGATCTATTTGAACATGGGTCCGCTGGTTAAAAAACTTTATCCTGATACTTCTGACACAAAGAAAGTTATCAAGTTTATGGACAAGGTTTGCGATGACAAAATCCAGCCGTTCATTGATTCTTCTTATGAAGAACTAAAAGAATATGTCAATGCGTTTCAACAGCGCATGGAAATGAAGCGTGAGTCTCTTGCTGACAAAGCAATCTGGACTGCCAAGAAGCGATATATTTTAAACGTTCATAACAGCGAAGGTGTTGCGTATGCTAAACCCAAACTCAAGATTATGGGTCTTGAGGCTGTTAAGTCATCGACGCCATCCGCTTGCCGTAAAAAGATTAAAGAAGCCATTGATATCATCATGACACAAACTCAAGATGATCTCCATAAGTTTATTGAGAAGTTTCGGCATGAGTTTAGAACATTGCCTGTTGAGGATATTGCGTTCCCAAGATCTGTAAATGGGTTGGCTGAATATGGTGATGCCGCAAATATCTTTAAGAAAGGTACACCCATTCATGTTAAAGGCGCATTGGTTTATAATCATTTCTTGAGAGCAAAGAATCTCACGAAGCGATACCAATTAATCCAAGAAGGCGAAAAGATCAAGTTTATTTACTTGAAGCAACCAAACATTTTCAATAACAATACTCTTGCTTTCTTATCTGGTATTCCGAAACAACTTGGCGCGGAACAATATATTGATCATGATCTTCAGTTTGAAAAGTCATTTCTTGAACCACTTGATATCATCTTATCGTCTATTGATTGGCATAGCGAAAAGGTGGATTCTATTGATGCGTTCTTCTCATGATTAGTATTATAATGCCAACTTTATGGAAAGGTGAGCATTACAAAAAAATGCTTCCTCAACTCGATTCACATCCATTGGTTGGTGAGATTATTGTTGTTGATAACGATACGACAGCAACTGATAAAGAAATATTTAATCTAAAAAAATTAAAATATTTACCACAAAAAGAAAACGTTTATGTAAATCCAGCATGGAACTTGGCAGTCATAGAAGCAAGTTGCGATAGCATTTGTCTGTATAGCGATGACGTTTTGTTTGATATTGATGTTCTTGAGCCACTCAGTTTGCTCATGACTCCAGAAAACGGTATATTTACTTTCTCGAGTGACAGTATCTTTGTATCCGAAGACCAAGTTTATTTTGCTGAGTGGGAGCAAAAGAACATAACGCAGAGCATTAGATTTCATTACAGATCTGGTACTTGTATGTTCATGCATAAGCAAAGTTATTATTCGATACCTGAGAACTATAAAGTCTACTATGGTGACACTCATTTGTTTGATACTAACATTCTTAATGGGAAACCAAACTATGAAATCCAAAATTACTTTTGCGTCACTAAAATGAAAACTACGTCGAAATTTTTTGATGAAATTATTAAAGAAGATAACAGACAATACAAGGAAGCAAACCCGACGGAAGCAATTCTTATAGATTTGATGAATCATAAGACATAGAGTTGCTAAACTGATAGAAATATATTATAATAATGTGATAACTGCCGTTAATTTTACAATCAATAGGTGAAAACCATGAGTCTACTCGAAAAGTTAAAGAAAAATACAACAATTAAAGATACTGCTATTCTTGCGAAATCGAAGTTCTTCGCTGCAAAGGATATGATTCAGACCAAGATTCCAGTTGTAAACGTTGCGTTCTCTGGGGATCTTGATGGCGGTTTCACTCCTGGGCTCACCATGTGGGCTGGTCCGAGTAAACACTTCAAGACTGCGTTCAGCCTCTTGATGGCTAAAGCATATCAAGACAAGTATCCTGAGTCAGTTATTCTTTTCTATGACTCAGAATTCGGCACTCCGCAAAACTATTTTACTTCATTTGGCATTGACACTGATCGTGTTGTTCACACTCCGATCACAGACGTTGAGCAATTGAAGTTTGATATTATGCAGCAGTTGACTCAGATCGAACGTGGCGAGCGCGTCATGATCGTCATTGACTCAATCGGTAACTTGGCTTCTAAGAAAGAAGTTGAGGATGCCCTTGATCAAAAGTCAGTTGCTGATATGAGTCGCGCAAAGCAAATTAAATCCCTGTTCCGTATGGTGACACCACACCTCACCCTAAAGGATATTCCGATGGTTGTAGTAAATCATACCTATAAGGAAATCGGTATGTTTCCCAAGGATATTGTCGGTGGCGGAACAGGTTCCTATTACTCGGCTGATAACATCTACATCCTTGGTCGTCAACAGGAAAAAGACGGTCAGGATTTGATTGGCTATAACTTCATCATCAACGTAGAGAAGTCGCGTTATGTTCGAGAGAAAGCCAAGATCCCTGTGACTGTTCGATTTGATGGTGGCATTAGCAAGTACAGTGGTTTACTTGAGATGGCTCTTGAGTCTGGTCATGCAACTAAACCAAACGTTGGCTGGTACGCAAAGGTCAATACTGCTACTGGCGAAGTTGATAGCAAGAAGTGGCGTTTGGCTGATACTGAATGTCCAGAATTCTGGGATAGTATTCTTGCTGATGAATCATTCAAAGAGTGGATTCGCAAAAACTATCAATTTAGTTCGGCGGTAGCAGGTAATATTGATACAGTTGCTGAGGTAGATGATGAGTAATTTGTTAAATTTACTTGCTAAACTTGAATTTTGGTATGCTCGAAAGTTTATTAAACTCGACAAGCACTATACATTTTTCTTAGATTTGAATGGTGATCCTGGATCATTCGCGATCAAGTATCTTAAGAAATATGATGGTGTTATTGTCGAGTTTAATAACGTGAAGGTTGGGGATGATGGTCAATTGACGTTTGACTATGACATCATCTCTAATCTGAATAATTGTGATGTAAAGTCTAAAAGTTTTGCGCGCTTTACTTCTAACGTAATGCGTAATATACTTACGAGTGCTCTTGAAAATGTAATGAAGGAACCGAATGAAAACAGAGAACTTGATCTTGTCGAATCTGATTCGGAACGAGACATTCATGAGGAAGGCGCTGCCGTTCCTGAAGAAAGAATATCTGACCGAAAGCCACGAAAGAAAACTCTTCGAGCAAATAAAGGAATTCATCCTAAAGTATAATAGTCTTCCTCCGATTGCGGCTCTTGAAATTTCTCTCAAAGAGTCTACGAAACTCACTGAAGTTGAGTTAAATAAGTCTCTTGAACTGTTGAAGGAAGTCTCAAGTGACAAATCAGAACAAAAACTCGAATGGCTTCTTGACACTACAGAAAAGTTTTGCCAAGAAAAGGCAATCTATAATGCTATCATGGACTCAATTCAGATTCTTGATGGCAAAGATGAAGCGAGGGGCAAAGGAAGCATTCCTACTTTGTTGTCTGATGCTTTGGGCGTTAGTTTCGATCCTCATATTGGTCACGACTTTCTGGATAATTACGCTGATCGCTACGATTTCTATCATCGTATCGAAAAAAGAATCCCGTTTGATCTTGAATACTTCAACAAGATCACTAAAGGAGGACTTCCGCAGAAGACCCTTAATATTGCTCTTGCAGGTACTGGCGTCGGCAAGTCTCTGTTTATGTGTCATGTGGCTGCTTCTTGCCTGACTCAAAACTACAATGTTCTTTATATCACACTAGAAATGGCTGAAGAGAAGATCGCTGAACGTATTGACGCGAATCTTCTCAACGTTTCCCTTGATGATCTCATGAACATGCCGAAGGACATGTATGAGAAGCGTATGGGTAAACTGAAAGAAAGAGTCAAG